>Ga0180429_10000506_pt1 | contig 34556 bp, 27 predicted proteins | sample SS_ome_FD_132428 | JGI IMG/M metagenome (GOLD analysis project Ga0180429, IMG submission 132428) | Hypersaline lake sediment archaeal communities from the Salton Sea, California, USA - SS_1_S_1 metaG | ecosystem: Environmental > Aquatic > Non-marine Saline and Alkaline > Hypersaline > Sediment ...
ATGGGCACGCTCGTGCGGCGCCTCAGCCTGCCGGGCGACGAGGCGGTGCTGGCCGATCCGAACGTGGTCAAGGCGGTGCGCGGCGACGACGGCTACGCGCTCTACTTCTCGCGGGCGGCAGTGCCCTACCCCCGCCGGCCGGAGGAGGCGCGCCACTACAAGCACATCGGCATCTACATGTACTCCCACGCCGCGCTGCTGAGGCTGTGCGCAGCGTCCCCGACCAGCGTCGAGCGCGCCGAGAGCCTGGAGCAGCTTCGGGCGCTGGAACTGGGTCTGCGCATCCTGGCCGTGGAGACGGACTACGACCCGATCGGCGTGGACGTGCCTGAAGACGCCGCCGCCGTGGAGACCCGGCTGGCAGGCGGCTAGAATACCGCCGTGGCCAGCAGGCCGACCAGCCGGCGAAGAAAGTCCAGCGGCAAGCACGCTGCTCGCTCAGCGCGGCGCCGCCAGCTGATCGCCGTGCTGTACACGGAACGCCCGCCGCAGCGGCCGACGGTGCTCCGCGATACGTCCGCCCCCTCTTCGGCGGCATCGGAGACAAGGCAGTTTCGCTTCAGCGCCGGCTGCAGCATCGAGCAGCCACCCGTCTGTCTGGGCACACTCACGTGCGAGGGCAAGCAGCCACCCGAGACGCCCGGTGAAGCGGCGGTGCAGCGAGGCCGTGGCGGGCAGCAGCAGGCTGAACGGCTGCTGATCGTCGCTCCGCTGGATGGCGAGACGGCCGAGATGCCGCATGTCCGTTTGACCGGGCTGCTCAAAGCCGCCACGCGCGCCGCCCTCGAAGCCGCCGGCGGTCAGCCCGGGCTGATTCACTGGTGGCTGGGCTGCCGCCTGGCGCAGCGCGGCTATTTGACGCGCGCCCACTGGAAGGAGACCTGGCGCCGGCTGGGACTTCAGCGGCCGGAACTCGGCGAGCGGATCGAGCGCGTCGGGCCATATCTGGCCTGGCAGGAGTACCTTGAGCGCCGCCAGGCCGAGCTGCTCAAGGCCCTGACGCGCGGCAAGCGCAATCCGCTTCGCACCCAGCTCAGCACGCAGGACGTAGTGCGCCTGCTCAACCTGCCGGCGCCGGAGATCGCGGCCCGGGTTCTCGAGACTTTCGCCTCCGCCCAGCACTTGTCGGTGGAACGAAGCGCCGGCGAGCTGACGGTCAGGCTGGAAGGCGACCTCGCGCCACCGCCGCTGAGCGCGGAGGATGCCGCGCTCGTCGCGCAGATCACAGGGTCCTACGCCGCCGAGGCCGGCACCGCCCGCGCCGCGCTGGCGAAGCTCGATCCCGCGCGACAGCACGTAATTCACTGGCTGTTCGACGCCGGGCTGCTGGTCGAGGGTCCGGACGGCTATGTCTTCACCCGCGGCCAGCTGGCGGACTACCGGCGGCGACTGGGGCGCGAGGGGCCTGAACTGGCCAGTGTCAGCGTCCGCGAGCTGAAGGACCAGCTGGGCCTTAAGCGCCGGGCGGCCGAGGCGCTCTTCGCCTACCTCCATGCAACATACGGCGGCGATTCCGCGTCAGGCGGGAGTAGCAGATGAGCACTACGCCGCTACTCGAGGTGGACGGGCTGACCAAGTACTTCGCCGTCAAGGCCGGCGGCGAGGGCGGCGGCGGCGCGCGGCTGCGCGCGGTGCACAACGTCAGCTTCCGCCTCGCCGCGGCGCGCACCCTGGGCCTGGTCGGCGAAAGCGGCTGCGGCAAGAGCACCACCGGCCGCCTGGTGCTGAGGCTGATCGAGCCGAGCGCCGGGCGCATCATGCTCGGCGGTCGGGACATCACGCGGCTTGGCGGCGCGGCGCTCAAGCAGGCCCGGCGGCGGATGCAGATCATCTTCCAGGATCCCTTAAGCAGCCTCAATCCGCGGCTGACCATCGGCCGGGCCGTCGCCGAGCCGCTGGTCGTCCACGGGGTGCGCGCCGCCGAGCGGCGGTCGCGGATCGCGGAGCTGCTTGACGAGGTGGGCATCCCGCGCGATGCCGTCGGCCACTACCCCCACGAGTTCTCCGGCGGGCAGCGGCAGCGGATCGCGATCGCCCGCGCGCTGGCGCTGAGGCCGGAACTGATCGTCGCCGACGAGCCGGTCAGCGCACTCGATGCCTCGATCCAGTCCCAGATTCTCAACCTGCTCGGCCGCCTGCAGCGCGACCACCACGTGGCGCTGCTGTTTATCAGCCACGACCTGGCGGTGGTACGCCACCTGTGCCATGACGTGGCCGTGATGTACCTCGGCGAGATCGTCGAGAGCGGTCCGGTGTCAGCGGTGTACGAACGAGCGCAACACCCCTACACCCAGGCGCTGCTCAGCGCGATTCCGCGCCCTGAGCCCGTGGCCAGCGAGGTTCAGCCGCTCGGCGGCCAGCTGCCCAGCGCCGTCGATCCGCCCGCGGGCTGCGCGTTCGCCTCGCGCTGCCCCCACGCGATGGAGCGGTGCCGCCGCGAGGAGCCGCCGGCGGTGGCGGTTGGAGAACACCACACCGCGCACTGCTGGCTGGCGGTGGCTCAGGCAACGGAGATAGCGGGGTCGTGATATGAAGCGCTCGATGATCCACGTGATAGTGCTGATCTACTGCCTGCTGGCCATCTTCTGGCTGCTGGCCCAGCTGGTGCTGGCCATCGGCGAGCAGCGCGTGCTGAGCGATGAGGTGGCGATGCTGCAGAGCGACCTGGACGCGGCCGAGCAGCGCCGCTCCCACGCCGAGCGGGTGCTGACCGAGAGCCGCGCCGACCAGCGCGAGGGGCGCGCGACCAGGCCCGGCAATGAGGCGATCGTGGCCAGCGCGGAGGTGCAGGCGGCGCTGACCGCCCACGAGCAGGCAACCGCGCGCTACGATGAGCTAAGCGGCCTGCTGAACCGGGCCTCGGCACAGCTTGAGCGTCTGCGGCTGGGCTTCGTTCCGCTTGGAGTCGCGCTGCTGGTCCACGTCGCCCTCGGCCTGCTGATGCTGCCGCAGCGGCCCGCGGTGCGTAGCTGATCAGCGGGCCCTGATCGCGTCCAGATTCAGGATGGTGTCGCCGTCCGTGATCACCAGCTGGATGTCCTCGTTGAGCTTGTCGATCGCCAGCCAGTTCAGGTAGTTGGGGCTCATCTCCAGCTGCTCGTTGATGATCTCGATTTCGGCAGCTTCCGCTTCGGCCCTGATGATCTTCTCTTCCTTCTCCTTCTCGGCCCGCTCCAGTATGTACTCCATGCGCTCCGCTTCCTGCTGGGCTTTTTTCTTGTCCTCGATCGCGGAGGCGACCATCGGCGGCAGCTCGATATTGCGAATCTGCACCTCCTGCAGCACGATGTAGTACTTCTCCAGCGCGGCCAGCATCCGCTGCTCCAGGCTGCGCTCGATCTCCTCACGCTTGGTGGAGAACGCCTCGGTGGCCTCGTGCCGCGCGAACTCGATGCGGATCGCCTCGCGCACGGTGGGGCGGATGATCTTGTCGATATACTCCGGGCCGATGTCAGCGTGCAGGTCGTTGATCTGCTGGTCGTCGAGCCGGAACTGCACCGTGATATCGAGGTCCATCTTGAGCCCGTCGCTGGAGAGCACCTCGATCGAGTCCGCCCGCGGAACGTTGCCCTCCTGGACGACGCCGCTCATGGTGTAGACCTGGGTGCGCACGTCGTAGAGGATGCGCTCGTTGATCACCGGCAGCACGAAGCCGTAGCCGGGCACGACCGGCGTGCGGAAGCCGCGGGTCAGGAGGTTGTAGACCACCATCCGCTCACCGACCGGCACCGTCACGATGCTGCTGGCGAGCACGATGACCACCACCAGCAGAACGCCGACTCCCCAGCCCCGCCGGGTCATGTTGGCGATCTCGGCCTGCGTGAAACCGCCCTGCTGCATCTTGCGCGCATAGGCTGCGGCCAGCGCGAAGACGATCACCAGCGCTACGATTGTGATTAAGCCTTGCATCAAAGCACCACCTGTCTCGTTCGATGCCTAAGACTACCACGGCGGCCGTAGTACGCGCCTATCAGCAGCAGCCCTCAGGCGGCATCACAAACACCGCGCCATGGCCTGGAGGGCTTCGAGACCGTGCTCGGCGATCACCGTGCCCTGGAAGCGCTGCTCGAACTGGGGCGGCGTCATCGCCAGCACCTCGGCGGCGGTCAGGTCCAGGATGCCCGGGCGGGGGATAAGACGCGGCTCGCGAGTGCTCAGCGGCGTGGCGTTATAAGGGCAGACCTGCTGGCACTCGTCGCAGCCGTAGAGCCAGCCCGCCAGCTTAGCGCCGGGCGCGGGCGCGCGCCTCTGGTGCTCGTTTAGGAAGCTGATGCAGCGGCTGGCATCGAGCACCCGCGGCTCCGTGAGCGCTCCCACCGGACAGGCGTCGACGCATAGCGTGCAGTCCCCACAGCCGTCGGAAAGCGGCTGATCGACGGGCAGCTGGGTGCTGGTCAGCAGGCAGCCGATCAGGAAGTAGCTGCCCAGCCGGTCATTCAGCACCATTGAGTGCTTGCCGCGCCAGCCGATGCCGGCGGCGACGGCCAGCGCTTTCTCGCTCAGCGGTGAAGTGTCGACCGTCGCCTTCCAGCGGTGGCCCGCGATCCGCTCATCCAGCCAGCGGCCCAGCTGTTCCAGCCTGGGGCGGATCACCTCGTGGTAATCGTCGCCCCAGGCGTAGCGCGCCACCCTGGCGATCCCCGGCCGCGGCCAGTCCGGCGCCGCGGTGTAGTAGCTCTGCGCAACCACGATCACACTGGCGCACTCCGGCAGCAGCGAGCGCGGGTCATAGCGGCCTGCGATGTTGCGCGTCAGATAGGCCTTGTCGCCGGCATAGCCACGCCCTGCCCACTCCTGGTGGCGGGCGGCTTCACCGGTCAGAGCCAGAGGCGCGGCGACCCCCAACGCGTCGAAGCCCAGGTGCCCGGCCTCATCCGCCAGCTCAGCCTTCAGTTGCTCTGGACTCAGCTCCATGCCCGTCAGTCGGCGGATGGAGGCTCCGCGGCGCCGCCTTCCTCCGGGGATTCGTCCGGCGCATCCCCGCCGGGCTCGTCCTCGGCCGCCTGCTCGGCATCCTCGCCCTGCCCCGGCAGCTCGTCGACCTCCACCACGATCGCCCCTTCCGGATCGGCCTCCAGGTCGTAGACGCCCAGCGTATCATCGCGCAGGTACTCATAGACTCGCCTGGCGATCTGCTCCTCCTGCAGAAAGGAGTTCTCCTTGATCATCATCCGCTGCACCACCGGCGCCCAGTCCTCGCCGGTGTAGCGCGGGGACCACTCCGCGCTGCCGTAGTGCTCCCAGTCGAAGGCGTCTTTGAAGCCGCACTCGTGGCACCACACGCAGCGGTTCATCGTCAGCTCCTGATCCGAGACGCCGATGCTGGGGTTCTGCAGCCCTTCGCGCGCCGCTTCGGGGTAAACCGCCGTGTCGCGGATGTCGAAGTCCGCCTCGTCACCCCACAGCCGGTTGGAGGCCACCAGGTAGGTGCCCTCCTCGTCCGTGGTGGCGGGCGGGGGCGGGCAGCCCGCGAGCAAACCCACTGCCACCACCAGCGCAATCCACGCCGCAACACCAAACGTGGTCGGCCCCGGGCACGTCCTTCTATCCGAACTCGCTGCCATCGTCGTACCCCCATTATACGGACGGGCAGCAGATTAGCGGGTTCGGGCCGGCATGGTGCTGGCACGTATAATCTGAGCATATGCACGCAGCAAGGATCTGGAGTATCGTCGTTCTCGGATGCCTGGCCGGCGCGCTGGTCGGCTTCGGGCTCGGCAACCCGCCGGGCCAGCGGGCCGCCGCCAGCGCAGACCTGTTGGCAAACACCGGCACCGGCACGGAGCTGACCGGCTTCGCCACGCCCGCCGCCAGTCCCACGGCCACCGTCGCCGCCCAGACCGAGGCTGCCATCGGCGGCAGCTTCGTCACGGACGTCTATCAGGAGGTCAGCCCGGCGGTGGTGCACATCACCAACAAGTCGGTCTACGAGGCCTTCGACTTCTTCATGCGCCGCCACCAGTTCGAGACGGAGTCCACGGGCAGCGGCGTGATCGTCCGCGACACGGGCTATATCCTGACCAACTACCACGTGATCGCCGACGCCCGGCAGATCGTGGTGGTGCTCAACGACGGGCGCGAGTTCCTGGATACGGAGATCGTCGGCGCCGATCCCGGTACCGATCTGGCGCTGCTCAAGGTCGAGCCCGAGGCGCCGCTGCCGACCGCCGCGCTGGGTGACAGCGACGCGATCAACGTCGGCGAATGGGTGGTCGCGATCGGCAACCCGCGCGGCTTGGACTGGACGGTCACCGCCGGCGTAATCAGCGCGCTGGGCCGCGAGGGTGTCAGCCAGACCGGCCAGACCATCAGCGGCCTGATCCAGACCGACGCCTCGATCAACCCCGGCAACTCCGGTGGTCCACTGCTTAACGCGCGCGGCGAGGTCATCGGTATCAACGAGATGATTGTCTCCCAGTCGGGCGGCAGCGAGGGAATCGGGCTGGCCATCCCGATCAACACCGCCAAGGAGGTGCTCGAGGATCTGGAGACCCACGGCCGCGTGATTCGCGCCTGGCTCGGGATTCGCATCGCCGAGCGAATCACCCCCTCGCTGGCGGCCTACTTCGATCTGCCCGTCGACTTCGGGTTCGCGGTCAAAAACGTGTTCGCCGGCAGTCCCGCGGATATCGGCGGGATCCAGTCGTATTACACGGATCGCCGCAACTTCCATTACGACATCATCACGCGCATCGGCAACGAGCGGCTCGACGAAGAGCGGGAGCTGCTGGACGTGATCCGCGGCCACGAACCGGGCGAGCGGATCGAGGTCGAGGTCTATCGAATAGTGGACGGCGAGTACTCTGTGAACACCATGCAGATCGATCTCGCCGAACTGCCCGCCGACGCCCCGCTGATGGGTATCATCTAGCGCGGGCGCGGGGCTTAAGACGCCGCTGCGCTCCGCCGATACATAAAGGTGTGCCCTGGCGTGCAAAACGCGCGCCGCGGTGTTACAATTCAGTATCAATGCAGTCGCCTCATGGAGGAGGTATCGACAATGCAGGACTACGTCTCGGGCGTTGCTCCCCTGGTTCGCGAGCGACCCCGTGCTGTACCCGAGCCCTCTCGACCTGAAGCTCGGCCTGCGCCGGCGCCTGTCATTCGTACTGAGGAGTCGTCACCGACCGGGCAGGTCAGTAGCGGGTCCACCGAAAGGGTTCAGGATCAGGTCTCCCGCGACGAGTTGGCGGAGATGCTGCGCAAGGTCAACCTGACGTTTGACCTGTTCGAGATCGCAGCGGAGTACTCGATCGAGGAAGAAGGCAAGCGAATCAGCATCATTGTGCGCAACACCCACACCGGCGAGATTCTCCGGCGGATTCCGCCCGGCGAATTCCTCGACAACCTGCGGGATATCCGGCAGGGGCTGGGCATGCACATCAATGCGAAGGTCTGAACTGACCAGCGGCTTGCCGGCCTGACCTGTCCGCGCGTGGATCAGGCGTGGAGAGGGTCATATGTCGGTTCAATTTCTGGGGATAGCCAGCGGCACGGACTGGAACAGCTACATCGACTCGATGGTGCAGCTGCGCAGCGGGCCGATGGAGAAGCTCATCGAGCAGCGCGAGCGGCTGGAGTTCAACCGCTCGGTCACGAACACCGTCAACCAGCGGCTGCTGCAGTTCGACACCACGCTGTCCAATCTGCGCTTCGAGAGCACCTTCCTGTCGCGCACGGTGGAGAGCAGCGACAGCGGCTACGTCTCGGCCGTCGCCGAAGCGGGCGCTGCGCTGGGGGCCTACAACGTGATCGTCAACCGGCTGGCCCGGGCCAGCCGCGCCAGCTCCGGGCTCGACGGGCAGGTATTCAGCAAGGTCGCCGATCTCAGCCAGTCCCAAACGATCGGCATCAACAGCCTGGTGCCCTACGGCGACTTCCAGTCCGTGCGGGCGTCGGCCTCCACGCTGATCGCCGACACCCAGCAGGCCGGCCAGTTCGGCGCGGCGATCACCGCCGGCGACACCATCACCATCACGGGCCAGCTCAAGGACACCACCGCGGTGTCCGGCACCTTCACCTTCGCCGGCGACGAGACGGATACGCTTGAGCGGCTGGCGACCACCATCGCCCAGGTGTTCCAGGGCGAGATCGGCGGCAGCGTCGGCAGCAACGGCGAACTGGTCTTCATCGAGACCGACCCGTCGGTGGCGGGGGACGTCACCTTCAACACCACCATCCCGCCGCTGGATCTGCAGTTCAACGACGCCGACTACTCCGGCTCCACCCTGACCTTCGGCATCGGCAACAACGTCGCCGGGGCCGGGGCCACCGCCCGGCGGCTGGTCCACACCGTCGCGTTCACCACCAGCGGCAGCCTTGAGCTCAATGACACCACCGATCTGGCGACGCTCGACCAGGTGACGGGCACGCTCGACAGCGGCGACATCATCCGCATTGCGGGCTACGAGACCAACGGCAGCTCGATCGCCCCCGTCGACTTCACCTACACCGGCGCGGCGGGGGGACAAACGATCGCCGACCTGATCACCTCGATCAGCGGCGCCTTCAGCTCGGCCACCGCCAGCTACCAGAACGGCCGCATCGTGCTGACCGCCGATGCCACCGGGCCCTCCAGCCTGGCGGTCTCGCTGGAGTTCATCGACCAGGGCTCGGCCACCGACTTCGAGCTGGATGACTTTGCGGTCGCCGAGACCGGACGCACGGCCAGCTCGCAGATGATCACCACCGGCAGCTTCACCGTCGAGGGCACCGGCGAGCACCTGCTCTCGACCACGGATGGCAAGGCGGGCAAGATCCGCGGCAACCTGACGCTGCCCGATCCCAGCAACACGCTGGGCAGCTTCGGCGTCACCGAGTTCGACATGCTGGCGATCGACCCCGACGGCACCGCCGGCCCGCTGGGGCCCGTCACCATCACCGGTCTCAGCGAGTACTCCACGCTGCAGGATCTGGTCGACGTGATCAACGAGCAGGTGCCGACGGTCACGGCGCAGCTGGACTTCAACGGCACCAGCTACTTCTTCGAGCTGATGGGCAACCGCGGCGGCCAGGACATCCGCGTCTACGACGACGCCAGCGGCATCCTGCAGATTCTGGGAGCCGGCAACCCGACGGACATCGACACCGCCGTGCCGGACACCTACGCCACCTCGGCCACCACCGACAGCGACGATGTGACCTTCGTCGCCTGGTTCCGCCCCGACAGCGGCGGCCCGCTGCAACGTACCGTCTGGACCGGCGACGAGGGCGGCAGCATCGACACGCTGATCGGCGGAGTGGCGATCGTGGGCCTGGGCGGCGCGTTCAACGCCGGGACGGCCACGGTGGTGACGGCCAATAGCTCCGAGCTGAACACCGAGCAGGAGACCTACAGCTACCAGTTCGGCAGCAACGCGATCGTCACCGATCCGCCGGCCCACTTCCCGCCGCTGGATCCCAGCCTGTCGCTGGCGGAGGCCGGGTTCGCCACCACGCCCGAGAACGCGGCCGACAACCCGCTGTTCCACACCGATGGGTTCTTCACGATCAACGGCGTGCGCGTCAACGTCGGCGACGTCAACACCATGACCGTCAACGAGCTGCTGGGGGCGATCAACACCAGCGGCGCCGGCGTGAGCGCGTATTTCGACGCGGCCAACGGCCGGTTCTATCTACGTAGCAACGACACCGGCCCGCAGAACATCACGCTGGGCGGCGGCGGCGACACCAGCAACTTCCTGACGATCGCCGGGCTGACGACCGACAGCGGGGCGGTGTTCTCCGCCGGACAGCAGAAGGGCTCCATCGACACCGACCTGCCCCTGGCCCAGAGCGGTTTCAACCAGACCGTCACCTCCGGCGTATTCACGATCAACAACACCAAGATTACCGTTGACGCCGGCGTTGACACCCTTGAGGACCTGATCTCCAAGATCAACAACTCCGGCGCGGGCGTGATCGCCAGCTACGACCCAGTCTCGGACAGCATCGCGCTGCAGCAGGACCTCGACCAGAATCCAACCGCCTATCGCATCTCGATCGGCGACGCCGCGGACACCAGCAACTTCCTCGAAGCCGCCCAGCTGACGCTCGATACCACGGTGCCGACTCAGATCGGTACTACGCGCCAGACGGCAGCGTTCAGCGTCAACGGCGTCAGCTACACGCGCAGCAGCAACTCCGTGGACGACGTGGTCGACAAGCTGACGCTGTCGCTGAACGCCGTGACCACGGGTCCGGTGACGCTGACCGTCTCCGCGGACACCGAGCGAATCGAGGGCGCGATTATCGACTTCGTGGTCGACTACAACCAGACGCTGGAGCTGATCAACGGTCAACCGCTGAGCAAGGAGGAGCGCAAGTACACCGCCGAGCTGACGGACGAGGACGCGGACCAGATGACGCTGGACGAAATCGAAGAGTACTTGGTCCGCCGCGAGGAACTGATGGTCCGCGATTTCGTCTCGCGCGACAGCACCATCCGCAACATGTCGCGGCGGATCATCAGCCTGGTCCAGGGCCCGATCAGCAACGGCGGCACCTTCGGCAGCCTCTCGCAGATCGGCCTCGCGACCTCGGAAATCGGCGGGGGACCTGAGGTTGCCGCCATCAGCCTTGGGCGGCTGCTCTACCCCACCTCCGACCGCGAGACCATCACCGAGCTGGTGCAGAGCAGCAGCGAGCTGCAGGACGCGATCCGCAACAGCTCGGATGACCTGTACGAGCTGTTCGCCGGCCTGCCCGAGAGCTACTTCACCCACCAGGGCTCCCGCGATCTCTCCGGCGGCATCACGGTCAGCGACAGCCTGAGCTTCACGATCGGCAACGGCTCGGCGACCGCCTCGGTCACGTTCAACCCGGGCACCTATACGCAGACCACCGTGCTGAACGCCATCAACCAGCAGCTGTCAAGTTCCGGACTGTCAAGCTCGATCCTGGCATACTTCGATGCGAGTAGCCAGCTCAGCATGCGTGTGACAGAGCTCGACGGGCAGGCACGCCTCCAGCTTCAGGATCTCAGCACTGGCGGCGACAGCCTGCTGGGTATTCTGGGGCTGCAGCCGGGCGTCTTTCTGGGCCCCGACCCGAGTCTGACCAGTGGTGTGGCGCGGCGCACCAGAAGCTACGTGCAGAGCATCACCTCCAGCGGCGGCATTCTGATGGAGCGGCTCAAGCAGGGCGGCAGCTTCGACCGTCAGATCGGCACCTACGACGATGCGATCCAGCGTCAGGAAGACTACCTGCTTGAGTACCAGACACGACTGCGCAATCAGTTCGCGCGGCTGGAGACGCAGCTGGCAACGCTGCAGAGCCAGAGCCAGGCGATCGAGCAGGCGCTGACCCAGCTGAACGCCGCCACGGGCAACAACCAGTAAGCCGGGCTTACCCCGCCGGCCGGACCTGGAGAACCCGGCCGGAACTTGAGCCGGTTACGTGCCAACCGGATTCTCCGCGGCCCGCCCTCGTGGCGGGCTTTTGCCTGAGCACCCTAATCGACCTGCGCGACTTCCCAGTGCCAGTTGCGCTCCAGCGTAATCAGCCGCTCGTCGAGGCTCTTGGAGACCAGGTCGCCACTACCGCTGGCGAGCACCGTACCGTTCAGCTGCTCGGCCACGGCGGCGTCCGCGACGAACGCCACGGTGAAGACCAACTCGAACGGCTGCGACTCGACGATGCTCTGGATGAAGCGCTCCGGCATCCGGCCGACGAGGCTGAACTCCCACCAGCCGTTCGGCTCATCCAGCTGCGCCTGATCCCAGTAGCAGTCGCTATAGGGCATATCGTCCCAGCGCTCCACAACCAGCTCATCCTTGGACATCAGACCCCAGACCACCAGCATCGGCAGACGCGGTGTCGTGTTGCCCCTAACCTTGACCAGTCCCTGCGCCAGGAACTGCTGGCCGGGAGCCAGCGCAGTCAGGACATCGTGGGTTGCGGGATCCACCAGCCGCAGGTCCTGAATCACCACCTCGGGCATCGCCGGCCCGTTGATCACCGCCTCAACCTGATCGGCCTCGCGGTTGGCGCCGACCAGCTTGGCCTCCACGTCGAAGGTGAAGCGGTCTGCGCCGTACAGCTCGCCGATGTTCGCGACGTAGGGCAGCAAGTACTCGTGCTCGCCGGCGTTCAGCGTCAGCTCGCGGCTGTGCTTGTGCACGATGTCCCCGTTCCGGTCACTCAGCACCAGGAACAGCTCGACCGTCTTGCGCCGCTCGTAGCCCTCGGTTACGAACCGCACCAGGGCGCTGAGCCGCACCTGCTGCGGCCAGTTGAACTCCGTCCGCGGATGCTGCTTGCCCTCGGTCGGATCGAAGGTAAACGTCTCCAGGATGCGGATCGCGGGCTCCTGGGCCAGCGCCGCGGATACGGACGCCAGCAGCAGCACCGTGGCGACAATCAGAATCATCCATCTGGACATGACAACCTCCCCGGCCATGACTGCCCAGTAGTTGTACCATGCTGCTCCCGTGCCGCGGCTGCCGCCCTAGGCTCCCCTTGCGGCCGGGGTCTCACCGGAGCCGGCTACATCGCGCGTCACCTTCAGCGCGTCGCGGGCGATCATCAGCTCCTCATTTGTCGGAATGATCAGCACCTTGGCGCGGCTCTCGGGCTTGCAGATCGCCGCCTCCTTGCCGCCCACGGCGGCCTGATTGGCCAGTTCGTCGACCTCGACGCCCAGGAACTCCAGATCGTTGAGCACCAGCGAGCGCAGCAGCGCGTCGTTCTCGCCGATCCCGCCGGTGAACACGATCCCGTCGAGGTGGCCCATCGCCGCCGCGTAGGCGCCGATGTACTTGCGCGTCGAGTAGGACAGGATGCGCATCGCCAGCACCGGCAGGCGCTCCTGGTGCAGGGCGTGCTGCTCCACGTCGCGCATGTCGCTGTAGCCCGAGACACCCTTCAGCCCGCTCTTCTTGTAGATCAGCTCGTCCAGTTCCTCGCGGCTGAGCCCCAGCTTGCGCTGCAGGTACATGATCACTACCGGATCGATGTCGCCGGTGCGCGTGCCCATCGGCACGCCGGCGGTGGTGCCGAATCCCAGCGAAGTATCGATGCTGCGGCCGTACTTGACGGCGCAGATACTGCTGCCGTTGCCCAGGTGGCAGGTCACCAGCTCCAGGTGTCTGAGCGGGCGGCCGATCAGCTGCGCCGCACGCTGGGCGACGTAGCGGTGACTGGTGCCGTGGAAGCCGTAGCGCCGGACGCGGTACTTCTCGTAGAACTGGTACGGGATCGCGTACATATAGGCGTAGTCCGGCATCGTCTGGTGGAAGGCCGTATCGAAGACCGCCACGTTCGGCACGCCGGGCATCTTCTGCTGGCAGGCCAGGATGCCCTTGAGGTTGGGTGGATTGTGCAGCGGCGCCATTTCGGAGTATTCCTCGATCGCGGCGATCACCTCGTCGGTGACCAGCATGCTCTCGGTGGCCTTCTCGCCGCCGTGCACCACGCGGTGGCCGACTGCCTCGATCTCGTCGAGCGATTCCACCACGCCGTGCTGGGCGCTGGTCACCGCGCTGATCACCAGGTCGATCGCCACGGCGTGATCGGGGATCTCCTGCTCGATGGTGTGCTTGTCACCGTTGCGCTCGTGAATCAGCCGCCCGTCGTCGATGCCGATGCGCTCCACCAGCCCCCTGGCCAGCAGCTGCTCATCCGGCATCTCGTACACGCGGTACTTCAGGCTGCTCGAACCGCTGTTCAGCACCAGGACTATCATCTCTTCCCCCTAGCTAATGTCTCTGCAGGACGGTGATCGCCGCCACGCTCACGATGTCGTCGACGCTGCAGCCCCGGCTGAGGTCGTTGACCGGCAGCGCCAGGCCCTGGCTGACCGGCCCGATCGCCTCGGCGTGGGCCAGCCGCTGGGTCAGCTTGTAGCCGATGTTGGCCGCATCGAGATCCGGGAACACCAGCACGTTGGCATGGCCGGCCACCGGATCGCCCGGCGCCTTCTTCTGGCCGATTGACTCGATCAGGGCGGCGTCGGCCTGCAGTTCGCCCGAGGCCATCAGCTCCGGCGCCCGCTCGTGCAGCAGCCGCGTCGCCTCCACCACCTTGTCCACGTCCGGATTGTGCCCGCCGCTGCCGTTGGTGGAGAAGCTGAGCATCGCCACCCTGGGGTCGACGTCGCACAGCGCCCGCGCGGTGGCGGCGCTGCTGACCGCGATGTCGGCCAACTGCTCCGCGGTCGGCTGCGGGTTGATCGCGCAGTCGGCGAAAACCATCGTGCCGTGCTCGCCGTACTCGCAGTGGGGCACGATCATGATGAAACTGGAGCTGACGATGCTGACTCCCGGGGCCGTCCCGATGCACTGGAAGGCGGCGCGCAGCACGTTGGCTGTCGAGTTCAGCGCCCCGGCCACCATCCCGTCGGCCAGTCCCTCACGGACCATCAGCGCCCCGAAGTACAAGGGGTCCTTGACGGTCTCCCGCGCCTCATCCAGCGTCACGCCCTTCTTGGCCCTCAATTCGGCGAATCTGGCGGCCAGGCGTTCGTGGTGCTCGCTGGTCGCGGGATCGATCACTGCGATTCCCGCCAGGGCGACGTCCTCGCTGGCGGCCAGCTGCTGTACAGCCTCCTCCTTCCCCAGCAGGGTCACGCGGCTGATGCCGTCGTCAACCAGCCGGCGCGCCGCGTGATACATCCGCGGCTCGTCGCCCTCGGGCAGCACGATGTGGCCGCCCAAAGCGGCCGCGCGACGGCGCAAGTTATCGACAAAGTCGCTCATGCGAAACTTACCTCACATCAGAAGAGTGTGTGATTTGGCGCCCGCCGATTCGGGGCGCGCCTGTATTGTAGTACCTGACGGCGCGTTTGACTCGCCTATGCGCTAGCTTAGCCGAAATCCGCCACAGCCGCCCGGACGGGGCCGATGTGGGTATACCAGAGAGCCGGCACGCACGAGGTACACTAGGGACACGGGACAACGCTTGCCTTTACTACCCATTCGAAGTGCTGACGAAGGTACATGCCGGCCAGCGACCCCAGACAGTGACGGACAGCAGCCATGTGGTGGCATCTGGACGAAACCGATACGGACGTGCGCCAGCAGAGCGTGCGCGAGCTGCTGCCCAAAATCATCCCGCTGTTCTATCCCCACCGGCGCTTCCTGCTCGCCGGCTACGGCCTACTGCTGATCATCACCGCCTGCTTCCTGGCCGGCCCCAAGCTGATCCAGTACATCATCGACCATTTCCTGAACAGCGATCTGGCTTCAGTCGCGGCAGTCCCTGAGCCCGAGCGCATCCAGGGCCTGCTGATCGCCGCGGGGATCTACGTGCTGGTTGCGATCACCTTCGCCAGCGTCGGTTACCTCCAGGGCATCACCCTCTTCCGCCTGGGCATCAACATCGTCACCGACCTCAAGTCGAAGCTCTTCACCCACGTGCTGCACCTGGGGCTGGACTTCCACGAGGAGCAGTCACCGGGCAAGCTGATCAGCCGTGTCGAGAGCGACACCGAGACGCTCAAGGAGTTGTTCAGCGACGTGACGGTCAACCTGCTGCGCAACATCCTGTTCTTCGTCGGCATCCTGGTCATGATGCTCATCGAGGACTTCAGCATCGGCGTCTGGATTCTGCTGTTGGTGCCGCTGCTGTTTGCCGCAACGTTCTGGTTCATCAACTACATGCGCAAGTACTGGCGCGAATGGCGCGTGCAGTGGGCGATACTCATGGGTTACGTCACCGAATACGTGCAGGGCATCGACGTCATCCAGCAGTTCAACTACCAGCAGCGTTCCCGCGCGCGGATGCGCGAAACCAGCATGGGCAAGTACCGCGTCGAGGTGCCGGCTTCGTTCCTCGATTACGGCTTCTGGGGCGCGTTTCTGTTCGGCGAGATCATAGCGATGATCATCGTGCTGGCGGTGGGCATCCAGGGCGTGATGGCCCAGACGGTCACCATCGGCACGGTAGTGATGTTCTTCCTCTACATCCAGCAGATGTTCCAGCCGATCATGCAGCTCAGCGAGCAACTCAACTTCGTCCAGCGCTCGCTGATCAGCGTCGAGCGCGTGTTCGGCATCCTCGAAACCAAACCCGCGGTAGCCGACGGTCCCAGGCCCGCCGCCGAGCTGGCGTTCAACGGCGAGATCACCTTCGAGAACGTCTGGTTCGCCTACAAGCGCAAGGCGGGAGACGGTGACTACGCACAGTCCGACGCCGATCCGTACGGGCAGCCGGAGGGCGACTGGGAGTGGGTGCTGCGCGACGTCAACTTCACCATTCCCAAGGGGCACAACATCGCGCTGGTCGGCGCCTCGGGCGGCGGCAAGAGCACCATCGTCAGCCTGCTGCTGCGTTTCTACGATCCCCAGCGCGGGCGGATTCTGGTGGACGGCCGCGATATCCGGGACTTCCCGCTCAAGGCCTGGCGCATCCACATCGGCCTGGTGCTGCAGGACGTGTTCCTGTTTCCCGGCAGCGTCGGGGAAAACCTCCGCGTGTTCAACGCCTCGATCGCCGACGAGCAGGTCAGACAGGCGGCCGCGGTTACCCGCGCGGATCGGATCATCGAGCACCTGCCGGACGCCTACGACGGCGAACTCGCCGAGCGCGGCGCCAACCTCAGCGTCGGCGAGCGCCAGCTGCTGAGCTTCGCCCGCGCGCTGGCGCAGAACCCGCCGCTGCTGGTGCTCGATGAAGCCACCTCCAGCGTCGATCCCCACACCGAGCGGCTGGTGCAGGAGGCGCTGGAGAAGCTGCTGGAAGGGCGCACCGGAGTGATCGTCGCCCACCGGCTGAGCACCATCCTCGGCGCCGACCGCATCATGCTGATCCACCAGGGCGAAGTCGCCGAGCGCGGCAACCACCAGGAGCTGATGCAGCTCGACGGCCTGTACGCCAAGCTGTTCAAGCTGCAGTTCGCCGGGCACAGCGGGGGTGCACCGTGAAGCACATCCGCTGGATTCGAGAAGTCTGGAAACCCCACACCGGCTGGCTGTGGCTGCTGCTGTTCATGACGCTGCTCTCCAGCGCGGTCACCCTCGCTTTCCCGCGCGTGATCGGCTTCGTCGTGGATGCGGTCAACGCCCTGACTCCGGAGACCGATCCCGCAAGCGCCCGGCGCATGGCCGTCACCTACATGCTGATCCTGGCCGGAGTTGGTCTGGCACGCACCCTGGCCCACTTCTACCCGGCCACGCGCGCGCTGGTCAACTGCAAGATCGAGGTCGACGTCCGCCAGAAGTACTTCAGCCAGATCGTCGACAAGGGCTACCGCTTCTTCAACAAGTTCCGCACCGGCGACCTGGTAACGCGGCTGACCGATGACATCGGCGGCTTCCCCAAGATCGCCTGGTTCTGCTGCAGCGGCATCTTCCGCGCCGTCGAGTCCGCCAGCAAGTTCCTGTTCTGCGTGATCTACATGCTGACGATGAACTGGCTGCTGACGCTGCTGATCATCACGCCGCTACCGGTGATGCTGTTTATCTTCTACCGCGTGCGCACGGCGCTGACCCGGCGCAGCCTGGAACGCCAGAAGATCATCTCCACCACCAACGACGCGCTGGAATCGTCCTTCAGCGGCATCCGCATCCTCAAGGCGTTCCGCGGCGAGCAGGAGCAGTCGCAGCGCTTCGATGACATCCTGCGCGAGCGCATCGAAGTTGAGTTCAAGCTGATGAAGCTCTGGATGATGATGCACAACACCTTCATGGGCGTGCAGTTCCTCGGGCAGATCATCGTCGTCGTCGCGGGCGGCCTGATGGTGATCAACGGCACGTTGAGAATCGGCGATCTGACTGCGTTCTTCATGTACGTCGGCCTGCTGCTGCCGCCGATGATGGACATCCCCAACCTGTTCGTCACCAGCCGCACCGCCTTCGCTTGCATCGACCGCGAGATCGAGATCGAAGACACGCCCGGCGGCACCGAGACCTGGGCCAAGGGTACGCTGCAGTTGCCGCGCTTCGAGTCGGTCGTGCTGGCGGGCGTCGGCTTCAGCTACAACGAGGGCGCACCCACGCTGGAGGGTATCGACTTCACGCTCGAGCGCGGCCAGCGCGTGGCGGTCGTCGGGGCCGTCGGCAGCGGCAAGACGACTCTGCTCAAGGTGCTGGCCGGCCAGCTGCCGCCGCATCAGGGAGCGATCCTGCTTAACGGCGAGCGGTTGGAGAAATACGACCTGGCGAGCTACCGCCGGGTCAGCGGCTATATCCCGCAGGAAGCGACGCTGTTCTCCGAAAGCGTCTCAGAGAACGTCAGCTTCGGCCGCGACCTCGACGCAGAGGCAATTGAGCAGGCGCTCCAGCTGGCTCAGGTGCACGCCGAGATGAAAGCGCTGCCCGAGGGCCTCGAGCAGGTGCTCGGCCAGAAGGGCCTGAGCATCTCCGGCGGCCAGAAGCAGCGGCTGGCGATCGCGCGGGCGCTGGCCGGCGGACCGCAGCTGCTGCTGATGGACGACTGCACCAGCGCGCTGGACGCCGAGAACGAGCGCGCCTTCTGGGCCGAGTTCACGGCGCGCTATCCGCAGGCGGCCTGCCTGATCGTCACCCACCGGCTGTCCACCGCGCGCCAGGCGGACGTGATCTACGTGCTGGCGGCGGGCAAGGTGGTGGGCCAGGGCAGCCACGAGCAGCTGCTGGAGAGCTGCGAGGAGTACCGCCAGCTGCTGACCAGGGAGGAGCTGCGCAGCGCGCTGGGAATGAAGCGCACGGCGTAGTTGGCTCGCGCCCCGCGGCGCTATTCGGTGATCTGCCGGACGATCGTCTGCGCCCAGTAGCGCGGGTCGGGGCCGCCGGGGCCCTCGTCGAGCAGGTAGATGCCGAGCACCAGCTCGTCGCCCGGCGCAAGGTCGGTCGGGTCGAGCGGATTGAGATTCTCCATCGGTTCGCCCACCAGCAGCTCGCCGAACATCGTCAGTTCGGAGAACAGCACGTCGACCGCGCCGTGATAGACGTCGCCGCCCGCCGTGACCTCCACCGCGTCGGGCACGGACAGCACGCCGCTGGCTTCGTCGAAGGAGCCGACGGTGGCGGTGAACTTCACCCCGATCGCCCAGATCGCGCTGTAGCGGTCGATGTCCAGCACCTGATCCAGCCGCGCGACGCTGATGCCATCGTGATCCGGGTCGCTGAGATGGGCCTCGAACTCGTGGTCGGCGGCCGGGCCGTTAAGGCGGCTGACCACGTCTCCGACGTAGCTGACGCGTGTCTGGCTCTCCGTTGCTTCATCCTTGAGCGTCTCGGTGACATCCACGTTGACGAAGTAGCCGCCCAGCGGATTCTCAGTCAGGGTGATGGCGACGTCTAGGTGCAGCGGCACCAGGTCCTTGGGCAGCCTGAACGGCACGGCGGTGAAGACGATGTCCTCGTTGCCGACGGCCGCGGCGGACTTGGCATTGCCGGTGGCCAGATCGACGGCGGGCGCGTAGAGCACCTCCAGCAGCAGCGCCTGGTCGCGCGGCAGCTCAACAAAGCTGGCCTGCCCCGGCGCGGCGTAGAGGGCCTCGCCGATAAGGTCAAGGCCGAGACGTTCGTCGATTTCGAGATTGTTGACGATATCAATTGGCTCAATGATGCGGAGAATCTCTGTGCTTCCCAATGACTGCGCCGGACCGCTGTCATTCAGACCGAGCAAGCTCAAACCACTGATGGACACGGCCGCTGTCACGTCTATCAGGCTGCCCGGGTTAACGTTGGCGTTGGGATCATCGGGAGGATTGCCGTCCAGGTCGATGGGCAAGACCTCCCACTCGTCGGCCGGGGTGCCCTCCAGGACGATGCTGTAGCGGGGGGGGAGACCCGCGCGAATCGTGACGTACTGACTGTCCGTACGATTCACCGTCGGCGGCCAGCCGGTGTCCGGATGCGGCATCGCGGCACCGTTACGCCGTACCGAGTAGCCGCTGACGGAGTACCCGTAGTTCTGTCCGATCTTGGTAATGTCACCGAGATCGACCATGCCGTCTCTGCCACCGTCTACCCAGTAGGCGGTTTCCAGCGGCGAGAAACCGATAGCAGCATTAGCCGCAACATTGAAGTACTGGCCGACCGGCGTGATGTCGCTGACATTGATGAGCCCGTCGAAGTTGTAGTCACCGGTGTTGGACTCCGTCCATTCGAGGCGGACGTGTGACTCGTCTTCCTGCGTGACGGTCAGATCCAGGACCGGGCTCTTCACCACCACCGGAGCTTCACTGCTCAGTTTGCTTCCGGCGCCCAGTTCCAGCTCAACCGAAACCGGTTCACCTGAGTATGTGCCCAGCGGAACGACGCCGATTTCCGCGCCTTCGCCGGTCGGAACGAGGAGTCTCAAGGCGTGCTCGTCGCCATTCCACCGCTCCGCGCGAATCGCCATGTCCGGCGCCAGCAGCAACGAGACAAACTGCCCGTCGGCCGGGACCTCAGTGAAGGAGAGCTCGACGCGATCTGCAGCCGAGGACAGCCTGACACCTGCGATTGACGAGCCAACGAGCGGAGCGATGCTGACTGCGTGCTCCGGCTGGCTGAGGCCCCCGCCTGCGCAACCGCTGCACACTGCCAGTGCGACAGCCGCCAGTATGTACCCCCAGTGTCTCATTTGAACAGGTCCTCGTACGACTTGGCCCCTTTCTCAAGCAGCTCCGGTCGCCGGACGCACTCGGTGATCACCCGGCACAGCGTCCTGATCCCGCTTTCGATGTCCTCCACGCTGCTTCGTGAGAACGACAGCCTCATTGCCGGTGCATCCTGCCTGTCCGGCATGCAAAACGTCGCCGGCAGAAACTCCACGCCGGCCTCGCGCGCCAGACTCAACAGTGGCAATGAGTTTATACCCGATGGGAGCTTGACCCACACGGTCAGACCCCCCTTGGGTACGTTGAAGCTGCAGCCACGCGGCAGGCAATCCTTGAGCGCCTTGCACATCGCGTTGCGCCGCCGCTTGTACTCCTTGACCGTCTTGCGCAGGTGCTTGGCGAAGTGTCCCTTCAAGATGAACTCGTGGAGCAGCACCTGCAGGAAGTAGCTGTCCCCTGAATCTGCCCCGATCTTCGCCCTAAGAAGGGGACGTGACAGCTGTGCCGGTGATGTAATCCAGCCGATGCGCAGACCCGGCAGGAAGCACTTGCTGAATGTCCCGATGTGGATAACATATCCCCCTGGATCGAGGCTCTTCAGCGGCGGTGGCGCCTCGCCTTCGTAGCGCAGCTGCCTTGCCCAGTCGTCTTCGATAATTGGCACACGGTGCCGTGCTGCAAGGCGAAGCAGGTGCTCGCGGCGTTCGGGAGAAAGCGTAGCGCCTGTCGGATTGTGATACGTGGGCACTGTGATCACCGCGCGAACCTCGCCCTGAGCCAAGACGCTGGCCAGATACTCCGTGTCCATGCCATTGGCGTCAACCGGCACTGGAACGCATTCAATGCGCTTGGCCAGAAGCAGATTGAGGATTCCCGTATACGTTGGCGTCTCAACAGCGACCTTCTGCCCCGGCCTCATGATTATGTCCAAGACAAGGGCCAGTGCACGTTGAAATCCACCTGTCAGGAGGATGTCGTTCTCACCTTCGGCCATTGGCACGCCCGCCAGCGCCATCTCACGCTCGATGTGCTCAACGAGGGGCTGGTAGCCCTGGGCGTGCGCCACGTCAAAGAAGAACTCCTTCGGATACCACAGCATGTTGGTGGCGATCTGCTTGATCCGCTCGAAGGGGAACAGCGCCGGATCCGGACTGGCCCAGCTGAAGCGGATCAGATCGCCATGCTTCCTGCTGCGCGGCATCCCGAAGAACTCGCTCTTGAAGTTGAATGGCTCCCACAGCATCGGCGGCAGCTCCGCCAGCGGGCTTCCCATCTCCTCGCGCGTCCTGAGGTTGGTGCCCAGCGCCACCTCGGGGTGCTCGATCACGAAGGTGCCGCTGCCGTGGCGCGTCTCGATGATGTTGTCCGCCGCCAGCTCGTCGTAGGCGCGGCGCACCGTCTTGACCGACACTCCCAGGCTGCGCGCCAGCTCGCGGACGCTGGGCAGCTTCTCGCCGGCCGCCAGCAGCCCATCCTGCACGAGCTGCGTGATCTGGCGCCGGATCTGCTCATACGCCGGCTCGTCGCTGTGCCGGTCGATCGTGAGGTTCATGGTTCCCCCGTTAATTATCCCCCCCGGTCAGGTATACACAAGGCACACTAGTGCCCCGATTATGGGTTCACACATTGCGCATCGCATCCACCTGGCGCCACGGCGCCCCGATCGCCGTCCCGGCCTTGGCTGCGCGCATCCTTGCCACGCGACCTTGACCGCCGGGCCCCTTGGACCCGAAGTGTGCACCCGAAAGTGTGGTCCAGCTGTGCCTTTGCCGCGGCGCACGTGGGGGGTACACTTGATCGTAAGCGGAGTGGTGATGCGGTACACAGATGGGAATTCACCAGGCCCAGCTTAGATGTAGCGCAGCATCGGTGAAGCCATAGACACTCTTCCGCGGACAAGTTGAAGCCATCGAGACCTGGGGGTGAGCGTGGGGCGATGGGAGTTCCACCTCACCAGGGCTCGTACCTCCTTTGGGGTGGCGCGGTCGACACGCCACCCCTTAACCTAAGCGGCGTGGGTTGCGGTCGGAACCTGCTGCTGATCTTCACCATATCTTTTTCCGCATATGCGGATAACATGGTAGAATTTCGCTGTCAGAGCCCGAACAGCCGGGGCGGGGCCGGGCGGGCTGGGAAGTAACTCAACGACCCCGGGCGGAGGAAGCCATGCAGAAGTCTCATTTGTTCACACCTGGGCCGACGATGGTACCGGGAGATGTGGCTTTGGCCGGTGCCAAGGACATGATCCACCACCGCACCGACCAGTTCAAGGCGATCTACGTCAAGTGCGCCGGCCAGCTGAAGCAGCTGTTCGAGACCAGCCAGCCGGTGCTGGTGCTGCTGGGCAGCGGCACCGCCGCGATGGAGGCGGCGGTCGACGCCGTGGTGGCGCCGGGCGAGAAGATGATCAGCTTCAACGGCGGCAAGTTCGGCGAGCGCTGGGGCAAGATCGGCCGCAATCTGGGCTGCGACGTCCACGAGGTCAAGTACGAGTGGAGCGACTTCGCCGGCGTCGACAAGCTGGAGCAGGCGCTGAAGGACTGCCCGGACGCCGTGGCGGTGTTCTGCCAGCTCAACGAGACGGCCAGCGGCGTCGGCAATCCGGTCAAGGACCTCGCCGAGGTCTGCCACAAGGCGGGCAAGCTGATCGTGGTCGACGGCATCAGCGGCCTCAGCGCGATGAAGTGCCCGATGGACGAGTGGGGCCTCGACATCGTGCTGACCGGCAGCCAGAAAGGCCTGATGCTGCCGCCGGGCCTGGCGTTCATCGCCATGAGCGAGAAGGCGCAGCAGAAGATGGCCGGCCACGGCGCGCGGCTGTTCTACAACGATCTGCGGGCCCAGCTCAAGGCCGACGGCAAATCCACCCACGCCTGGACCAGCGGCGTCAGCCTCTACCAGCAGCTCAGCGTGGCGCTGGACATGATGCTCGAGGAAGGCATCGACAACATCATCCACCGCTGCCACGTCCAGGGCGACGCGGTGCGGGCGGCGGCGAAGGCCCACGGCTTCGAGCTGCTCAACGCGGCGAGCCCCGGCGACGTGCTGACCCCGATCCTGATGCCCGAGAGCGTCAAGGCCAGCGAGGTCGCCAAGTACTGCCGCGGCCACTGGGGCATCTACTTCGCCGCCGGTCAGGACGACTACAAGGACAAGATCGTCCGCATCGGCCACCTGGGCTATCAGGACCACTTCGAGACGATCATGGCGATCGCCGCCTTCGAGATGGCGATGAAACACTTCGGCCTCGACATCGAGCTGGGCAAGGGCGTCAAGGCGGCCCAGGAGATCCTGATGGCGGACCTGGAAGAGCAGGAGAGGAAGTCCGCGGCGGCGGGCTAGACATCTTGGTGGCGCGGGCGTCGCGCCCGCGATCGTAGATTGGTGGCGCGGGCGTCGCGCCCGCGAATGGCGGCCGGGACGGCCGCCCCACCGGTAATGTATCGGGAGGATTAACATGGCAAAGGTCCTGGTATGCGATCCGATGGCCGACGGGCCGCTGGAGCAGATGCGGGCGGTTCCGCATCTGGAGGTCACCTACTCGCCGGACGTGACGCCTGAGGAACTGCTGACGGCGGTCAAGGGCATGCACGCGATGGTGGTGCGCGGCCGCACCAAGGTGACCGAGGAGGTCATCGACGCTTTCGATGAGATGAAGGTCATCGTGCGCGGCGGGGTCGGCATCGACAACATCAAGCACGAATACGCGGCCGGCAAGGGCGTGGAGACGAAGAACACCCCCGCGGCCTCCAGCCAGAGCGTGGCGGAACTGGCGCTGGCGATGATGTTCGCGCTGGCCCGCAAGGTGGTGCCGGCGACGGGCAGCATGCAGGCCGGCAAGTGGGAGAAGAAGGCGTTCAAGGGCACCGAGCTCAGCGGCAAGACGCTGGGCCTCGTCGGCCTGGGACGCATCGCGCGGGCGCTCGGCAAGATGGGCCATGCCCTGGGGATGCGCGTGATCGGCACGGACCCGTATGTCAACGCGGCGGACGTCAAGGAGTTTCCGGTCGAGGGCGTCAGCCTGGAAGAGGTGATGCGGGGCAGCGACTACATCAGCGTGCACGTGCCCCACACCGGCGAGACGCACCATCTGCTGGACGCCGCGATGTTGGGCATGATGAAGCCGACGGCGTTCCTGGTGGACTGCAGCCGCGGCGGGGTGCGGGACGACAGCGCGCTGGTCGCCCTGCTGAGGGACGGCAAGATCGCGGGCGCGGGGCTGGACGTGTTCGAGACGGAGCCGCCGGAGAGCAATCCGTTCGAGGGGATGGAAAGCGTCGTAATGGCGCCGCACCAGGGCGCCCAGACCGCCGAGGGCCAGAGCCGTGTCGGCTACGAGGTCGTCGAGATCCTCGACGCCTACTTCAAGGCCGAAGCGGGCGCGTAGAAGCAGCGGCACAGCTGCGCAGTACAATGGAACCATGGTGGCCGCTGCTCATGGATCGAGGCTTCGTCGCACGATCATCTCCATCGCTGCGGCGATCTTGACGCTTGTGCCCCTGCTGACGACTGCCTGCTACCCAGGTGGCCTGTCCCAGGTGGGTTCATACAAAGGCCCCTATCGTGGCAACTACTTCTACGATCTGGAGCTGATCGGCGACACCGCCTATCTCACGGACAACTACGGCGCCGTCGCCGTCGATGTCAGCGATCCGCGCCGCCCGCGGGAGGTGGTCAGGATCGACGCTGGCGGGGCCTGCTTCGCCGTAACGGCTAGCGAAGGCTACATGTATCTCGGCGGGGGTCGCGGCCTGATGGTCGTCGATATCTCGGATCCCGATTCCCCGCGGACCGTCGGCGATCACGACCTCGCAGCGGAAGCCTACGATCTCCTCGTGCTGGCTTCCCGACTGCTGATCGCCGACAACGCGGGCGGGCTGGTGATCGTCGACATCTCCGACCCCCAGAACCTGGTCGAGGTGTCGCGGCTGGACACCCAGGGACCGTGCCGGGGCTTGTCGGCTGCAGGCGCTACGCTCTATGCCTCGGACGTGGGCCAGGGCGTACTGATTGTCGACATCGCGGACATGGCCCTGCCCCAGCTCACGGGCACGATTGCGGATACCGAGGGGGCGTGCGGGCTCAAGGCAGCCGGGGAGCTGCTGCAGGTGCACTTCCACGGTGAGGGCGTGAAGCTCTACGACATCAGCGAGCCGGAGCTACCGGCCTTGCTCGGCAGCATTGATCCAGAGTGGGCGAGCAACACCTACACTCCTGCATCGCCCTCCCCGCTACCGTCCGAAGACAGCTCCGCTCCGGCGTTGATTGAACCATACGCGGGCTCCGGGCACCTGATGGCTGTTCGCAACGGCCTTCGCGGTGTGTCGGTCTGGGACCTGGCAGACCAGTCTGAGCCGCGGCTGATCGGCTACTACCCGACCCGCGGAGGCAGCCATGGCCTGCACTGCCGGGGCGATTACGTCTTCTCGGCGATGGACAGGCTGATAATACTCACGCCGGCGCCTTGACGGCAGCGGCGGCGTCCAGCGGGATGAAGCGGCGAGTCTACTCCTCTTCCGGCTGGCGTTTGAGCTTGACCGTGCCGTCTTCCAGGATCACGTCGTCGGAGTAGTCCGGCAGGTCCGTCTTGGCCGGCTTGCTGATCACCTTGCCGTCGAGGTCGAACTCGCACCCGTAGCAGGGGCAGCGAAACACCTGGTCCTCAGGGATGTATTCCAGCAGGCACTTGAGGTAGGTGCAGATTGCCGACAGCACCACCCAGCGCGCCGTCTGCTTGTTGATCCGCTCGCGTCTGACGAAGACCTTTTCGATATCCATCAGGTTGCCCTCGGCGTCGCGGAAGACGGCCTTGACCAGCACCGGCTCGTCGCAGCAGAGGTCATCGGCGTCGCCCAGCTCCGCGATCCAAGCCCCGTCGTAGGGATCTTCATCCTCGGTGTCCTGGCCGTAGCCCGCCGCGGGCAGCAGCACCGCCAGCAGCGCCACCAGGGCCGCCAGCCGGAGTATCTGTCTGTCGAGTCGCGTGTGCATAGCTCCATTCCGGCCGCGGTTCATCGCGCGGCCAGCCTTACAACTCTACCAGCTGCTGCGACTGAGCGCGCCGCGCCGATGTTCAGGGGGCCGGCGACTGCTGCAGTTCGCGTTGCTCACGCAGCCACTTCAGTCCGGCCCAGATGAAGGGCGTCAGCTCGCCGTCCAGCACTCGCTGCGCACTGCTGGTCTCGTAGTCCGTGCGCAGGTCCTTAACCAGCTGGTAGGGGTGCAGGAAGTAGGAGCGGATCTGGGTGCCCCAGGTGATGTCGGTCTGCACCCCGCGCAGGTCCTCAATGCGCTCCTTCTTGAGTTCCAGCATCAGGGCCACCAGCTTGCTCTTCAGCTGCCGAAGCGCCGTCTGGCGGTTCAGATACTGGCTGCGCTCGTTTTGGCAGCTGACCACGATGCCCGTCGGCTCATGGGTCAGCCGCACAGCGCTGGAGGTCTTGTTGACGTGCTGGCCACCGGCGCTCGAGGCGCGGAAGACGTCCATCTTGATGTCCTTTTCGTCCACTTCGACCTTAGCGTCATCGCCCAGTTCCGGGATTACGTCAACGCCGACAAACGAAGTGTGCCGGCGGCGGGTGTTGTCGAACGGCGAGATCCGCACCAGCCGGTGAGTGCCCCGCTCGGCCTTGAGCAGGCCGTAGGGATGCCGGCCGCTGATGCGGAAGGTCAGCGACTGAAATCCGGCCCGCTCGCCGCGGTGCTCGTGCGTCACTTCCAGCTTCAGCCGCTCGCGCTCGGCCCACATCCCGTACATGCGGAACAGCATTTCTGCGAAGTCGCAGGAATCGTCACCACCCGCGCCGGCGCGCAGCGTCACCAGGGCCGGATCATCATCGTACTCGCCGTCGAGCAATCCCTCCAGCTCCAGGGCCTGAACGCGCTGGGCGAGTCGCTCGATCTCCTCGGAGATACCCTCCAGTTCGCGCTCGTCCTCGGCCTTGCCCTCCTCCCCGATCAGCGCCCACAGCGCCTCGAGATCCTCCACGCCCTGCGAGACCTCGTCGTACTGCTTCAGCGTGGCGTCAAGGCTGGCGATCTCCTGACTGACGCGGGTGGCCTGGGCGTGGTCGTCCCAGAAACCGTCCTGCTCGCGCAGTGCTTCCAGCTCGGCCAGCCGCGCGCGCTTGGCGTCGAGGTCAAAGGTACCTCCGCATATCCGTCAGCGCAGTACTGAACCGCGCCAACTCGGCACGTATTTCGTGGGGTTGCACCGCTGGGATTATACCGGCTGCGGCTTCGCACCGGAGCGGTATAATCAGCCAGCGCAAGGCGGTCCGGCCGTAGGTGACATGTGAAGCTCTTAACCCAGTTCATCAGACAGCTCAATACGCCGGCGCAGCTCTGGGCGCCGGACGGCACCGTGCTGCTGACCAATGCCAGGTTCAACGAGTTGTTTCGGCTGCCCGCCCTGCTGGACTGGTCCCGCTACAAGCTGTCGCTGCTCACCGACCCCCAGGCCGTCGACGCCGGCATCGTCGCGATGTTCCGGCGGGCGCTGGAGGGCATGCCCACCGAGATCCAGTCCTTCAGCTACGAGACCGCCCGCAATCCGGAGGCCAGGCAGGACGAGTCGGAGACGCTGGTGCTGGGCTTCGATCTGCAGCCGCTGCTGACCGAGGCCGGCGACCTGGCCTGCGTGGTCTGCCTGGTCACCGATCACGCCAGCACGGGTACTCGCTTCGAGCATGAGCTGATGCGCAGCCAGAAGATGGAGAACATCGAGCGGCTCGCCAGCGGCGTGGCCCACGAATTCAACAACATCTTCACCGGCATCAAGGGGATGACCGAGCTGATCAAGGACGAGGTCGATCAGACGTCGGAGATCCGCGAGTTCGCCGACATCATTCACCAGAACATCGCCCGCGGCGCGGAGTTGATCCAGCAGCTGAGCAGTTTCGCCCGCGACGTGCCGGTCAACCTGCGCCGCATGACGCTGTCGGGCTACCTTGAGCGGGCGCTGCCGCTGATGCAGATGCACGTTCAGCGGCGGGTAACCATCGAAACAGAGATCAGGCGTGACGGCGAGGTGCTGATCGACGCCAGCCGCCTGGACCAGGCGCTGGCCAACCTGCTGCTCAATGCCCGGGACGCGATGGGCGGCCGGGGCAAGGTCCGGATCGTGATCGATGACACGGCCCCGACGCCGGCGTCGGGCCACGTCCTGCCCGAGGGCGTCGAGTGGCGGATGATCGAGATCGCGGATGCGGGTCCCGGCATCCCGCCGGAACTCCGCCTGCGGGCGCTGGAGCCGTTCTTCACCACCAAGGAGCGGGGCAAGGCCACCGGCCTGGGCCTGTCCGTGGCCAGCCGGATCATCCTCTCCCACAACGGCATGCTGACGGTCGGTGAGTCCGCCGACCTGGGGGGAGCGGCGCTCCGCGTTTTCCTGCCGCTGGCTGCGGCGGAGAGCGAGGCCCACGGCTGAGGCCTGCCGCTCAGCACAGGAACCTAAGCCCGCCCGCCTGCACCGCGATCTCAACTGTGTCCGAACCACAGAGATGCAGCTCGCCATCCAGCGCCAGGTAGTCGAGGTGCTCGGCCAGGCTGATGCTGAGGCCCTTGACCTGGCGGTAGGTGGTGATCGGCAGCCCGAGATGGGTGCCGCGCACGGCGGCAGGGAAGTACTTCAGCAGCTCGAAGCGGCTGGCCTCTTTCACGAGAAGCAGATCAAGCAGCCCATCATCTGTGCTGGCCCGGGGCGCGATGCGGGTGCCGCCGCCGATGAACGGCGAGTTCATCGCCAGCACCCAGCAGACGCGGCCCGCGTGGACCTCGTCGTCACACGCTATTCGCGCTTCGACGGAGCGGAAACGCAGCAGGGTGCGCAGGAATGCCACGTTGTAGTTGGCGCCCAGCCGTCCGCGACTGCGCTGCCGCGTCTTCAGCGTCTCGCTGTCGATACCGAAGCCGGCGCTGTTGATGAAGCGCACGCCGTTGGCCGTCCCGAAGTCCAGCGCCCGCGGCCTGAGCCGGCTGAGCCGCCTGATCCGGGCGCCCAGCCGCCGCGGCAGATCGAGCGTGCGGGCGAAGTCATTGCCCGTGCCGCAGGGCAGGATGCCCAGCACCTGGGAGTCCAGACTGAGCCCCTGCAGCAGCTGATGCAGCGTGCCGTCGCCGCCGACGGCCAGCACCAGACGGTGCGTGCTGCCGCTGCGCTGTACGATCTCGCGGACGTGATCCAGATCGCGGGGCAGCACGGCGTCGAGCCGCGGAAACACGTGGGTCAGCTGCGTCTTCAGCAGCGGCAGCAGCTCCAGATTGGCGGGTGAGAGGACGGCGAGCACCCGCTGGTCACCCAGCGTCGGGTGCACAAGTGACTGATCCTCGGCCATGGTGGCACCGCCCGCCCCGCCGGCGGCTTGCCGGGCCGGCCCGCAGGCGTTAGGCTTGGGATTGTAGCATGTCAGGGACTTCGCGACGCTTGGCCGCAGGACTCGGGCGCGTGGCGCGCTGGCCGCTGGCTGTGCTGCTCGTCTGCATACTGGCGGGCATCCTGGTGGTCAACACCGCGCGCGCGGTCAACGTCTACGCCGACTACTTCGTCACGCTGTCGGCGCGCCCGCTGGCGATGGGCGGCACCGGCGCCGCCCTGCCCCAGAGTGCCGGCGTGTTCTACAACCCGGCCGCGCTGGCCTCGATCCGGCAGCTGACCCTGCTCTACAACCACAGCGCCCGCCACTTTCCCGGCAGCCGGGAGGGTGGCCTGCGGGAGTGGGACCAACTCGACGGCGACACCGAGGCCATCGTGGTACCGCTGCCGCTGAGCACTTACGCCCATGGCTTCACCTTCTCGGGCGAAATGGGTTACGACTACCGCGGCCACCCCGAAGGCGGCTCGCTGGACTACCCCCGGGAGCATTACTGGGGCAGCGAGGACTACGACGCGCTCGCTGCCAGCTTCGGCCTGCCGCTGTCCGCCGGCATCGCGCTGCGCCGCAGCCTGGGGCGTTTCACCCCCGCGGACGATGACCCCGACGGCGTCGCCTGGCTGCGCCACGGCGAGGGCACCCAGTGGGGGGTGCTGGCCCGCGTCTGGCCCGGTCTGGACTATGGCCACAGCGAGCTGAAGCTGAACTACGACTGGACGGTGCTGGATCAGCCCGAGGAGGGCCGGCGCGCCCTGCCGGCCTTCGGCAGCAAGCACCTCACCGAGCGCAGCGGCTGGGCACTCCATCCCGTCGGCTGGCTGACGCTTGCCAGCGACGATGTGACTGAGCGCCACATCTTTGACAAGCACACGGACCTCGGCATCGGTGAAACGGTCGGCCTGGGCCGCATCCACATGGGCAACGAGGAGATCCTACGCACCCACCGCGGCGGCGAGCTGTCCCTGGGATCGCTGGCGCGGCTGCGTTGGGGCGACTACGACGGCCACCCCACCTGGGGCCTGGGCCTGAACATGGGCGGGCTATGGCTTAATTACGCGGAGGTCGAGGGGCTGCTACCCAAGATCGTCGGCACGGGCCGTGGTTTCGAGAACGTGCACATCTACGGCGCCGAAGCAGCGCTGTGGTAACCACACTCGCGTATGCCGATTCTCCTGTAGGGGCGCACAGCTGTGCGCCCCTACCCGGTACCGCCGTGCCTGCTCCCTACTCCCGGTCCACGGCGCAGCCCTTCTCGGCAGCTAGCGGTGGATCGGCGCGGCCGGGTCTGCTCCAGGACAGTCCGTCACCCGCGAAGTCCCAGGGCAGCGGCTCCTCACCTTCACCCATGGCCTGCAGGTACGTGTCATGCCCGCCGCCGTCGATGAAGACGCCGAGGCTCAGGATGAAGTCGCGCAGGCTGCCGGGGCGGACGGAGTTGGCCATGCCCAGCGTCACACCGCGGCTGAGGTAGCTATCATCGCCCGCCTTGTCCCAAAAGACGCCGATGCCGTTGGCGTTGGCCGCGCCGAGGCTGAGGTTCGGGCACGTGTACCTGTCATTGCCCGCCGAGTCCTCCAGCCAGCCGAAGCTGAAGTCGTGCCCGGCGCCCACGCACATGTTCTGTGCGCCCTCGTAGGCGTCGTCGCCCGCCTCGTCCTGCAGGATGCCCAGCGCGAAGTGCGCTCCGCTGCCCTGGCAGTACCACTGGCCGAAGTAGCTGTCGCCCCCGCCCTTGTCCGCCAGGATGCCCACGCCGTACCAGTAGGCGCAGCCCTGGCCGAACACGCCGCAGCTGTAGCTGTCCTGGCCGCCGCCGTCGATCAGCATCCCCGCCCCACCGGCCCAGCTGTGGCCGTCGTTGTAGTCACCACGCCGACCGAAGCCGAAGCCCTGGCTGAGGCTGGCGTTATGCTCCGCGCTCTGCGGGCTGGGATTGATGATGTCAGTGTCATTGGCGATGTAGGTATCGCTGCCGGCAGCGTCGAGCAGCAGCCCGCAGCCTTTGGTGAAGCCGTAGCCCTGGCCGTACTGATAACACTCGTAGACGTCGTCGCCCGCCAGGTCGATCAGCATCCCGGTGCCGTATGTCCCGCTGCCTTGCACCGCCGTGCGGCCGTAGTAGCGGTCGTCGCCCTCCATGTCGCAGAGGATGCCGACGCCGAACAGCCCGGCACCGAGGCTCAGGTCCTGGGCCTGGTAGAAGTCCCGGCCACCGGCGTCCAATAGCAGGCCGATGCCGAACACACCCGAACCCAGACTGCTGCGCCCCCCGGAGTACTGGTCGTTGCCGCCGAGGTCCAGCACGACGCTTAGTGGTTGATCGAAGCGGGGCGTTCCGCCGCATTCGCTGTACCGGTCCAGGCCCCCGGTGTCGATCAGCAGCAGCGGGTGCGACGGCGGGCCGTGACTGTCGTGCTGGTCGCCGCAGATGATCACATAGCCCAGCGGGGTGTGTGCGCGGTACTCGAACTCCCCGAGCGGGCCGAGTTCGGCCAGAGAACTGGCCGTCGCGTCCGCCGCGATTGCAAGGAGGGTGGCACCGGCGTTCAGCAGACCGAGGTCGATCGTCTCCAGCAGCAGCTCGGTCTCGGTCAGCTCGGCCAGCTGGGTCGTGAGCGGCAAAAGGTCGTCCTCGCCGCGTGTCAGCGCAGCCGTCTGACGCCGGTATGCCTGCTCGGCATCGATGCCCAGGCGTGCAAGCGGCACCTCGATCGCCTGGCGGCGATACACCAGCACATCGTGCATCACCAGCAGCAGGACGGCCGCGTGCTGGCGGAGCTCGGGAGGCACGTCGTAGTAGCCGTCGGTGACGTAGTAGGCCGGTGTCACGTCTTCGTTGAACTCCGCCACCGCCGTTGCCAGTGCCATCGCCTCCAGCCGCCGGGCCTTGTCGCGGTACTCCGCCAGCGGATCGCCGGTCAGGCCGACGCGCACGCCCATGTCGGCACGGTTCTGCAGGCGGGAAAGCGTCAGCCCAAGGTCGTCCGCCCCCACCAGCAGCTCATCCGTCAGCCGCCGCGTATACGGGCTGATCTTGAGCGGGTCGTCGATCAGGGCATTAAAGAACGGCAGGCAGTACTTGTCGCCGCCATAGAACTCGCGATCGTGAACGTCCAGCCGCAGCTCATCGGGCGTCATTCCGACCTGCGCCAGCGCCGCAGCAAACAGCTCAAGGTCATCCGGGTCCCACGAATCGCGGACGGACGTGCCGGAAGCACCGAGCAGGAGGAATACACAAAGGCAGATGGCAGCGTATTTCATTAGTCAATTGTAGTAGGGGCGACGCATGCGTCGCCCGTGTCGCTCCCACCGACGATTCAGTAGGGGAGCCACTTGTGGCTCCCAACGCGGGCGGCACAAGTGCCGCCCCTACCCCGCCTGGCACGTCCTGCTATTCCTGCTCGAAGGTCTGCCAGCTGAACGCGATCGGGTAGTCGTCGGGATCGTAGGTGAAGAAGTAGTAGCGCTGCTCGGCGGCGTCGGGCGGTGCGCTGATCCGCACCCGCCGCCTGCTAAGCCGCGCGTAGAGCTTCTCCAGTTCCTCGATGCTGTCCACCGTCCAGCCGATGTAGCTGCCGAGGTCCAGCTGCGGCTCGCCCGGCGAGAGCGTCAGCAGCAGGTGCTCACTCGTCAGCCAGGCCATCTCGGGAGCACCGTGGTCGTAGTAGAAGCCAAGCACGGTGACGTAGAAGTCGATCGAGCGCTTCATGTCGCGGACGGTGCGGTGGATATGCACGCGTCCCTCGGGCTTGACCAGCGGCCTGCGCATCGCTCTATTGTAGGCCCGCTCCCTGGCCGATCGCCAGCGCGACGACGCCCAGCAGCGCGCAGTACAAGGCGAACCAGCTCAGGCGCGCGCGCTGAAGCAGCCACAGCACGCCATGGATCGCGATGATCCCGCAGATCAGCGCCGCGATGAAGCCTATTCCCAGCCCCAGCGGGTTGATCCCACCGGCCGCGATCTCCGCCGGCACGTCGAACGCGGTCAGTACGCCCGCACCGGCGATCACCGGCACTGACAGCAGGAAGCTGAAGCGCGCCGCCTTCGTGCGGTCCATCCCCAGCTGGACGCCCGCGCCGATCGTCGCGCCGCTGCGGCTGATACCGGGCAGCGCCGCCAGCGCTTGGGCCACGCCGATCAGCAGCGAGCCACCGACGCTCAGCGCCTGTCGCTCGCCGCCCCGCCGGAGCCGCACGTCCGCCAGCGTGAGCCACAGCGCGGTAACCAGCAGCATCCCCCCCACCAGCCGGACCGCGTAGGGGGCCTCGGTGAGCGCCGCCAGCTGGTCCTTGAAGGGCAGCACCAGCACGACGGTCATGATGGTGCCCAGCAGGATCAGCAGCAGGTAGTTCCAGCGGCGCTCGCTGAAGATCAGCGCGATGTCGCGGCGGTAGACGATCACCACGCTCAGCAGCGTCGCGACGTGCAGCGCCACCTCGGTGGTAACGCCGGCGGGGTTCATCTTCAGCCAGTGCTCGGCCAGCACCAGGTGCCCGCTGGAGCTGACCGGCAGAAACTCGGTCAGCCCCTGGATCACACCCAGCAACAGATAGGCGAAAAGCTCCACGCGTGCATTCTAGCTGTAGGGACGGCACTCATGACACGCGCATCCCCGGTAGGGGCCGGACCCCGCGCCGGCCCGTCCCCGGTAGGGGCGCACAGCTGTGCGCCCGTACACGAGGAGAACGACCACAGAGATCACAGAGGAATCAGAGGTGGGTTGGGAGTAGGGGCGATC
>Ga0180429_10000507_pt1 | contig 34534 bp, 31 predicted proteins | sample SS_ome_FD_132428 | JGI IMG/M metagenome (GOLD analysis project Ga0180429, IMG submission 132428) | Hypersaline lake sediment archaeal communities from the Salton Sea, California, USA - SS_1_S_1 metaG | ecosystem: Environmental > Aquatic > Non-marine Saline and Alkaline > Hypersaline > Sediment ...
CGCGCCCTTCGGGCGCTACACAGAGCCGGCGCTGCGCGCCGGAGAGGACCACAGAGCGCCGAGCGCTTCGCGCTCGGCGAAGAAGCTCGCCCTTCGGGCTCGCCGGAGAAGGCTCGGGGCGGGGGCGGAGCGCCCGCCGGAACCGGACCCCGGACCTCGAGATCAGAGTCTCGTGACGGGCGCGAAGCGCCCGTCGGAACCCGACCGCGGACCGGAGGCACCGGGACGCTGCAGCGTCCTCGGCCAGCGCCGCCGGTCAACGCGCTCACCAAAAGGCCTCCCGTCCGGTTCCCGCGCGCGCGGAGCGCGCGCGTCTTCGTGGAGCGCGAAGCGCTCCACCTCTGTGGCCCTCTCCGGCGCGCAGCGCCGGCTCTGTGTAGCGCCCGAAGGGCGCGCCTCTGTGCTCCTCCGGAAGCCCCCAAGTGGCGACGACCTCGACCTCACCCGAGCGGCTCGACCCGCTCCACCCGCACCGCATCACCGCGCTCCTCACCCAGCTCCACCCGATAGCTCCGCGGCTCGGCCTCCGGCTCCCGCAACCCCTTGTGCAACTTCGGCGCCGTCCGCTTGAGCAGGTCGGCCTCGACCACCCCGCGCGCGCAGCACAGCTCGAACCGCACACGACCCTTCTCCCACCGCGGCCGGCCCAGGATCCGCGCCGGCTCGAGCCCGTCGTCCGGCGCCTCCACCACCGCACCCGCGTCGAGCACGACGAAGGACATGGGCAGGTCGCGCAGGTCGATGCCGATCCGCTCCGCGAAGCGCCGCCAGAACCCGCTCGTGAACGCCTCGGGCGCAGGCGGCGCGAAGTGGTGGCACCACGTGTCGTTCGGCGCCTGCGAACGATCGGACAGCGGACAGGCGCGCGCGTGGGGGCAGGGCGCGACGACGCGATGGCCGCCGGCGCCCAGCACCGCGTCGCGCCAGCGCACGAGCGTCGTCGAGCCGTCGACCGAGCCGGGCTCCACCGCGATCACGCGCTGCGCCCGACGCGCGAGCTCGGCGACCTCGTCGCGCGTCGCGTCGTCGAGCTCGGACAGCACGTGGCTGACGATCAACAGGCCGAGTTCGCCGTCGGGCGCGCGACCGTCCGCGCGCGCGTCCTCGACGCCCGCGTCGCGCAGGCGCTGAGCCGCGAACGCGCGCGCGGTGAGCGAGCGGTCGAGCAGGTGCCAGGCCGCGCCCGGCGCGACCGCGCCCGCGTCGTGGCACGCAAGCGACGCCGCGCCGCTCCCGCAGCCGAACTCGACGACCGGTCCGCGCGCGGGCGTCAGCGCGGCGACCCTCGTCTCGCCCAGCACGGCGCGCCACTTCCAGGCGATGCGCTCGCCGAAGGTCCGCGCGTACAGCTCGAGGTCGCGTTCGTCCTTCCAACTCGGCGAACCGCCGGCCAGGTACTCGGCGCGCAGGGCCGCGAGCCGTTTCCAGTCGCGCGCCTCGAAGGCGCCGTCGTCGTCCGTCGTCACGGTGGTCATCGAAGTCAGCTCGAGCGGAGGAGGACCGCGAAGCGCCCGCGGCGCGCCACGATCCAGGAGAGGAGGAGGAGTGCCTGTAGACCGAGCGCGACGAGCGCGGGTCGGCCGGACGCGAGCAGCGCCCGCCCGTCCGGTTCGACCCACTCGAAGCGCGGCGCGTCCGCGAGGGCGTCGGGTTCGATCGCGGAGCCCTCGAGCGAGCGCTCGAGGAACCACGCCTGCCACGCGGCGTGGTGCTCGCGCACGCGCGCCTCGAAGGCGCGGCGCCGCGCGTCGTCGCGACCGGCGACCACGTCGAGCGCGCGCTCGAGCGCCGTCACCGGCGAGAGCACGCCCGCGTTCGCGAAGAAGCGCGCACGGCGCTGGGCGGCCGCCTCGCGCTCGGCGGCGAGCGGCGCGGTCAGAGCCGTGATCCGCTCGGTCTGGGCCCACACCGCGCGCTTGTAGCTGGCGACCGCGCCCTCGTCGGCGCGCGCCGCGAGCTCGGGGTGGTCGGCCATGAACGCGTCGAGCACCGCGTCCTTCTCGGTGTCCGCCAGGTGGCGCGCCTCGCGTTCGATCGCGACCTGCGTCGCGGCCGAGGGCGCGTCGTCGACGAAGGCCCACGCCGCTTCGGTCGCGGCGGGCAGTCCGACCGCGGCGACGAGCCAGGCGCCGGCCAGGGCGAGCGCCGTCGTGGCGGAGCTCGAGCGCCCCAGGTCGAACGCCGCCGCGGCCAACAGCCACACGAGCACGAACAGCGCCACCGCGCCCGCGGCGAGCGCGCCGCGCACGAACGCGTCGGGGTCCTGGCCGTCCGACGCCGCGACGAACGCCGCCGTCGCGGTGGGCACGGCGAGCAGGACGAAGCGCGGCGCGAGCTTGCCGAGGAGCACCGCGCCGACGGTCACCGGCGCGGCGAACAGCGCGACGGCGGTCCCGCGTTCGCGCTCCTCGGAGAGCAGCCCGAAGGCGAACGCGACGATCACGAGCGGTACGACCCACGCGAGCACGAACGCCGGGTCCACGAGGCCGAGCGCGAGCAGCGTCGGGTTGCGCGTCGTCGTCGCGCCCTTGGCGAGGTCGAGCGGTCCCGAGGTCACGAGCACGGCGTCGACCGCGAGCGGGTCGTCGTCGGACGCGAGCGCGCCCGCGCGCAGCGTCGGCAGCACGGCGTGGCGCGCGCCGTAGCGCAGCCCGATCCAGTGCGGATCCGCGTAGAGCCGCTCGGCGAAGCCGGCGCCGTCCTCGAGTCCGCGCGTGTGCCGCTCGGCGTTCTCCGCGAGCCGCGCCGTGTCCAGCTCGGCCACGCGCGCGAGGTCCTCGCGCTCCGCCGCGTTGTGCGCCGCGCCCGCGTGGACCGCGTGGACGAGCAGGCCCACGAGCGCGAGCCACAGCGCGACGAGCACCGGGCTGCGAACGAGGTCGCGCACCTCGTGCGCCGCGACGGTGAGGGCGCTGCGCATCATCCGCGATCGAGGGTGGAGGCCGGTCGTCCGGCGATGCGGCGCACGGCGGCGACGACGAGCAGCGCGCCGAGGACGAGGTGGACGAGCAGCTGCAGCGCCGAGGTGCGCACGCCCTCGAGGGCCCAGCCGGCCGAGCGGGGTTCGTAGGTCGGTCGCCCGACCTCGTCCCACACCTCGCGACCGACGGTGAAGCCGGGTTCCTTCGCGCGCTCGTCGTAGGTGAGCACGTCGTTGAGCGTGCGCACGAGCCGCGCGCGGTAGTCCTCGACGCGCGCGTCCCAGTCCGCGAGGTGGCGGCGGTCGGTGCCCGCGAACGCGGCGGACAGGCGCGCGAGCGGGATGCGCGGGCTCAACCAGCCGCCGCGATCGGCCGCGCGCTCCTGGCGTTCGTGGCGCGCTTCGAGGTCGGCGTACGCGCGCGCGTGGACCTCGGCCTCGCGCTCCTCGCCGCGCTGCAGCACCCAGCCGGCGAAGTTGAACGGCAGCTCGTCGACGCTGGCGACGCCGTGCTCGCGGAGCGCCTCCGCCTCGAGCCGTGCGTAGGTCGGGCTCGCGGGATCGTGGGCCGAGCCGAGCTCGAGCAGCTCGGCCTCGATGCTCGCCGCCAGCGCGCGCGGGCTCGGCAGCTCGACCGCGCGGGCCGCGTGGTCGGCCGCGAGGCGCGGGACCAACAGGCAGGTGAGCGCCCAGACTCCGAGGCCGGTCACCAGCGCGCCGCGCGCGCTCGACGCGAGGCCCGAGATCGCGGCGGTCAGGAGGCACCACACGACGAGGTGGCCGAGCTGCGCCGCGCCGAAGCCGAGGCTGCGCAGCGTGTCGGCGCCCGGCGGGAGCACGAGCAGCACGGCGGCGCACAGCGCGGCCGGGACGAGCGCGAGCAGGACGGCGCCCGTGAAGCCGAGCGTCGTCCCCAGCGCCACCGCGCGCGGATCGGCGCCCATGCCGAACAGGTGCGCGAGCACGCCGCGATCGCGGTCGCCGGCCAGCACGTCGAAGCCGACGAGCACCACGAGCAACGGCAACAGCACCTGCGCGAGGCCGCTCGGGCTGCGCAGCGGGTCGGACGCGCCGCTCGCGCGCGTGCGTACGCCGCGGCGGTGCGACTCGACGAAGGTCGCCACGCCGCCGAACGCGGTCGCGCCGGGGTCGAGGAACGACAGCTGCGACAGCGGCAGGAACGCCCAGGTCCCGAAGTGCGTCGCGGAGTGGGGGTTCTTGTCGCCCTGGTCGAGCCAGGTCTCGTGCACGGCGTGCGAGGCGGCCTCGCGCTGTTCGGCGCGCTCGCTCGCGTCGATCCACGCGCTCGAGGTCGCCGCGAGCAGGAGCACGACGAACAGCGCGGCGAGGACGCGGAAGCGCCGGTCGCGGATCAACCGCGCGAGCTCGTGGCGAGCGACGACGCCGATCATCGGAGCACCTGGTTCACCGAGGGTCGCGCCTTCAACGGGTCGGGCGCTCGTAGACGGTCTCGAGATACAGCTGCTCGAGCGCGTCCGCCGCGAGGTCCGCGGCGTCGACCTCGGCCGCCAACCGGCCGGCCACGAGGACGCCGATGCGATCGCTCGCGTCGGCCGAACGGAACACGTCGTGCGTCGCCATCAGGATCGCGAGGCCCTGCGCGTCGGCGAGCTCGCGCACGAGGGCCGCGAACTCGTTCGAGGCCTTGGGATCGAGCCCGGTGGTGGGTTCGTCGAGCAGGAGCGCGGCCGCGCCCTTGGCCAGCGCCGCGGCGATGCCGACGCGCTGCCGCATGCCCTTGCTGAACGCGCCCACGCGCCGGTCGCGCGCGTCGGTGGCGAGGCCGACACGATCGAAGACCTCCTCGAGGTGCGCGGCGTCGGGGCGCGCGCCCGTTGCGAGTCGCGTCAGGTAGGCCACGTTCTCGCGCGCGGTGAAGCGCGGGTACAGGCGCACCTGGTCGGGGACGTAGGCGACGCGGCGCCGGGCGGCGATCGGATCGGCCGTGGCGTCGAAGCCGTCGATCGACGCGCTGCCCGCCGTCGGGCGTTCGAAGCCGAGCAACAGCTGCACGGTCGTCGTCTTGCCCGCGCCGTTCGGCCCGAGCAGGGCGTAGACCTCACCGGGCGCGACCGTGAGGTCGAGGCCTTCGAGTGCGACGAGGTCGCCGTAGGTCTTGCGGAGCCCGCGCGTCTCGATCATCGACGGCGCGCCGCGTCAGTCGGTGTAGCCGAGCTCGCAGGTGACCGCGCGGAATCCGCCGCCGTCCACCGGCTCGAACTTCGTGCACTCGCTCATCGTGCCGCCGTAGACGTGCAGCGTGACCGCCGTGTCCGCCTCGTCGTTCGCGATCACGTGGTACTCGAAGGGCGGGATCAGTGCGCCGGACTCGCCGATGCCGGCGTGGATCGTCTCCCTCTTGTCGAAGTCCCACACGCCCGTGCTCGAGCAGCGGTTGGCCGTGCGGTCGTAGCTGTCCACGCGGATGCGACCGCGGTACACGCACTCGACGCACCAACTGCCGCCGTGGTCGTGCAGCGGCGTCGACTGGCCCGCGCCCCAGACCATCAACACGGCGCAGTAGCGCCCGTCGGGGTCCTCGTGGAGCAGGCGTCGCGCGTAGTGCTCGTCGCAGGGGCGCGCGAGGTCCTCGCTCAGGATCTCGTCGGCGCGCTCGGCGCCCCATTCGAGGGCGGCGCGGACCTGCTGACAGCGGGTGCCGTCGTCCTGGGCGTCGATGGCGGCGTCGAGGCGGCGCACCAACTCGGAGGCCGCGGCGGTGGAGGGGGTCGTCATGGGATGGGGGAGTCGATCGCTCGAGCGGGGCAGGGTACCACGCGGAGGCACGCGCCCACGCCGCCGACGGTCCCGACTGGTACCCTCCCCGCCGGCCGGCAGCAGCCGGACGCGGGCCCTTAGCTCAGTCGGTTAGAGCAGGCGACTCATAATCGCTTGGTCGTAGGTTCGAGTCCTACAGGGCCCACCACGCTCGTGCCCCGGTGCGTCCACTCTCGGGCCCCGCTGCGTCCACGCCCGGGCCACAGCGCGGGCGCGGCGATCGGGGAGCGATCCCTTCCAGCGCCGTCAGGAGATCGGCAGCCCGAACGCCGGTTCGCGCTTGGCCGCCTTGTCGAGCAGCGTGTGCTTGGCGATGCGCGGCAGCCAGTGGCGCGCGCGCGTGAGCGGGTGGATCGGGAAGTCGGCGTCGTACTTCGCGTCGTAGGGTTCGAACTCGCCGGTGATCCCGCCCTCGCCCTCGGACGCGAGCCCCGCGGCGATCTGGCGATCGAGCACGGTGCGCTCGCGCACGCCCTTCAGGCCGCGCTCCTCGCACTGCACCTTGAAGACGAAGGCGAAGGCCTCGAACGGGATCGTCAACGAGCCGATGAACAGGATGCCGCCCGACGGCTGCGGCGTGGCGACGATCGAACGCACCGCCGGCACGCCGTCGACCGCGGCGTGCTCGAGCTCCATCAGCTTGAGCCGCGGATCGGTGAACAGCCCGCGGTAGGCCTCGTCGAACGCCGCGCGCGAGTCGGCGCGCGGCAGGTCCGGCGGCTGGTCGACGACGATCAGGCCGATGCCGTCGTTGTCGGGCGTACGCCAGACGCGGACGCCGTCCTGGTCGCCGAACGGCGCGGCGTGGACGTCGCTGAAGCGGGCGTGGTCGTGGAGGGGGGTGAAGGAGGTGCTCACGCGGAGGAGTCTACCGCTCCTGTTCGTCGTCCTGATCGTCGTCGCCGAGGTCGTCGCCATCGCCCGGCAAGACGAGCGGAGCGCGGCCGCCGCGCGCGCGGATCCAGTCCAGCGCTCGGTGCACGCGCGGCAGGGCGACGATGCGCTGCTCGAGCGCGCGCTTGCGCGGCAGGTCCATCAGCAGGAGTCCCGCGAACATCGTCAAGAGGCCCTGGCCCGGCAGCACGAGCATCAGCACGCCCAGCGCGAAGAGCAGGGCTCCCGCCAGGTTCTTGATCGCGTGGACGACGCGCCACAGGACGGGCCTCGACGCGGCCCAGTGCGGGCGCGGCGTCTCGTCGCCGACGAAGTAGTCGGCGGGGAGCGCGCGCACGACGAACGGCAGGAGCGCGAGCCCCGCGACGAAGGTGACGATCGACAGGACGACGGCGCCGCTCGTCAGGCCGGGGTGCGCGCGGATCCACTCGACGAGCGAGCTGACGAAGGCCGGGACGGTCACGAGGAACCGTGTTCCGATCTCGCGCGGCCCGCTTGCGCCGAATCCGCGTCCAGACGCAGGTCGGCCACGAGCGGGAGGTGGTCCGACGCCCGACGCGCCAGGTCGAGGCGGCTGCGGAACAGGTGCTCGAGCTCGACCTCGCCGCGCACGTACACGCCGTCGAGCGGACGCACCGGCGCGATGGCGGGATAGGTCGCCAGGAGTCGCCGGGTGCCGCGGAAGCCGGCCGGCCCGAGCTGGCGCGGGATCTCGCCCCACACGTCGTTGAGGTCGCCCGCGACCACGACCGGCGTGCGCGCGCGGACGCGCTCGAGCGGACCGCAGGCGAGGAAGCGACGGATCTGGTAGCGGCGCTCGATGCCCGAGAGTCCGAGGTGCATGCAGAACACGTGCACGCTGCGCGTGCGGTCGTCGTCGAACTGCACCCGACAGCGCGCGTGCAGGACGGCGCGCGCCTTCTTCGGCTTGATCCGCAGGCAGACGTTCTCGACACCCTCGAGCGGGTGGCGCGACAGGATCGCGTTGCCGTACTCGCCGCCGCGCCCGCGCTTGGTGTGGACGACGAAGTAGGCGTGGTGGTCGAGCCCGAGGTGCGCGAGGTCGTCGAGGAGGCGTTCGACCTGCGGCCGGTCGCCGAAGCGGTCCGAACCCTGGGCGACCTCCTGCAGGCAGACCACGTCGGGCTCGTAGTGCGCGATGACCTCGGCCACGCGCTCGGGGTCGTGGCGTCGGTCCACGCCGCCCACGCACTTGTGGACGTTGTAGGTCAGAAGGCGCAGTCGCATCGGATCACCGCGGCGTCGCGGTCACGGCCGCTCCGCGTGCCCGCCTCGCGGTCGGGGAGGGGCGGTCGGGTGCCGGTCGCCGGGGGCGGCGCCGCGGTTCGATCGGGTGGCGGGCGACCGGGCGACCGGAGAGCGGTGGGGAGAGGCGGGGGGAGAGTAGCGAGCAGCGCCGCTGCGGAGCGCTACTCTCCCTGCCGTGGACACCTTCTGGTCGCTCCTGAGCCTGCTCGCTTTCACCGCGTCGACGGTGGCGAGCGTGCACCTCTTGCTCAACTACCGGCGCCCGGCGACGGCGATGAGCTGGGCCTTCGCCCTGTGGGTGCTGCCGCTGCTCGGCGCGAGCCTCTACGCGATGTTCGCGGTCTACCAGGGGCCGCGTCGGCTCCGGCGGCGCCGCACGCTGTCGCGGCGTCTGCGCGCACGGCGCCGGGACCGGGCTCCGTCCGTCGACGAGGAGGCGGCGACGACCTACGAGCGCGTCGCCGACGCGGTGAACGCGCTGCCCCTGGTCGACGGGAACGCGGTCGAGCTGCACGCCGACGGCCCCGAAGCGCGGCGCGCCTACCTGGACCTGTTGGCCTCCGCGGAGCGCGAGATCCTGTTGATGAGCTTCATCTGGGAGGGTGACGCCTTCTCCGACGAGGTCGCGTGCCTGCTCGGTGAGAAGCGGCGCGCCGGCTGCGACGTGCGCGTGGTGGTCGACGCGATCGGCTCGCGGCGGTGGTTCGAGCGCAACTTCAGGAACCTCGTGCGCGAGGGCGTTCCGTTCGAGCGCTTCCTCGAGCCGAACCCGCTCAAGGGCCGCTTCCAGATCAACTTCCGCAACCACCGCAAGATGCTCGTCGTCGACGGCGACGCGGCGATCGTGGGGGGGCGCAACGTGTCCGATCCCTACTACGCGGTGGGGCCGACGAGCTATCGCGACCTGTCGGTGACGCTGCGCGGTCCGGTCGTCGAGCCGTTGCGCAGCCTGTTCCTCGAGGACTGGATCGTTGCCAGTGACTCGCCGGACGACGAGCCCGAACACCTCGACGACGTCCCCGAGGCCGGCGACGTGCCCCTGCGCGTGATCCCGCACGGCGTGGACGAGCCGCTCGACGCCTACATGCCGCTGCTCAGCGTCGCGCTGCAGACGGCGCGCGAGGACGTGACGATCGTCACGCCCTACTTCGTCCCGGGCGAGAGCCTCCTGTACGAGCTGCGCGTGGCGGCGCTGCGCGGCGTGCGCGTGCGCGTCCTCATGCCCGTGCGCAGTCCGGAGCGCTGGCCCGAGATCGCGGCGCGGCGCTTCTTCGGCCCGTTGTTCGAGGTGGGGGTGGAGATCTGGCGCCGCCCCGACCCGTTCCTGCACGCCAAAGCCGTGTTGATCGACGACTCGGTGGCCTACTTCGGCTCCGCGAACTTCGATCAGCGCTCCTTCTACCTCAACTACGAGCTGACCTGCGAGGCGCGTCACCCGCGCGTCGTCGAGCAGCTGCGCGCACACTTCGAGCCCGACTTCGAGCTCGCCGAGCGCATGGACCCCGAGCGCTTCGCCGAACGCGGCTGGTGGACGCGCGCGCAGGAGAACTTCGTCGCACTCTTCGCGCCGCTGCTCTGACGCCGCGCGGCACCGGCCTCACTCGCGTCCCGCCACGACCAACGAACGCTCCTCGGCCGCGAACAGGAGCAGGTAGGCGAGGTTGACCACGCTCTCGCCGCCCATGTACGGCGCGCCCATGTGCGGCGTGGTGTAGCGCAGCCCGTAGCCGGGCTCCCAGTTCGCGAGGAAGCGCCAGCGGTACTGCGCGAGCACGCGCTCGAACGCGTCGCGATCGACCGTCGCCAGCGACAGGAGCCCGAGCGCCGCGCCCGGCTCACCGTAGGCGTGGCTGTTGAACATCCACTGGTGGCGCTCCTCCATGATCGCGACGAGCGGTTCGCGCATGCCGGTCTCCTCGTCGCCGCGCAGGTGTTCGGCGAGCGCGACGAGCCCCGACCGCGACCAGAACTCGCCCTTGTCGCGGTACGAGCCGTTGTAGCCCATGGCGCCGTGGCCGCCGTCGTCGGGGTTCGACCAGGCGTGCTCGACGTACTCGCGCACGTGCTCCCAGACCGTCGACTCCACGCCGCAGCGGCGCGCGAGCGCGTCGAACACGAGCAGGTGTGCGGTCGGCGCCATCAGCGCCTTGTCGTCGTAGGGCAGTCCGTCGGGTCCGTGCCCGAAGGCCTGCATGCCCCACTTGCAGGTGTGGCTCGTCGTCGGCAGCCACTCGATCGCCTCGGTGATCCAGGGCAGGACCTCCTCGTCGCCGGTGGCCAGGTGCCACTCGCACAGCGCGACGCCGAGGAAGCCGATCGTCCAGTAGGCCAGGCCCTCCATCTCGCTGGGGCGCGGATGCTTCGCGCGCATGAAGTCGAGCGCGCGCTTCGCCGCCGCGCGATCCTCCTCCTCGCCCGTCGCGAGCAGCGCGAGCGCGCCGAGCGACGGGTTGACCGCGTCGGCGCCGCGCCATCCGCCCTCGTCGCGTTCGTTCGCGCGGGCCCAGCCGACGAGGTCCGTGCGCAGCGCGTCGCCGAGCGGGCCGCGCAGCGGGAAGCCCGCGTCGAGCGCCGCCGCGAGGTCGTCGCCCTCGAGGCCGAAGCGCTCGGGGCGGAACGGCTGGTCGAGCGCGAGCGACACCACGGCGTCCCCGCGCAGCACCTCGAGCGCGACGCTCGCGCGCCCGGCGCGTGCCGCGGCTTCGAGCGCGCGTCCGAACAGGGCCTCGTGCGAGCGCTCGAACCACGCGGGCCCCGGCGCGACGCTCGAGGGCGGCAGGGGCTCGCCGTCGAGCGCGAGGACGAGGTCGCCGACCGCGAGGCCCGCGCGCGCCGCCGCGCCGCCGTCGCGCACCTCGAGCACGGTGAGCCCGCAGCACTCGTGCTCGGTCAGCCCGACGAACCCCAGCGGCCCCAGGTCGAGGCGGTCGGGTCCCAGGTGTCCGTTGGCCTTGCCGACGAGCGATCCGGTCGGAGCTGCGTGTACCCGCTCGACGCGCACCGCGGTGGGGGCGAGCGCGACTGCATCGTCCGCGCGACCCGCGTCGAGCGTCGCGGTGAACGCGCGCCCCGCGTCGAAGTCGTCGGGCGTGCGCGCGACCAGGCGCCGGCCGCCCGCGATCGGCAGGAAGCGGAGCGCGTGTCCGTCCAACAGCAGCGCGGGCGCAGGGCGGTCCGCCGCGCCGTCGAGCAGCACGACGCACGACCACCCGTCCGCCGGCGGCGCGTTCGGGGCGTCGGCGGCGGGGCCCACCGGCCCGGAGGCCTCGACGACGAGGCCGCCCGCGTCGTCCGCTCGCACGCCGAGGCGGTCGCCCCGGGCGGGCACGGCGAGCGAGAGGGCCAGGGACGGGGCGAGCAGGGCAGTGATGCAGCGGGCTTTCATGGACGCAGCGTAGCCGGGGGCCCGCGAAGCGCGAAGTGGGTGGTTGCCGTGACGATAGGCGGAAAAAATTGCTCGTCGCTCCTTCGCCCCGGTCCGCGCAACTGCCCTTGCGGGCGTGGTTTGCGATGTAGTTGACGGATTGATCGTTCCCAGTTGCAGGTCACTCCGGCCCAGGGCGGAGTCCGGGATAGTTTTCTTCAGCCAATCGAGCGCGACCCACGGAGGGCCGCGTGATCCCTGTCCCTGTGGGCCATCAAGGGCCTCCAACGTTCCCATGCGTATCTCCATCGCTTCCCTCGCCCTCGCGGGCGCCGCTTCGCTCGCCCCGGCCGCCCTCGCTGACGGTCGTGAGCCGGGCAGCCTCCTGGTCTACCCCTGCACGCAGTCGCAGCTGGGCAACCCCGCCGTGTTCAACGTCGTGAGCGTCACGAACACGAACCGCGCCGGCAACGGCGAGACGGACGTCCACTTCGAGTACGTCAACGTCAAGGACGCGGCCAGCCCGTTCCTGTTCGCGGACTGCGTCATCGCCGACCGCGTCGAGACCCTGACCCCGGCCGACACCCTCTCGGTGCTCACCAGCTGCCACAACGGCGGCTCGGCGCTGCTCCCGACCGTCGGCTACCTCGTCATCTCGGCGATGAACCCGGCCGAGCTCGACACCTACTGGTCGTTCAACCACCTCATCGGTTCCGAGCAGATCGTGTCCGCCAACGGCGGCATGTACTCGCTCAACGCGATCCCCTTCGTCTCGGCTCAGGCCGAGGGCGCCGACACGGACGCCGACCAGGACGGTCGTCGTGACTTCGACGGCACCGAGTACGAGGGCATCGCCGACGAGCTGTACATCGACAGCTTCATCGGTGCGCTCGGTGGTCAGCTCGCGCTGATCTCGCTGACCGGCGGTGAGTACCTCACCAACGTCGACTTCGTCATCTACAACGACGACGAGTTCCAGCTCTCGGCCCAGTACAGCTTCAGCTGCTGGACCAAGACCCGTCTCGCCGACATCTCCGGCTTCTTCACCGACGCTGGTCTCCTGACCACCGTCCACGACGACCGCGAGCTCGACATCAACTGCGACGGCATCGGCGACATCGAGACCGGTTGGGCCATCGTTCGCCCGACGACCGCTCTCTCGATCACGAGCGACAACATCACCAACCCGGCCGTGCTCGGTGCCCTCGTCAACGACGAGAGCCCGATGTTCAAGAACGGTCGTCTCCTCTGGGAGAGCGCCACGAAGCAGTTCAACGGCGCGTTCCCGAACTGATCGATCTCTCCTGATCGAACGGCCCGTGTGAAACGCACGGACCGGCGCGGGGCGGTTCCTCTGGGAGCCGCCCCGCGCCCAATTGGGGCCGGCTCGCGCCGCGCCGGCTCGCCTCAGCCGGCCATCGACTCGATGAAGGCGTCGGCTTCGGCGATCGCGGCTTCCATCTCGCCGATCAGCGCGTCCACGTCGAGCTCGATCTCCGAGAGCGTGCCCTCGAGCGACGCGATGGCCTGGGCGTTGAGGTTGTGCTTGAGGAACAGCACGCGGTCCTTGAAGGCGCCGAGCACGGGCTGCATGCGCTCCTCCGCGCGGCGCATGGCGGCCACGAGCCCCTCGTAGCGCGCGCGCGTCGACTCGAGCTGCTCGCGGCTCGCCGCGCGCAGGCCCGCGTCGCCGATCTCGCCGAGCTCGGACTCCCACTCGTCGAAGAGCGCCTGCGACACGGACTCGACGCCGTCGATGCGGCTGTCGACCGCCGACGCGCGCGAGGCGCAGGTCGAGTAGCGAGCGTTCAGGTCGTCGTAGAGCTCCTCGAGTTCACCGCCGTCGAAGTCCTGTACCGCGCGGAAGGCCTCGAGCGTGGAGACGAAGGCCGCCTTCGCCTCGGACTGCGCGTCGCGCGCGCCCTCGACCCGGTCGACGAGCACGTCGCGCTTGTGCACGCCGAAGGACTCGAGCGCCGAGAAGTACGCGCCCTGGCAGCCGGAGACGACGGGCGGGAGGGCGAGGAGGAGCGCGAGAGCGGTGGGACGGATCATCGGACGAGTGGGGCGGGGCCGCGAGCGACGGGGAGGCGCGCAGCATGCGAAACCGCGGCGCGTCGCGCACGCGCGTCGGCGGCGCGAGCGAAGAAGGGCGCGCTCCGGGCTGGTGGCCCGGCCGCGCCGCGCTCAGCCCGCCGCGCCGAGCCGCGCGCCGAAGGGGCCGGGCTCGAACAGGTGTCCGCTGCCGGGCGCGGCGACGAGCGCGAGCGCACGGCCGGGTTCGAGCGGGCCGTCGAGGTCGGCCGCCGCGAGCGCGCGTCGCGTCGTGCGCACCACGAGCGGCTCGCCGTCCGGGGACGCGGCCACGCGCAGGTCGAGGTGGTCGCCGAAGTCGCGCAGGTCGACGAGCGCGCCGCTCCCGAGCGCGCCGGCCGCCGCGCGCGCCTCGACCGCGAGGTCCGTCGGCCGCAGGCCCAGCACCGCCGCGCCGGCGTGCGGTGCGTCGACCGGCGCGACGAGGCCGCCGCCCTCGAAGCGTCCGCTCGTCGCGCGCCCGTCGACGAAGTTCATGCGCGGCTGACCGACGAAGCCGGCGACGAATCGGTTCGTGGGCGTGCGGTGGACCGCGTCCGGCGCGCCGACCTGCTGCAGGCGACCCTCGGACATGACGACGATGCGATCGGCGAGGGCGAGTGCCTCCTCCTGGTCGTGCGTCACGTGGACGAAGGTGCCACCGACGCGGCGCTGCAGCTCGGCGAGTTCGACGCGCGTGTTCGCGCGCAGCCGCGCGTCGAGGTTCGAGAGCGGCTCGTCGAGCAGGAAGACCTTCGGGTCGCGCACGAGCGCGCGGCCGAGCGCGACGCGCTGCTGCTGGCCGCCCGACAGCTCGGCGGGCCGGCGGTCGAGCAGCGGCTCGAGCTCGAGCTGTTGCGCCACTTCCGCCACGCGCGCTGCGATCGCGGTCGACTCCTCGCGCCGCGCGCCGCGATAGGCGCCGTCGAAGGTCGCGCGCACGCGACTGGCGCGCCGGCGCCGGCGCTCGAGCCCGAACGCGAGGTTCGCGCGCACCGACAGGTGCGGGTACAGCGCGTAGCCCTGGAAGACGAAGGCGATGTCGCGGCGGTGCGGCGGGACGTCGTCGACGCGTTCACCGCCGATGGCGATCGTTCCGGTCGAGACCTCCTCGAGGCCGGCGATCATGCGCAGCGTCGTGCTCTTGCCGCAGCCGCTCGGCCCCACGAGCACGCAGTAGCTGCCGTCCTCGATGTCGAGGTCGAGGGCGGACACGGCCTCGGTGTCGCCGAAGCGCTTGGACACGCCGTCGAGTCGAACGCTGGCCATGGCGACAGAGGCTACCGGCTCGGACGCCCCGCGCGAACACGGCGATCGGCGCGCAGCAGCCAGAGGACCTGCAGCGCCGCGGCCAGGCTCAGGCACGCGCCCGCCTGCCACGCTCCGGGCCAGGGCACGAAGGCGGCGCCGAGCGAGACGAGCACGAACACCGACCCGGTGAAGACGAGCACCGCCTCGCCGATACCGCGCGTGCGTTCGGCGTGCACGAGGCGCCCGGTGAAGTGCGCCATCTGGCTCTGCACGAACGGGAAGGTGCAGGCGAAGAGGAGCGCCGCCGTGCCGACGCCGACGAGTTCGGCGTCGAGCCCCTGCGCCCCGGCGAACCACAGGTTCGACAGGGGCGTCAGCGCGATCAGGAGCAGCACGGCGGAGGCGCCCAGCCCCAGTCGCATGGAGAAGCGCGCCAGGACCGCGGGTGCGCCGGGGCGTCCGAGGGTCGCGACGATGACCTCGGTCAGCGCGAAGCTCGAGCTGCGCAGCAGGAAGACGAGGTTGTTCACGGCCGGCCAGACCGCGAACGACACCGCCTCGCGCGGCATGCGCCCGATCGCCGCGGAGGTGAGCGGCATCGCGGCCATCCCGACGAGCGACCACAGGGTCAGCGGGCCGTAGAAACCGGCGAAGCGGCGCCAGGACCAGGCGTCCGCGCCCGGAGCGGGTGCGGCGGGCAGCGCGGCGCGCGCGCTGCGCACCGCGTAGCCGGAGAAGATCGCCTCGGCGGTCACGCCCGCCCCGACGGCGCTCGCCGCGACGACGGTGCCGGTCAGCCAGTCCGGGCCGCCGTCGGCGAGCGCCGTGCCGATCAACAGCGTGACGCCGAGCCCCGTGAGTCGGACCACGGTGCCGACGCCGATCGCGCGGCTGTGCCCCGCGCGGATGAGCACGCCCTGTTGGAAGCGGCGGTACGCGATCGCCGGCGTCCACGGGAGCATGAGCTGCATGCCGATGCGGCCGGCCTCGGGCAGCTCGTACTTCATGTCGAAGAGCTCGAGCGCGATCCAGTCGAGCAGCGGCGTGAAGGCGACCGCGGCGTGGACGAGCGTCAGGAGCGTCGCGGACACGATCATGAACGCGCGCAGCTTCGCGTAGCTGATCGCGTCCTTGCACAGCGCCGTCGACGCCGAGAGCAGCGGGATGATCGGCGCCTCGATCAACAGCGAGAGCGGAAAGACGAGGGAGCCGTACGCGGCCAGGTGCACGCGCTCTTCCGGTAGGCGCGCGATCGCCGCGTTCACGATGGGGAGCTCGAGCCCCATCATCAGCCAGCTCGCGGCGAGCGGCCACCACAGCACGAGCACCGCGCGCGTGGTGAGCGGTCGTGCGTCGTCGCTCACGCGTGGGGGGAGGAGCGCCGACCGGGCCGCGTGCGCGCCGCGAGGGCGCGATCGGTCCGCGACAGGAGCTCGCCGACGATCGCGGCGCCGTCGTCTCGCAGCCCGTCGTGCTCGTGCTTCGCGCTCTCGAACACGTCCGCGCCTCCGATCGCCTTCGCCGTCGCGAGCGAGAGCTCGCGATCGACGAACAGGTCGTGGGTGTAGACCGCGGCGGCGACCGGGACCGCGTTGCGCGCGAGCGCGTCGCGGTCGTAGAGCGCGGGCCAGTCGTCCTTCTCGGCGAGCTCGCTCGCGACGCGGGCGTAGGGGGCGAGCGCGCCGTACTCGTCGAACATCCACGGGTGGATCGACTCGCCCGTCAGGGTCAGGGGCTCGCCCGCGCGCCAGGCGTGGCCGCCGTCGGCCGCGCGCACGCGGTCGGCGGCCCAGCGCGTCGCACGACCCTCGGCGTAGATCGACTCGTGCAGCACCGCGTACAGCGGGTTCGTGGCGTAGCTCTGCGAGCGCTCGACCGCGGCGAGGAAGCGCTGGGTCAGCGGCCCGTCGTCGTCACCGGCGAAGGCCGACTCGAACAGCCAGTGCAGCGCGGCGCCGCCGCGCGCGCGGCCCAGCGCCATGCCGACCTGTTGGAAGCGCTGCACCGTCAGGCGATCGCCGCAGGGCAGGTGCACCTCGTCCTCGGTCAGCCGCCGCGCGATGCGATCGACGCGCTCGGCGTCGCCGACGAAGCGCTCGTAGTGGGCGTGGCTCTTCGCGCGCATCTTCGCGAAGGTGCGCTCGTAGACCTGTTCGATCGGCGCCAGGGGCGGCAGTCCGCCGGTGACGAGCACGCGTTCGAGCGCGTCCGGGCGGGAGGAGAGGTAGTGGACGGCGCAGAAGCCGCCGAAGCTCTGTCCGAGCACGGACCAGCGCGCGTCGCCCGCGAGGAGCCGACGCCAGTGCTCGAGGTCGGCGACGATCGCGTCGGCGCGGTACGCGGCGAGCTCGCGAGCGGTCGGGACACGCCCGCCCTCGATCGCGCCGCTGTTGCCGGTGCCGCGCTGGTCGACGAGCAACACGCGGAAGCGCTTCGTCGCAGTCCCGATCCACCCGTCGTCGTTCTCGGGCCGCGGCGACTCGAAGCCCGGCCCGCCCTGGAGGTAGACGAGCCACGGCAGGCGCTCGCCGCCGCGCCGCCGCACCTCGCGCGCGAACAGCGGCACGCGCGGGCCGTCGGGTTCGCCTGGGAACAGGGGCGCGCTCGCGCGGTGGTCGACCAGCTCGAAGCGACCGAGCGTCAGCGGAGCGCCGCTCGCGAGGCCGTCGCGTTCCTCGCCTGCGCTCATTCGGGGAACATCCGTCCGGTGACGGGATCGAAGCGCCACGCGCGGCCGGTGCGCGCGGCCCTCGACATGAGCTCGACGACGACCATGTGCTGGAAGCCGAGTTCGACGCCGGAGCGGTTCGCGCGCCGCGTGCGCACGGCGCGGACCCAGTCGATGCGCAGGTCCTGCTGGATGTCGTCGAACGGCAGCGTGAACTTCTCGGTCTCGTCCTCGAAGTCGCTCCAGGCCGACTGGGGCACGAGGCGCGCGTCCGAGCGACCGAGCAACAGCTCCGCGCGGTTGCCGCGGATCATCCACGGCGCGCCGCGGTCGTTGCAGGTCGAGCCGAGCGCCGTCAGGACGTGGCCCGACTCGAACTCGACGTGCCCGACGACCTGGTCGTGGTTCTCCATCTCGAAGTCGACCATGTTCGCGCCGTGCGCCGTGCAGCGCACGGGCAGGCCCTCGTCGATCGCGTACAGCATCGGCGCGATGAGGTGCGAGAGGATGTCGCCGAGGATGCCCGTCGAGTACTTCCGGTAGCGACGCCAGCGGTGGTACACGACGCGGTCCCACGGCTGCAGCCCCAGCGGTCCGCACCAGCGCTCCCAGTCGAGGCGTTCACCCGGCTCGAGCGTCTCGTCGATCGGGTAGAGCCACTCGCCCTCCTTCGAGTTGCGCCCGAAGGCGACGATGCTCGAGACGACGGTACCGAGCGCGCCGCTCTCGACGAGCTGCCGCGCCTGCTCGAACTTGGGGTGCATCAGCCACTGGGTGCCGATCTGCACGATCGCGTCGTTCGCGCGCGCCGCGGCGTGGAGCAGCCAGTACGACTCCTCCAACTCGAGCGTCATCGGCTTCTCGAGGTACACGTCCTTGCCGAACTCGAGCGCGTGCACCGCGTGCGTCGCGTGCCAGTGCTCGGGCGTCGCGACGAGGATCGCGTGCAGGTCCTCGCGCGCGTACATCTCGCGGTGGTCGAGGTGCTCGGTGACGCGCACGCCCGGCTGCCGTTCGCGCAGGAGCGCGCCACAGGTCTCGCGGCGGTTCGCGTTCACGTCGCACACCGCCGCGACCTCGAGGTTCGACGCCCCGTCCTCCCGCGCGCGCAGCAGACCGTCCACGTGGCCGCCGCCCATGTTGCCGTAGCCGACGACGCCGATGCGCACGGGCTCGCCGCGTTCGACCGGCCGGCGGGGGACCTTCTGCACGAAGTCCTTGTGCGCGTCGTCGAGCAGGTGGTCCTGCGCGATCGGCGCGAGGCGCGCGAGCAGGTGGCGGCGGCTGTAGGACTTGGACATGGAAGCGGTGGCGAGGAGCGAACGGCCGCCTACGCGTCGTCGCGGGTCGGCGCGGGCAACCACACCTCGAGCAGGACGAGTACGAGGGCCAGCGCGCAGCCCGTGGCGTAGAGCGCGCCGCCGGCGACGATGGCGTACACGAGCGAGGCGCTCTCGCGCGCCGGGATCCACGCGCCCAGGTCGAGCGCGATGCCGATGCCCGCGAGCGCCATGGGCAGCGAACGCAGGTGCCGGCCGAAGCGCGTCAGGAGGCCGAGGAGCGCGAGCAGCAGGCCGAACCCGACCATGGCCGGCGCGTGCGTGTGCAGGCTCGTCCAGCGCACCTCGGTCGGCGGCGGCTCGAGGACCTTGTCGGAGAGCAATCCCTTCACGTCGGCGAAGCTCGCGAACGAGGCCGCCTCGCCGTCCGACGCGTGGCAGTCGCTGCAGCGCTCGCCGAGGATCTCGATCGGCGCGAGCAGGTCGAGGTCGATGTCGTCGAACATCTGCGCCGGGCGCTCGCTCTCGATCCAGTCGACGAGCGCGGCGCGTTGGTCGTCGTCGAGCTCGAGCGGCGCGTGTCCGGCGAGCGAGCCCTCGAGCGCGGCGCGCATCGGCGACGGGATCACGGTCGTGTGGTACCCGCCGCGCACGTCCGCCTCGGACAACCCGGGCTCGCCGTCGCTCTTGCCGTGGTGGATCTCGATCTGCTGGATCGAGGCGTAGAGACCGAGCGCGGCGATCGCGAGGAATCCCGTGACGCCGAGCCGCGCGAGGAGCGGCAGCCCCGCGAGCAGGCCTCGCGCGCCGGACGCGTGTTCGCCGCTCACGCTCCTTCCACCTCGACGGTCTCGCCCGACGCGACGGCCTTGGCGGCCGCGATGCCGACCAGCGTCGAGGTCAGGCCGTCGGCCGCGGTGCACGCGACCTCGGCGCCGTCGGTGACGCTCGCGAGGAAGGTCTCGACGCCGTAGTACAGCGGCGGATGGGGGAGTCCGACGCCGTCCTTGAGGCGGTCCTGCGCGGCGAGCTTCGTCGCGTCGGCGATGAGCGTGATGCCCTCCTCGTCGTGGAACTGCTGGCGGTTGGCGTAGACCTCCCAGCCCTGCGTCGAGGCGTCGGCCTCCTTGAACAGCCAACCCGCGGTCCACGCGAGCTTCATCGTGCCCATCGTGCCGCGGATCGTCTCGTAGCTGCTCTCGAACGAGTTCGCGAGGCTGGCCTCGTAGCTCATGAACAGGCCGTCGCCGAAGTCGAGCTCGCAGCCGATCGTGTCGGCCATCGTCCGGCCGTCCTCGTGCAGGCGGATCGAACCGTGCCCGCGCACGGACTTCACCGCCTTGTTCGTGAACCAGCTCACCGCGTCGAACTGGTGCGTGCCGACCTCGCCGGGCAGACCGAGCGACACGGCCGGGTCGACCTTCCAGTCGAGCAGCTCGGCGTTGTTCGACGCGCGCCACGAGGTCTTCTTGTGCCAGGTGCCGCGCATCGACACCGCGTCGCGGATCGAGCCCGAGCGGTAGAACTTGTTCGCGAGCTTGTAGATCGGGTTCACGCGCGCGAGCAGGCCGCTCTGGAACACGCCCGCCGATGCGCCGGCGGCCTTCGCGATGGCGCGCGCGTCCTCGGCCGTGTGGGCGAGCGGCGCTTCGCAGTAGATGGCCAGTCCCTTCGCGGCGCAGGCTTCGACGATCGCGCGGTGCGTGTGCGTCGACGAGGCGACGAACACGGCGTCGAGGTCGGACTCGGCGGCGAGCAGCGCGTCCACGTCCGCGTAGGCCGCGGCGTCGCCCGCGCGGCGCGCGCCCGACGAGCGGCGCGACTCGACGGGGTCGGCGACGGCGGCGATCGTCACGTCCTCGAACTTGGCGAGCTCCTTGATGAGCTCGCGTCCCTGGCGACCGCAGCCGACCAGCGCGACGCGCAGCGCGCGGCCGGGCCGGTACGGCGCGGCGAACACGCTCGGGGTGAGGGAGACGGCGGCGGCCCCGGCGAGGGACTGCTTGAGGAACAGGCGGCGGCGGGCGTCGAGCATGTCGGCGGCGGCGGGGCGCGGAGGAAGGGGCGTGGGAGGAGGGTCGGCGCGGCGGGCGCCCACGGTCGGGCGGCGGGACCGGCGCGGCCGGTGGATCGGTCAGTCGGCACGGGAGCGGTCGCCCAGCCACAGGAAGTGCACGCCCGTGGCGGCGGCGGCGTCCAGGAGGGCGGGGGCGGGGCCGTGGGCGAGCACGGCGGTGCTCCACGCGTCCGCCAGGGTAGCCCGCGGCGCGGTGCAGGCCACCATCGGGGTCGCGCCCGAGCGCGTTCCGGCGCGGGCGTCCACCACGTGGCCGCCCCCGGGCAGGCGCTCCTGGCCGTGCTGGGCCGAGACGGACAGGGCGCGATCGGCGAGCTCCACCTCGGTCGGCTCGGCGCCGGGCCGTTCGACGCGCACGCCCCAGCCGCTCCGACCCGGCGGGGCGCCGAGCGCGAGCGCCGTGCTCGTCCCGCCGTGCACGAGCGCGGTGCGCACGCCCGCGTCGACGAGCTCGTCGCGCGCGCGGTCGAGCGCGACGCCCTTGCCGAACGCGCCGGCGTCGAAGGGCGTGTCGTCGGCGCTGAGGCCGACGCGCTCGGCGCGCGGGTCGTGGAGGACGAGGTGCCCGTCGCCCAGGTGGCACGGGTCGAAGGCTCCATCCGTGAGGCGCCGCAGCTCGTCGACGAGCACGAGCCAGGCGCGGTCGAGCGGGTCCGTGCGCAGCGGCTGGTTCGCGCCGGTGCGCGCGAGTCGCGACACGAAGCTCGACGGCACGAAGCGCGACAGCTCCCGTTCGGTGTCGGCGATCGCTTCCAGCGCCGCCTCGGCCGCCGCGCGCGCGCGCACCGCGTCGCCGTCGGTCGCGACGACGACCTCGAAGCGCGTGGCCATGGCCTCGAGCGCGAGGCGCAGGACGGGGGCGTCGGACATGGGGCGGAGAGAAGGAGTCGCGAGGGGCGCGGACCGGAACGCGAGCGGGGCGCGCGACGCCAGCAGCATCGCGCGCCCCGCTCGCTCGAAGGCCCTGCGCTCAGACGCGGTCGACGCGTCCGGTGAAGGGATCGAAGCGCCAGGTGCCGCCCTGCCACAGCGAGCGCGTGGCCAGGTCGACGGCGACCATGTGCGCGACGCCCAGGTCGACGGTGGAGCGGTTCGGCTCGCGCGTGCGGATGCACTGGAGCCAGTTGAGGCGCAGCTTGTCCTGCGGGTCGCCGCCCTCGCACTGGATCTCGTTGCGGTCGATGTCGTCCACGTACGGCGACTGGGGCAACAGCTCGCAGTTGTTGCCGCCGAGCATGAGGTCGGCCTCGTGGCCGCGGATCACGATCGGCAGACCGCGGTCGTTGCAGGTCGAGCCGGACACGATCATCGTGTGTCCGTTGTCCCACTGCACGTTGAGCATCACGTTGTCGTGGTTCTCCATGGCCTTGTCGACCATGTGCCCGCCGCTCGCCGACACGGTGCTCGGCACGCCCATGTCGAGCGCGAAGATGATCGGCGTCATCTGGTGCACGAGCAGGTCGCCGATGATGCCCGTCGAGTAGCGACGGTAGCGGCGCCAGCGGTGGTAGACCTCGGTGTCGAAGGGCTGCTTGCCGAGCGGGCCGCACCAGCGGTCCCAGTCGAGCGTCTCGCCCGGCTTCACCGTCCCGTCGATGCCGTACAGCCACTCGCCGCCGCGGCTGTTGCGGCAGTACGAGGTCTGGCTCATGGTCGGCGTGCCGATCGCGCCCTCGGCGATGAGCCGCTTCGCGTGGACGTACTTGTCCTGCATCATGTACTGCGTGCCGACCTGACAGATCTTGTCGCCGGCGTCGACGGCGCGCTTGAGCCACAGCGCGTCCTCGAGGCGCAGGGTCATCGGCTTCTCGACGTACACGTCCTTGCCGCGTTCCATCGCGTGCACCGCGTGCGTCGCGTGCCAGTGCTCGGTCGACGCGATGAGCACGCCGTGGATGTCGTCGCGCTCGAGCAGTTCGAGGTAGTCGACGTAGGCGTCGCAGGTGCCCGGGCCCTGCTTCTCCTCGATCTTGGCCTTGTTGGCGTCGCGGCGCGGCTTGCAGACCTCGGCGATCGCGACGATCTCGAGCTTCTCGGCGCCGCGCTCGTTCGCGCTCAACAGCGCGCTGATGTGCCCGCCGCCCATGCCGCCGGTGCCGATGACGCCGAGGCGGATCGGCTCGTCCTGGCCGACCGGCGTGTGCGGCCTGCCCGCGCTCACGGGCTTGGTCGAGAGCACGGTCGTGCCGAGTGCGGTGGGGGCGAGGGCCGATCCGAGGGCGGCAGCGGTGCCGGACTGCAGGATGCGCCGGCGGGTCGGGGCGGTGGGCTCGAGGGTCATGGGTTCAGCTGTCCGAGTGGTGGGGGTGTGGGCGGCTGGAGCCCTGCTCCTGGCCGCGGTCGGGACGAGTATAGGCGCGCGACGCGGCCGCGGTGCTCGCGCCGGCCGCGCCTCTCGCTACCCTCGGACGCCATGCACCTGCGTCCTGGACCCGGCTCGGGTCGGACCGGCAACGCCGTCTACCTGAGCCCGAACGATCCCTTCGCCACCGATTGGCAGCCCAAGGGCGACGCCGCGATCGAGGTGGCGGCGCCCGCGGACCTGGTCCGCCGTTCGGCGGCCGGGGGCGATCCCGTGCGCGCGGACGACGGCGTGGCCGCGCACCTGCGCGTGCGGATCGCGCACCTCGAGGGCCAGCTGGCTCAGGCCGAGAAGATCGAGGCCGCGGCGCAGCGCTTCGCCGATTCGCTCGAGGAGCGCTCGACGGCGGAGCGCGAACGGCACACGAAGGAACTCGACGCGCTGCGCACCCAGCTCGACCACAAGGAGCGCGAGCTACGCACGCTCGCCCTCGAGATGGGCAAGGTGCAGGGCCGGCTCGAGGCGGCGGAGTCGAAGCTCCTGACAGGCGGCGGGTCGAGCGTCGGCGCGACGGATGCCAGCGGCGGTCGCGGGCCCGCCGCGAGCGGTCCGCTCGCCGGCGGGGTGGACGGGGGCGCGTCGTCGCTCGCGTGGACCCAGACGACGATGGGCATGTTCCTCGTCGGCGTGATCACCGTCGGCGTCGTGGCGCTCCTGCTGCTCGCGATGACGAGTTGAGCGCGCTGCTCCCTGTGACGTGACCGGTACGGTGCCAGACCCCCCGGTCACCGGCGACGCCCGCGCGCGGAGCGCGCGGGTGCCGCCGGTGACCGGGGGGTCTGGCACCGTACCGGTCACGCTCGCGGCCCGCATCGGACGGTCCTGTTGCCGGCGGGGGTGCGTCGTCGCTCGCGTGGACCCAGACGACGATGGGCACGTTCCTCGTCGGCGTGATCCGGTCGGCGTCGTGGCGCTCCTGCTGCTCGCGATGACGCGTTGAGCGACGACGGTTCGTGACCGGTACGGTGTCAGACCCCCCGGTCACCAGCGACGCCCGCGCGCGGAGCGCGCGGGCGTCGCTGGTGACCGGGGGGTCTGACACCGTACCGGTCACGCTCGCGGCCGCGTCCTGCGCGGCGAGCGCGTCGCTCAGACCAGTCCGAACGCGGTCAGCGCGTTCGCGACCTTCACGAAGCCAGCGATGTTCGAGCCCTTCACGTAGTCGACGGTGCCGTCGCCCGCGGCGCCGTGCTCGACGCACTTCTTGTGGATGTCGGCCATGATCGCGCGCAGGCGTTCGTCGACCTCCTCGCGCGACCAGGACAGGCGCAGGGCGTTCTGGCTCTGCTCGAGGCCGCTCACCGCGACGCCGCCGGCGTTCGCCGCCTTGCCCGGCGCGTACATGATCCCGGCCTCGATGAACGCGTGCACGCCCTCGATCGAGGTCGGCATGTTCGCGCCCTCGCTCACGACGGTGATCCCGTTCTTCAGCAGGGTCTTGGCGTCCTTGCCGCTGATCTCGTTCTGGGTCGCACAGGGGAAGGCGCAGTCGGCCTCGACGCCCCAGGGCGTGTCGCCGTCGTGGTAGGTCACGCCCTCGAACCGCTCGGCCATCTCGCTGATCCGACCGCGGCGCTCCTCCTTGAGCTCACGGACGAACTCCCACATCTCGTGGGTCAGGCCGTCGGCGATGTGCACGAAGCCGCCGGAGTCCGACAGGGTCAGGACCTTGGCGCCTTCCTCGAGCAGCTTCTGCGCGCCGTAGATCGCGACGTTGCCGGAGCCCGACACCAGGCAGCGCTTGTCCGCGAGGCCTTCGCCGCGCAGCGCCATCATCTCCTTGGCGAAGTAGACGGCGCCGTGGCCGGTCGCCTCGGTGCGTCCGAGCGAACCGCCGTAGAACAGGCCCTTGCCCGTCATCACGCCGGTGTAGGTGTTCGTCAGTCGCTTGTGCTGCCCGAACAGGTAGCCGATCTCGCGCGCACCGACGCCGATGTCGCCCGCGGGCACGTCGGTGTAGGTGCCCACGTGGCGGAACAGCTCGTTCATGAACGACTGGCAGAAGCGCATCACCTCGCGATCGCTCTTGCCCTTCGGGTCGAAGTCCGAGCCGCCCTTGCCGCCGCCCATCGGCAGTCCGGTCAGGCTGTTCTTGAAGATCTGCTCGAAGCCCAGGAACTTCAGCACGCCGAGGTTGACCGTCGGGTGGAAGCGCAGGCCGCCCTTGTAGGGACCGATCGCGTTGTTGAACTGCACGCGGTAGCCGCGGTTCACCTGCACCTCGCCCGCGTCGTCCTCCCAGGTCACGCGGAACTGCACGGCGCGGTCGGGTTCGACCAGGCGCTCGAGGATGCGCGCGTCGGCGTACTGCGGATGGTCCGCCAGGAAGGGGAGGATCGACTCGGCGACCTCCTCGACGGCCTGGAGGAACTCGGGTTCGTTCGGGTTGCGATCGCGCACGTAGGCCATGAAGGCCTCGGTGCTCGCGTAGTGGGGGTGGCTCATGGGAGGGCTGTTGGTCCAGGGGTCCCGCGGTCGCGGGCCCCGCAGTCTTCGGAGTCGAGGCCCGTCGCACCAGAGCAGGACCCGTCCTCCGGCTCAGGACGCGGAATCGGGCGGGGCCCCGAGGTCGAGTTGCCAGAACCCCACGTCGTGCCAGCGGCCGAATTTGCGGCCCACGCGCTCGAACCGGCCGACCGGCCGGAAGCCGAGCGACGCGTGGAGCCGTTCGCTGGCCGGGTTGGGCAGCGTCGCGCCGGCGACGACCTGGGTGAAGCCCAGCTCGGCCAGGCGCTCGACCAGCGCCCGCATCAGCAGCCGGCCGGTGCCGCGGCCGCGCTCGTCGTCCGCCAGGTAGACGCTGGACTCGCAGGCGAAGCGGTAGGCCGAGCGCGCGCGGAAGTCGCCGGCGTAGGCGTACCCGACGACGCGCGGGCCGTTCGCGGCCTCGCGTTCGGCCGAGTCACCGTCGACCGGGTCGCGCTCGGCGACGAGCCACGCGTGGCGGACGAGCGCGCGCTCGATCCGCGCCGCCATCTCGTCGGCCGTCGGTGCGCGCTCCTCGAAGCTGATCGAGGTGTGCTCGACGAACGGCGCGTAGATCGCGGCGCACGCCGCGCCATCGGCCGGCGTCGCCGCGCGCAGGCGCGGCGCGGCGACGGTCACGGCGTCGCCACCGCTTCGGGATCGCACTGGCGCGCCAGGTCGCGCCCGAGCTCGATGAAGGCCTCGGACAGCGTGGGGTGGTACCAGGGCATGCCCACCAGGTCGCGGGCCGTGCCGCCCAGGAACATCGACGCCGACACCACGTGCACGAGGTCGTCGGCGCGCGGACCGAGGATCTGGCAGCCGATCAGCTTGCTGCTGGGGCGTTCGGCGACGAGCTTCACGAAGGTCGTGCCCGGCTCGGTGTCCATGACGATCCCGCGGCCCTGGTTCGCCCACTCCTTGCGCGCGGCGACCACGTCGAGTCCGCGCGCGCGCGCCTCGTGCTCGGTCATGCCGCACTCGGCGTAGGGCGGATTCGTGAACAGCGCCATGAGCGGGATGCGCTCGCGCCAGGGCACGAGCGGTTCGTCCGCGAACAGGCGCTTCAGGTTGCGCGCCACGTGGCGCCCTTCCGCGTTGCCGGTGTGCAGGATCAGGCGGTCGCCGGTCGCGTCGCCGGCGAAGAACACACGGGCGTTCGTCGAGCGCAGCGCGTCGTCGAGCACCGGGCGACCGCGTTCGACCTCCACGCCCGCCTCCTCGAGCCCGAGTCCGTCGAGCATCGCGACGCGTCCGGTCGCGAGCAGCATCTCTTCGCAGTGCACGACCTGTTCGTGTCCTTCCTCCCAGTGCGCGATCGCGAACGGCTCCGGAGCCGCCGGGTCGTGGCGCACGCCGGCGAGCGTCGCGCCGATCACGACCGTGATCCCGGCGTGCTCGAGCGCGCGCGTGTACAGGGCGGACAGCTCGGGGTCCTCGCCGCGGCGCAGGATCGGCGAGCGCGAGAGCAGCGTGACGCGCGAACCCAGGGCGGCGAAATAGGTGGCGAACTCGAGGCCGATCGCGCCCGAGCCGACGATGCCCAGCGACTGCGGCGCGCGGTCGGCGAGCAGGGCCTCGCGCGAGGTCCAGAAGGGCGCCGGCGCGTCGCCGCCCTCGATCGGGCGTCCGAGGCCGGGCAGGTCGGGCACGAACTGCTTCGACCCGGTCGAGACGAGGAACGCGCGGCTCGTGATCCGGCGCGTGGCGCCGTCCGCGGTCGCGACCTCGAGCTCGGTGGGGGAGACGAAGCGCCCGCGGCCGAACAGGATCTCGTAGCCGCCGGCCTCCATGCCGCCGACCTTCGCGCGTTGGAAGCGCGCGACGAGCGCTTCGCGACGCGCCTGCAGCGCGCCCATGTCGACGCCCTCGAGCCGCGCGTCGATGCCCAGGCGTCCGGCGTGTCGCACCTCGGCGACCACGTCGGCGGGGTGCAGCAGCGTCTTCGTCGGCATGCACCCCTCGAGGATGCACAGGCCGCCGAGCTCGCCATCGTTGATCAACAGGACGCGCTCGTGCCCGAGCTTGATCGCTTCGGCGGCGCAGGCCGATCCCGCGCTCCCGCCGCCGAGCACGACCAGGTCGTAGGGCCGCTTGCTCGCGGGCGGGGCCTCGTTCGTGTCGGTCCTCGCGTCCATGGCGCGCGAGCCTACCCCAAGCTCCACGCCGGACGAGAGCGCGGCCTACGCGTCGGTCTCGCCCCGTTCCTCGGGCAGGAGGCCGGCGTCCTCGGGCAGGAGCTGGTGCACGAGGTAGCCGACGATCCAGGCCGCGCCGGTGACCAGGTGCATCCAGGACCAGACCGATCGCCAGGTCTCGTCGACGCTGACCTGGAGCAGGTAGCCCGACGCGACCAAGGGGGCGAGGAGCGCGAGGAGCGCGATCCCGGTGCGGCGTCGTTCGCGCTCGCCGTCGGCCAGGTAGGGGCCGGCGTGCAGCGCCCAGACCACGCCCATCGCGACGAGGTAGAGCGGCGCGGTGAGCACGTGCGCCGCCTGGGTCTCGTCCTGGAGCGGGTGGTTGAGGAGCGCGAAGTCGTCCGCGGGCTCGACGAAGAACAGCATCCAGACCCACGCGATCCCGGTGCCCGCGACGAGCAGGTTCGCGAGGTGCACGAACCAGACCTGGGCGCGGTTCATGGCGGTGGGGCGGGTGCGGCGCGGGTCAGCGCACGGGCGCGGCGGCGTCGCCCTCGTCGCCGTCCTCGACTTCGTCGCGGTCGCGGTCGTCGTCCTGGCCCTCGTCGCCCTCTTCTTCGACTTCGACGGACGGCGGGAAGAGGACCGCGTGCAGCGCGAGCGCGCGACGCGCGGCCTCGACGGTCGCGCGCGCGGTCAAGGTCGCGCCGGACACGCCGCGGATGTCGCCGTCGAGCACCAGGTCGTCGTCGAGCGCCTCGCCGTCGAACTGCGCGTAGAACGCGTCCTTCAGCAGGTAGCGCTTCGGCTCGGCGAACGCGAGCACCTCGACGCGCAGCACCTCGCCGTCCGCGTCGATCGCGGTCATCACCGTCTCGCGCTTCGTGCGTACGCGGTGCGTGTCGAACCAGGCCACGCCGATGAGCGCGCCGTCCTCGTCGCGCGCGACGTAGGGGCGGGCCACCGCGCTCTCGAGCTCCTCGCCGAGCAGGTCCTCGACCGCGGCGCGCTGCTCCTCCGTCAGGTAGTGCGTGCGCTTCACGGCCGGCGTCTCGCCGAACACGAGCTCGAGCGCTTCGTCCACCGTGAGCAGGACCTCGGACGGCGGGGCGTGCAGCCGGTCCCCGCCGGCCGGCGCGGGGCCGGCCAGCAGGGCCGCCACGGCGGCGAGCGCGAGTGCGAGATTGAGATGCGGTCTCATTTGGTGCGCACGATACCGGGCCGGCTCAGAAGATCCAGCCCATGCCGAGGCGGAACAGGTCGGGCTCGGTGCCGGCCTCGTTGTCGCCGTCCACGTAGTCGGCCTTGAAGACCAGCTCGGGGATCGGGCTCCAGGCCACGCCGAAGGTCACGTACTCGCGGTCGCGCGCGGGGTTGCGGCTGAAGCCGTCCGGGACCTCGGCCTGGGTGTCGAGCGCCTCGAAGCGCACGAAGGGGGTCAGGCTCTGGCCGCAGGTGCAACCGTGCAAGAGGTCGTAGCCGGCCTCGACGTAGAAGCCCTCCTGCCGCTCGCCGACCGAGTCGGCGCCGGCGAGGCCGAGCGCGCCGTTGAGCTCCGCCACGTCGTCGACGTCGCTCGTGGCGAAGAGCCCGCGCAGGTGCAGGCCGTCGGCGCGGTAGTCGGCGTGGGCCTCGACGATGGTCGTGTTCACCGTGATGCCCAGGTCCTGACCCGAGCCGCCCGAGTAGATCGAACCGCCGACCGTCAGGCCCGGCGTGCCCACGTAGTCGAGGCGCGCCGCGACGGCGAGATCGTCGGCCTTCGCCTTGCCGCCCTTCTGGCGGCCGCCGCGGATGCCGTTGCTCGAGAAGCCGTTCGCGTCGAGGCCGTTCAGCACGTAGACGCGGTAGTCGAAGTCCTCGCCGATGCTGCCGAAGACGCCGGCGCCGTTCTCGCGCCAGGTGGTGGGGATGATGCGCTGCTCGACGAACGGGCGGTTGGCGGAGAGGAACAGCGTGGGCTCGTGCCACTCGTTGACGATGCCGACCGGGACGAGCAACAGACCGACGCGCACGCCGAAGGCGTCGTGGTGCTGGTACTCCACGTAGGCGAACTCGACCGAGACCGAGCCCGGCGAGTCGTCGTCCCCGCTGACCGTGCCGTGCTCGTACTCGAACTCGGTGTTGAGCAGCCAGTTCTCGCTGAAGCGGTAGCCGAGGTAGACGATCGCGCGATGCAGGTCGGCCTCGTCGTTGCCCCCCTGCACCTCGTCGAAGCGCAGCTCGCCGTAGCCGCCGATCGAGACGTCCTCGGTGGCGGTGTCGTAGATGCGCGAGGCGGCGGGGCCGAAGCCGAACGCGCCGCGTCCGAGCGGCGGGCGCGTGTCGCCCAGCTGCAGCGATTCGATCTCCTCGCTGAGCAGGTCGATGCGGCGCTCGAGCTCGGCGATCTCGTCCCGGTCGTCCGCGGGCGCGGCGTCGGGGGCCGCTGCGTCGGCGGCGGGTGCGGGCTCGTTCGAGGGGAGCGCGAGGGGGGTCAGCGCGAGCAGGGTCGCGGCGGTCGAGAACATCATCGGTCGGAGTCGGAGGTGGGGGAGGTCGCGGTGGACGACGGCGGGTGGTGATGGGAAGGGCCGGCGTCGGCGCGGTCGCCGACGACGGTGATGCGAAGGTCGGGCACGAGTGCGTCGAGGCGCTCGGCGAGCCCGGGCGTCGCGCGCGCGACCAGGCCGTCGGCCGTGCGTTCGAGCACGAGTGCGTCGCAGCCCTCGAGCTCGGCCGCGCGTTCGAGCGCGAGGTCCGGACCCAGGACGAACAGTCCGGTGGACAGGGCGTCCGCGCGCGTGGCGTCGTCGCACAGCACCGTCACCGAACCCGTGAACGCGAGCGCGGTCGGCGCGGCGCCGCGTGGGTCGACGAGGTGTCCGGGTCGCAGCGCCTGGCTGCTCGTCGCAGCGCCGTCGAACGGCGGATCGATCGCGAGCACGGCGCGCGCGCGATCCTGCGGGTCGGCGAGCTCGATCGCCGCGCGCGCGCCGCCGCGCTGCAGGACCTGACCGCCGAACGACAGGTGCACCGCGTCGGCTCCGGCCGCGTGCGCGGCGTCGGCGGCCAACGCGAGCGCGCGTCCCTTGCCCCAGCCGCCCGTGTCGATGCGGGCCGCATCGAGATGCCCCGTGACGATGGCGTCGGAATCCAGGGCGTCGGAATCCGTGGCGTCCGAATCCACGGCGTCCGCATCGACGTGCGCCGCGTCGTTCTGGCCCGCAGCGTACTGGCCCGCAGCGTTCTGGCCCGCAGCGACGGGGGCGTCCGCGTCGCGCCGGCTCGCCGCGAGCGAGCGCCGCGGGTCGAAGGCGCCGTCGGTCGCGGCGACCCAGGGCTCGAAGCTCGCCAGGTCCGCGAGCAGCTCGGGCGAGGCCGCGGCGTCACCGCGCGCCAGGCGCTCGATCTCGCTCGTCGGGTCCCAGTTCGACAGGCGCGCCGCGGTGCGCTCGACCGCCGCGATCGCCGCCTCGGTCGCCGCCAGGGCCTCGGCGCGCGACGGCGCCGTGCAGGTCACGGTCAGCTCCGTGCCCATGGCCCCGACGACGCGGCGCACGGTCGCGCCGGCGGGCGCGTCCGCGTCCCCGCTCGACGGTGCGCAACCCAGGGCGGCGACCGTCAGGGCGAGGGGGAGGAGGGCGGCGGCGGGGCGCATGGCGGGAGTGGAGCGCTGTCGCTATTGAGATGCAATCTCAAGATGGGAATAATCTCGTCGCGCCGGCTTCCATCTGCGCTGGCCTCCATCCGCCCCGGCCTCGATCCGCACGGGCCTCGATCCGAGCCGGCCCCGATCCGAACCGGCCTCGATCCACGCTGCGCCCGACGCGCGGCCGCTGCGCGCCCCCGTCCGCCCGCTCCGTCCGCGCCGCTCCGTCCGCGCCGCTCCGATCCGCGCGTTCACCGAGAGCCGCACGCTTCGAGCCGTGCATCCCGTGGGCCTCGCGCCGTCCGCGTCCCGCGCTCTCCGAGCCCCGCGAACGGCCCGGTCCGTGGGGCGCACCGCGACCCGGGCGAAACGGGGTGGGGTGGAGCCGCGTAGGGTGTCGGCCGCGCGCCCGGCCTCGCGGCGACCTCGTTCGCACCGCGCGCCCCGCCGAGTCGCTCTCACCGAGTCGCTCTCACCGCGTCGCCCGTACCGGCCGCCCGACCTCGAACCCTCGCACCTCCCATGGCCTTCGGCATCGTCGGACTCCTCGCCTTCCTCCTGCTCGCGTTGCTCGTCGTCGCACTGATCGCGCGCGTCTCGCGGCGCGACGACGGTGAGGAACGCGGCGGCGCGGGGCCGGTGGTGGTCGGCGTTCTGCTCGTCGTCGCGCTGTTCGTCGGCGGAGGCCTGTTCTTCGCCCTCATGACCGCCGGTTCCGTGTCGCGCACGATGGGGCACTCGGCCGTCGGTCCCCCGGGCAACGGCCTGATCGTGAGCATCTCCGGCGAGGGGCGCTCCGAGGAGTTCGAGAGCTTCGTCGAAGGGTTCGAGCAGGGGCTCGCGCTGTGCCTCGCCGAGGGCGTCCGTGTCGATTCGTTCGGGCGCAGCAGCAGTCACAGCGAGGGGCTGTTCAGCGCTCCGACCGTCTGGATCCACGCGCGCTACCTGTTCGAGCTCGAGGGCGTCGGCTCGGGCTCGGGCGGTTCGGCGTCGCTCGACGACCGCGCGCTCGACGACCCGCTCGACTTCGACGCGCTGTGCGAGGAGGCCGCGTTCGTCGCGGCGGAGCTCTTCGCCGACCGCGACGCCGACGCGCCGCTCGACGCGTACTTCGCCTACGCCACGCGCGACGGGTCGATCCGGCGCGCGGCGCGGCTCGAGTTCGGTGCGGACGGCGCAGCGTTCGTCGAGGCGCCCGTGCCTTCGATCGGCGAGAGCGCTCCGGCGGCGGGTTCGATCACGATTTCCGTCCCGAGCGGCACCGTCCCGAGCGCGCCCGTGCCGCTCTCGGCCGAGGTCGTTCCGCCGCCCGCGCCCGCGCCCGAGCGGTAGCCCATGGGTCTCGTCCTCGTCGCGGGCGCGGGCCTCGTCGCGCTCGCCGTCGGCGCCGTTCTGGTGTTCGTGCTCCTGCGCGGGGCGCGCGCGGACGGTGCTGGCACGGACGGCGGCGCCGCGGGCGGTCGGCGCGTCGCGCTGATCGCGATCGGCTCCGCGCTCGGCCTCGCGGCGCTCGCGTTCGTCGGCGTGCGCCTGGCGCGCCCCGATCTGCTCGCGCCCGCGCTGCCCTTCCACGAGTTGCCCAAGCCCGGCCACGTGGCGGTCAGTATGTGTGGGGCGGGCGAGCGTTGGTCGGACGAGGGCCGACGCGTCCACGCTCTCCTGTCGACGATCGTCGAGTCGAGCCTCGAGGAGGGCGTGCGCTTCGAGGAGCCGATGCGCCCGCCGTCGGGCGGTTCGTTCGGAGGGATCGCCTCCGCGCGTTCGTGGGTCCGCGGCGAGGTGCGGCTCGTCCACGAGGGCGAGGTCGGCCCGGACGGTCGGCCGTTCCAGGCCGTCGACGGGATCGATCGCGCGGCGCTGCTCGAGGAGCTCGCGTTCGTCGCGGACGGCAGCTTCTTCGCGGGCGCCGCGCCGTTCGAGGTCGAGGCGTCGATCGCGCACCTCACCGCGGACCTCGAGCACTTCCGCGTCGTCGCGCTCGTGCACGACGGCGAGCGCTTCGTCTTCCGCGAGGTCGAGCCGTCCGTCGTGTACGACGAGGACCGACTCGCGGTCTTCGAGAGCACCTGGTCGCTCGAGCGATGAGCGAGCGCGCGACGCGGGCGCCGGCCACCACGCCGGTGCCGCCGACGACCGTCGGCCCCTTCACCGTCCTCGCGCACGTGCTGTTCGGGGTCGTGGGCCTGTTGGCCGTGGGCGTCGGCGCCGCCTGGTGGTGGGCGGGGGACGCGCTCCTCGGCGAGCGCGACCGCCCGGCGCTGCTCACCGGTGCGCCGGCGGGTTCGATCGGCGTGGGCGGCGACCTCGAGCCCGAGACCCTGGGTCTGGTGTGCGGCGCCCTGATGCTGTCGCTCGAGGTCGCGGGCGGCTCGGCCCCCGCGCTCGCGCCGATCCGGTTCGACGCCGTGCCGACGACGGGCGCCCGTACCACGGTGCGCGCCGCCGTGCTCGCGCCCGTGAACGCGCCCGTGAACGCGCCCCAGCCGATCGAGGTCCGCGCGGTCCTCGAGGAGTTCGCCCTGCAGCTCGTCGAGCTGGACGCGCGCGCCGCCGACGCGTCGAAGTGGATCGCGGGCGGCGCCGTCGCGCTCGCGCCGCCCGGCGGGATCCACGGCATCCACTCGGCGGTCCCCGCGCGAATCGCACTCGGCGACGAGGAGCTCGAGTCGCTCTTCGTGCAGTACCGACCTCTCGACGGGGGAGCGGTGCGCGAATGGCGCGCGGAGCTGGTGGGCGAGGGCGTACGCTTCGTCGCCCGCTGACCGCCGCGTCGCCGCGCGGGCGACGACCATGACCGACGACACGCAGAACCACGCGGGCGCCGAGGCGAACGCCGTCCCCGCCGCGGCCGCCGAGCCGCAGGCCTTCCGCGTCCAGGACCTGGGTCGCACGGGCGTCCTCGCGGTGCTGTGGACGATCACGCCCGCCCTCTCGACGATCTTCGTCGTGGCCTACCTCGGCGAGGTGTCGGACGCGTTCGAAGCGCGCGGGGCGTGGGGGCCGTGGCTCTACGCGCTGGCCTTCGCCGTCGTCGCGGGCGTCGGCCTGGCGCCGACCTACTCGCTGTCGTTCCTCTCCGGCTGGGCCTTCGGGTTCGGGACGGGGACGGTATCGGCGCTCGTCGCGCTGCTCGGCGCGGCGCTCGTCGGCTTCGCGATCGCCCACCGCGTGTCGGCGGCCCACGCGCGCGAACTCGTCGCGCGCTTCCCGAAGGCCGAGGCCGTGCGGCACGCGCTGGTCGGCCGCGGCGCGCTGCGCGGCGGCGGCGTCGTGGCGCTCCTGCGCGTGCCGCCGAACTCGCCCTTCAGCCTGACCAACCTCGTGCTCGGCACGAGCGGCATC
>Ga0180429_10000511_pt1 | contig 34364 bp, 24 predicted proteins | sample SS_ome_FD_132428 | JGI IMG/M metagenome (GOLD analysis project Ga0180429, IMG submission 132428) | Hypersaline lake sediment archaeal communities from the Salton Sea, California, USA - SS_1_S_1 metaG | ecosystem: Environmental > Aquatic > Non-marine Saline and Alkaline > Hypersaline > Sediment ...
AGCTCAATGTGGCCCAGCATGTGCAGCGCCAGGAACGACACGATGGTCTCCCGGCCCGTATACAGCCTGTTGAACAGCTCGCGCGGCACCATCCCGTAGAACGCCAGCGGGTGGTTGGCGTAGATCCACCGGCGCTTCAGGCAGAAGTAAAGCCGCTGGGCCCACTGCAGCCTCGACGCCCAGCCCAGCAGGCAGCCCTTGACCCGGTAGGGTAGCCACTGCTGCTCCGTCCGGTGCGCGCGGCTCTCACTGACGCCGGTCAGTTTCATGTACTGCCTGGCGACGTAGTCGTTGTAGTGTTTCTTGCCCAGGCGGAACCTCACCGGAGTCGTCGCCCAGAAGTCGAGCAGCTCCACGTCCCAGAACGGCAGCCACCAGTCGTAGCCGAAGGACTCGTAGCAGCGCACCGCGTTGACCAGGTACTTGCTGCACTTGCCGTCGGTGAACTGCGACTCGAAGGCGCTGGCGGAGTCCGGCCACTGCCCCAGCGGGCCCATGCGGGACAGTATGCGCTCGCAGAGTCCCGCCTCCAGTTCTACGCGCTCCCGCGTCCAGTCCCAGTTGATGAAGTGCTCCTGCAGGATGAGTCGGGCGAAGCCGACGTCGCTGAGCTGTCGACCGGCGTAGATTTCCGGAATGTGGGTGGTCCAGGCGCCGGCCGCCAGGTCCGGCGACATCCCCGGCACGAAGATGCTGTCCCGCGGCAGGCGCCCGTCACGGGTCAGCTCGTAGACGGCCGGCCAGTCCTGGATGTGCGGTACCTGGCTGAGGTTGCCGGCGAAGCGCAGATATTCCTGCAGCGCCGGCACGGACCACCAGCGCCGCCACTGCTTGTTGCTGTAGGGCACCATCGCCCAGTCGAGCCCCAGCCGCCCCGCCACCTCGCGACTGAGCACCGCTTCAGGGTTGCCCGGCTGCCCGTAGGTGAAGCACAGCACCGCGTCGTAGCCCAGGCGCTTCAGCATGATCGCCGCCAGCCGCGAGTCGTAGCCGCCCGACAGCGGGATCACGATCGTGCGGCCGTCGGCCACGGTGATCAGCCGCCGGAAGATGCTCAGCAGCATGCTGTCGTGCTGCTCGGCGAACTCGGCCTCCGTGAGCTCCTCGTTGTAGCTATGGGTGTAGCGGTAGTAGCGCGTGGTGCGCGCCGTTATTTCTTCGCCGGCCAGGTCGAAGCCGGCGATTTCACCGGCGGTGAGCTGCTTGATCCCGGGATTGAGCGTATCCTGGCCGCCGACGAACGCGGCCAGGCGGTACTCGGCCTCCACCAACCGGCCGGGCGGCGCCGCGCCGATCTGCGACTCGATCCACTGAGCATCGTCGCTGACCAACAGCTCTGCGCCGTGCAGCGCGTAGTGAACGGGCACCGAACGGACGTGGTCGGCGATCGCCACCAGTGTGCCGTCCCGCAGCCTGGCCACGGCGCCGAAGAAGCCATTGAGGTTCTCGGCAAGCTGCCGGGCCGCCCCCAGATCGTCGATGGCGGCCAGCCGGCGGCCGATGTCGTCCGCCGTCAGCAGCGTATCGCCGTCGAACGCCGAGCCGCACACCGCGTAGCCATCGCCAGCCGCCCAGGGGCGCAGACGGTGCCAGTTGCTGTGGACGCGTGGGTGCATCGGCCCCACCAGTATACCGACCGCTGGTTCGCGCCGGCCGCCGGCTCGTGATGATGTACCGTAGCTACTCAGCCAGCAGCTCCTCGTAGAAGCTCAGCAGCTTGCGCTTTTCCGTGGCCCAGTTGTAGCGCTCCCGTGCCGCTCGCCGTCCGCGCTCGCCCATTGCCCTGGCCTCCGCTGGGTTCTCAATCAGCCACCGGATCGCCGCCGCCAGCGCCCCGGCGTCACCGGGCTCGACGCACAGCCCGCAGCCGGCCGCATCCACGATGCCGCGGTAGAGCGGGAAGTCCGAGACGATCACGGGCAAACCCAGCGCCATGTACTCAAACATCTTGGTCGGGTAGCTGCTGCGCATGTTGGGCGTCGGATAGAGCACCGCCAGCCCGATGTGGCAGCGCGCCAGGATGCGGTGCCCCACGCCGGCCGGCCTGAATCCGCGCAGCCGCACCCCGTCGAGGCCGTGCTGCTCCACGTATTCGCGGAGTTCCAGGCCGTGGTTCTCGTCGGTCGGTCCGATGCACTCGAAGTCCACGCGCAGCCCTTCGTCCCGCAGCAGTCTGACCGCCCTCAGCATCTCCCAGCTGCTGCGCAGGCCGGCGATCAGGCCGAAGTAGCAGACCGTGGGGATCGCGTTTTTCGGTTCGTCGATCTCCTCGAGCTGCCCCACGTCCGGCAGGTTGAGCACGTCGACGCGGCGCCTAACCCAGCGATAGCCGTCCTTGTAGGACAGCTCGGCGAAAACGACCGCGACGTCGCGCAGCCAGTAACGTTCGAACCAGGTGTAGATACGGGCGACCAGCGGGGCGATCCATCTCGGCAGATAGGGCTTGGAGGCCGCCAGGGCCTTGGGCATGCACTCGTGCATGTCGTAGATCACCCGCCCACCGAGGCGCTTCAGCGCCGACGCCCGCGGCAGCAGCTCCGCGTCGTGGAGGTGATAGACGTCCCCGCCTTCCCGCCGGCACAGGTCCAGCGCGAGACCCGTCAGCCGCCACATCCGATCCAGCCGGTTGCGGGCCGGCGGCAGGCTCCGGATCTGGACGCCCTCGATCACCTCGTCGGCCGGGTGTGGCGCGACCAGCACCACCTGATAGCCCGCCTTGCGCAGCGCGATGCACTCCTTGAACAGAATCCGGCTGTCGAGCGCGTGATGCACGGTCGTAACGTGCACGGCCTTGGGCGTCATCGTTCAGCCCTCCACCCTGCGGCCGGCAGCCGCGTCTTCGATCACGGCGATCTCGCGCGCCACCCGCTCCTCCCAGCTGAGCAGATACTCTTTGGCCGCCGCCCGTGCGCCGCGCTGCAGCCGCTGCCTGAGCTCGCCGTCTCTCAGCAGCCACTGCACCGCGTCCGCGGCCTGCTCCACGCCATCGACCAACAGCGCCGACTCCTCGCTCCGCGCCACCGCGTCCAGACTACCGTCAGCCAGGCTGAGCAGCACACTGCCGGTGCCCAGCGCCTCCAGCGCCACGTTGCCCAGGTTACTGACTTCGTAGAAGGAAAGCACCGCCGTCGCGGCCGGCATCAACGCCAGCAGCGCCCGGTGGTCGATGGGGCCGAGGAACCGCACGACGTCCCCGAGCTCGAGTTGCTCTACCAGGCGGTCCAGCTGACTGCGGTAGTCCGCCTCGCCGTCGTGTCCGGCGAACAGCAGCTGCAGTTCGGTCGCGCCACGCTCACGCAGCAGCCTCAGCAGCTCGATCGCCAGGTGCTGCCGCTTGAAACTGTTGATGCGGCCGGGATACAGCAGAAACGGCTCCCTGATGCCGGCGGGCAGCTCGACGGGCGGCTGATCGGAAGGGCGATCGACGCCATTGAGCCAGAACAGCAGCGGCGTGCCGCGGTCACCGATCTCGCGGTAGATGTGATCCGCCCGCGTCCCGTCGTTGGTGACCAGCAGAAAGGCCTTGCGGCTGCTGAAGGCCTGATAGTGCAGCGGATGCCTAAGCCAGACGCCGGCCCGGCCCCAGGGGCCGAGCCCCTCGGCCGGGAATTCATTGATCAGGTAGTTCACACCGTAGAGCCGCTGGCCGCAGGGAATCGCCGCACGCCGCGCCTCGATCGCGCCCAGCGTCCCCAGCGAGCCCTGGGCGTAGACGAAGTCATACTGCTGCTCTAGAATCCGACGCCGCGCCGCCAGCGCGAAGCGCAGCAGACGGCGCACGTCCCAGCGCGAGCCCTCCGGTTCCCAGGGGGCGGAGTGGATCTGCTGCGGGCTGAGCCAGTCCACGCCTAGTCTCAGCTGCCTCCCCTCGGGCCCGCCCACCAGCAGGTCAACCCGATGGCCCGCCTCGATCAGACCTTTGAGCGGCCGCATGAACGCGGGCATCCCCCGCGGAGCGCTCCCCTGGTACAGCACGTCGGCCAGCCCCGACCACGCGGCCGTCACGTAGAGGATTCTCAGCATCGCCGGCCCGCTTCGTTAGGCATCCCGCTCTCCCGACGGCGTCGGCTCGGCGGCTTCCGTTTCGGGGATGCTCATGCTGACCCGCGCCGGCACGCCGACCAGCACCACGTTGCCGCGGCGGAAGCTGCGCCCGACCACGGAGCCCGCCGCCACCACCGTCCGGTCACCCAGCACCACGCCGGGCAGGATCACTGCGTTCATCCCGATCCAGCACTGCTCGCCGATCACAACGTCCCGCGGGGGTAGATGCCGGTCGGGGTCGCGCGGATCGTGGTTGGTGGTGATAATGCCGACGTTGGGGGCGATGTAGGTGCCCTTGCCGATGACGATGCGGCCGCCACGGGCGTTGGAAAAGTAGCAGCCGTGGGACTGGAAGTTGTTGATGTCGTCGGGGTCGAACTCGATACCGTCCGGCTCCAGCACGCGCGCCAGCGGCGTGACCGGCCACGGCACGTGGCGGTTGAAGCCCAGCAGCTTCTGCCACCACAGTCCGCGCCAGGCCCAGTACCAGCCCGCGTTGCTTTGCTCAAAGTGCCGGCCCCGCAGAAAGCGGCGGTCGAAGGCCAAACGGCAGATCAGCTTGACCAGCGGCAGGCAGGTTGCGAGCAGCATCCGCCTCAGCATCTGGCATTACCTCCCGGCTGTGCTGCACGACTACCCACGGCTTGGACCATGGCGGTTGCGGAACAGGCGCCGCCGCAAGCACCGCGGCGCCCATCTTAGCATCGCGTGACTGGTATCCTGCACGCTGGGGCTGTTGTGGTTGCAGCCCCGTGGCTATAATACTGAGGTTGTACTGAGGACTGGGCTGGAGATGCACTTACTGCTGCTCTTCATGTACTACCTGCGCCCCGACGACCCGGGGATCAAGCGCTTCAACGAATTCTGCCAGCTGTGGGCCACCGAGCACGGGATGCGCGTCACCGTCCTTACCGGCCAGGTGCACTACAACACGGGCCGCGTCTATCCCGATCTGAACGGCCACCAGGTCGTCCGCGAGGATGACGGGCCGGTAGAGGTGCTGCGCGTGCCGGGACCCAACACGTTTCACCGCGGCTACGCAGGCCGCGCGATGAGTCAGATCGGCTGGGCACAGAACCTGCGACGGGTCTACCCGGACCTCGACAAGCCCGATCTGGTGATGGGCGTCTCGGTGCCGCTCTGGATCGCCTGGCCGCTGGTCGCCGCCCGCCGACGCTGGCACATTCCGGCGATTCTCGAGGTGCGCGATCTCTGGCCCGAGGCGATCGTGAATATGGGTATCGCCCCGGCCTATCACCCGGCCGTGCTGGGCATCAGTATGCTCGAGCGCTGGGCCTATCGCAACGTCGACCACATCGTCACCATCTTTGACGGCCAGAAGGAGAACATCGCCGGGCGGCGCCTTAAGGCCGCCGACCAGATCGACGTGATCCCCCATGGCGTGATGCTGGACGCCTACGAGCAGGTCCCGCCCGCCGCGCGGGGAGAGATTCGGGCCCGATTGGGAGTCACCGACGATCAGCGGCTGGTGATCTACGCCGGATCCCACGGCCCGATCTACAACCTCACGACGCTGATCGACACCGCCGAGCGGCTGCGCGACCGCGCTGACATCCAGTTCATCAGTATCGGCGACGGCTGGGAGCGTCAGAAGCTGATCGCCGACGTGCAGCGCCGCGGTCTGACCAACATCCGCTTCCTCGGCCCGGTGCCGGCCAGCGAGGTGCCGTCCTACCTCAGCGCCGCCGACATCGCCTGCTCGGTGGTCAACGCGAGGGCACTGACCGGCTGGAACGACCGCACGCGCGGCGCCTTCCGCAATGCGATGTTCGACTACGCCGCCGCACGCCTGCCGGTTGTGTTCAACGACCCGGGCTGCGCCGTCCACGAGGTCCAGGAACGGGCCCGCGGTGGTCTGTACGCCGACACAGCCCAAGGGGTGGAGGAGATGGTCCGGCACATTGCCCGGCTGGCCGATCGCCCCGACGAGGCACGCGAAATGGGGGAGAACAACTACCGCGGGATCGCACTGAAGTACAACCGGCGTAAGATGGCCAAGGTCTACGTAGAGCTGATGGAAAGGATGGTCGACCGCGCGGCGCAGCCCGTCACAGCTCAGATTCGAAGCTGATCCGGCCGAGCCACTCGAGCGCCAGGAACGAGTTGATGTTCACCCCCCCGACATACAGCCGCCTGAACAGCTGCCGCGGCACGATTCCATACCACGCCAGCGGGTGGGTGCCGTACTTGAGCTGGCGCTGCAGCTGCAAGTAGGCCGCTGCCACCGCTGGCACCCGCTCGCCGACCGCCTTGACGGCTGCCGCCGTCGAGTGGAACAGGCGTCGCGCCATCGTCCCGGCACTCAGCCCTCGTGCTGGGTGCGGCAACGAAGCCGTCAGCTGGCCGAAGTACCGCCGTGCTAGTTGCCTGCCCAACCGATAGCGGCACGGCGTCTGGCTCCAGAACCGCAGTACCGCGTCATCCCAGAGCGGCAGCCACCAGTCGTAGCCCCAGTACTCGTACGTACGCACGGCGTTAGTGATGAACTTGGCCTGCCGCTCGCGGATCGCCCAGGCCTCGTACAGCGCCGCCGAGCTGACGTAGCCCGCGGTATCACCCGTCGCGGCCAGCACCCGGCGGCTGAACAGCTCCTCAAGTTCGCGCCGGCGATCCCCCCACGGCCACAGGCTGTAGTGCAGCCGCGCCGTTGCGCGCGCGACCGCTTCGGGCTCCAGCACGTCGTCTCGCAGCGGTGGCCAGTTCGGCGGGGTCCGCCTGGGCCGCACGAACGCCTCCGCCGCGTAGCCCGGCACGATCAGCGTTTCAGCGGGCAGCAGTCCCCGCTCGCGCAGCTGCATGATTGCCGGCCATTCCTGCAGGATCGGCAGGGCGCACAACCCGTCGGCGAAGTCGTAATACTCCCGTCGCTCGGTGGTCCGCCACCACTGCGCCCAGAGCTGCTCGGTATAGGGTACGAACTCCCAGCGCAGCCCCAGTCTGCGGGCCAGCCGCCGGCTGCCCAGCGCGTCCTGATTGCCCGCGCGGCCGTAGGAGTAGGCAAACACGTCGTCGTAGCCCAGGCGCTTGAGCCAGATTGCGATCCGTCCGGAGTCGATGCCGGCGCTCAGGGCCAGCGCGATCGGCCGGCCGCCCGCATACTCGATCAGGTGGCGCATCGCGCTGGCGGTTGCCTCGTCCAGCGCCGCCAGCAACTCCTCCTCACTGCGGTCGAGCAGCGGCCACCGACGCTGCGGGAAGTAGGTGGTGGTGTGCGTCTGCAGCTCGCCATCGACCACTCGTGCGGCCAGCAACTCACCAGCCTGCAGCTGCTTGACGCGCGGATAGAGCGTATCCGGGCCGGTCACGTACCCCGCGTATTCGATCTCTAACTCGGCGACGGGGTCGCGCTCGCTGTCACCGACTCGCTCGCGAACCCAGCGCGCACTGTCGCTGATAAACAACCGTCCTTCGACTTCGCCGTAGAACACCGGAATCGACCGGACGTGGTCCGCTGCGGCGATGGTCCACTCGCCAACCTGACCGATACAGGCGAAGAAGCCGCTCAGCGAGGACAACAACTGGGCGGCGGTCTGCACATCCGCTGCTCCCGGCAGCAGTCTCGCCAGCTCAGCCTCTCGCGCCAGCCGGCCCTTGTGGACGGCCGCTCCCCTGAACCACAGGCCCGCGAGGGCCGTCCAGCGTATGCCGTCAACCAGGTGGATGCTGATCTTCATCGATCCCACTGCCGTTCGTTCCCGCCGCCCAGCTTCAGTCTGCCCAGCCACTCCAGAGCCAGGAAGGAGTTGATGTTCACCGACCCGCGGAAGCTGCGCAGGAAGAAGCGCCGCGGCACGATGCCATACCAGGCCAGCGGATGCGAGCCATACTTCAGCGGCGCCCGCAGCCGCTCGTAGAGCCGGCCGACCACCGGCACGCTGCCGCCCAGCGCCCGTCCCCAGCCGGCCATCGCGCTCAGCCCGATCAGCGGCCAGGAGGTGTGCGCCTGTCGGTGCCGGCTTCCACTGATACGCTCATACAATCCGCGGATGTGGCTGCGGGAGAACCGCCGGCCGATCCGCAACTCGACCGGGCACCGCATCCAGAACTGCGCGAATTCCGCGTCCCAGAACGGCAGCCACCAATCGTAGCCCCAGTACTCGTAGGCGCGCATGGCGTTGACGATGAATTTTGCCTGCCGCTCTTGGATGCCCCAGGCCTCCACCGCGCAGGCCGAGCTGTGGAACCGGCTGAAGTCACCCAGCGCGGCTTCAATTCGCCGCGCCACCAAAGGAGCCAGTTCGTCGCGCCGATCGCTCCAGTCCCAGAGCGAGTAGGTGTAGCGGATGATCGCGGCCAGCACGGTCTCCCCTACCACGCCCGTGTCCCGGTACACGCGGGCGGCCGCTGCGGTCCTGCGGCTCGCCGGAAAGGCGTCGGCGCTGTGTCCCGGTGCGAAGATCGCATCCTCGGGCACCAGTCCACGCCGCCTCAGCTCCCAGACCGCGGGCCACTCTTGATACACCGGCAGCGAGCACAGCCCGTCGGCGAACCGGCCGTACTCCTCGCGCTGAGGCGTATTCCACCAGCGCCGCCAGCGCTCCTCGGTGTATTCGCAGAACTCCCAGCGAATCCCCAGGCTGGCGGCCACCTGCCTGCTGGCCTCCGCTTCGGCGTTGCCGCGCCGCCCGTAGGAGTAGGCGATCACGTTGTCGTAGCCGAGCCGCTTCAGCATCACGGCGATCAGCCGCGAGTCAAAGCCGCCGCTGAGTGGAATCACGATGCAGCGCCCGCCCGCCAGCGCGATGAAGCGCTCGAACGCCCGCTCCAGGATCGCGTCCAGTTCCTCGCGCAGTTCCTCTTCGCTACGCACGGGGCCTTCCTCGTGCTCGTAGCGGAAGTACCGCTCCGTCTTCACGATCGGTGCGCCATCGGCGGCAAGCAGCAGTTCACCCGCCTGCAGCTGTTTGACGCGCGCGTGTATGGTGTCCGGGCCCGTGATATAGCCCGCCAGCTCGAACTCCAGTTCACTCACCGGATCGCGCGCCTCGTCGCCGATCTGCTGCCGCACCCAGCGCGCGTCGTCGCTGAGCAGCAGTCCGTCATCGCGCTCCCCGTAGAACAACGGCAGCGAGCGTGTGCGATCAACGGCCGCCACGGACTCCCCGCTGGCCAGCGTGCCGACGGCGGAGAAGAGCCCGTTTAGTTCACGAAGCGTCCGCCTGAACTGGATGCCGTCGGCGCAGGTCGCGAGGTGCTGGCTGAGCGCCTCACCACTGAGCAGCCTGCCGCCCAGGAATGCCGTCCCGCGGGTGCAAAGGGCGCCGAATTCGTGCCACTGCTCCGAGTCGCGGATGTGGATCTGCACGCCGCTCAAACAGCTACTCCAGCCCGGGAAGTTCTGCGCTCGCGATTGTAACACCTTCAGCGGTGGCCCCGTCACTCGACGACCGGCATGACAAGCGCCGAGGGCCGCCCACCGTCGTGATACAGGCTGGTGGTCTGGCTCACGTAGGCGGCGCCGTCCTCCCACATCTCACCCGTACCGGGGTTAAGGTCCCAGCGCGGGTAGTTGCTGCCCGTCACGCTGAGACGGATCCGGTGGCCGGCGTTGAACACCACGCTGATCGACCAAAGGTCGATCTCCACCTCGTAGACCTCTCCGGGCACCAGCGGTGCCGTGGTTTCCATGCTGTCGCGATAGCGCAGGCGCAGGATCCCGTCCAGCATCAGCAGCGAGCGGCCGTCGGGGTAGACGTCGCAGAGGCGAACGGCGATGTCTGTGTCGACGGCGTCACAGCTGACCCACAGTCGGCAGGTCACCCGCCCCGTTACCTCCAGCGGCATGGCAAGTGGGTCGGTTTCAAACACCAGCACATCGCCCCGCTCCTCGACCGGGCGCTGGTCAAAGATGCCGGCGTCGATTTCCAGGTTCCGCCCACCGAGGGTTGGTGACGGATCGGCGGGATCGAACGTCCAGCCGCTGGGCTCACTGTCACCCGCCGGCTCAGGCCGCAGGCTGCCGTCACCGTGCAGGTAGTAGCTGGTCTCGGTAGCCGGCATCGGCCAGTCATCGGCATAGCGCCACTCGTTGCCCGGCGCCTGCGGGTCGTCAACGTCCCCGATGACGTAGTACGTAACGGCGGGCGTTGCCAGCAACCCGCCGTCGAGTCCCGTGAGCCAGTAGTCCATGAACCAGCCGTAGCATGCCCAGGGCGGATGGGCGGCCGCTGCCGGGAATTCCAGTTCGCCACAGACCGTCTCGCCGTCTCCTCCGTGCACCCACGGCCCCATCACCAGCCACTGGTTGCCCTGCGCGCCGGGGCCTCCATCGTGCTGCCGCAGCGTGAACGCATCAATGGTGCCCTGACTGAAAGTATCGAACCAGCCCCCGAAATGCATGCCGGGCGCCGTGATCTCCGCGGCGTTCTCGCGAATGCTGAACTGCTTCCAGAAGTCGTCGTAGGTGGGATGGGAATGATAGAGCTCCCGCACGCCGGGGTCGAAGTTGTTCTTGTCCAGCCACAGCGTCATCTGCTCCTCGCGGTAGGCGCCGCCGACGTAGACGAACTCATGGAACATCGAGGCCGCGGCGATGCCGACGAACTGGCCTCGCAGCCCCGGGGGACGCTGGGTAGCCGTGTAGTTCTGCGTCATCCCCAGCATCGATCCACCGGTCGTAGCGATGCTGCCATTGCACCACGGCTGCTGCATGATCCACTCGCAGGTGTCCAGACCATCCTGGTGCTCCCCCAGGTCGCTCCCGCTCTGGGGAAAGTTGCTGCCGCCGCTGCCAAACCGGCCGCGCGTGTCCTGGGCGACCAGCACCCGGCCCTCAGCGTTGACCGCGGCGCCGTGATCGGCCTCCCAGGTCTTGTCGTAGCACGTTCGGACCAGCACAACGGGCCAGGACCCCACTGCCGCCGGCAGGTAGACGTCCGTCGCCAGCTGCGTACCGTCCGTCATCTGTACCAATCGGGTATTGAGCCCCGCTAGCCACTGCTGTACCGGTGGATCCGGCGGACCCGGCGGATCGGGATCCGCGCCGCCGCCCGAGCACGCGCAGCACAGCAGCGCGACGGAGATGGCCCCCGCCACCAGGATTGTCCTTCGCAAAATACCAGCCTGCATCAGTCCTAACCCCACAGCTTGCCCTCGTCGGGCGTAGCACACTGCGCTCATAGCTACCACATGCCCGGCCGATGCGCAACGCCGCGGGACTGGCGAGGGGCATGCCCCGGGTCCGGTAGCATGTAAGGGTTGATTGTGGGCCCGGCAGGATTCGAACCTGCGACCAAGTGATTATGAGTCACCTGCTCTAACCACTGAGCTACGGGCCCCGGCCGCAATGTGATTGTAACGGCGGCTCGGATCGGGGGTCAACGACGCGCCGCGCGTGAGCCGCCACGCGGCACCGCGGGATGCTACTGGCCGTCCTCCGGCTCAGGCTCGGGTTCCTCGGCCGTCCAGACCGGCACCTGCAGTTCCGCCGGAAACTCTCCGTAGGTCACGATCTCGACACTGGCGCCGAGGTACAGGTACCACTGACGTCCGGCCCTGACCCAGCGCACCGGACTCTGGGCCGCGAACATCGGGCCCAGCTCCGGATTCACAGCCGTGATCGCGAAGCCGTCCTGCTCCACCACCTTGACATCGTAGGTCGTGGCCGCTGGATACCGGGTGTTGGGGACGGCCGAGCCGCGCATCGTGTCGTCGTACTTCCGCAGGTCTTCCGCCGTCATCTGGCCGCGGTAGGCCGGACTCAGAAACGAGCTGTAGGCGGTCTGCGGCGACTGACCCGCCATGTAGTTGTAGTAATCGACAGCCCGCCCGGCCACGTCCTGTCCCAGCCAGCCACAGCCGGTCAGCAGGAGCAACAGGACGGTGCCCAGCCAGCGCATGCCGGCATTATATCCGCTCCGTTTCACCATGTCCTCTCACCTGCGGGACGGCTCAGTACAGCCATGGTTCACCCGCCGGACGTGTCTTGAACCGCTTATGACCCAGCAGCCACTGGGATGGATCCTCGCGGATTACCTCCACGTAGGCCGCGTTGATCCGCGTCAGCAACTCCACCATCGCCTCGTCGTGATCCGTGGGCAGCCCGCTCACGTCCAGCGGTGCCTTCGCCACCCAGCGGTGCTTGCCCGGTGCCAGCCGCCGCGTGTAGATCACCACGAGTGGGCAGCCGAACTTGAGTGCCAGCGCGGCGGGCCCCGGCACGGTGCTGGCCTCGATGCCCGCGAACGGCGCAAACACGCCGGTCGTTCCCCCGTTCTGGTCGGCCACCAGCCCCAGTACGTTGTTGCCCTTCAGTGCTCGCAGGACGGCGCTGTTCATCCGTTTGCCCGACATGATGTTCACGATGCCCAGGCGCGCTCGCCAGGGAAACGCCAGGTTGGAGAAGAACTCGTCGCGCTGCGGTTTGCCCACCGCATGCAGAGTCCTGATCCTGTGCGTCAAGTACGCACCGCACAGATCCCAGTTGCCGTAGTGCATCGAGAGGCCGATGGCGCCGCGCCCCTCTGTCAGCGCGCCGCTCAGGTGCTCGACACCCTCGACCTCGGTCACCATCGCCAGCGTGCGTTCCACCGGCATGCTTCCCATGCGGATGAACTCGACCACGTACCATCCCAGGTGCCGGGCCGCCCGTCCGCCGATTCGGCGGCGCTCCGACGCATCGTAGCGCTCGCCGCAGACCAGCTCCAGGTTGCGCGCCGCCGTCCTGCGCCAGCGAGGCAGCAGCCACCACGCCAGCCAGGCCAGGCCGGCTCCCAGCGCGTATGCCGCGCGCTCGGGCAGCACGCGTACGAGCCAGATCAGCGCGAGAGTCAACGCCCGCACCGGGAGGTTGCGCACGACGTAGTACCAGCGGGGCATGGTCACGGCCAGCATTGTAGCGAACGGCGGGCAGGCTATACTGGTAGTCCGATGATACGGGACGACTCCCCCAACTGGCAGCGGCATCCCGTAACGCAACTGGTCGCGGTGATCCTCGGCATCGGTCCGCTCTACGCGCTGGTGATTTACTCCGGATTCGTCGGCATGCGCCAGCCCACCTTCGACGCGCCGGACCTTCGCGAGACCCTGGCTCATCTGCTGGTGTTCGTCTTCGGCTTCGGCGGACTGCTGGTGGCGCTGCTCTATCTGGTCTGCGGCCAGCGCCTGGCCAGCCTCAACCTGCGCCCCGGTCGCTGGCTGCTGGACATGCGCAGCGGGGTGATGCTGGCCGGCGCGCTGCTGGCCTACCAGCTGGCCTTCAGCATGCTGACCGCCCAGCTGGGCTCAAGCGAGGTCCCCGAGGCGAACCTGGCCATCGCCCGCGAGCTGTCCGAGGATCCGTGGCTGCTGGCGCTGTGGCTGGGTCCGACCGTCTGGCTGCAGGCCGGCCTGTTCGAGGAGCTGTCGCGATCGTTCATGCTCAGTCGGCTGTGGCAGGTCTGGACCGGGCCGGCCGGCAAGTGGCTGGTGTTGATCGGCTCCTCGCTGCTGTTCGGTCTCGGGCATCTCTACCAGGGCCCGGTGGGAGTCTTCGGCACGGCGCTGATCGGCCTGATCCTCGGCTGGCACTACCTGGTGCGCGGCCGGCTGCTGCCGCTGATCATCGCTCACGGCCTCTACGACACGGTGGTGATCCTCGCGCTGGTGAGCGCGGTGCGCTACGACCTGGTCTAGGCACAGTCTGCCCGTAACTTGTGGAACACTGCCAACAGGATATGCACCGGCAATGGTATAATCGGCCTCCGGCGCCGGCACTCTGCCGGCCGGCGGGGAAGGCGGATTCATGACTGCATGGAAGTGGGGCATCCTTCTGTGTGGCGCGCTGAGCGCCGCTTGCTGCGTGTCGATGGCCTATGCGGCGCCCGACCGCCTCGGTGACGAGGTGCCCGACGCCTTTCCGGACCAGCCCCATGCTCTCAGCTTCGGCTACAGCCACGAGTCGATCCAGCTGGAAGGACCGCTGAGCGACGACCGCGTCGCCCACGACTACTTCCGGCTGCGCTACACCCTCAATTCCAGCACGGCGCTCGGATTCCGCTACGGCACCCACGATCTGACCGGCGGGCTGGGTCTGACGACGCCGCTGTTCGATAACCGCGACAGCGCGGAGTCCTACACGCTGGATCTCAACCTCAACCTGCTGAATGTGCCCGCCACGCCCGCCGACCCCGACAACGGCGTGGAATTCTCCGCCGGCTCGTCTTTCGGGCTGGGCATCAGCGGTACCCAGTACCAGAGCGACATGAGCGATCTGACCAGTGACGACTCGCTGCTCAGGGCCTACCTGGTCTACACCTCTGATCTCTCGCCCGAGATGCGGGCGCACACGGTCTTCAGCACCGCGCGCCTGACCGGTGACAACCAATCGGGCTCCGTCAACCGCGTCGGGGCCGGTCTCGATTACACCCTGATCGGCGGTCGCCGCCCCCTCGTGTTGATGGCCAATGGCGTGCTGGACGTCTATAACTTCCGCGAGCCGGAGTTCAACACCAGCCGCGTCAGCCGCTTCGACGTCGGGCTGCGTTATCGTGTTGCCGAGGACTGGTACGCCAGCATCGGCTACATCACGGTCAACGACAGCGAGGACGACTCCAGCGGCAGCGGCATCTACGCCGGCGTGCAGTTTGTCGATGAGCCCTCGCCGCCCAAGCCGGAGTGCCCCGAGGTTGAGCAGGACTCCGCGCCCGAGGAGGGCGACGATCCAGGACAGCCGCCGGCTGCTGATCAGCAGCCGGACCAGGCGTCCGCCACCGTCCCTGCCGAGCAACCCACCCTGATGGCCGCGGCGCCAGCCCCGGATTCGGTCGAGCCTGCAATTGAGGAACCGGCCGGGTCCGACAGAGCCGCCGCCGCCGCCGAGCCGGAGGCGGGATCTGCCGAGAGCGCGGATGGCGATGACTGGGAGATGGGCATCGCGATTCCGCCCTTTCCGGAGCAGCGCCCGCGCCATACGCCGGCCGGCGCGCTGATGGCCCGCGCCGTGCTCGAGGCCGCGCCGCCCCACCCCCACCACACCAGGCCCGAGGATGAGCTGCAACGTCCGCCGGCGGATGATTCGGCGGCTGGCAGCGACGAGCTCGGTGCTGAGTTGGTCGAGTCAGCGGACGCGGAGGCGCCCGGTGTGCTGGAACTCGACAGCGAGTCGATCATCGCCGACTCCGCAACCGCCACGGATGAGGGCACGGCGGAGGCCGGCCGAGTTGCCGCGGCGGCGGGAGGATAGCATGCGGCCGCTGCTGCTGGTTGCGGCCGTGCTGACGCTGGCGCTGGGAAGCGTCGCCGCTCAGGACTCAGACGATGACGCGGATGCCCGGGCCGGCACTACGGGCGATGACGCGGCGGGCGTTGACTGGAGCGACTGCCTGGCCTGCCACACCGACGTGGTCACCCAATTGCCCACGCTGTCCACCTTCCGCATCGACGTACCGGGCACACCCCTGCCCGACTGCCGCGACTGCCATCAGCCCGTCGAGCTGTCGGCGCTGCGCACGCAGTGGACTCATCCGGTACGCACCGTGGCTGACCACCTGGCCTGCATGGACTGCCATGTGGTTGCCACGCATGACGGCACTTGCCCCCCGCCGCGCCCTGTGGGCGACTACAACGCCTCGGGCTGCCATGAGTGCCATCCCGCGGTCGAACTGAGGCTGTCGATGCTGTGGTCCCATGGCCACGACCCCCGCGTCACCTGCCGCGATTGCCATCCCGCCCATCGGCCGCTGGCGGCGGCCCTGCCCCCGCGGCTGCTCCCGCACGAGTTTCGCCAGAACTGGCTGGGCCACGGCGACTGGTGGGCAAGCAATGAGGCCTGCTTCGCCTGCCACACTCCGGGGGAACTGCTCCTCCCGCTGGACCGGGGCTTCGTGACGCTCAACACCGTGAATTACCATGACACCCACGTGGTCGGAGGCCAGGTGCTGTGCATCGAGTGCCACGACCCCCACGGCAGCAACCGGCGCGGGATGCTGCGCGATTACCTGCTGAGCGGAGAGTACCTGGCGCAGGTCGAGCACATCGACGGCGCCAGCTGCGCTGTGCTCTGCCACCAAGTGGATCACCAGAACTGGCGCTACATCAACAGCGTCTACTAACCCTCGCGAACTCGGCGGCGCCGGCTAGAACTCCACGGGGTAGCGAACCCGGCGGATGCAGTCATTGACGGCCATCCCCCCCAGCGGGCGACGCTCCAGTTCGTAACGCACCGGCTCACCCTCGCCGGTGGCCGGCGCATCGTTCGGCAGCAGCAGCATCGACACCAGGCTGAGTCCCTCGATGTCGATCAGCTCGACCTCGGCGGGCCGCGCATCGATGCGCCGCCGTCGCATTCCGGTCAGCTTGTAGTTGGCGCCCTTGTTCTCGTATCTGATCGTATGCGGACCTGGCTTCAGCGGCATCACCAGAATGTGGCGGGTCATGATCCGCTCCTCGGTGTCGCGGTCGACGTAGATCCGTTTGCTGAACAGGGAATCGGCGTCGAAGTGCATATAGCGATCCACCCCGTCCTCCATGTCCCAGGGGTTGATCGTGGCCTCCCAGGGGAAGACCCGCCAGGCCGACCATTCGTTGATCGGCCGGCCGTCGATTTCAAGCCCGGCGGTGTAGAACCAGTTCTTGTCGATCTTGTCGTTGATCTCGTAGGTGAACTCGAAGTCAGCGTACTGGGTGTGGTAGATCGGCGCGAACCAGGCCAGGTAGCTCTCGGTCATCGGCGCGGAATAGTCGACGGGCTGCGGCGACGGACCGAAGAAGCGGTCGAAGTAGTCGGCATCGCTGTGGTGCCCGGTCCGCAGGTTGTCCCAGGCCACGTCATACGTGCTGATCAGCAGCGGGGAGAAGTAGCTGGAGCTCAGCGCGTACGCCAGCCGCCCGCCGTCGGTCTCTGCTCCGCCGCCGATCAGGATTCCCACCACGTCGAAGTTCTCATCGCAGACCAGCCCGCCCGCGCTGCCCGCGTCGAACGGCCCCGCCACCTCCAGCATCAACAGCTCGTTGGCATAGTGGTCCGTCGTGTAGCAGGATTCGAACTGCCGGGCGTAGCCCGTGCCGAGCAGCCTGGTGTCATGCAGCGCGCCGTCGGTGTAGATCGGGTGATGCACGATGTGCAATGCGTCATCCGGACTCAGGGTCCGCGAATCGGCGAGCCTTGCGCTGGCCAGGTCCGCCAGATCCGCCCCGGCGATGATCAGCACGGCGATATCGGCCCGCGGGTCTATGCGGCGAACTCGCTCGACGTCAAACACGCCGAAATTGGGGTGAAACACGTGGATCGACGCTGCGTCGCTGACGGCGTGGAAGGTCGTCAGCACGTGGCCGTCGTGGTTGAACACGTACCCGGTGCAGCGGCGCGTGGTGCCCCATTGCGTATCCACGATGATCTGTACGGCGCTGTTCAGGGCGCGATCGCGTCCGGTGCGCGGCCCGGCCAGACTCAGGCCTGGTCCAAGAATCAGCAGCAGCAGTACTCCGGCCGCCAGGAGCCGGATCGGCGTACGATTGACAGACGACGAGCGGTTCTTCACTTGGACCTCCTGCGCTGCAACGTCTGACTTGGATTCTATCAGGCAGGTTTCGCAATTCGAGGGCTTATGAAGCCCCGTCCGGTCATAGACCATCGTTCCAGGGCATCCGGGCGCGAGCGGCTGTTGATAGTCGCTGTTGAGAGCGGTTGATTTCGTGAAAACCACTCCCTGTCACATGGACACCTTAAAGTTACGGACTGCGTTTCACGCCGCGCGAGCAGCCGGACCCACGGCTGATATCGCCCTTGGCGACCTTATCAACTTGCGTTTTCGCCCCAGTTCATCTACAATATTACTTCGCTAAACATCCCATGGGATTCCAGGCACGGCGACGGGTGCTGTGATTACCGAGCAAGGGATAAAGGCGGGGATATGTTTACGCGTACCGGGGCAACATCGAGCGGCAGTTTGCGGCGCGAGAGAACCTCACCCGAACCGGAAGCCCAGCGGGCCTTCCACCGGGTGGCAAAGCGTTTCTTCGACTGGCTGATGCGCCAGTATCCGGGCACTGCCACCCACATGGGTATTCACGACTATGACAGCCGCCTGGCCAACTACGCACCCAAGGCGCTCTCCGATCGACGCGAGCGGCGCGAGGCCTTTCTGAAGGAATTCCAGGCCGTACCGGCCCGGGGACTGGATCTCGACAGCAAGGTCGAGCGCAAGTTGATGATCGACCAGCTGCGGGCCGCCATCACCCTCGACCGGAAGTGGCCCACCGAGGAGCGCAATCCCGGGCTGTTTCTCGATGACGGTGTCTACTCCTGCTACGCGATCACCGTTCGGGAGTGCGGCGATGCGGAGGAAGCCGCACAGAAGATGACCGAGCGGCTCCTGGCCTTCCCGCGGATGCTCAGCCAGGGCCGCAAGCTGGTGGTCAGGCCGACGCGCATCAACTGCGAAGTGGCGCTACTCAGCGGCCAGGGAGCGATCAGCTTCTTCAAGGACACCGTCGCCAAGTTCGCCAAGCGGGTCAAGCAGGCCAGGACGCGCCAGGCGATGCGGGATGCGGCGCAGCAGGCTGAGGAGGCGGTGCAGGAGTACCTGCACTGGATCGAGCAGGAGTTGCTGCCCACCGCCAGCGAGGAATTCGCCTACGGCCGCGACCTGTTCGAGCTGCTGCTCAAGAAGAGGCACCAGCTGGACATCGACGCCGATGAGCTGCTGCGGTTCGGCAAGCGGGTCTATCGCCAGACGGTCAACGAGTTGACTCAGACGGCCGCGCGCCTGAACAAGCGCTACACCTGGGAAGAGCAGGTCGAGATACTGAAGCGCGACCATCCGACCAACAGCGAGCTTGTGCAGTACTACGCCGACGAGATGAAGCGGGCCAAGCGCTTCGTGATCGAGCACCGGCTGGTCGACATCCCCGAAGGCGAGAAGATCGACGTCGTCCCGACGCCGGAGTTCGCCCGGCCGATCATCCCTTACGCCGCGTACATGTCGCCGGCGCCGTTCGAGAAGGAGCAGCGCGGCATCTTCTGGGTCACGCCCGTCGACCGCGACAAGACGCCGGCGCAGATGGAGGAGCAGCTGCGGGGTCACAGCGTGCATGGCATCGTGGTCACGGCGCTGCACGAGGCCTATCCGGGACACCATCTGCAGCTGACGGTCGGCAACCTGCTGAGACACCGGCCGCTGCGGATGCTGCTGGGCACCAGCGTTTTCAACGAAGGCTGGGCGCTCTACTGCGAGCAGCTGATGTGGGAGCAGGGCTTTTACGACGATCTGCGGGCGCGGCTGCTCCAGCTCAAGGACCAGTTGTGGCGGGCCTGCCGCGTGATCCTGGACGTCAATCTCCACGTCGGCGGCTGGTCGTTCGACAAGGGCGTCAAGTTCCTGGTGGAGAAGGCTAAGCTGGAGCCGCCGAACGCCGCGGCGGAGGTCCGGCGCTACTGCCAGACGCCCACACAGCCCATGAGCTACGCGGTGGGTAAGGAGCAGGTACTGGCGGTCCTCGACGACTACCGCAAGATGCGCGCCGGCGCCTTCAACCTGCGCCAGTTCCACAACGAGCTGATCCGGCACGGCAGCCTGCCCGTCAAGCAGCTCAGGCAGCTGATGGGCCTCCCAAAGGGCTAGCCGTCCGGCAGCAAATCCGCCCGTAATTGGGTTTCGCCCGGCCACGCGCCGTGTTAGACTACATTCATGGGGAAGATTACCATTTGCACCCTTGCGCTTCTGGTCGCATGCATGCTGGCCGGGTGCGCCGGCAGTCGGCAGGTGACGGCCGAGAATCCGACCGACCTACCGGCGGTTGGCGAGGCACCGCTGGACGGTTTCGGTCTGCCGAGTCCGTCCGAGCTGCGGCTCTCCGCCTATCTGGAGACCGACCTGATAGCACTGGGCAGCGACTACATCGCGGAGTACCCGATCAACAACGTCGAGATCACGGGCACGCGGTCGATATTCTCGCCGGCTTGGAGCGAGGAATCGCCCTCGCTGGACGGCTTGGCGGTAGCGATCTTCGAGTTTCTGATCACCGACTACGATCGTGACTACGTCCTGAGCTTTGATTGGGCGGCGGTCGGCGATCGGGACCAGGTCTGGATCGGTCTGGGCAACGTCGGCGACGATCGCTGGGACTGGTGCATGCTGCCCGCTGAGGACACAATGCCGTTCAGCGGCGGCGCTCACCTTTACTACCCCGGCGGCCGTCTGCTGGTCGCCGTGGCGATGACGGGCACCATCCCGTTCCAGCTCTCGCGTATTCGAGTCGGCACCCCGCTTGATGCGCTCGAGCCGCCGACAGACGTCCAGGCCGGCGACGGTACCGACTACCGCTGGGTGGAAGTCAGCTGGACCCGGTCCGTCGGGGCGCTGGAGTACGAGATCTACCGCGATACCGAGGACGAGCCCGTCACAATCGTCGGCGATGTCGACAGCTGGCGGGATACCGAGGTCGCGCAGCTGGACGTGCATACTTACATGCTGCGGGCGGTCAACGAGGTGACTGTCAGCGAGCTGAGCGAGAGCGACACCGGCTTCCGCGCCGAAGGCCCACCCGACTCACCAACCAACGTGCAGGCCACTGACGGAACTTACCCGGACAAGATACGCGTTACCTGGACCAAGTCGGCGGGCGCCACGGGCTATAACGTGTATCGGGACTCCCAGTCGGCGAAGATCGCGGAGCTTGGCGATGTCAATGTCTTTGACGACTTCTGGGTGCTGAATACGAACCCCCACGAATACTGGGTCGCCGCCACCAATGCGCACGGCGTTGGGCCGTTCAGTGGAAGCGACACCGGCTATCTGGGTGACGAACCGCCGCCGCCGCCCGATCCGCCGACCAACGTACAGGCCACGGACGGCACGTACCTGGACAGGGTTGTCGTCACGTGGACCAAGTCCGCTGAGGCGACGCACTACGACATCTATCGCGACCTCCAGACCAATCTGATCGGGTCAATCGGTGATGCGGATTCCTTTGATGACCTGACGCTGATTGATACGGATGTCCACGAGTACTGGGTCCGCCCTTGGAACACCTACGGTACCGGTGATTACAGCGATTCGGACACCGGCTACGTCGGCTGGATTCCGCCACCTGATCCCCCCACTGATCTGGCCGCCACCGATGGCACACATGATGACAGGATCGTGTTGACCTGGACCAAGTCCACCGGTGCGACAGGTTACGAGATCTACCGCGACCTACAGGGCTATCTGATGGACACCGTCGGCGACGTGGATACCTATGATGATACGTCGGTCACGGACACCAACAGCCACACCTACTGGCTGAAGGCGGTCGATGAGAACGGCACCAGCGAGCACTGCGACCCGGACGACGGCTATCGCGGCACCATGCCCACGCCGGACATTCCCACCAATCTGGATGCCAGTGACGGCACCTACGCGGACAAGGTGGTGCTGACCTGGACCAAGTCGGCCAACGCCAGCGGCTACTACATTTACCGCGACCTGACCTCCATCATCTACGACACGGTCGGTGACGTCGACACCTACGACGACACCGATCAGCCTGAGCCGAACGTGCACACTTACTGGCTGCGCGCCTTCAACCTTGACGACGAAAGCGACCTGAGCGACTCGGACACCGGCTATCGCGAATCGTTTGCTCCCGACCCGCCTGAGGACCTGGCGGCCAGTGACGGCACGTATACCGACTTCATTCGGCTGACCTGGACCAAGTCCGACGGCGCCGAAGGCTACAAGATCTACCGCGATAGCACATCCGGTGCACCGCTAACAGAGGTCGGCGATGTCGCCACCTGGGACGATCAGTCAGTGCCAAACGCCAGCACCCATACATACTGGCTGCGGGCGACCAACTACGACGGCGACAGCGACTTAAGCGATCCGGATGACGGCTACCTCGGCAGCGAATAGCTCCCCGGCCGCGCAGCTGGCAGTCGTCTGCATACGGCAGGCGACGCCGTCCACTACGGGGCCAGTGCCGCCAGTCCCGGATAGTCTCCGCTGATCCGGGTCGCCCGAAAGATGCTGTGATTGAAGCCGTCAGGATACGGATTGGTGTAGTCCCAGACCAGTTCGCCTTCCAGCGTGACTTCGAGCATCCACCCGGAGTCCCCCAGGCTGATCAACGTGTTACCGTCGGGCAGGCGCTGCGCCCCGGACATTGATGAAGAGAACATGCCGGTCGGCGGGTTGTGGATGTAGGTCCAGCAGGGCTCCTCGGGACCGAAGAACGTGCCCGCCAGCACGTAGTTCCCTTCCTCGTCCGTCGGCGGAATCAGTTCATAGACGGTCGAGAAGCGTCCCGTGGCGAAGCTCCCGTTGTTGAACAGCAGCAGATGGCCGGCGCCGGGGTAGCCATCCGGTATCCACTGGACGTCGTGCTGCCCTTCCAGCTGCTTGCTGCCGCCGCTGACCACGCCATACGCCTGTGGATTGCCCCAGCGATAGAGCAGATCCCCGCCGCGTCCCCACCGACCACCGCCGTGCCCGGCGGCTTCCTCACTGGTAGTGCTATGATCGATAATCCACAGCTCATCGAAGCCGTGGATGCTGAGTGCGATCTGGTCGAGGTCCGCGTTGTAGTCCACCGCGTTGCAGTGCGTCCAGTCCCGATGGCCGTGGTCGGCGTAGTTGACGTCCACGAGTTCGAGATGCTCGGACACGTCACCGTAGTTGGGCAGCAGCGGATCGACGTCCTGCACGATGTGATCCCAGGAGTGCCACTCCCAGACCACCTCGTGGCCGCTGCTTTCCAGCGGCCCGATCTCCAGAATGCAGTCCGCGTAGACCTCGCCATCCTCCAGCAGGTCCGGTAACCGTCCGGCCGCCAGCGCATGCTCCTCGGCGATCCGCTCCCAGGCCGTGACCAGAATGTTGCCGCCCGGCAGCGGCTCGATGTCATGGTGCTGCAGCAGCGTGTCGGTGGATACTTCGGAGGACCAGACAACGCTGCCGTCCCAGGCCAGTTCCTGGATCAGCCCCCCCGCCCCGGGGCCCTGCTGCAGGACAGAGCCCGCCAGCGCGGAACTGCGCAGCAGGTGGCCATCCTCCAGCAGATAGACCGAGGCAGCCGGCTTGAAGTCGCTAGGCCAGCTGTGCGCTACGTTGCCTTCGTTGTCCACGAGGTAGGTGGTTGTCCCCATCATCGGGGCGAACAGGTTGTAGGGCACGGGCGGCTCGGGCTCCGGTCCGAAGCCGATTGTGGCCAGCGAGAATGCTCCGTCGTCCAGCAGCATCACGGCGGCGAAGCAGCGCTGTTCGGCGTCACTGTGACGTTCAGGCTCGGCCAGCACCAGTTCATTGCCTGCCAGCTGGTGCCATTGCCAGTTGCCGGCCTGCCAGTCCGCCAGGGCGATCCAGCAGGTTCCCGCCGCCGGCGCCAGCCCATCCCAGGCCAGCGTCAGCGTGGGAGTTTCCTGCGATGCGTCCAGCCTCAAACGATACAGGCAATAAGCGGCCTCATCCAGCGAACCGAGCCGCCCGTCTTCGCAGGCCGGCGTCAGGATTCCCAGCGGTGTGGAGACAAACGCCAGGTTGTTGGGCAGGTCGGCCGCGAATGCAGCTCCAACCTGTTCGGACAAGAACTCATCGCTGGCGGCAGCAAGCCTGCTGACTGCCGGCAACGGCACGCCGCGTCTCTCGCCAACCGCATCGTACGCGGAAGCATCCGCCGGCTGAACAGGGCTCAAGTTGACGGAGTGCGCTCCTCCGCAGCCAGCCAGCATGAACAGCACCGACGCTGCACACAGCATGGTCCCCCAGTGTTTCCACATCTGACTCATGACCTCCTGCTCTGTCCCTCCTGCTCCACACTCACTCCCCGCGGCTGTCAGCCGCGCGGTCGCTGGCAAGTCAGCCCGAGTAATGTGGAAGCAGCCAGCCGGTATGGAAGATTATACCGGATTAGACGCTATGCCGGCCCTCATAGATGGCGCGCACGATGTCGCTGAGTTCCGGCTCCTGCAGCTGCAGGTCGTCCACCTCGAAGTGCTCCATCAGCCGGCCGATCACCTCGCCGCCGCGATAGCGCGTGCGGTCGAAGCTCAACTGATACTGGCGCAGATTCAGCCGTCGAACCTTCAGCCACCCGTCATCAGCCATCAGCGACGCCAGTTCCGCCATGAATTGCCGCGCGCCGGGCTCGTCGAGCGAGTTGACTGCGGTCTCCTCATCCGCCACCGCCTCCACCTCCGCCGCGCCGCCGTCGCCCACGACTGCGGGCCGGTCCTGGGCCTCGGCGGCGGGCACGTCCACGGCGGGCGCCTCGCCGCCGGTCTCACCGCGCAGCTCCAGCCTCACCGGATCCAGTCCGGCGAAGGCGATCGGCACCTCCGCCCCCGGCAGTGGTCTGGCCGCGTAGTCCGGCAGGTAGTCGCGCTTGAAGCTGACGATCACGCGCCGGCGGCGTCCGAAGCGTTCCTTGATCGCCTCGGTGGCGCCGTCGTAGATCACCCGGCCCTGGTCGATGATGATGATCCGCGGGCAGAGCTCCTCAATGTCGGTCAGGTCGTGGGTCGTCAGGATGATGGTGGTGTGCTCCTCGCGGTTGATATAGCGGATGAAGCGCCGGATGCGCTCCTTGACCGCCACGTCGAGGCCGATCGTCGGCTCGTCGAGGAACAGCAGCGGCGGGCGGTGCAGCAGGCTGGCGCAGAGGTCGCACTTCATCCGCTGGCCGAGGCTCAGCTTGCGCACCGGCAGGTACAGCTGCTCGCCGATATCGAGCACCTCGATGAAGCCGTCCAGCCGCCGGCGGTAGACATCCGGCGGCACCTGGTAGATCTTCTGCAGCAGGTTGAAGGCCTCGATCACCGCCAGGTCCCACCACAGCTGGGTGCGCTGGCCGAAGACCACGCCGATCTGCCGGGCGTGGGCATAGCGGTGCTTTTGCGGCACCAGGCCATTGATTGCCATCGCGCCGGCCGTCGGCGTCAGGATGCCGGTCAGCATCTTGATCGTGGTCGATTTGCCGGCGCCGTTGGCACCGATATAGCCCACCATCTCGCCGCGCTCGATGCTGAAACTCACGCCGTCGACGGCCCGAATGTCGCGATAGCGGCGGCTGAACAGATCGATCAGCGCGCCGCCGATGCCCTCGCGGCGGTCGAAGCTGCGATAGACCTTGGTCAGACCCGCCACGCTGATGATCGCCTCGCCCACGGCGCCATATCTTAGCGCGCAGCCGGCTCCGTACGCCTACAGCCCGATCCACTCCAGCGCGGCGCGCAGAGCTTCCTCCGGTACGGCGTGGCCGCCGTCGAACTCAAAGAGCTCCACCGCGAAACCATGCTCCACCAGCGTGTCGCGGGCGTTGTAGGATTCCTCGGGCTCGACCAGCGTGTCACTGAGGCCCTGCGCGATGAAGACCGGCACGTAGTTGGTCTTGTACAGCCAATCGTCCGTGAAATGGTCATTCTCCAGCCAGCCCGCGAAACAGATCAGGCCGTCGAACATCCAGGGATAGGACAGGCCCACGTTGTAGGTCATCACGCATCCCTGGGAGAAGCCCATCAGATAGACATCACTGATGCGGTAGTGTTCCTGCAGCTCGCCGGTCACCTCGAGGATGTACTGCTCAGACATCTCTCTGGCGGCTAGCCACGATTCCTCATCATCTTCGGCGCCCTCGATCCAGCTGTAGCCGATCTGCTTGCCGGGCAGGTACGGATAGGGGCCCTGGGGTGCGGCGTAGATGAAGCCCGAGCTGTCGATATCACGGCGCTCAAGCAAGCCGATGAAGTTGTCCGGGTTGTCGCCGTAGCCGTGTAGGCCGATCAGCAGCGGGTATTCCACCTCCGGGTCGTAGTCCGGTGGCAGCTGCACACGGCAGCTGAGCAGTACCGGTGATTCCACGAGGATTTCCTCTCCCACGCCCGCGTGACGCTCCTCGATCGCTTCGCCGATGCGCTCCCACGACTCCTGAAACGCCGGATCCTCGCGCACTGACTCAAAGTCCGGATCCCAGGATGCCCAGTCATAGTCGTCGTAGCCGGCGCCAAAGGCCGCCTCCAGCGCGAAGCCGGCCATCATCGGGTACTCCAGCAGGCCGTAGCAGCAGGCCAGATCGTACAGCGCGCCGCTGTCGTCGATATTGCGTCGTAGCAGCGCAATGAAGTACCTGGCCGCCTTCTCGTAGTCACCCGCCTGATAGGCCAGGCGCGCCTGGCGGCCGTACTCCTCGTAGTCGAACGCCAGCAGCTCGCCCGGAGCTATCGAGTACGGGTCGATGCTGTCCACGTAGACCGTGTCGATCGAATCCGGCACATCCTCGGTCTCATCCTGCGCCGTGACAGGAGCTGCGACCAGCAGCCAGCCTGCGCAAACCAACAACAGCCTGCCGAAGCTCTTGCACATCATGCCTCTTCCTCCCGGTTGTCCAGTATCACATCGCCGCGTTGCCATTCCGCGGTTCACGCCGGCAGCTCGCGTACCCGCCGCAGCAACGCCGCCAGCGTCTCTGCCTTGCTGCCACTCAGTACTTCGTCGGCGTGTTGCTCCAGCCCGCCGGTGCTCTGGGGCATCGCCACGCCATGGGCCGCCCACTCGATCATCGCCTGGTCGTTGACGTCGTCTCCGACCGCCAGTACCCGCTGCTGCCCGATCCCCAGGCGCGCGGCGAAGAAGGCCAGCGCGCTGCCCTTGTTGGCCTCCGGGCTGAACAGCTCCAGTGTCCGCGATGGAACCAGCGGCCAGTGCACCGCCAGCGCCAGCACCTGCCCGTCGTAGCGGCCCCGAATCGCATCCCGCAGCCGCAGCACCTCAGCGTCCGGCGCGGGCATCGCCACCTGTGTAATCTCATAGCCTGCCATCTCGGCCGGATCCTGGATGCGGCGTGCCTGTCCGGCCCAGCGCTCGAGGTATTCATCCAGCGCGGGCGTCGGCTGCCGGTCGAGACAGAAGAACTCGAAACCCGTCCGGCTGGCATCGACGTAGAAGTTGGCGGAGTACGGCGCCAGCAGCTCTGCGATCGGCTGCACCAGTTCCGAGGGAAACATCCGGCGCTCCAGCTGCTTCCAGCCCGGGTACTCCCAGAGCAGGCAGCCGCTGTTGGTGGCGGCCAGCGCCGGCAATCCAATCGCGTCGAGATGCTTGCCGGCGGTGTGGGGACGCCGGCCGGTCAGGAACGCCAGCGCGATCCCCGCCCGGCGGCAGGCTTGCAGCTGTTCGCGCACGGCCGGCATCACCTCGTTGTTACCGTCCACGACGGTGCCGTCGAGGTCCAGACCGATCAGTTGCGGGCGCGCGGCGATGCTCACGGCGGCATTATACCCACTGTTTTCCGCTATACTTGCCCCATGGAGCGCGACCAGGAGTGGGTGCGCCGCAAGCTCGCCGACATCGAGGAGAAGCGCGAGATCCTGCGCTCGCTCGAGGACACCCTGGCCAAGTGGGAGGCGGAGGTCGACTGGGACGAGCTGCCGCCCGAGAAGCAGGCAGCGCTGATAGCCCTCGCCGAGGAATCGGTCGGCACGCTGACGGTCATGATTGAGCGGCTGGGGCGCCAGATCAGTGACCAGGTGGACGAGATGACGGGGACGAACGGGGGGCAGCCCGCCGATGACTGAGTACCAGCCGCTGTCACCGATCCCTGCGACCGCCCCCCGCCGCCGGCCGACGGTGCGACGCTTCATGGCTACGGCGATCATGTCGATCGGTGTCGCCTGCTGGCTGCTGGCGCTGACGGCCTGGTTCATCCGGCCCGTGCTGGCACGTTTCATTGAGGATCCCCACAGCTTGTCCCAGGCCCAGGGCGGGCTGGCCGCCGCGGCGATCTTCGTGGCGCTGGGCGGCACGCTGATCCTGCTGCTGCTGCTGGCTCTGACGGGTCCGCGCCGCGAGTGGGAGCGCGTGATGGGGCTGATCCTCAGTCAGCGCCGCCACTTCCGCAACATGCTGCTGGGCAGCGCCGTGCTGGTGCTCAGCGAGCTGTCGCTGCCGATGGCGATCCTGTACCTGCTCAACGTGGTGGTCAATCAGCGACGCGATCCCGTGCTGCTGACCTGGGCGCTGGGCGCGCTGGCGCTGCTGCTGCTGATCCGCGCCGTGGCCGGCTACTTCCGGATGTACAACGCCCAGGCGCTCAGTTACCGCATCTCGGCGGGGCTGCGGGAGTCGCTGTATGGGCACCTCCAGCGGCTCAGCTACAGCTTCTTCGACCGCGCCCGCCAGGGAGATCTGCTGAGCAGCGCCACCAACGATGTCGAGAAACTGCAGTTCTTCCTGCTCAACTCGAGTGAGGACTTCTTCGTGGCCCCGCTCAAGGTCTTCGGCGCGGTGGCCTGCGTGTTCTATCTCAACTGGCAGCTGGCGCTGGTGATCCTGCTGACGATGCCGCTGATCGCCCTGCTGCTGCGTTTCAGCGGCGGGCGGCTGCGGCGCGTCAACACGGCGGCCCAGGAGTGGATCGGCAAGCTGACCGCCGAGCTGTCGGAGGGCATCAACACCATCCGCCTCGCCCAGAGCTTCGGCATCGAGTCCAGCGCCTTCAACAAGTTCCATCAGACCAACCGCACCTCGCTGAGCAAGCTGCTGGGCCACGCCCGTCTGGCGGCGATCCTGCTGCCCGCCATCGAGTTCCTCGGCTTCATCGCGCCGCTGATCATCATCGCCGCGCTCTGCTACCAGGCGATCGGCGCGCTGGTGGACATCGACACCGGCCAGCTGTTTGCCATCGCGGGCTACGCCGGGCTGGTGGCCAACCCGCTGGGCAAGCTCAGCCGCATCGTAATCACCCTCAGCCAGGGCGAGGCGGCCAGCCACCGCATCCACGGCATCCTCGACACCCGGGCCGAGATCGCCGATCGCCCCGACGCGCGTCCGCTGGGAGACACCGACGGCTATCTGCGCTTCGACAACGTCTCGCTGCGCTACGGCCCGGAGGAGCCGCTGGTGCTCAGCGGCATCAACGCCGAGATCATGCCCGGCGAGGTGGTGGCCTTCGTCGGCGAGAGCGGCAGCGGCAAGAGCAGCATCATCAACCTGGTGCCGCGCTTCTACGACGTCACCAGCGGGCGCGTGCTGCTGGACGAGATCGACATCCGCGACCTGCGGCTCGCCGACCTCAGGCGTCAGATCGGCATCGTCAGCCAGGAGACGATTCTGGTGCACGGCACGGTGCGCGAGAACATCGCCTACGGCAGCCCCCAGGCCGACGAGAAGGACATCCTGGACGCCGCGGTCAGCGCCAACGCCCACAGCTTCATCATGGAGTTCCCCCTCGGCTACGACACGCTGGTCGGCGAGCGCGGCGTGACGCTCAGCGGCGGCCAGTGCCAGCGCATCGCGATCGCCCGGGCGTTGCTGCGCGACCCGCGGATCCTGCTGCTCGACGAGGCCACCAGCGCGCTGGACAGCATCAGCGAGGCGGTGGTGCAGGACGCGCTGAACAAGCTGATGTACGGCCGCACCACCCTGCTGGTCGCCCACCGGCTCAGCACGGTGCGCAAGGCGGGCCGCATCATCGTGCTCAAGCACGGACGCATCATCGAGGCCGGCAGCCACGACGAACTGGTGGCGATGAAGGACGGCGAGTACGCCCGGCTGGTGCGCCTGCAGGGGCTGTAGGACCGCCGCTGCTCATCACGCCGCTTCGCGGGCTAACCGCAGCCCACTCTGGTATCATCTCGGCAGAGCCCAACTGACCGGCCGGGAGAGTCAAATGGCCCTGTACCGTCTCTTAACTTACGCACGGCTCGCGCTGCCCCTGCTGCTGATCTGGCTCGTGGGCTGCGGCGGCCCGGCACCGGCGAGTCTCGGCGCGGCCCCGGCGACAGAGGTGCTTGAGCGGCTCCCGCCCCTGCCCCCCCGCGATGCGCCGCGGCTGGCATCGACACCGTTCACCACAACGATTGAAGGCAACGAGACCTTCAGCCGCGGCGGCAACATCGATGAATTCGGACTCGACATCTATCTGCGGCCGCCGGCGGGGGGCACCGCCTGGGGACTCTATCAGCTCTCGACGGACGGGCTGGAAGTCATCTCGACGCTGGTCCGGCTGGATGTCTACGAGGGCGCGGCGTATCTTGCGATCTCGGACTACGACGCGAGGACCTGGCGAATCGTCGGCCCGCTCAGCAGTGACGAGCACGAACTGCCTTTCGGGGAGTGGGCCCTGGCTGTCGGCGACCGGTTCTATGTCGCCGTGCTGGCCTGTCGTTCCAGCGACGTGCGGGTCAATCGCCTGGAACTGACCGTCGACCGCCCGGGCTGGACGATCTACGATCTGCCCTGGTCGGCGCACGCGGGCAACGGCGTCGACCTGTTCGTCCAGGATGGCGTGCTGATGATGGCCCACGCCGGCATGCTCGCCTATGCGATCCATTACGCGCGCGCCACCGAGACACTGCCGACCACGGCCGAGCAGTGGGTTCACTTCACTGTCGTCGGCACAGATGTCTACCAGCACCCGGGCACTCCGCTGGCCGCCGCATCAATTGCCGGCAGGCCGGCGATCGCGTTCACCGACCGCGAGGAATGGCAGATCTGCTATGCGTGGCCCGACAGCCCCGAGCCTACGGAACTCTCAGACTGGACGCTATCCACCATCCATGACGATGCGGGCGCCACAGGCCACACCATCGGGCTCGCCGAGTGCGTTGGCACGCCCCGGGTGGCGTTCGACAGCGGCTATTCCCCCGGTCACCTGGCAGCCGCCGATACTTCGCAGCCCGCGGACGAGGACTGGGTGGTCACGGACCTGACGGACGCGGCGGGAGATACCACCCGGGTGAATCTGACAGCGATCGACGACCGGCCGGTTGCCTGTCTCATCACCAATGTGAGCGGGGGCAAGGGACTGCACGTCGGTTACGCAGACAGTGATTCGCCGATTGGTCCCGCGGCCTGGAACATCGTGCCGGTGCACAACTGGCTGAACGCCGGGAGCTGGAGTTCAATCGGGCAGCAGCAGATCGATGGTAGTGTGCGTCCGGTTGTCAGCTACATCAACGACTACTGGACTGGCGCGGTCTATGTCGCCCGGCCCCTGCTTCACTATCCCGTCGATGCCCTGGACTGGGTGCGCTGCTACCTGGACGGCCGCAGCAGCGGCACTGACCTCGCGGTGGTTGACAACCGCCCCGTCATTATTTACTGCCAGGAAGAGGATGAGGCGATCCGGGTCGCCCTCGCCACCACCGCTGAGTTCGAGGATGCCACGGACTTCGAGATCTTCACGCTGCAGCAGGATTTCACGCCGGATACCCGCTCGGTCGCCGCGGCGGCCGTTGGCGATGTGCCGGTGATCGCCTGGCGGGATACGACAGGCAGCGGTCTTAAGTTCGGCTTCTTCGTAGACTAGTCCTCCGGCGGCACCACGCCCGACAGATCGACGGGGCTGAGCATCGCCAGCAGCGCCGGCTCCAGCTTGGGCCAGCGGAAGACGAAACCGCTGTCGATCAGCCGGGCCGGAATGGCGCGCTGACCGCTGAGCAGCGTCTGATCGGCCATCTCGCCCAGCAGCAGCCTGAGCGCGAACGCCGGCGCCGTCAGGCCCACCCGGCGGCCCAGCACCTCGGCCAGCACGTGCGTGAACTGGCGGTTGGTGACCGGCTCGGGCGCCGTGACATTCACTGCTCCACGCAACTCGTCGCGGCGCAGCAGGTGCAGCAGGGCCTCGATGGCGTCGCTCAGTGTGATCCACGGCAGATACTGCTCGCCTGAGCCGAGTACTCCGCCCAGCCCGCGCTCGAACAGCGGGATCAGCTGTCTGAGGGCGCCGCCCAGCGGGTCGAGCACCACCCCCAGGCGTGGGTGCGCCACGCGCAGTCCCGCCCGCTGCGCCGGCTCGGTAGCCGCCTCCCACTCGCGGCACAGCTCCGCCAGGAAGCCCGTGCCGGCCGGCTCGTGCTCCACCAGCATCTCCGCCCCGCGGTCGCCGTAGAAGCCCGTCGCCGAGGCGTTGATCAACACCGCCGGCGGCGAGTCCAGCCCGGCCAGGGCGGCGCTGAGCAGGCGGGTGCCCTTGATCCGGCTGTCGCGGATCGCGCGTTTCCTGGCCGCCGTCCAGCGGCCCGCGATGTTCTCACCGGCGAGGTTGATCACGGCGTCGATGCCCAGCAGGCCCCCGCTGTCGATCTGTCCCGCCCGCGGATCCCAGTGCACCTCGTTGGTGCCGGCCTGCGGCGTGCGGCGCACCAACCTGATCACGCTGTGCCCGGCCATCGTCAGGCGGTCGCAGAGCGCGCTGCCGATCAGCCCCGAGGAGCCCGCCACGGCCACGCGCAGCGGGCTGAGCTCCGCCGCCAGCGGCAGCCGCAGCTCCTCGGCTCCCGCCTGCGCCTCGCCTGCTCGCCGGTCCGCCTGCCGTTCGTCCATCACCTAAGTCTACCGCCCGCGGCCGCGGTGCTATACTCGCGCCGGAATCTGGCCGGGGAGGCTGTCATGCGCACTCTGGTACTTGCGGCACTGCTGCCGCTCTGCCTGCTGCTGAGCGGCTGTCTGGTGCTCAGCGTCAATCCGCTCTACACCGAGGCCGACATCGTTTTCGAGCCCGCGCTGCTGGGCGAGTGGATCGAGATCGGGGACGGCGCCGATCGGGAGCACGTCTTCCGCTTCAGCCGGCTGGGCGAGCGTGCCTACGCACTGGAGCGCTACAGCCGGTTCGAGAGCGAGCGCACCCTCACGGCGGCGCATCTGGTGCAGCTCGGCGGCACGCTGGTGCTGGACGTCTTCCCGCTCCAGCCGGACGACCAGTTCCCGCTCTATCCCGCAGGCAGCCTCTATGCCCACGTGCTGTACCGCGTCGACCAGCTGGAGCCTGCGCTCATCGCCACCTGCCTTGACCAGCAGTGGCTCACCGCGTACCTGGCGGAGCATCCGGAGGCGGTCGCCCACGCCGCCGGCGGCACGCCCTGGGAGTCCGTCGGCCACGACGGCCCGGTCATCCGAAGTGGCGAGCAGGCGTACTACACCCCGCTGCTGCTGACGGCTGGCACCGCCGACCTGCAGGCGTTCATCGCCACGCTGCTGGACGAGCCCGACGCCTGGTACGACCCCACGGAGTACGAGCGGTACGGGGTGGAGTAGCGGGGTGCAGGCGTCATGCCGAATTCACCCTTGAGACCGAGGCACTAGCGGTTCTGAAACCCTACTCCACCACCACCAGGGGGGCGTCGGTCAGTTCGCTGACGGGCATCGCGGGGCTGTAGCGGTAGGTCGCCGTCACCGCGCCATAGTCGCCGGCCTCCGTCACCTGCCGCCACTCCATCATGAGCGTCACCCGCGCGCTGTCCACGCCCATCTCGCGCGCCACCACCGTGCCGCCCTCCAGCGTGATCACCAGGCTGCCGATGGCTGCCGCCTCGCTGAAGTCGACGACAAAGCGCACGTCCTGGCCCAGGCGCACAGGCCCCTCCGGCTCGCGGTAGAACGACTCGATGCGGATGCCGCTCTCGTTGATCGTCACCGGCTCAAGCTCGTAGCTGGCCAACACCTGCTCGCCCAGCACGTACTCCAGACGCGCCGGCTGCGCGCGGCCCGGCTCCAGCGTGTGCCCGCTGGCATGCCAGTTGATCACGCCGGCCCACTCGCCGTCCTGCTTGACCTCGTCCCACCACTCAAAGCTGCCCTCGTCGTGGTGCGACCCGTCATCGACCAGGCGGCTGTGCACGAAACCGCCGATGCTCAGCCGCAGCTTGCCGGCGGCGGCGGGCCGGTCGGTATGCGCCTGCACCCCGGCCAGCTGGCCCAGCTCCCAGGGCGGGGGCGGGTCGAAGCGCGCGCCGGTGATCTCGATTTGCGGCGCACGCAGTTCCAGCGGGCCGATGCGCCGGCGGCTGACCACCCGCCCGCGCTCGAAGATGCTGGCCGTCAGGAAGTAGTCGGCGCCCGGCTCGGTCAGTTCGTGGGGCCAGGTCAGCGGCCCCTCCCACTGCCCCTGGAACTCGCGCCGCCCGTCCACCAGCACGCGGCCGTCCAGCGTGGTCGGCATCCCGCGCAGCAGCGTCTCGCCCTTGAACACCTTGATGTCCACTTCCAGCTGCTCCTCGCCGCGATTGAGCAGCGCGCGAACGGTCAGCGGCTCGCCAATCTCGAGCGGACGCTCCGGCCGGCAGCTGAAACCGGCCAGATACACCTCGGGCGGCTGAAGCGCTACCTTTGGCCCGGCCATGCTGGCCACCACCTCGCCCGTGCTGGCGCGGTACTCCACCACCACCGGCGTGTCCCGCCCATACTCCAGCTCGCAGGGCACGGCCAGCCCGGCGCTGTAGACGCCGTCGCGGGCCTGCTCGTCGGGCGCCGCGCCATCGTCGTGCAGCACTGCCTCGGCCAGCCCGCCGACCAGCGCCACCACGCTGCCGGGCAGGTCGGGCGAACCCATGGCGGCGGTCAGCATCAGGTCGTCAAAGACCGTCACCGCGCCCTGGGGCTGGCAGTCGAAGCTGGTGATCCGCACCC
>Ga0180429_10000514_pt1 | contig 34322 bp, 28 predicted proteins | sample SS_ome_FD_132428 | JGI IMG/M metagenome (GOLD analysis project Ga0180429, IMG submission 132428) | Hypersaline lake sediment archaeal communities from the Salton Sea, California, USA - SS_1_S_1 metaG | ecosystem: Environmental > Aquatic > Non-marine Saline and Alkaline > Hypersaline > Sediment ...
CGGCGGCCTGTCGGTCTTCCTCAGTTCGTACATCTTTTTCTGAAGGCCACGGACTGCATTCTGTGTCTTGATCGCATCCCAGATCTTCCGGTCCGTAATCTCGACGCCCAGGTGTTTCTCGAGCTGCTTTCGCAACAGATTGATCTCATCGCTGTACCAGGCCACCTGCCGTTCCCCCACCTTTCGGGGCAGGCTCATCACTGTGGCAAAGGCAGTGGAAGGAACGTTTCGCACCCAGTTGTCGTAAACACGCCGTACATGATCACACGAGTTTATGCAGATCAGGGCATCCAGGAAGTCGTATTCTCCTTTCAACGCCAGGTTGAAGGCGTGGCGTGGAAAAGAGCAGTTGATGGGACTGAAGAACGCATCGGACAACTCCGTGTCCGTGCTGCCCGTACCCCTTATCCGAAAAGGCAGATACCCGGCAGCCATGAGAATCTCTTCCGGCACGGTGGAACAGAAATACCCCGCCACCTTTCCTCCTTCTTCCAACCAGGCTTCCAGGTGAGGGTTCATGATAGCCTCTGCAGCACCGGCGCATTCCTGGAAAGCATTGGATTGCAGTGTCGTTTCCAAGGGCCCGCCCTCCTTCCTCAAGGAAGATTATCCAACTCCCATATGTGACATTTTGCCATCTTACCCCGGCCGGAACGCTCAATCACCTGGCATTGTCAGAGCACTGTAAAAACATTGTAAAACGCCTTCTTTTTGATTGATCTGCGCCCAGATCCCTAGTACTAGTAATTCAGAAGGATGTCCGTTGCGTCTCGCTGTGGCAAGTCGTAAAACGGGGGTACGGAGTGAGCTGTCGAAAAGGAGGGATGCGAATTGAGCACCCGGATCGAATCGAAGGCATTCGATGAATTGTCGAAAGTGGCAGGGAACCTTACGAACCCTGCGATAGAGGAATGGAAAGAGCAGCAGGGAAAGATCCTCGGCTATTTCTGCTCCTCCATGTCGGAGGAAATCATGACCGCCGCCGGCCTCCTGCCCTTTCGAATGCGGGCCACGGGCAACACGGACACCGAACGGTCCGACGCACATCTGAGCAGCATCAATTGCAGCTTTACCCGGCACTGCCTCAACGTGGCCCTTTCCGGAGAGCTCGACTTCCTCGACGGGCTCATCGTCCCGAACAGCTGCGACAACGTTCGCCGGATCTACGATCACTGGATCCGCCGAATGAAGACCCCCTTCGTCCGGATGATCAGCCTTCCGAGAAAGGCCGGGGAAGCCCAGGTGAGCTGGTTCCAGGACGAACTCGCAAACCTTAGGAGCAGCATGGAGAATCATTTCGGTGTGGAGATCACGGACGAACGCCTGGAAGAGGCGATCCGGCTCCACAACGAAACACGACGCCTCCAAAGAAGGCTCTATGACTTCCGGAAGAAGGAGGCCCCGCCGATCAACGGTGCGGAAACACTGACCGTCACCGTGGCGGGCACAGCCATGCCCAAGGCACGATACAATCCGTTGCTCACCGAGTTGCTCGAAGATCTCGGCAAACGCGAGGGACACGCGGATTACCGGGCAAGGTTGATGGTCATGGGCGGCGAGTTGGACAACCCGGACTACCTGGAGATCATCGAGGAGCAGGGTGGCCTCGTGGTAACGGATTCACTCTGCTTCGGATCCCGAATGCTGTGGAAGGATGTGGAAGAAGGGACCGCCGATCCCATGAGCGCCCTCGCCCGCTTCTACGTAGCCGAGCGTCCCTCCTGCCCCCGGGTGTTCGGCGAATACGAGCAGAGGGCCGCCTTCGTCAGAGAGATGATCCGGGACTTCCATGTAGACGGGGTCATCCTGGAGCGGCTCGCCTTCTGCGATCTGTGGGGATTCGAGCAGTTCACGATCAAGAACGATTTCCAGGATTGGGGCATCCCCCTGATGATGCTCGACAGGGAATACGCCCTGAGCGGCGTCGGCCAGTTGAAGACAAGGGTTCAGGCGTTCCTGGAAACCATCGAGGAGGGTGACCATGGATCCGAAGGATGAGAAACGGCTCGAACGTGTTTTCGAGGAGATCGCCACCTACGAGGCCATCTGTCAGATGTTGGAGGAAAACCCCACCGACTTGAGCCATCTCCACTTGCCGTTGGCCAAGAATGTGCTGCTACAGCACAAGAAGACCGTGGAGTGTGTCGAAGAGGGCAAACCCCTCGCAGCCTCCTATTTCACCAACGCGCCCGAGATATTCACCGCCATGGATATCCACTGGTTCCATCTGATCGCCCAGTCCTTCGGAGGCGGCATGGAGAACCCCCACATGATGGACGACCTGGAAGGCGTGGACAGACTGGCGGTGGCGTCCGACGTTTGCACCCTCCTCAGGCTGGGGCTTTACTACCTGGATGCGGGTGTCCTGCCGCGCCCCACCATGATCATCCCTCTGCTCGAGCCCTGCGACGGCGTGATCGGCCTTCACGAGGCGCTACGGCGACACAAGGAGTGGCGCGACATCCCCGCCTTTTCGACCGACCCTCCGTATCACAGTGACGAAAGGAGCATAGGCTACTTCGCCGACGAGATGCGGCGCCTGGTTTCCTTCCTCGAGGAACAGACCGAGAAGAAGCTCGACATGGATCGCCTTCGAGAGGTCACCGAGGAAACGAACCGGCAGTATGCGCTCTGGGCGGAATACAACGAGCTCCGGCGTTCCGTGCCCTGTCCCCACAACCACGTCCTGGCCATGGCCTGCTTCGCCCTCGTGCAAACCGCGGGTTCCGGCGATCCGGGGCACACCCTCTGGTATCGGGCCCTGATCGAGGACGGGGAGAAACGCATACGCGAGAACAACCCTGAGGTGCCGAACCAGAAGATCCGGTTGCTCTGGTACGACGTTCAGCCGATCTGGTTCAGTGACCTCGCACCGTGGATGGAACAGGAGTGGGGGGTGAGTGTGGTCCTTTGCATGTTCAGCTATGCGCCCTACACGATGGTGGACACCTCAACCGAGCAGACCCTCTTCGAGGGGTTGGCCAAGAGGAACCTGCTCGACCCCCCCATGGTCAGGCAGGCAAGGGGCGTGGCCGACAATTTCCTGTCAGACATCGAGCGTATCGTCGAGGACTACAAAATCGACTGTGTCGTTGTTCCCGGGCACATGGGGCACAAGGACGGGTCGGCCAGCATCAGTCTCATGCGGGAGAAATGCCGCGACATCGATGTTCCGTTCCTCTACATCGGGTGCGACCAGTTCGACAGGAGATACACAACCATCGATGAGATAAAGGACAGGCTCTCCCAGTTCTTTGCCACCATGGACCTTGGGTAAACCCCCTGCATCAACCGCGAATCGTGATCGCCGCGTTGGTGATGACCGGGGTGTCTCTCTCTTTCGTCTTTGCCTCGACGAGGATCTTGCCCCCCTCCTTCCACATGGAGGTCACGATCGTCTCCCCGGGGAAAACAACCCCGGCAAAGCGCACCTGATAACGCCCGACCTTTGTCGTGTCGCCATCGAACACGGTGTCCACAACCGCCTTGCATACAACACCGTATGAACAAAGCCCGTGCAGGATAGGTGTGTCGAACCCGGCCATCTTCGCAAACTCGGGATCTGCGTGCAGAGGGTTCTTGTCTCCGTTCAGCCGGTAGAGCAACGCCTGCTGGGGTATTGTCTTTGACTCCGACTGATAATCGGGTGCACGATCCGGGGCCTGATTGCCTGCCTTCGGCCCGCTTTCCCCACCGAAACCACCCTCACCACGTGCAAAGAGGGAGAACCGATTCACGAACAGGACATCTCCCCCCTCTTCCGCTGTCTCGACTTCGAGGATGATGAGGGCCGCCTTTCCCTTATCAAAGATGTCCGCCACGCGGCTCCTGTGGACGACCTCGGCTTGTGTGGGAATCGTCTTCTTGATCTCCAGGTCCTGCTCGCCGTGAAGCATCAGAGCAAAGTTGATATCCACGCCCGGGATGCCGGCCATCCCGCCGAATGCCCCGGACACGGGAATCACCCCGTAGCTGGGAAGGACTTTGAGATTCCCCTCATACGTGTAGGTGAGTTCATTCGGGTCCGTGGCCGGAACACCGGCTCCAACGCCAAGGTGGTACAGGATTACATCGTCTTGACTCCATCCTCCTTTTGCCTCGGGCATCTCGAAGCCAACGGCCTTTGCTGGATCGACTGGCATGACTCCCCCCTCCTGTGGACTGAATTGAACTTCAGATAACGGCTGTTATTTAACATGCCCTCTGGTCTCTGTCAAGGGAATTGGCCCGGTCTGAGGTAGCGTCTCCATTGCCACCAAAGGTCACCTCTTTCCGCGGGTTGGGTTCTGAACAAAGATGGTTTATCATCCGGCCATGAGCAAGGTTCAGGCAGGATCTCCGAAGGGAAGAGGCTGGCCTACCTCGATCACCCGAATCGAGCAGAATCGCGTCGAGATCGTGGGCCGCTCCATCCGGGAACTCGTCGGCAAGAGAAGTCTTCCAGAGACTGTCCATCTGCTGATCAAGCGTACGTTCCCCGAGGCGCATCGCCTCTCCCGATTTAACGCCATTGCCTTCGAAGCGGCTGTCCGCCCGCCCCCATCCGCGTTCCGAATCGAAAGCGAACACGTCTCAAAGACCGTCGCCAGACACCTCCTTGCGGACAGGGAAATTGCAGGATACCCGGCAGACGGGCGGGATGGAGAATACCGGAAGACCATCTTCTGCACGGGACGTGTCGCCCGGTACATCGCTTCGATCCTGGGGCACGCAGAGGCATCTGCAGATGCAGATCCGGACGAACCCTTCTCGCACTGGCTCTATCGAGTCTTCGCCGGCCATGATGTTGTCCGCACCGAGAGAGCAACAATGCTCGAGGCGCTGGTCGTTGCCTGCATGGACCACGGCTTCACCCCCCCCTCTACCCAGGCTTGCGTCCTCGCTGCTTCGACAAGGGTCCCTTGGGAGCTCGCCGTGGCCATGGGTGTCGGCGTGATCAGCGACGTGCATGGGGGAGCCAGTAGCCGGGCTGCAGAGTTCTATGCCGATTTCCTGCACAGGGCAACGAACCGGGGGAAGGACCGATCGGACGTTCTCGAGTCGTTGATGAGAGAAACCCTGAGCCGAGGACAACGCATTCCCGGACTGGGCCACCGGATTCACACGGCAGACCCCCGATGTAATGCTCTGTGGAGCGTGGCGGAAGAAACAGGGGTTGCAGCGGAATGTGTTCAGGCCTCGAGGCTTGCCTCGAAGGTCTTCGCCCGTGTCCGGGGAACGAGCCTGCCAATAAACGTGGACGGCGTGGTCGGTGCCATCGTTGCCGACATGGGCTTGCCCCCGATCGTCGGAACCCTGGGCTTCGTCCTGGGCCGCATCTCCGGGCTTTCCGCCCATTATTTCGAGGAGGTCAACACCTTCCCTGCCATGCGCTGGATCGATTTTTCTGAGGCACGGTACGTGAAGGAAGGCACCTGTTTGGAAGACTCCGCTTGAACATCGTGCCCGCGTGCGTGCCCGCGCCCGGAACAAGGGTGATGAGCAGCAGCCGATGGGCCTATTGGCGAAGACACCTGGTTGTTTGCCTGCTCTTCGGCTTCCTTTGCGTTGTTGAATCGGGCGCGGGCGCGGGCACGGGCACGGGCACGAAATCCCGCAGGTAACGGCAGAGCCGGTGGTTGAGCCTTTTCAACTACTGTCTATGCCTCGCCGAAGCGAGACGTCTTCTCTCTGTATACTTCGTCTTCGAGGACGACAAAGGTTGCCTCCCCATCCGCCACGAGGCGATCTTCCGCGTGCATGGTTCCTCGGGCCACGATCTTTCGCCCTTCCTTCTGATGCACCCTGCCTTCCATCCGTAGCTCGGTGTTGAGCGGGCAGGGACTCCGGTATCGAACCTTCAATTTTCCGGTCATGCCCGCCTCACCGGTCAGGGACTGGGTCAAGCCGAGCAACTCGTCGAAGGCCGCCGCCACGTAACCCCCATGCGCCAGTCCCGGTCCGCCTTCAAAGGCGCCGGAGAACACCAAGGTTGCAACAAGCTTGGTATCATCCTCCTTGCGTATGCTCATCGGCGGCGCCAGGGGGTTGGCGAGCCCGGCAAGGGGGCTGAAGTCCAGCAGGTCCCCGTAATGATATCGTCGCCCCTCCATTCGGATTTCTTCGTCCAGGCTGCTTGCCACCGTCCGGAATCGCCGTGGTTCCGCCACCAACTTCTCGACAAGCGCCTCCACCCTATCCGCGACTTCACGAAACAACTCATCCGGGGCGTCGCACGCGACCGTTTCAGCACAAAGCTCCCGCACGGCTTGGGCGAACCGACGTCTTTCCGTCAAGAACCCGTCCCGCTCCGGCTTTCCACTCATGGAGCACGCTCCTCTTCTGTCCTGGTCTTTAGCACCCAGCCACCAGCTTCCTGTTCCTCTGTTCTTCGAACCGCTTGTATTGATCTTCTCCTACGATAAAGAACACTGCATGCGCTTCAGCTACGGGCCCTTCCGCCACTTCCACCCGGGCTTCCGTGAAGACCACCCCCCCACTCTCACGCCTCACCCACCCATCGATCCGAACCTCTTCTTCCACAGGGCAAGGTCGCAGAAACCGTACATCCAGGATGCCGGTCATGATCGGTTGCCCCATCCACGCCAGCACCGCACCGAACACCTCATCCACCGAAGCGGCCACATACCCGTGGTGCACCCATCCGGTTCCTGTTCGAACGCTCCCGGGATACACCACCGTTCCCGTGGCCCGCTTTTCTTCATTCCTCTGCACCCTCAAGGGGGGCGCCAGGGGATTTGCCAGCCCCGACACGGGACTCAAGTCCACCATCCCAAAGTCGAATTCCCTCTTCCCAAAGCCATCCTTCCCCTGCCGGAACCCTACACGCCGCATCCGTCGAGGTTCTTTTCTCAATCCTTTCACAACCTCTTCGAGCATCTCCGCGGCCTCCGCGTAGACCTCCTTGGGCCCATCGGAATTCACCCCTTCCACGCTGAGCAAACGCAACGCCGCAGCAAGTCTGCGCCTTTGCGGACCGGACTTCTCCACACCGCCCCTCCCGAACAGAGTTGTATCACCAGCATGTCACAAACGACCCCAAACAAAAACGGAGCAGAGACGAATGCCGCCTTTGCCCCGTAAGAAGACTAGCAGATCACCCCCCCTAACTCAACACAAAACCGTCCTGGACAGGCTCCAGCTTCTCAAAATGAGGTGTCAGCTTCTTGTCCAGATCCTCCACGCTCCAGGCCTCCTCATTCTGGAACCCTGTTCCCAAGGTGGGTGCATTGACCACGGTAACCTCCTTTCCCCATACCAGCAGCACATGACCGGAGATGCGCTCCGCCATGGGGGAAGCCAGATACGCAACAAGAGGCGCAACATTCTCGGGTGCAAAAGCGTGGAACCCCTCCTCCGGCTTGGCGAACATCTGTCCCGTCAAACCGCTTTCGGTCATGGTCGTCAAGGCCCGAGGACAAATCGCATTCGCTGTGACCCCGTATTTTGCCATGGCCTGCGCAGCACAGAGCGTGAGCGCGGTAATCCCACCCTTGGCCGCTGCATAGTTCGGCTGTCCCACCGACCCGAACAGGAACGCCTCCGACGAGGTACTCACCAACCGACCGTAAATGGGCTCCCCTTTTGCCTTGGACTGCTCTCTCCAGTATCCACACGCCATCCGCATGAAATTGAAGTGCCCCTTAAGGTGGACCCGTATGACCGCATCGAACTCCTCTTCACTCATGTTGAAGATCATCCGGTCGCGGCAAAAACCCGCGTTGTTCACCACTATGTTGATGTCCCCATAGGTGTCGATTGCCTTCTTGACCACTGCTTCCACGTCTCCCCAGTCACCCACATCACCAAAGGCGGCAACGGCTTCACCATCGGCGCTCTTGATCTCCTCCACAACGCCATGCGCAGGCTCCTGCGAGGACCCACTCCCATCGGCCCCCACGCCATAGTCATTCACGACGACCCGCGCCCCCTCCTTGGCCAATGCAATCGCCTCGACCCTCCCCAGGCCCCGGCCGGCACCCGTAACGATCGCTACTTTTCCGTCTAATGAATTTCCCATGCTCCCCTCCTTTCAGTAGACTTCCTGTCCCGACAATCATTGACAAAACACTACTTTTTACATGTTTTTTACAACCCTTTTACAAAACATGGAGATTCAATTATCGCTCTGCACTAATAGATACTTATTCTCTTTGTCTATGTCAAGAAAAACTATATTGACACGGTCTGTATGGAATCCTTTAAACAACTAATGTAGAATGCACCATGACTTATCCATGAAAAGTCTCTATAATGCCAGTCATAGACAGACACCTCCAACCTTCTCGACGTGCTCATACTATTCTTGAACGCAACCATAGAGGAGAACTCTTATGAGAGAAGCGGTGATCGTTGAGACCTGTCGAACACCTATCGGAAGGGGCTACCCGGTCAAGGGTTGGCTCAGTGGGTTTCACGCTACAGAGGTTTTGTCTATCGCCTTGAACGGAGTGATCGAGCGTGCCGGCATCGACAGGGGCGACATCGATCAGGTGATCAGTGGAACCGTAACCCAGGCCGGTGAACAGTCGGGCAACAACGCACGGTTCGCATGGCTGGTGAAGGGAGACCATTACCAGGTCCCGGCCACGACCGTGGACTGCCAGTGCGGATCCGCTCAGCAGGCGCTCCACATGGTCAACGCCTTCGTAAAGACCGGCAGCATCGATGTGGGCATCGGCAGTGGACTGGAAATGATGAGCCACGTTGGCCTGGGAAAGAATGTGGGCGAGGGTTGCGGTTTCTTCATTCCACCCAACTTCTCATACGACATGCCCCTCGACCAGTTCGAAGCCGTGGTGCGTATTTGCCAGAATCGCGGTCTCACCCGCGAGGACCTCGACAAATTCGGCGTATGGTCTCAAGAAAAGGCGATCGCCGCCACCGACGCGGGGCATTTCAAGAAGGAGATCATTCCGATCGAGGCTCCTGTTCTGGGTGAAGACGGACAACCAACGGGTGAGACCCGACTCGTCGATCGAGATCAGGGTCTTCGGGAAAGCACTCTTGAAAAGCTGTCTCAGTTGCGGCACGTCGATTCCGGTGGTTTCACGACCGCAGCTACCTCTTCGCAGCTTTCGGATGGTGCGTCAGCCGTCTTGGTGATGACCCGGGAGAAGGCCAAGGAGTTCGGCCTCAGACCCAGGGCACGGATCCTCTATGACGTTATCGTGGGGGCAGACCCGTACTATCTTCTGGACGGACCTGTGGACGCCACCCACGCGCTTTTAAAGAAATCCGGCATGACCCTGAATGACATCGACATCTACGAAGTCAACGAGGCCTTTGCGGGGGTCGTCCTTTCCTGGTGTAAGATCTTCGAACCCGACATGGACAAACTCAACATCAACGGGGGAGCGATCGCGATCGGGCACCCCGTGGGCTCGACAGGCACACGGATGATCACGACAGCACTGCACCTGCTCGAGCGTCTGGACAAGAGCACCGCGCTGTGCACCATGTGCTGCGGATCCGCGGTGGCGACGGGGACGATTATTGAGAGGCTGTAGGGGGGAAGCGCGATTGAGCCTGCGTCTAGCCTGGCCGTTAGGTATTAGGTATTAGCTCCACGCCACACCGCCCATGTTTCACGGGCATCCTTGGGGGGCGGCGGGGCGTGGAGCTAATACCTAATACCAGACTTCGCGTTTGATGGGGCACGGGCACGAAACCACTAAACTACCTTGGTTGCCCGTCCTGCCCAATACTTGTCCCGGATCTGGCGTTTGTAGACTTTGCCGTTGATGTCGCGAGGCAGCTCATCCATGAAGTCGACGCTTTTCGGCTTCTTGATCTTTGACAAGCGCTCTTCACACCACTGGAGGATCTCTTCCTCGGTGGCCTTCTTCCCCTCCTTGAGCTGCACAACGGCCTTGATGGCCTCGCCCCACTTTTCATCCGGCACGCCGAAGACCACCACATCGAGAACCGCGGGGTGACCGAAGATCGTGTCTTCGATCTCGGCAGGGTAAATGTTAACACCCCCGGATATGATCATGTCACTCTTCCGGTCCACGATGAACAAGAACTCGTCCTCATCCAGGTATCCCATATCCCCCATGGTGAAGAAACCTTCGATATAGGCCTCTTTGGTCTTCTTCTCGTCTTTGTGGTACTCGAATCCGAAACTCCCCGCCTTCATGTAGATCGTACCGATCTGGTTCGGAGGCAGCTCCTTTCCACGGTCGTCATAGATTCTTATCTCGGCCATGGGCCACGCCTTGCCCACGCTTCCCGGTTTCTTCCGCCACTCCTCGTCCGTGATCATGGTACCGCCCCCCTCGGAGCCGCCGTAGTATTCCCAGACCACCCCCATGCCGAAATAGTCCATGATCTTCCACTTCACATCGGTCGGACAGGGCGCCGCAGCGTGCATCACCTTGCGTAAAGTGCTCATGTCATACTTCTTGAGTGTTTCCTCGGGCAGGTCCAGAATCCGGATGAACATGGCAGGAACCATGTGTGAGGTGTTCACCTTGTGATCCTGGATCATCTTCAGGGCCTCTTCCGCCTTGAACCCCTTTTCCACCGGAAGGATCACCACGCTGGCCCCCATCGCGGTATTGATGTACGCGTGCATCATGGGGGCGCCGTGGTACAGGGCCCCGAATACGCCGTGGGTATCTTCCGGGCCATACCCCCAGAAATCGGCCAGGTATTCCCGCATGGCCAGGACCACATCCTTACCCATCCCCTTCCGGATGACTCCCTTGGGCCGACCCGTGGTCCCGGAGGTGTAGTTCATCAGGGTGGCGCCATGAATGTGGGGGATGTCATCGGGCTCTCTGTCGTCGGGGTCTTCTTCGAGAGAGGAAAAACTGTGGAACCAGTCTCCTGATGTCCCTTCCTTCGAGATACAGAATATCCTGCCCTTCACGGCCTCGGGCAGTTCTTCCCTCCTCTTCTCAAAGACGGCAACCCGCTCATCATCAATAAAGAGGCTCTTCGCGTCCGAGTCACCAATGATGTAGTTCACCTCATCGAACTTGTACCGGCAGTTGAGCGGGACCAGCGAAAAACCGAACTTGTCGGCCACCATGAGCATGGCATACCACTGGACCGAGTTCCCGGCCATGATGCAGAACCGGTCGCCCTCTTCCATCCCCAATTTGCGCAGCTTGTTCCCCAGGATGGTCACGTAGCGGTCGAGTTCGCCAAAGGTCATCGTGTCCGCACCACACGTGACAGCCATCCTGTCCGGTTGCGCTTTGGCGATCTTGCTAAAGATTCGCTCCATCGGTTCCCCCCTCCCCTGCCCTCGATAGAGTGTCGAAAGCGGAATCAGAACCGCGTCGTCAGGGTTCCGCCGACGTTGATTACGTGACCTCCCAGGTCGGCGGGCCCAAAGTAGGGGTCCTCGTCGTTTTCGATGTGCCTGTCCCTGAGTATGTGGTACTGAAAATACCCCTCCAGACTGCTCAGGATTCGGCCCTGCATAACCGGGAAATCGATCTGAAAGCCCGTGGACACCACATCCTGGTCCGTGTCGAAGATATTATGGGATTTGTCTGCCGAAGGCACCGGCGTCGCCTCGAAATAGTATCCCGCCCGGATGGAAATACGTGCCATCCACCGGAGCCACAGGCTCGAGAACTTCGGGTCAAAGGCATACTCCGCACCAAACCGTGGAACGATCGTGTCCTCAAAGGGAGGATCCGGTTTCACATCTCCGTAGGTCACGTACTCAGAATAATCCTTCCACGTCACGTCCACGGCCAGGGAAAGCCCTTCTATGGGCCGGCCCGCCAGACCGAAGGTCAACTGCTGTGGCGAGAAACCTACGATGCTGGACATATACGTATTGACAAAATCGCTCCACCCGATTTCGGTCGGCTTCCCAGGCACCTCCGGGTCCTCGATGCCGATGTTGACAATCAGGGGGCCCCTGGCATGGTGCGACTTGCTCTCTTTCCGCCAGCTTACGCCAAACGAAATCCTGTCCTGAAGGGACTCGACAGGCGGCTTGAAAAGCAATCCCAGCGTCGGGATGACAACGATCTCCGCCTCGGACCAGATACTCACCCGGGATCCAATGACCTCGTCTTCCTCCCATCCCGGAACCGGAAAGGTGCCCATGTAGTTCATGGCAATATAGGCTTCCTGCCTCGAGTAGGTCTTCTGGCTCATGAAGGCCCCTCCCCCCAGGGACAACCAGGGCGTCACCTCAATCGCAACCGATGCCACCATGGCCATCAGGGCGAAGCCCTCGTCGTACCGAAAGAAATGAGGACGGTACGGCTCCGGGCCCACATCATAGGTCAGCATCTCCGGGAAGGTGAGCCAAAAGACCATGCCAAAGGCCAGGCGCCTGAACCAGGGATAGGCGGTAACCAGGCTGGGTATATCGAGGCTGCTGGCAATCCCTATGATGAACCCTTTGTTCGCCCGCTGGCCGGTAATCTCGCTGGGCATGTCGTCGTCGTAGCGATAAGGGACGTATTGTATCGTGGCCGTGGCATTCTGCTGTGCGTAAAAGCCACCCACCGACATCTCCACCACGCCCTTGGTCTGGGTGAGTCCGGCCGGGTTGTAATAGGCGGCAGAGAAGTCGTTCGCCAGGGCCGTAAACGCCTGTCCCATGGCGGTCGACTTGGGGCTGGCCCCGTACTCGTCCAGCAACAGTCCTGTCTGGGCACCTGCGTTGGCTGCAACCATGACATGCACGGTCAGCAAGAGTGGGATAAGCGTCGATTTCTTCATGATCCCTAAAATTCGATGCCTATGGTGATTCCCGTACTGTAGACTTCCCCCCCTGTCCACATCTCATCGAACAGGCGATCCTGCCTGTTGTGCAGATACGTTTCGTTGAGAAGGTGCAGTTGGAAGTAGGCCTGGACCCTGAAAATGTCCAGGCTCTTCATCAAGTAGTCCAGGCTGAAGCCGAAGGAGACCACGTTCTTGTCCGAATCCAGGATGTTCATCTCCCCGTTCATGTCCGGCACGGGGGTAGGCTCGTAATAGTAGCCGGACATGAGCGTAATCTTCCGGAACTTCTTCAGAAATGCCTTCTGGGAACGAGGCTCGAAGAAGTAGGACAGGCCCACTCTCGGGATCCACGTATCGTGGAAACGGGGTTCCGGGGGCAAGGCCCAGAAGAACTGGAACTCTGAATAATCCTTCCAGACCACGTCTGCGGAGATGGTCAGATTCCTCACAGGTTTCAGGGCCAATCCAATAGCAAGCTGTGCCGGGTTGTACCCGATGTAGTCCACGGAAAAGGCCTTCAGTGGGACGAGCAGGAACTTGCTGCCCGGGGTGCCCGGCTCCCCTGTGCGCGGGTCTATGAATGGGCAGGGCCCATCCTCGGGACATACGTACACGACATCATCACTCGACCTTCCTGTGCCATAGTAACCAGACAGTTCCCTTCGATAGACAACGCCCAGGGAGACCTTCTCTTGCCAGCCTTGGACAGGGGGGCGAATCAGGAGTCCAAGCACGTACTCGGTATACACCTTCACCTCTGTCTTCAGCCTCAACCGAAACCCGTCATCGTCTGGATCGCTGATCCACGTATACAGGTCGATGTAGTTCTGCTCTGTATTCTGGAAGGTGTCCATCCGGACGAGAATCCCTCCCCCGAAGGAAAGCCAGTCTGTGATCCGATAGGCCACGGAGGTGGCAGTACTCAGCAGGCAGTAGCTGAAGTTGTATCGGAGATGATAGGGGTCCTGTTTTCTCTGGGGGTTCCAGAATCGATTGACCTCCGGAACGGTGTAGAAGATGGCGGCCCCCATGGCGAGGTTGCGCATGAAGCTCGGCGGGTCGTTAAACACCCCGATGTGGGCGAAATTCGATGCAACGCTCAACCAGATACCCCCCGTGGTTACGTCGCCACCGCGGTTAGGGTTCCGTTGCTCGAGCATCCAGTGAGGCTCGTACTCGTTCCCGTCCTCGTCCACCACCTTGATGTACGCCTTGGGATCACTGTACAGGTACCCTACATCCAGAACGAAGGGCGATTCAATCTGGACGAGCCCCGCGGGGTTGTAGTAGGCTGCCGACGCATCATCCGCAACGGCCGTGAACGCCTGCCCCATGGCGATTGCCCGCGGACCGCAACCAATATCGTCGAAGTAGAGGGGCGTCTGGGCCTGCACTTCCGTCCACGGAACGACCGTACCGATCCAAAGGCACACGATCGCCGCAAGACTTCTTCTCACGAGATCTCTCTTCGCTGCTCCGGGGGCCTCACGCACTAGATGCATCCTCACCCTGCTGTTGCTTCTAAGATCCGGCGACCTGCCAGAAGACGGCTCGGCCTTACTGGTAATCTTGTTGGAAAAGAAAACGTATTGGAAAGGTTTTACGTCTCTGGCGCCCGTCGGATGTCATCCGTCCGGCGCTCCCCCCTAGACGGCAGGTCAAAAAAAAGCTGAGCGGCAACTTCAGCAGAGCGTATGGAGGGCGAACTCAGTTTCATCACCAGAACAGATCCCTCCCTCCCTCAGTCGATAACACCCTTCCCGTTTCTTTGTCAACAAAAAATATTCTTTTGTTCAAATGATGTACGCACAATGCAAAACGAGTGTAAAAAACATGTAAAAACCAATCTCCAACATAGTGCTGGTGTGACTGAATGTTGCTTGACAAACAACAACCGTTGGCGTTAGAAAACCATCAACAGGTGAAGCCGACTCTCGTCTTTAGAAGTACTGTTACACAAGAAAGGGAGTGACCATCCATGGATCTCGAATTCACGCCCGAAGAGGAAGCCTTTCGTCAACAAGTCAGGACATGGCTGGAGGAGAACCTCCCCAAGGACTACGATCCGGACGAGTACTTCAGTACCCCAGACGTGGACAAGAAGGTCGAGATCTCCCTGGCCTGGCAGAAAAAGCTCTATGACGGCGGGTGGACCGGCCTCAACTGGCCGAAGGAGTATGGCGGCCGCGGGGCCACCGTGATCGAGCAACACATCTTCAACGAGGAACTGGGTCGCGCAAGGGCCCCGATGGCGGCCATCAATTTCATCGGTGTGGCCATGGTGGCACCCACCATCATTCACTGGGGGACGGACGAACAGAAGAAACGATACCTTCCGAAGATCCTCAGCTCCGAGGAGATATGGTGTCAGGGGTTCTCCGAACCCGGTGCAGGCTCAGATCTCGCGGCCCTCTCCACACAGGCCGTAGAGGATGGAGACCACTATATTGTAAACGGCCAGAAGACATGGACGAGTCTGGCCCACTATTCCGACCTCATGTACCTGCTCGCACGGACCAACAAGGACGTGAAGAAGCACAAGGGCCTGTCGGCCTTCGCCGTGGACATGAAATCCCCGGGAATCACAGTTCGACCTCTAGTTCAACTCACCGGGGATTCGGATTTCAATGAGGTCTTCTTCGAGGATGTAAAGGTTCCCAAGGAGAATATGCTCGGGCCCAGGGACCAGGGGTGGGACGTGGCGATCACCACCTTGATGTATGAAAGGGCGGGCATGGGGGCCGGAATGGAGTACGAGCATGCTCTCAACCAGTTGGTGGCCCTTGCAGAGAAGACAAAACGGAGCGGGGTGAGCGCATCCAGGGATCCCTGGGTTCGGCAGCAGATCGCACAGTTCATCATCGAGTGGAACGCGGTGAAATACACCGATCTCCGTGCCCTCAGCAAACAGATCCGTGGGGAACCACCGGGCTGGGAAGGATCGATCTGTAAGCTGGGCAGCAGTTACATGAACCTGCGCATGACCGCTTTTGCAGCGGAGTTGCTCGGGCCATACGGCCAACTGACACGCGACTGCCCCCAGTCCGTCGACCAGGGGGCGTGGCTCAAACAGGTGCTGATGGCACGGGCCTTCACGATCGGAGGCGGCACCTCCGAGATCCAGCGCAGCATCCTTGCAACCCGTGCACTTGGCCTACCGCGAAAATAATGTCTACGAGAGGGAATCATGCACTTCGATTTCACAGAAGAACAGAATCTGTTTCGTGATGCCTCACGCAAGTTCCTCGAAGCCGAGTGTCCGCCCACGTTCGTGCGAAAGATGATGGACCACGAGAAGGCCTTCGATCCGGCCTTCTGGAGGAAGCTTGCAGAGCTCGGCTGGACCGGGATGCTCGTGCCCGAGGCTTACGGCGGCGTGGAGGGTACGCTCACCGACATGATCGTCGTGGCGGAGGAGGTGGGCCGTTCCGTGATGCCGGGACCTTTCTATGCCACGGCCGTCACCGGAGCCACGCTCCTTGTGCTGGCCGGGAACGAGGAGCAGAAGAACCACTACCTGCCCAGGGTGGCCGAGGGGGGCCATTTGCTGACGCTGGCTGTTCTGGAGGAGGAGGCAGCCCTGCAGTGCGGATTGGTCTCCACTTTTGCAGAAGGGGGGCAGGGGCAATTCACGGTGAGCGGTGAAAAGCGGTTCGTGCCGGACGCCCAGGTGGCCGACACGATCATCGTGGCCGCTCGGACATCCCGGCGCGCGGCCCCGGACCGTGGGGTTTCCCTGTTTCTCCTAGATGCACAGTCCAAAGGCCTGCACATAGAACAGATGCCGTCCGTGGACATGAGCCGTCGTATCTGCAGGGTCATCATGGACAATGTGGCCGTGGAAGAGGACAGTCTTCTGGGTGAAATCGACCAGGCCTGGCCTCACATCGAGAGGGTGATGGAACTCACCCACGTGCCCGTCTGCTGCGAGTTGGTCGGGCTCGCGGAAAAGGCCCTGGAGATGGTCGTTGACTACCTGAAGGTTCGGGTTCAGTTCGACCGCCCCATAGGCGTCTTTCAGGCTCTTCAACACCGCTGCGCGGATCTCATGGTGGGGATCGAACTGGGCAAGTCCCTGGCTTACTATGCCTGTTACGCCTCAGAGAAGAACCTTCCCGACGCACCCGTGGCCCTTGCCATGGCACAGGCCTACTGCTCCGAGATGGCCCAGCACACCATGAGCGACTGCGTTCAACTCTTCGGCGGGATCGGGTTCACCTGGGAACACGACCTACACCTGTACAAGCGCCGTGCCATCTCTCTCGCCCTGAACATGGGAACCACAGAGGAACACAGGGAGAAGGTCGCCAAGGCCTACATGGGCTGAGTCGTCGTCCTCAAGATCAATTGAGGGCGAAAGGCGAAAGGGCAAAGGCGAAAGGGATCGATCAAGTATTGAAGAGATAATCTAAATAACTTCGTCCTTTGAGCATTCGTTTGTACCATGCCTTCTCTAAAACGAGAACCACCCCTTGACCCTTTCTTCTTTCGCCTTTCGCCTCTGCTTTGGAACGCAGCAGATGAGCGGGTATCGCGAGTTCCCTATTTCAGATTGGCGGAGACCTTCCCCTCCTGCGGGATGTAGTAGGGGGATGCGTACCACCAGTCACCAGGCTCCGCGATTCCATCCTCGATCAGGATGTGCATCAGGTTGTAGGGAATCGCCATCAGACACAATCCACCAGGATGTCCCGACGTCTGGTGTGCGTGGTAGAGCCCCTCGATGGGGCTCCGGTAGCGGGCCAGCTCGGGGATGGGCCTGCTCGTCCAGCCCTGATCTTCGTCGTGGCGACTCCCGCACCAGGTGCCGCCGATCAAGCCCGTATTCCGCATTTCGATTTCTCGGCCCGTGGCGCTCCAGTGGTGGATGATGTTGTCGTCGTCCAGGCCATCGAACACTTGGCTGAAGGCCTCGACCATGTATGCATCCATTTCCTTCTTGTATTTGTCGGGGGCATCTTCCCCTTCCAGATGGTAGTCCGGTGGGGTGACGTTCATCTCGAAAGCAGACGTCACGTGTCCTTTAGGATGATACCCCTGGCAATCCGTCGGGTCCCACCCTTGTGACGGCGTCTGAAACCACATGGCCCGTTCCGCAGGTACCGTGGGCTGCGCCTTGCGTCCGTCCACGTCCGCCACGTTCTCATAGTAGAGGTCCCGGTGGTCACAGGGGTACACACCCGCTGTGGGATACAGGTTGGGCCCCACCCCTCGCCCGTCCGGAGGTGCGGCGCCCCACTCTGCGAACTTCGGCTTGTAGCGAAAAGGCTTCTTCAGGAAGAAAGTGGAGACATAAAGGGTTCCGTTCTTCAAACTGATGTCCTGGATCTTCCGGATGACACCCGGCTCCAGGTGTTTCGGCCCCACCAATTTCAGGAAGGTCTGATGGACGTCACAGCCCGAGATCACCGCCTTGTTCGCCCAGACCTTCCTTCCTCCGACGGCAGCGTTCTCTCTCAGCCGCACGCCCACGGCACGGCCGTCATCGACGAGAATCTCCCCGACCGGGCAGCAAGTACGAACAACCGTCCCGTGCTCCACCGCGCACCGGTGGATGGCGTGGAAATACCCGTGCAGACCGCCTCGGGGAATGCTTATCCTCCCAGTGTGAGGAAACGTCAGAAGCTGGACACAGAGGATTGCGGGGACCGCCACCCCTTCCCAATGGCCCGCTGCCCCTGAAGCCCACGCAGCGAATGCCATGCATGTCTTGAACCACTCTGTCTCACAGTGCTCATCCATGAGGTCGAACATGGTCATCTGGCGCAGCTCAGGGGTCCAGACGTCCGGCTGGTACTTCTTGTAAACCTGCATGTAGGGCACGTTGTCGTCCGTCACCTCCACCTCAGGGGGATGCGGTGGGCACCAGAACGCGGCTCGCATCAGTTCCCGGGTAAAGGGGGGCACACCGAACAGCCCACCCAGCTTGCCCCACCCCTCATAGTCCTTGTCCGTGGGCTGCCGCCACCCGTCCGTGCACGTCAGGGCGGTGTTCGCCTTGCTGGCCATGTCCATGGGGTCCCAGGACATTCGAAAGCCATACTTGTGCAGCTCCAGCTGTTCGAACCCGGGCGCCGGGGAAGCGTACATCAGCATTGCGTGCGGATAGATCCGCACCCCGGGAATCGGTTCCTGGGTCTCACACGCTCCCCCACACTCGGTTCGCTCCTCCAGAACGCATACACTCAGACCGCACTTCGCCAGGTAGGCTGCTGTCGTCATCCCGTTGGGTCCGCCACCGATGATGACTATGTCGTATCTTTCGTCTTTGCTCATGGCCCCGCCTCCTCGGGGAACCTACGACTTGGCCGACTCCCTGACGCGCTTCCTTACCGTCCACAGCTCCTCGACCAGGGATTCCGGCTCCTCCTTCCCTCCTTCCTCCCACGGCTTCTCGAGCCCCATGTCTGAAGCGATGATCTTGTAACAGTTGTACGACTCGCTCGACCCGGCGTTGGATCCCACGTGCCAGCATCCGCCCGTGGCGTACAACTTCTCGATTGGCGTCCTGTGGTTCGCCAGTTCGGGCGTCGGCCTGAAGTCGAAGGTCTGGAACGCGGACCGGTCTACCCCTGCCATGGTTCCGAAAGGCGCCAGGTTCTTCATGCGCATGTGATCGTACGGGCTGTTCTTATCCACACCGATGACATTGTCCCATGTCATGTTCGGGGCGTAGTCTTTCCAAATGGTGATCAGCTCATCCGCGTACCGCTTCCTTATCTCCAGCCACTCCTTCTCCGTATGGCTCGCTACTGCCGGCCCGAGCTGCTCGTTCTGCACCACATGTTTGCCTGCCGGGGCAAAGCTTGGGTCTACCAGGCTGTGGCAACCCACGGTGGGGGCATAGTCCTCGAAGGGGGGCCACTTCTGCATCTTCGCATACTGGCACTCCCTGGCAATATGAACCGGGTCCGCGTCGGGCTGCAAGCCCAGCCACTGGCATTCGTGGATGTCCGGGTTGAAGGCCTCCGCCTTGTACTTCGGCGCCTCGTGCACTGCAAAGCTGTACCACATCAGGCACCCGAAGGTCCTCTCGAGAAGCTCGACACGCTTGGCCGTCTTCTCATCCACATGTTCCTTTCCGATCATATCGAACAGGAGCTGCTCCGGACTGAGCCCGGCACTCACCACGAGCTTCGTCGCCCCGATCTCCGTACCGTCCCCGAGCCGAATCCCGGTGGCGGCCCCGTTCTCGATCGTGACCTTCTCGACTTCCTGGTTCACGAAGAACTCGCAACCCATCTGCGTCAGAAGTTGATGGGCCGCGTGCGCCACATGGTGCGTACCGCCACGGTTGAACCCGATCGTCGGCAGCGTTGTGGCCATCCCCACGATCATCCCACCCTGGCTCGGTTCCGTGATGTCCACGACCGACGACACGGCGAACCGCAGAATACACGACTGAAGCTCCGGGCTCTCGAACCACTCCCGGGCCACCCGTATGGCGCTCGCCGCAAGGATCATTCCATCCGGTTCCATCCCTGATTCCAGGAGTTTCGGATATACTTCCGCCTGCCGCGTCATGATTTCCGGCGTCATCCTGAGCTCTGCCGGGTTAAAGAGCATGTCCATCTGGACCCGCTGGTATTCATCGCTTTGCTCGAGATCACATATCTTGCGCCACGTTTCCGCGTCCCTTTCCGAGAATCGTGCAATCTCCCTACACGTACGCTCTTGCGTCGGGTCGTGCTTGTCACTGTAGATCGCCAGGCAGTTCTCCTTGTCCTTGAACACGAACCCGTCGCTGCACAGATGCTGGTCCCATTGCGCACCGTATTCCCAGAAGGCGGGAAAGTCCCGTAGAACGGGCACGTAGTACCACGGCAGGATAATATTCGCGTGCGTGTTGCCCCGAAACCCCGGGGCCGACAGTTCCTCTGTCGCAAGGCAACCGCCGATCTCGTGCCTTCTTTCGAAGACCCCTACGCTCATCCCGCCGTACTTGATCAAATATAAGGCGAGTAGCAGTCCTTTGTTTCCCCCCCCGACGATTACCGCATCAAATGTCTTGTCAGCCATGGTCCCTCCGGACTCAATACTCTCCAGGGTGTTCCGGTTCTCTCAGCCATCGCTTGATGTTCAGGAAGAAGGAAACGATCGACCACTTGAAGCAAACGACAATAAGTTTTCGCATATCTTTCAGCGTGACCGTTGCCCGCACCTTCCAGCGCACAGGATCGATCGTGTTGACAAACAAGATCAGATGATCTCCTTGCGCCTTGCAGTCCGTGATTTCCCCGACCAGCTCTGTTTTTCCCAGTCCTGTCGATCGAAACAGCATCCTCTCGGCCACTCCCACTTCCGCTGTTGGAAGGGTTGATGCCTGCAAAAGAACGCTTCTTCTTCGTCGCTCACCACTACTGCTGAAAAGTATAGAAAAACGCCTCCTTCAGTGTCAACAGAAAAGACCTGATGAAGTGCGAAAACACATCCAGAAAGCACTAAATTGTAAATTGGCTGTAAATAGTTTGTAAAAGGATTGAACAGGCGCATCAATACTGCTCGGGACGTATCCCTGCATCGACTCCGCCGTCGATGAAGTAGATGCTGCCGTGGATCCAGGACGCCAGGGGGCCCAGAAGAAATGCTATCAACTCCGCGATCTCGTGAGGCTCGCCTATGCGACCGAGAGGAACCTTCAGTTCGCGAACCGCATCCCCGGTGAGAGGGTCGTCCATGTCCCCCTGGAGCAACGGAGTCATTACGGGCCCGGGAGCCACTGCGTTGATGCGCACGCCCGCCTCGGCCCACCGGGCAGACCTCCGGCGTACCGTCTTGCCCAGTGCGTTCTTCGATCCCAGGTAGGCCAAGGGTGGGTCGTCTGCCTCGTCGATGATACGGCAGGCCTCCTTTTCTTTGTGCTCCAGCATCGCGAGAACGTATGGCAGATCATCCATGGGCATCATTTGGGCGGAGTTCGAACAGACCACAACAGCTGCAGGGTCGGTGCCTTTCTGCAGGGCCGGGAAGAGGCCGTCCATCACCTCGACGGCACCGAAATAATTGACGGACGCGATCAACGAAGGAGGCCGGGTATGTGCCCCGAGCCCTGCGGACGCAACGAGCCGATCGAGATGCCCCCCACACTTCTCGAGGACCGACCTGACCGCTGTTCCCCTCCCCTCTTGTGTGGAAAGATCGGCAATCACTTCGGCACTCCGGATGTCTATGCCGATGACTTCATGACCTTCGTCCTCGAGGCGCTTCCGGGTAGCGGCCCCGATGCCGGATGCAGAGCCGGTGATGACCGTGGTTAGACCCATCGTATCATTACCCTTCCGGTGCTGTAACGATTAAGGGCGCCCTATCCCAACAATCACATATATCGTCGAACTTCGATCAGTCAAATCCGAATATCGAATGAGCAAAACGCAAAATGGGTTTGGATTGTTCGGTAATTCGGGTTTCGAATCTTTTTCGTGCTTCGAATTTCACATCCGACCAGATCAACGTCCACCCCGCTTGCGTATACCATGAAGGAGAATATCCTTGACGCCCTCCAATATCCGCTCCGGAGGCTCATCGAATTGGCCTTTCGAGATGTACTCCGAGCAGTAGTCTTGAATCCCCAGGAGCATGACCGCCAGAAGCGTGGGGTCCACCTCGCGCATGAACCCTTGTTCCACGCTCGTCCGAATTCGCTTCTTGAACACCTCCACCTTTAATTGCAGTGCCTCTTCGAGTGTTTCCTCGAACTCGACCGGGTCATTGATTGCGGCGGCCCGAAGCATTCTTATCATGTCGCGCCAGACAGGGCTTTCCCTGAAGTAGGCTTCCGCGCTCCTGTCGAACAACGTAAAGCCGTTTGTCTCGGGAGCATCCGGAACATCTTCCGGTATCCCCTCTCCTTGTACGATCTCCCGAATGCACTCGATGAACAAATCCTTCTTGTTACCGAAATTTTTGTAGAACGTACTCCGCCCGATCCGGGCCGCATCGACGATGTCAGCGATCGTTACGGCCTCGTATCCCTTCTCTCGAAATAGCGACGTAGCCGCCTGGACGATCTCGGCCCTCTGCTTGGATGCCCCCTGTTTGTTCTCTCTCTTTTCCCTCTGTTCCGAAGCATCGATCATCCCCGTAATTTCGCGGATCTTGTCGAGGGACATGTTCCCCTCTTTCTGGATCTTCTGAATCAACTTGAGCCTGTCGAGATGCTTGGCCGTATAGAACCCCTGCGTTCCTGCTGTCTTCGTCGGCCTGGGAAGCAATTCCTTCCGGATGTAGAACTTGATCGTCGAAACGGGGATCCCGGAACGGGCGGACAATTCAGATATCTTCATTCTCTTCGGGTCTCTTGGCATGTCCTCGGCCATCTGGTATCCAATTTGGGTTATTATCAAGTATCTGTTTTGCCTGGCCAGGTATACCCCTCTTGCCTTCCGAGTGTCAAGTATTTATATATAATTCTTCATTTCTTAGGTATCCAGATTTTCCCTTGACAAAACGAAGAGGCTTCGATATGAATCGGAACGTACAGTCCATATATCAGGACTCATCAGTCCCATGAAGCGTTCTGGATGGGGCCGAATGGTCCCGAGAGACCGGAACCGGATCGGCTGGCCCTTGCTAAAGGCCCTCTGCAGGCCCCAAGGAGGTCTTCGATGACGGAACGAGTAGGCATCTGTGCCGTAGCTCAGACCAAGTACAGTCCGGAACGGGAGGACGCGTACGAGGGGGAACTGGCCTACGAAGCGATCAAGCAGGTTCTGGAGGAGACGGGCCTGACCTTGTCCGACGTAGACTCCGCGGTGTCCTGCTCGCAGGACTTCTGGGACGGCAGAACGATCTCGAACATGAACATTCAACCCTTCGTAGGCGCGCACCTGAGCCACGAAGACAAGGTGGCGGAAGACGGACTGAACGCGGTCTACTGTGGCATGGCACAAGTCCTTTCGGGCCATCAGGAGATCGTCCTCGTGGTGGCCCACATGAAGGAAAGCATGGCCGAGAAATCCCTGATCGAAAACGCCGCCTTTGACCCGATTACCATGCGCCAGCTCGGGATGGACTTTCTCTCCGCCGCCGCCTTGCAGGCCAAACGTTACATGTACAAGTACGGCATCACGGCAGAGCAGTGTGCGAAGGTGGCCGTCAAGAATCGCGGCAACGGAATGAACAACCCCTTTGCCCAGGAACCGATGGAGATCCGGGTGGAGGACGTGCTCAACTCAAAGCTCCTCGCCTCCCCCATCCGGAAGCTCGACGCCAAGCCGGTCTCGGACGGCGCCTGCGCCATGATCCTGGCTCCGGCAAAGAGGGCCCGGAAGATCACGAAGAAACCGGTCTGGATCCTGGGCGCCTCGAACTGCTACGAGGCCCACTACCTCGGAGATCGGGACCTGGCGGATTGCGCTGCCCTGACCCAGGCGGCCCGAAAGGCTTACAGCATGGCCGGCATCCGAAACCCGCTGCGAGAGATCGACGTAGCCGAAATATCCGAGGAGTTCACGTACCAGGAACTTCTCTGGACCGAGGGGCTCGGCTTCTGCGACCGTGGGGAGGGAGGAAAGCTCGTCGATTCAGGCAAGACCAGGATGGGCGGCAAGCTGCCGGTCAATCCCTCGGGCGGCCTCCTCTCCGGCAACCCGAACGGCGTGGCCGGTATGGCACGGGTTGCCGAAGCCGTCCTGCAACTCCGCGGTCAGGCGGGGAAGCGCCAGGTGCCGGGGGCCAAGATAGCCCTCGCCCACGGAGTGACAGGGATTTGCGGACAACACCAGGCCGTGATGATACTCGGGAAGAAATGAAGGGAGGGGAGAGATGCCGAATCGCGTAGCCATCGTGGGGATCGGACAGACCCGGCACCAGAACACCCGCCTGGACGTCACGCTGCCCGAGATGATCAACGAAGCGGTCCGGGCGGCTCTGGCCGATGCCGAACTGTCTCTGAAGGACATCGAGGCCGTGTTCACGAGCAGCATGGAGACCTTTGAAGGGATCTATCTCCCGGACCACGGGGGGGCCGCAGAAATCGGGACCTACATGAAGCCGGGCTTCAAGGTGGGCACAGGAGGTACGAGCGGAGCGTCGGTGGTGGTGGAAGGGTTTTCCATGGTATCGGGCGGCCTGTACGACCTGGCCCTGGTCATCGGTTTCGAAAAACAGGATTGCGGGGAAACGACGGCGGCCATCACGGCGGCGGCCACCCCGATATGGGGCAAGGGAGCCGTCACGGGCGCCATCGGGGAGTTTGCCAAGCAAGCGCTCTCCTACCTGGAGACCTCCGGAGCCAAAGAAGAACACGCGGCCATGGTGAGGCTCAAGGCGGATCGGGGCGCGTGCCTCAACGAATACTCTCACCTGAAGCTCGGGCTCAAGAGCATAGACGAAGTCCTCCAGTCCGGCTACCTCGTCTGGCCCCTCAGGATGCTCGATTTCTGCCCGCAGTCGAGTGGGGCCTGTGCACTCATCTTCGCCGAAGAGAAGAAGGCCAAGAAGATCTCGAAGAAGCCTGTCTGGATCGCGGATGTGGAGGTGGTGCATCAGGAACCGTTCCGCGCCGGAACCTTCGGGGATCCGACGGGCAAGGAAACCTATACCCAGCACGTGGCGTGCGAAAGGCTCTACAAGCGAAACGGCATCACGAAACCCATGAAAGACATCGATATGGCCGAGCTCTACGAGCCCTCGAACTGGGAAGAGATGAGCCTGTACGAACACTTCCACTTCTGCGAAAAGAACGAGGGGTGGAAGCTGGTCGAACAGGGTGTGACCGAGATCGAAGGGGCTTTCCCGGTGAATCCTTCGGGCGGCGTGATCGCCACCAACCCGATCGGCGCGACGCCCACCATCCGCGTGGCCGAAGCAGCGCTTCAGATACGAGGGGACGCAGGGGGTCATCAGGTTCCCAAGGATATCAAGACGGCCCTTGCCACGGCCCTGGGGGGACCGAACTGGACGGTGCTCACCCTGCTGAAGCGATCTCTGTAGGAGGGGAAAATGGCCAAGAAGAACCCGAAAGAGAAGAATACCAAAGAGAAAGAACCGGAATACATCAGCGTCCAGTTCGACGCGCCCCGCAAGTATCGGTGGTCCACGGGCAAGTACATGGGCAGAACCTACCAGGAGGCGAAGGAGAACAAGAAACTCGTGGCCAACCGCTGCGTCAAGTGCAAGGAGGTGCTGTGGCCTCCCGTGGAGGTCTGCGGACGGTGCAAGGTGGAGGCAGGGGAGGACTGGGTGGAACTCTCCCAGACGGGGACGGTCATGCAGTATACCTACCTCGTTTATCCCCTGTGGGACCCGCACTACGGCGAGAAATTCGCCAACCCGTACCCGAACGCCATGATCCTTCTCGATGGCGGCGTCTACATCCGGCATTTCCTCGAAGAAACGGACCAGAAGAAACTGAAAGTAGGCATGCGGGTACAGGCCGTCTGGAGAGAGGATCACGAGCGCGGTGAGGGAACGGCGGACGTCAAGTACTTCCGAACGATCGATTCGTAGGAGAGGGTAAAATGGTAGCGACCAGAAAACTGGAAGACAAGGACGTCTACGTCTACGAGGGACAGATCTACATCCCGAATTCCTACACAGCGGGGGCAGTGGGCACCAGGGTGCTCATAAACCTGAGGGACAAGAAGAAGATCCTGGGCATGCGATGCCCGACCTGCAACCGCGTATACGTTCCGGCCCGTTCGAATTGTCACGGGTGCTTCGAGCAGATCACCGAATGGGTCGAAGTGAGCGACAGGGGAACCGTCCAGACCTACAGCGTAGTCCACGAGCCAAACCCCTGTCAGCCTGTCGAACCGCCCCTTGTGTACGGGATCGTCCAACTGGACGGCGCAGACAACGGGTTCGTTCACATGCTCGGAGGCGTTGACATAGAGCACTTGTATATCGGAATGAGGGTGCAAGCCGTGTTCCGGAAGGAACGAACGGGCAGCATCCTGGATATTCAATACTTCAAACCGCTCGGGTGAAAGCTACGTCTTCTTCTCACGGCGTCCCGGTGCCCGCCGTCGCGAGCCATCGCGACGGCACGACTTGACCGGCCGACCGATCCTTCCCTATACTTCTCCCCTCAGGGGATCAGGCCCCACGCCCGTGCCCGAATGACCTGCCCCCAAGCCCACCTATTGCACGAAACTTCGCAACGAGATCGGTGCAAGTGAGGAAGGTTCGGGCCCCGCGGACGAAGGCTTCGTGCAATATGTAGGCGAGATCTCCAGCAGGACACCGGACACAACAACGTAGGGAGATCCTCATCTTGAGCCATCGAAGACTGATGCTTGGCAATGAGGCCATCGCACGGGGCCTCGTGGAAAACGGATGCACCATGGCGACCTCCTATCCGGGCACCCCGGCCTCGGAAATTCTCTCTTCCCTCGTCTCCTGGCAAGAGGAGGAGAACCTCTCCCTCCACGCGCAATGGGCGATCAACGAGAAGGTCGCTTTCGAGATCGCTTACGCGGGCAGCATGGCGGGGCGACGCACCTCCGTGAGCATGAAACAGGTAGGTCTGAACGTGGCATCGGACCCGCTCATGAGTGCGGCCTACATGGGCACGAGGGGTGGCTTCGTCGTGATCAGCGCCGACGACCCGGGCCCGCACTCCTCCCAGACCGAACAGGACAGCCGCCTGATGGCCATGATGGCCAAGATGCCGGTCCTCGATCCGCAGTCTCCAACACAGGCAAGAGACATGGTAGGCCTGGCCTTCGAGCTTTCCGAAACGTTTCAGATTCCGGTCATGCTCCGTCCCACCACGCGGGTCTGCCACGCAAGGCAGGACGTCCGGATGGAGGACATCCTCGTCACGGACCGGGATGTCACGTTCGAAAGGAACCCGCAGCGCTGGGCCGCCACGCCGAAGTATCGGTTCATTCTGCACAAGGAACTCGAGCAGAAGCTCGCGAGGCTCGCCTCCTACCCGAAGACCAAACCGGTCCGGTTGAATCCCGGGGCCAGGGCAAAGAAGGCGGTCATTGCCTCCGGGGTCGCGGCTGCGCATGCGACCGAGATCCTCAAGGATCTGGGGCTCTGGAACCGGCTCCCCTTCTATCAGGTTCTGCAACCCTATCCCCTTCACAAACGGTTTCGATCGCACATGCTTCGCACCTATGAGGAGATCCTCGTCCTGGAGGAGACGACACCCGTCATCGAGATGCAGTTCGCCCATCGGGAACGGGTGCGCGGAAAGCTGACGGATACCGTCCCGCAGGTCGGCGAGCTCCTTCCCGAGACAATCCAGGGAATCCTGGGACAGTTCGGGGGCGTGCCGGCCACCGGCGATTCAGTAAGCGCCCCTCCGGGGAGGCGCCCTACCCTCTGCGCGGGATGTCCCCACCGGGCCGCCTTCTTCGCCATCAAGAAGGCCGCCCCGCGAGGGATCTACACGAGCGACATCGGATGCTACACCTTAGGGTTGAACCTGGGTGCCGTGGATACGGTGCTCTGCATGGGCGCGGCGGTCGGACAGGCCGAGGGGTTCTATCAGGCCTTCAAGGGAGAAGAGAAGCCGCGGGACATCGTGGCAACCATTGGGGATTCAACCTTCTTTCACGCGGGTGTCCCCGCCCTGATCGACGGGGTCGTCCAGAAGGCGGCCTTCGTGCTGATCATCCTGGACAACGGCACGACCGCCATGACCGGCAACCAGCCCACCCCTGCCACCGGAAGGGGGGCTGGCGGCGAGCCCCTGCAGGCGGTGAAGATCGAAAGCCTGGTTCGGGGCTGTGGCGTTACATTCTGCCGCGTCGGGGACCCGTACAAGGTCGACAAGTTCGTCGCCATGGTTCGAGAAGCCGTCCGGCACAGCCGCGAACACGGACCCGCCGTCCTCGTGGCAAGGCATCCATGCCCGCTGGCGGCCCCGGGCGACACGAAAAGGGCAAAGCGAATCGCGGTCCGCATCGATGAAGACTGCGACGGATGCGGCTATTGCATCGACCATTTCGAGTGCCCTGCCCTCTTCCTCGATGAAACAGACAAACGTGTGCACGTGGACCCGCTTCTCTGCATCGAATGCGGTGTGTGTACCTACGTATGCCCAAAGAATAACATAAAGAGAAACGAAGAAGGCCGATGAAAAATCGCGTGAAACAGCAGATCCTCGTGGGCGGTGTTGGCGGTCAGGGCGTCCTTTTCGTGACGAGCGTCCTGGCTGAAGCCGCCATTCGAAAAGGCCTCTGCGTCTTCACATCGGAGACGCACGGCATGGCACAGAGAGGAGGCACGGTTGTCTCCCACCTCAAGGTGGGCACCTTCTCCAGCCCCATGATCCGCCCAGGCCAGGGAAATGCCCTCCTCGCCCTGAAGCCGGAAAGCGTCGCGCACCACGAGGGCTTCCTCGGGCCCGATGCATGGATCGCCGTCAATGGTCCGCCCCCGTGCAAGCCGATCCGCGGACGGCAACTCCTCGCACTCGACGCAGACGAGACGGCCGAGAAGATCGGGAACCCCAAATCCGCGAATCTCGTCCTCTTGGGGTTTGCCCTTGCACAAGGCCCTCGGACGCCGAAAGGGATCCCCCGTCTCTTCTGCTCCCTCGAGGACTTGAAGTCTGTCCTGGAAGAACGACTTGCCGGGAGAAAGGGAATGCTCGAAGCATGCATCCGGGCCCTTGAAGCCGGCCACAGCGCTGGATGACCGGCAAGGAGGAATCGCACCCATGGGCTTCATCCCCCGAAACCTCTCTCCAGAAGAATTGAAGAAGACACAACTCGAGGGCCTCCAGTGGACCCTCCGGCACGCCTACGAGAACTGCCCGGCGTACAGGACAAAGCTTGACGACGCAGGCGTAAAGCCGGAAGCGGTCCGATCCTGCGAAGATATCGAAGCGCTTCCGTTCACAGACAAGGAAGACTTGAAGATAGGGTACCCCTTTCCGTTCCGGTCCGTTCCTTTTGACCGCATCGTGCGCATCCATGCGTCTTCCGGCACCACCGGCAAGCGGAAGATTCTATGCTACACGGCCGGAGACGTCGACGTCTGGGCGGACATGTTCGCCCGCTGCTACGAGCTTGCCGGGCTGACCAGGGAAGACCGGGTACAGATCGCGGTCGGATACGGCCTCTGGACCGCCGGCGCAGGCTTCCAGGCCGGTTGTGAACGCTTCGGCGCCATGGCCGTGCCCATCGGGCCCGCCAACGCGGAAATGCACTGTGACATGATGGCGGACATGGGAACCACCGTCCTGTGCGCCACCGCCTCCATGGCCCTTCTCATGGCAGAGGAGATCCACAAGCGTGATCTCGGCGAAAAGATCCGGGTAAAGAAGATCATCACCGGCGCAGAGCGACACAGCGAGGCGATGCGGGCCCGCATGAAGGAGTTGATGGGCGTAGAGCACGTATTCGACATATACGGCCTGACCGAACTCTATGGGCCGGGCACGGGGCTCGACTGCGTGTTCCACAACGGCATTCACTACTGGGCGGATCGCTTTCTCTTCGAGATCCTGGACCCCATGACCTTGAAACCCGTTCCACCTGGCTCCGAAGGCGAACTCGTTGTCACGACACTACGGAAAGAAGCCAGTCCCCTGATCCGCTACCGCACCCACGACGTAACACGGATGCTGGACGGGGAATGCGAATGCGGGGTCCCCTTTCCCAGGCACGACAGGATCCTGGGTCGCACGGACGACATGTTCACCTACAAGGCGGTCAACATCTACCCGAGCCAGATCGATGAGGTGCTGAGCGCTGTGGACGGCATCGGCAGCGAGTACCAGATCCACCTGAGAACCGAGGAGACGGGCCGCGACAAGATGCGACTGTGCGTGGAAAGGGGCATGCATGCACAAAACGCGGACGACCCGGGGCTCGCAAGCCGTATCGAATCAGAGATCCGTCACAAGATACTGGTCCGCTGCCAGGTGGAGATCCTCGAGTACGGCTCACTCCCCCGCACCGAACGGAAGAGCCGGCGAGTCTTTGATGAGCGGCAAGGCCACACCCCCTGATCTATTCGAATCGATATCTTGAAAATTTCGGGACCCCGTAAGGGTCGTGTAAATAACAGGAGTTGCCCCCGGAGGGCCTTGCATTCGGACCGACACTATGCGGTTTACCTACAACTCCCAGGGGTGGCTTTTCTTCCACATCTCTCTAGTGAAGAACACTCTTTGAGAACAGATTCATGACAGCCACACCCGATATGATCAGTACAATGTTGAATCCAGCAGAATAAAACATAAATGTAGTATCGACGAATGCGAAACCGCCCCCTTCGGATACATATCTCTTTTCAAACTGTTCATCCCTACCAATCGGTTTTCGTGACGGGATGAGGATGCTACGCTCGGGCTTGACTTCGCCGGGGGGCGAAGAGCACACTTGGGACTTCGTTGTGCAGCATTCGAAGCCGGTGAAGAACGACCAAACAGAAGAGGATAAGACCTCTGGAGGTTACAGCGCCATGAACGAATCCAAAGAGACCCTTCTGGTGCGGGCGAATGTGGAACTAACGCCCGGGGCCCTCAAGACCATCGTCCGCATCGCCAAAGAAATCGCGGGCCCCGACGAAAAAGGGGTCTATCGGGTCGACACAGCCGACAGGGTGGGCGAGATGATCTCCAAGTTCCTTCTGGAAAAGGACTTCGAGGCCTATGTCCAAGACATGGACAACTACCCGAGGTGAAGTTATTCCCCCTTTTGCACGGCCTCCAGTTCCTCGATCGTCTTTTCCGCAACCTTCTTGGCCCGGGTGAAGTACTTGATGCACCGGTTCAAGCACTTGGGACCCTCGTCCGGGCTGCCCAGGAGCCTGACGCAGGCCTCCATGCAGGACCTGGCGTAGGCAACGTTGGATGCCACCTCCAGGGGAATGGTCTCACTGTCGTGGCGGACCGCCCCTTCGGGGCAAGTCTCGTGACATGTGCCGCACCGGATACACTCCGCCATATCGATGCGGGTCTTTTCGTCCTTCCTGACGATGGCCCCGGCCGGGCATTCATCGATGCAGACACCGCAGTCCGTGCAGTCTTCCTCCTTGATCCAAGGCATGGTGCAGACCTCCTTTTCGTACACCCAACGCTTGCCGTCAATCATGCGGCAAAGGTTCTCAACGTTTTCGAATCCTGCAGGGCAGGTTCTTCAGGTTCGGTGTGCCAAACTCCTTGCCCAGTTTTCCGATGGACGTGAGCATATTGAAGTTCGATTCCCGCCACTCGTATTGCTCCTCGGGGTCTCCTTCAGGAAACCACCACCCCAGGGAGGCGTTGACGACGCTGGGGGGGACGATGTCCGTGACACGGGCCACCTGGGTAATCTCTCCGTATTTCGTTTCGATCACTATCTCGTCACCGTCCCGGATGCCATGCTGCGCCGCGGCTTCCGGATGAATCTCCACGGCCGGGTCAGGGCTCTTCTCCCGAAGCCTCCCCACCCATCGGTAGGAAGAGAGGAGATAGTACGGGCTCTTCGAACTGCTGAGCAGCAGGGGATAGTCCGGGTCCTCCTCCTCCGGAAAGCCCTCGAAGGCAGGCAGGGGCTTGAGCTTGAACTTCTCGGCCGTACTCAGCTTCAACTCCACCTTGCCCGAGGGCGTACGGAAGCCTTTCTTCTCATGGAGCCGAAACCGGTCCGGTCCTTTCAGATACCTCTTTTCCACGAACTGCCGATAGGTGAGCCCTGCCGGACGGACCACGTCTTCGAGAAACATCTCGTGGTCATCGTACCAGTATTCAGGGGGCGAGATGCGCTTTCCCAGCTCATTCATGATCTTCATGTCGGGCCAGCACTCCTCCGGGGGGTCGACGATCTTCGGACGGGCAAGGATCATGCCGTGCCCGATCCCGTAGTGTCCGATGTCGTTCATTTCGTACTGATGCGCCACCGGGAAGACGATATCCGCCAGCGAGGCCGTGGGCGTCATGAAGATGTCCGCCACGGCTACGAAATCGAGATGCGTGAAGGCATCGTAAGTGACCCTGCTGTCCGCCCATGCCACCAGGGGATTCGTACACATGCCGTAGTAGCCGCGAACCGGATAGGGATCTTCCTGCAGAACGGCCTGCCGGAAAAACGCCGGCGCCACCGTCATCAAGCGAGGAATCACGCCGTGATGGGCGCTGATCATCTCCTTGCGCTTCTCCGGGATGAGATCGGCCCTTACGAACTCCCCCAGACGCATGATTTCCGGATCATGGGCGTGGACGTTCCCGCCCGGCACCTCGAGGTTCCCACAGATCGCCATCAGGCAGACCAGCGAGCGCGTCGCATCGAAGGTGTGGATATGGTGCTCGATCGGATTTCCCCACTGAAGCGCGGCCGGTTGAGCCTCCGCATACATGCGTGCCGCCTTGCGGATCTGGTCGACCGGGACCCATGTAATCTCGGAGACCCTTTCCGGGGCGTACGCCTTTACGTGACGGGCCAGTTCTTCAAATCCATAGGTGTAGTTCTCTACAAAGGCCCGGTCATAAAGGGATTCCTCGATGATGACGTGCATCAACCCGAGGGCAAGCGCCTGGGATGTGCCCGGCCGCACCTGGAGCCAGAGATCCGCCCTGTCGACGAGATCGATTCTTCTGGGGTCGGCGACCATCAGCTTTGCCCCCTGCTCGAGTTGCCCATAGAGCAAGCTGGCGATCTGCCCCTCTTCATTGGTCGACGTGATGTTGCTGGCCCAGAGAAAGACCAGTCCTGTTGGGTGGTGAAGGTCGGCCACGGGATAAAACCCGCAGGTATGTACACCCGTCACCTCCCGCGGCGCGTGACACACGTCCTGAGAGGCGATGACATTGGGGGAACCGAAGATATTGGCCAGGCGAATCAGCACGAAGTGTTCCAGGCCCTTGGGCATCCCCACGCCGAAGCCGACGGACCGCGCCCCATAGGTGTCCCGAAGGCGGATGAGATTCTCCGCGGTTTCGTTCAGCGCCTCTTCCCAGCCGATCTGCCGCCACTTCCCCTCGCCTCGCTTCCCCACCCGTTTCAGGGGATGCTTGAGCCGATTCGGGTGCGTGAGGCGCTCAGGGGAGGCCCTGCCCTTGAAGCAGGTGTAGCCTCTGTTCAGAAATCCCTCCGGGTCTCCTTTCACCTGCACGATCCGGTTGTTCTTTACGCCCACCAGGAGGGCACACCCTCCATGATCCATGCGAGCGCAGTGTGTCTTCTCCCATCGAATACCCTCCTCCACGACTCCCATCCTCGTTTCCTTCCTCTTCTGTGTCTTAGGAAAGCGGTTGCTGCCTCTCCCATGATATACCTCCGACGCAGCGCTTCTTATCGGTAGGATTGTCCTGCATCCGGGAAGCACTTGCAAGCGAAGAACAGAGAAGTTCATTTATCAAGGAAATGCCTTCGATTTCAACCCCTTCGTTTCTTGATCCACCGACAAGGGGGACAAGAATTGACTTGTTCTCTGCGAAGGGGGTATCCTATTGACATCATAGAAAATACCGACTTCATTCCTTCCTGATCTTGGTATCTCACATCGAATAGCCTCGAACATCAGGTCGCCGGGGTGGGCTTCTATGCCGGCGACCTTTTTACGTCTGAATTGAAAGGGACCTAATTTGAGAACTTCCCTCATCTTTGTGCGCGATAAGCGCTTCTTTTCCCCTCCCTCCTCCAAGTTCCTCCAGCGAAGAAAGAAAACCGCGTATCCCCAGGGCAACAAGCACTACGTGCTTGGAGAACCCCCGCTCGGGATCATGTACC
>Ga0180429_10000517_pt1 | contig 34190 bp, 33 predicted proteins | sample SS_ome_FD_132428 | JGI IMG/M metagenome (GOLD analysis project Ga0180429, IMG submission 132428) | Hypersaline lake sediment archaeal communities from the Salton Sea, California, USA - SS_1_S_1 metaG | ecosystem: Environmental > Aquatic > Non-marine Saline and Alkaline > Hypersaline > Sediment ...
CCCACGCCACAGCACCCACGGTGTCACCCCCGCGACGCTCCAATCCAAGCAACACGTCCAGCGCCGCCCCTGCCATCGAACTCTGGTGTGCAGGGCCAACACCGACGACACGCAGACCAGGCCAATCGACGTCCGCCACGGACAGTGCGTCAAGCTGAGACGCCGGATTGGGAGCCGGTCGGATGGTCACGGTCCCCAGGACGGCCTGGATGCCGGCGAAGGAGCCGTCGGCCTGCGCGTGCCCCATCCAACCATCCGGTCCCGACACCGACATAGCGAGCGTGTAGGTCGCCGGCGGCAGATCGAGGGGTATCGGGAGATAGGCCTTTGCATCGATGAAGCGATCGGGGGGCCACGCCGGCGCGGGCCAACCCCAATCACTAACCAAGCGACGACCGCCCTCCGCCCACACGATCTGCTGCGCCCCCTCACCTGTGACCAAGGCCAGATAGACCTCGAGCTCGCCAAGTGGCGCCCGAGGCACCCAACGAAGATGGACGGTGAGGGGATCCGGCGCCTGCACCTCACCGGACCAGGTCACAGCCGCCAGGTCCAGCGCACCTGCAAACCGGGCCCCGTAAGCCTCCGTCACCTTGAGCGGGGTCAGGAGCCGGCATCGTGACGTCTCGAATCCGCCGACCGGCGCAGCAGGCTCGCACGCTATCTCGCCCGCATCCTGCGCCCGGCTCAAGAGATCGGTGAGCTGGGTTGACGCAAGCGGATAGCACTCGTGGGCAGGTACCCACAGGAACTCGGTACCGGTGTCGAGCCGGCCTGCCGCCCACGAACTGAGCCCTTCGCCGGCTATGAGGGATGGCACCAGGACATCCGACACGCCCGGCAATGTACCGGACGCCACGAGCGGCAGTGACGGTGATGCGTGCGGCACGGCGGTGTAGATCGCGGCCAACGTCCGTCCGCCAATGCTCACGCCGGCAGCCGGCTCGTATCCCGACGGGACCGCCCCTGCGCTGCCCAGAATGACATCCGTGCAACCCGCCGCGACCTCAGCGCTCGGTTTGGTGTGACCCACGAAGAGTGACGCCGTGCCAGCTACGTTGTCCGTGAGGAGACTCGCGCTCGCAGGGACCGGCAAGAGCTCGTTGGCTTTGCGAGCCGCCAGCCCCGATGCCTCTCCCCAACCCAAGGGCACGAGGCCATCGGCAACCCAGGGCCCGCCGAGCAGCGGAGTCGCATAGTGCAGAGGGAGGACGGCGACGGTCGACCATCCCAATAGGAGCAGCGCCAGCATCACGCGTTGCCAGCTTCTTCGGGCCTCCGCCCACCACGCACCTGCTGCCGGCACCACGAGCACAAGCGCGCTGAGCACATAGCGGTCGAACTTCTTGACCGGAAAGGTGAGGGCCGCCACAACCGTCAGCGCCGCCAACCCTCCCCATGCCAGCAACCGGCGGGCTTTGCTCCGGGAGCGACCTGCACCGAACAGCGCAAGGGCAGTACCCAGGAAGACCGGCGGGGTCATGCGGAGGAGCAGGACCACGGGATAGAACAATGGTCCGGGGTCCATGCGCACCCTGCCCAGGAAAGCGACGGGACGCAGTCCAATACCCTCATGGTAGCCGACGGCATCGATGAGTGACGTCAAGGCCTCGCGCGGCGCCTGCCAGAAGGGGGGATAGAGTCCCAGGTAGAGGACCACGGTCAAGAGCGTCAGCACACCCACCCTCGCCAGCCTGTCTCTGGGACGGCCCTCGCCCCAGAGCAGGACCGCGATGGCCAGACCCGGAGCCGCCAACAACCCAAGCGTCTTGGTGAGCCCGGCGAGCGCCAGGCAGAGCGCGGCGAGTAGCATAGACACAACCTGACGTCGGCGCGCACCGGACGACGCCTCCGCGGGCGTTGCACGGTGCGGCATCAGCAGGACCGCCGCCAGGAGGACAAAGGTCGCCTGCAGTGCATCGGTGTGAAGGAGACTCGAGTGACCGGCAAGGAACGGGTCCAGCGCCAGCAACAGTGCCGTCCACCGCGCGGCACGACCACCGATCCGGCGCCGACCAAGGCGATAGACCGCCACGACCCCCAGACTGGTCACGACAGCTACCAACAGGCGCACGGCGGGGAGGAAAAAGGCCAGGTGCCGGAAGGCCTCGGCGTTCTCGGGTGCTAGCCAGGCCAGCTTGGTTATCCAGTCCAGGTGAGCGACCGATGCATCAGGCGCCAGCACCGTGGTCACGCCCACGCCCAGGGCTCCCAACGCCATGGTCGTGATGCCGGGGTGACCCGTCTGTGGGACCGCCGTCCAGTCGCCGCCCCGGACCGCTTCCAGGAAGCGCACACTGCGCATCACCCAGATCGGTTCATCGGGGGTCACGTAGAGCCCCATCGGCATGACGCGTACGAAAAGCGCCACGATGAAGATCGCGGCGCTGAGTGCGGCTAGTCGCAGGTTTGGTTCGTCAGGCGGACGGCGCCCCACGTCACTCCTCGGAGCGGATCACGTAGACCGGTTTGCTCTGTACCTCGTAGTAGGTGCGCGCCTGCATCTCTCCGAGCAATCCCATCACGAGGAACTGGACACCCAGGATCATGAGGAGGATGGCCAGCGACAACAAGGGCCGGCTGCCGATGTCGGCGCCCGTGATGAGCTTGTACGCCGTCAGGTACAGGCCCAAGGACACACCCACGCCCCCGCTGAGAAGCCCAGCGAGTCCAAAGAGCTGCATGGGGCGCGCCAGGTAGCTGAGCAGGAAGATGATGGTGACGAGATCCAGGACCACGCGAACCGTCTTCGAGATATTGTACTTAGACTTGCCGTAGACCCTGGGACGATCGTTGACCGGTACCTCGGCGACACGCACACCCATACCAGAAGCCAGCGCCGGGATGAACCTGTGCAGCTCGCCATAGAGTCTGACGTGCTTAGCCACATCACGGTGGTAGATCTTGAGCGAACATCCGTAGTCGTGCAACACGACGCCGGTCGAACGCCCGATGATGCGGTTGGCGATCATCGAGGGCAGACGGCGCGAGAAGAAGGGCTCCTTGCGGTCCTGCCGCCATCCGCTGACGATATCGTAGCCCTCATCCATCACCACCAGCAATCTGGCGATGTCGGCTGGGTCGTTTTGCCCATCGGCATCCATCGTGATGACGTGCATACCGCGAGAGAGATCAAAGCCCGCCGCGAACCCGGCGGTCTGGCCGAAGTTGCGGCGGAAATCGACCACGCGGAGGTTGGGCTCATCCTGCTTGAGCTCTCGCAGCGCCTCGAGACTGTCATCGGTGCTCCCGTCGTTGACGGCGATGATCTCGTAGGATCGTCCGGTCTCCTGCAAGGCCGCCGACAGCTCGGGGATGAAGACCCTGAGGTTACCGGACTCATTGTAGACCGGGAGGACCAGTGACAGATCGAGCTCCGGTTCACCTATGTGCTTCTGTATCATCTAGCGTCCCTTCGAGCTCGTGTGAGGATGCTGGTGTTGTACCACGTCGAACCTTGACAGTCAACCCGTCCAGGCTATAATGCCCGATGCGCTTGAAAGACACTATCTCGCCGATGAGCTGCGCCAACCGCAGCCTGGTGCAGACTGACGAGGAGAACGACGATGGCTAAGAGGGGCACCCGAATTCTGGTCAAGATGAAGAGCACCGAGAGTGGTCACATGTACTACACTCAGAAGAACCGCCGCAATGACCCGCAGCGGCTGGAGATGAAGAAGTACGATCCATTCGTGCGCAGGCACGTCATCTATCGGGAGACCAAGTAGCAGTTTCTCCCACCCGCAACTCGTGAATCGGCCACGGTGCTCCCCAGGGGCACCGTGGCTTTTTTTCGGAGAGTGTCTTGCGGGAGTTTGCGTTACCGCGATACTACACCCGTTGTGAACAAGACCATGGCGATGCAATCCAGACCGATGACCCCTCGACGGCGACTGCTCCTGTTGATCCCCATACTGCTGCTGGCCTTCACGCTGCGCGTCTGGGGCATGGCGGAGCGGAGCATGTGGTGGGACGAGGGTATCGGCGTATGGGCCGCGCGTCTGCCTATGTTGGAAGGGGTCCGCTGGACGGCGACGGACTCGCACCCCCCGCTCTTCTATATGCTCCTGCGTCTATGGTGGCTGGTCGCGGGAGAGGGTGAGACCATCCTGCGGTATCCGTCGGCGATCGCCAGTCTCCTCACCGTGGTGCTCACGTATCACCTTGGCCGGCAACTCGCCAGCGACCGCGTGGGAATCCTGGCCGCGCTTCTCCTAGCGCTGTCACGGTTCAACATCATGTGGGCGCAGGAGATCCGCATGTACACCCTGTCGGCCACGCTGGCCACGGCAGCGCTGGCGGCTGCCGTGTGGATGTGGCGCCAAGGGAATGGGAAGCGACGGTGGTTGCCGTGGCTCGTCTACGTATGCGCTGCCCTCGGGGGTCTGTATACCCTCTATCTGGCAATCACCGTGGTCGCGGTGGCCAACGTAGGCTTCCTCGTAGCCTGGTGGCGCAGGCGCTGGGAGGGCAGGATGCTGCGATATTGGGCATCCGCCCAGGTCGTGGTGGCGTTGCTGACCGTGCCCTGGGTCCTGTACGCGTTGCCCCGGATGCACTACCTGGCAACCGACGAGCCCTTCAAGCCGGGCTTCTTCCTGCAACTCTACGCCACGATGCTGACGGTGGGCAGCTCGCTGGATCTGGCGCGCGCCGTGCCCTATGTCATCTCCATTGTCACGGGGCTTGTCCTCGGCACCGCGCTGATCGTGCAGAACATGCCGGCAAGACGATCACCGGCGTCAGCGGCGCGCGCCGGCGGGCTGGCAGCGCTCGTGGCGGGGTTGCTCCTCCTGCCGGCGGCGGTCGTGGTGGTCTCGCTCCCCGGCCTCGACCTGGGCTACTCACGTCCCCTGGCCCCCAGATATCTGATGCCGCTCTCCGCGTGCTATGTCCTGCTCCTGGCGTGGGGCATCGACGGCCTGGCACGAGGACCGGTGCATCATCCCGCGAAGCTCGGGGATGCCGAGGAGCCTTCGAGAACAGCAGGGCGCCCCTGGCTGTGGCGAGGGCTAGCAGCCGGTCTGGCGGGTTTGGCCCTGATGGCCGCCGTCTCGGGTCTGCGGACCTATTACGGCGGACGAGCGCGCCGGGATGACTACGTCACCATCGCGGAGACACTGCGTGGGCAGCGCCATCCACCGGATGCGGTGATCCTCTATGTCGACCGCGATTGGCCGATCTTCGCGGCACACTATGCGGGTTCCCGGGTTGGACTGCCCTATGGCGCGGACTTGAGCGACCCCGTCGTCGCGGAGGCTGCGCTGGCCCCGATCTGGGAGACGGCGGCGGCGGTCTGGCTCGTCTCGACCCCGGAGTCGCTGCAAGCCGATCCGTTGGGAACCGTGCCGCAGTGGCTGGCAGCCCATGCCAAGGTGGTCCAAGTGCTGGTGGAGGGAGAGAACACGCTCACCCTCTACGCGCGGTCCGACCTGGATGCACGCGTGCGTGAGACGGTGCTCCGGGGCTACATACCGCCTGTCGCCGTCCACGCACCACACGGGCTGGTCGGGGCGAGCATCCCACTCCGCCGATACCGCACGGGTGACACGCTCCATCTGGGGCTCTATTGGATACCGCCCCTGGCAGACGGCAGTCGCGTGTCGATCTGGCGCGAGGACACCGAAATCATGCTCCCCGTGCCGCCGCTGACCGCGGACCTCAACATCGCCCGGAATCAAGTCAACTTTCCCCTGACCCCGGACATGGCGGGCGGGGAGTACACGATCACCGTCCACGTTCCGGGCTTCGAGGATACGGATATCGGTACGTTCACGCTGTTGCCCAAAGCCTCGGGAGAGGACGTCTCGATCGACACGATCCCCCATCGAACCGAGACCGGATTCGGCGCGTCGATCGAACTCATCGGGCATGCGCTGCCGGTCACGAAGGTGTCAGCGGGAGACGCCATCCCGTTGACGCTGTACTGGCGGACCGACCGGCCGCTCACAGAACGCTACAAGGTCTTCACACATCTGCTGGGTGAGACCTACAACGCGACCACGGGCAACTTCCTATGGGGCCAGCAGGACAACGAGCCGGGCAGCGGGCAGGATCTGACCACACTGTGGGCACCTGGCGCCGTAATTGTCGATACCTACCGCATCCCCGTCGATCCGCAGGCGCCGCCGGGATCCTATGTTATCGAGGTGGGGATGTACGGTCTGGTCAACGGCACACGCCTCCCAGTCGACGCAGCATCGGGCTCGGTCGAGGACGACGCCGTATACCTGACGACCATCACGGTGGGTGGCACGGAGTAGCGGGGCCGCCGAGGCGCCCTATGCAGGACCTTGGTAATACCTGACCGGCGTCGACGCCACGGTCGCTGGGCCCGGTCCGGATGGAAAAAGGAAGAAAACCGTGATAGAATCCAGTCATACGATCGAGCTGTGACTGGAGCTGACATGAGCGAAGACGCCAACCCCATCATCATCCTACCGACCTACAACGAAGCGGACAACCTCGAACCCATGGTCCAGGCGATCCTGTCCCTGAACCACGGTTTCAGCATCCTGGTCGTCGACGACAACTCACCCGACGGCACCGGCGATATCGCCGACACGCTGTCTGCGGCTCACCCCGAGGTCCACGTCCTGCACCGCCAGACCAAGTCCGGTTTGGGACCTGCCTACATCGCGGGCTTCGAGTGGGCGCTGGCCCTCGACTACACCCACATCTTCGAAATGGACTGTGACTTCTCGCACGATCCACAGGACCTTCCGCGGCTGCTCGCCGAGGCGAAGAACGCCGATCTAGTGATCGGGTCGCGGTACGTGCCTGGTGGCAGCACGCCGGATTGGACGGCGAAGCGCCGCATCATCAGCCGAGGTGGGAACCTCTTCTCGCGCACGCTGCTGGGCTTGAAAACGCGTGACTGCACCGGGGGATTCCGGTGCTACCACCGCGAGGCCCTGCAGCTCATCCCCTGGGAGGAGATCTGTCCGCAGGGCTACGGATTCCAGGTGGGCGTGGTCTTCCACCTCGAGCGCATGACCGCCCAGATCCGCGAGATACCCATCACCTTCCGGGATCGCCGCGTGGGACAGTCCAAAATGTCGTCGGGAATCGTTGAGGAGGCGCTCACCTATGTGCTGCGCCTGGCCTGGCGCCGCCTAGTGCCCACCGAAGATCCCACCTGCCCTGCCCCGAGGACCTAGAGCTAACCAGGATTGCCCCATCTGACCTCGACAGGAGGTGGCTATGACCACAATCCAGGACCTGATCACCTACGTGGAAACATCCATCGGTCATCCCTTGACGACGGAGGAGTGGCTCCTCAACGGCGATCGCGACCGCACCATCTCCGGTGTGACGGTCTGCTGGATGGCATCACCGGACGCGATCCGGGCAGCCGGAGCGGCTGGACACGACCTCGTCATTACTCACGAAAGCCTCTACTTCCCATACAACGCACCACTGGCGCAAAACGCGCCGGACGGATGGGAAGCGTGGCAAACCAACCGCCAGAGGACGGATCTGCTCGCCGGCTATGGCCTGGAGCTCCTGAGGCTCCACAGCTCAGTGGACGAGATATGCATCTTCGATGACTTCGCGGCCCTGCTGGGTCTGGGGGAGCCCGTCGTGGCTGACGGGCTGGTCAAGATCTACGAGGTGGCGCCCGTGTCTCTCACCGATCTCGTAGCGGACGTCAAGCGACGACTGGCGATGCCCGGCCTGCGCCTGTGCGCGCCACACGGAACCGACCAGGTGGTGCACCGTGTTGGTCTACCGTGGGGTGGCCTGGGGCTGTTCGTCAATGTGGGATACCAGCAGCGACTGATCGAGCACAACTGCGATGTGCTGATCGCCGGAGAATCGGATAACTACGGGTTCAGATTCGCAGAAGAGCTCGGCATCCCGATGATCGAGACCAGCCACGAACTGAGTGAGAATCCTGGGCTGCGACACTTCACACAGCTGCTGGCCCGAGCGTTCACAGACGTGTCCTTCGAGTTCTACGAGAACCCCTGTGTGTGGCACATAGCGTAGGCGGGCCCCGGTCGACTTCGGCCGACCGACCGTCGGACCTCCCCGACTGACCTTAGGCTACGTTCTGGACCAACGCCACGCCCTTTGCGAGCGCGGTGTAGTTGGGTTCTAGCCATTCGCGCCGGCGCTGAGGGAGATGCTCGTCCAGCTGCGCCATCACAGTCTCGATCGCGACCAGCCCTGTCAGCTCGACAAAGGCCCCCAGCAGGATCATGTTGGCCATGCGCACGTTGCCCAGCTCGGCGGCGAGATAGCTCGCCGGCACATAGACTGCGCGCAGGTCCGTGCGATGGGTCTCGGTCTCGATCAACGAGGCGTTGACCAGCAGCACCCCACCCGGCTTCACGAGCGGCTCGTACTTCGCCATCGACGGGCCGTTGAAGACGATGGCGGCAGTGGGGTTGCGCACCACGGGAGCACCAATCTCCTCTTCGGAGACGATCACTGTGCAATTAGCGGTCCCGCCGCGCATCTCGGGGCCATATGAAGGTATCCACGTGACGTGCAGCCCCTCACTCATGCCCGCATAGGAGAGCAACTGACCCGCGAACAGCACGCCCTGTCCCCCAAAGCCGGCCAAGATTGTCTCTTCGTGTCGCATGCATCACTCCTACCAGGTCTTCAAACCTCAAGCGCCTTGACGTCATCGGTCATCCGGAAGGTCTCCAGCGGGTAATAGGCCCCCAGATTCTTCTTGGACCACTGCAGGGCCTCCCAGGCGCCAAGATTCCAGTTGGTGGGACACGTGGCCAGTACCTCAACGCACGCGAACCCCAGGCCGTGCATCTGGGCCAGGAAGGCTCGCTTGATCGCCTTCTTGGTGCGCCGAATCCCGGGGATGTCCAGCGCGGACTGACGCGTGATATAGACCGCGCCTGCCGTCTGGGCCAGAATCTCGGAGAGCCGGACTGGGTATCCGGCGATGTTGCAGTCCCGGCCCGTGGGCGTGGAGGTGGTGACCATATCCGGCAGCGTGGTCGGCGCCATCTGCCCGCCCGTCATGCCGTAGATCGCATTGTTGATGAAAACCGTGGTGATCCGCTCGCCGCGGTTGGCGGCGTGGATGATCTCGGCAGTGCCGATGGCGGCGATGTCGCCATCCCCCTGGTAGGTGAAAACCACCCGGTCCGGCAACACACGTTTGATGCCGGTGGCCATGGCGGGGGCGCGCCCGTGCGCGGCTTCCACGAAGTCGGTCTTGATGTAGTTGTAGATCAAGACCGAACAGCCGACGGGTGCCACGCCGATAGTGTTCTCCCTCACACCCAGCTCATCCAAGACCTCGGCAACCAGACGGTGAACGATGCCGTGGACACAGCCGGGGCAGTAGTGCGTGCCCACGTCCGTGAGCGACTGGGGATAACCGTACACCAGCTCCATGCCGTCGGGGACCGGCGTCTCGATCAGCGTCATTGTCGCCCTCCAGGCAGTGCGGGCTGCTCCGCCGGCAGCGCTTCACCGGCCAGCAGCTCAATCTCGTGCAGTATCTCATCAGCCATGGGGAAGACGCCACCCATTCGCCCATAGAAACGAACCGGCACCCGTCCCTGGACCACGCGCTGGACATCCTCGAGCATCTGTCCCGCGCTCATCTCCACCACGAGCACCCCACTCACCCGACCGGTCAGCTCGGAGAGACGTCCCTCGGGGTAGGGCCAGAGCGTTTGCGGGCGGAGAAGACCGACGCGCAGCCCATGTCTGCGGGCCTCGCGCAGCGCAGAGACACAGATGCGACCGGCGGTGCCGTAGGCGACCAGCAGCACATCCGCATCCTCCGTGGCGACCTCAACGGCTCGAGGCTCGCGGCGCCGGATATTCATCAGCTTGGCCTGGAGTCTCAGATTGAGCGCCTCCAGTTTCTCGGCGCCCAGGAAGAGGGAGGTGACGACATTGGGATCGCGCCCGGCGGCACCGCGTACGGCCCAAGCCGGGTCCGCGGACCTCAGCGGCTGCATCGGCGGGAGCTCAGCCGGCTCCATCATCTGACCGAGGCTGCCGTCGCCGGCGATGATCACCAAGGTTCGATAGGTCTCGGCCAGCTCGAAGGCAAGGCCGACCATATCGATCAGCTCCTGGATACTGGCCGGGGCCAAGACGATGGGATGGAAGTCGCCGTGGCCTGCTGTCTTGGTCATGAAGAAGTAGTCGGCTTGCGAGGGCTGGATGTTGCCGAGACCAGGCCCGCCGCGCATCATGTTGACGACAACGACGGGCACCTCAGAACCGGCGATGTAGGAGAGTCCCTCGGCCATCAGCGCAAGACCCGGCCCGGATGTGGAGGTCATCACCCGCACCCCCGCACTCGCGGCACCATAGACCATATTGATCGCCGCAACCTCGCTCTCGGCCTGGAGGAAGACCCGGTCCTCCTGGACCATGCGCCCAGCGAGATGCTCCAAAGCCTCGCTCTGTGGCGTGATGGGGTAGCCTAAGTAGGCCTCCAGTCCGTAGCGGAGGGCTGCCTCGGCGAAGGCGACGTTACCCTTGAGAAGTTGCCTGACCACGGCTACACCCCCGCGCCGGCCGCAACCGGCCGCCTGGTCACGGGGAGACGGCGATAGACGGTAAAGACGACGTCGGGACAGATGATGGCGCACGACGCGCACCCAAGGCATTTCTCCCGGTCGGTGATGGTGACGGGATGGTATCCCTTGGCATTGAACGTCTCCGCTGATAGCTCTAGGATGCCGACCGGGCAGACGTGGGTACAGAGGCCACAGCCTTTGCACCGGTCGGCGTCCACCCGCACCCAGCCTCTGGCCATAGGACCACCTCCCATAGATGAAGTGAAAGCGCTTGGCGCGCTCCTACGTTTGGTCTCAGTTTCCCACCATGGGGAGCACAAGCGTAAGTAGGACACCGCCTGCTATGACAGACCCCAACTGTCCTGACGTGTTGGCCCCCATCGCGTGCATCAATACATAGTTGGAGAAGTCCTCGTCCTGTGCGACGCGCTGGACCAACCGTCCCGCCATAGGGAAGGCACTGATGCCGGCAGCGCCGATCAGGGGGTTGATCTTCCTGCCGGAGAGCACATAGAGCAGCTTCCCGAAAAGAATGCCGGCAGCCGTGTCCAGCGCGAAGGCGAAGAGCCCGAGGACAAGGATCTTCAAGGTATCCCAGCGAAGGAAGCTCTCGGCAGTCATGGTGCTGCCGACGACCAGTCCCAAGAAGAGGGTGGAGATATTGATGAGCTCGTTCTCGGCGGTACGAGCCAGCCGTTGGACGACGCCGGCCTCCCTGAGTAGGTTGCCAATCATCAGCGAGGCGATGAGCGGCGCCGCCTTGGGCACCAGGATGCCGACGGCGACCGTGACCACAATAGGGAATAGAATCAGCGCCGTCTTGGAGACAGGGCGCGGCGCATAGTCCATCTTGGTGAGACGCTCCTCGCGCGTGGTCAGCAGACGCATGATGGGTGGCTGAATGATCGGCACGAGGCTCATGTAGGAATAGGCCACCACCGAGATCACACCGAGCATGTGGGGTGCAAGCGCGTTGGCCACATAGATGCTGGTGGGGCCGTCGATCGCGCCGATGATGCCAATGGACGCGGCCTCGTTAAGTGGGAAACCCAGGAGGACCGCCACGATCAGCGTTCCGAAGATGCCGAACTGCCCCGCCGCGCCCATCAAGGCGAAGAGCGGCTGAGCCATCAGCGGGCGAAAGTCCATCATCGCCCCTACGCCGATAAAGATGAGCAGAGGAAAAAGCTCGTTGTCTACCCCAGCCGACTTGATGACCGCGAGCATACCCTGCTCTGCCGGGTCCACCATCGAGGAGAGTGGGAGGTTGCCGATGATGCAGCCCAGCCCGATGGGGAGCAGGAGCACAGGCTCGTACTCCTTCGCGATGGCGAGATAGATCAGCACGCCGCCGAGGGCCATCATGATCAGGCTCGGCCAGTCACGGATCAGCGTACTCAGGCCGGCGAGAAGATCACCGAAGTCTATACCGTTCAAGGGGTCTCCTCGATCTCCGCCGGCGCGCAGGGAGAAGCTCCCCAGCACGATCTAGCGGAGCACACACTTCATCGCAAACAGCGGGCGCGCTTGCTCGAACCCCATTCGCCCAAAGAAACCGACACACGCATCGTCGTCCTGCCTCACAACGGAGAACGGGGTACGCCCGTGGCTAAGATGGCGGTGCAACAAACCCGCCACCACAGCTGACGCCAGGCCGCGGCGCCGGTACTCACTCCGCACCACAACGTTGCCGAGCCACACCACCTTGGGGAGCTCGAGCACCGTCATGCCCATGGCGATCAGTCGCCGGCGCTCCCAGATGCCGAAAGCAGGACCCTGGGCCAGCGGATTCGCCAAGAAGGCAGTCAGCTCATAGCCCTCGGATCTGGACAGCGACTGGACCGCTGAGAGGTCATTCTCCACAACCTCGGTGACCGATCCGACGTCCAGATCACGCGGGTCACCGCTGTAGAGCATCTGCCAGTGAGGTACGACGCTGTCGACATCAAACGCCGACTCGACGACGTCTCGCTGTTCCTCGCTCACGAGGAGCGAGACGGCGCTGCCCGGATCGGCGAGGAACGTGGCATAGGTCGCCAGCAGATCGGAGGACTCGCCCAGGAAGGCCAACTCCAGATCGGGCTGCGAGCGGCAGCTCGCGACGGACATCGCCGGGGAGTGCGCAATGTCACACTCGGCGGCCAGCGTCGTCACGTTGGCGACAAAGGTGAAATGGGCCAGGGTCCAGTCCAGGTCGCGCATCTGGTTCGCGACCTGCGTGGCCAAGGCCGAGGGCCGGTCCGTGGTACCAAGGAAGCCCATACTATGCCTCTACGACCACCATCAGCGACTCACCATGCTGCACCTGTTGACCGATCCCCACCAGAATCTTACTCACCTGCCCAGCCTGCGTCGCCCGGATGGGGTTGTTCATCTTCATGGCTTCGAGTACGCAAAGCTCCTGCCCAAACGCGATCGCGTCACCCTCAGCCACGCTGATGCTGACGATGGTCCCAGGCAGGGGGGCGGTGACCTCAGACGTGGCGCCGGACGCCGACGGCGGGACCGCGACTACGGACAGCGGAGCCGGGGCCGCCACCGCAACAGGCTCGACACGGGTCACCGGTGCGGACGGCACCGAGGGCGCGACGGGCTCCGCCTCGACGTGGACCTCATAGACCTTGCCATCCACGATGGCCCGGACCGGTCGCTCCAAGGGGTCCGGCACTTGCACGTCATAGGTCCGGCCATCAACGGTCACACGATAGTTCGGCATAGCATCCACCTCAACTCGCTTCATCGACGCGCTCAACGCGCGTCACGCTGAATCCTGACTACGTCAGACTCGCGTGCGCCGGGCATCATAGCCCGCGCGAGCTGACAGGTGCAGCCCACGCACATAGCCGTTCCAAGCATCGACGTGGGCAACTCGGACCCCGGCTGCCTCCGGGACAGGTCCGCTCGATGCCACTGCGACGGCGACGGCGGCTGCCGCGGCAGCTGCGGGCGTGCGATCTTGGGCCAGAGCCACCGCCACAGCCGCGGCGGCGACAAGCGCACCCGGGTCGTCAGCCGCCGGTTCGATAGAGTCGTTGGGGCCGCTTCCCGCCGCGGACATCGCGGGCGTCGGGGCATCGCTGCCGTCGCCGAAGCTCTCCTCAACAGCGTGGGCTCGCTGGCTGGTGATGCGTGTCAGCAGTAGCATCCCAAGGACCAGCGCGCCGATGCTGGCGAAGGTCATTCCCATCCCCAGCCCAGTGAGCTGAAGTGCCTGTCTCAGTACGGTGTCCACAGATCCCTAGGCGGGCATCACGCCGTGCTTCTTGGGCGGCAGTGACCTCGTCTGCTCACGGATAGTGTGCAGCGCCGAGATCAGCGCCTGACGTGTCTTCGCCGGCTCGATCACATCATCAAGGATACCCCGGCGGGCAGCATAGTAGGGATTGGCGTGGGTCTCGCGGTATTCGGCCACCAGCTCGGCCCGTCGCGCCGCCGAATTCTCCGCCGCCGCCAACTCCCGGCGATTCAGGACGTTGACGGCGCCATCCGGACCCATCACGGCGATCTCGGCGGTGGGCCACGCCAGATGCACGTCGGCACCCAGGCTCTTGGAGCCCATCACGATATAGGCGCCGCCATAGCCCTTGCGTGTCACGATCGAGATCTTGGGCACAGTTGCCTCGACGTAGGCATAGATGATCTTGGCCCCGTGGCGAATGATGCCGCCGTGCTCCTGCATCACGCCCGGCAGGAACCCTGGGGAGTCGGCGAATGTGACAAGGGGGATATTGAAGGCATCACAGAACCGCACGAAGCGCGATATCTTGTCCGAGGCGTCGATATCGATCGCGCCGGCCAATACCATAGGCTGTTGGGCGACGATGCCCACCGACCGACCGTCGAGGCGCGCGAAGCCCACGATGGCGTTCTGCGCCCAGCCGGCCTGTACCTCGAACCAACTGCCAGTATCGGCGACGGCAGTGATCACCTCGAGCATGTCGTAGGGCATATTCGGCGCCGTGGGCACAAGGTGATTCAATCTAGGTTCGGCGCGGGCGGGATCATCAGCGGGCTTCACCGCAGGCGCGGGCTCCACATTATTGGACGGCAGATAGCTCAGCAGCTTGCGCACGCACGCCAGTGACTCAGTCTCGTCGCTCGCCGCGAAGTGAGCCACGCCGCTGCGACCGGTGTGCACACGCGCACCGCCCAGTCCCTCGTGGTCGATCTGCTCGCCTGTGACGCTCTTGACGACATCGGGCCCGGTGATGAACATCATCGAGCTCTTGTCGGTCATCACGATGAAGTCGGTGAGCGCGGGGCTGTAGGAGGCGCCACCGGCACAGGGCCCCAGGATTACGGAAATCTGCGGCACCACGCCCGACGCCAGCGCGTTCTGCCGAAAGATCTCGCCATAGCCCTGCAAGGCCATGACGCCCTCCTGGATGCGCGCACCGCCAGAGTCCAAGAGGCCAATGATGGGGAATCCGTTGGCGACGGCCATCTCCTGCACCTGCACGATCTTGCGAGCGTGCGCCAGAGAGACGCTGCCCCCATAGACGGTGAAGTCCTGGGCATAGACGAAGACCTTGCGCCCATCGATCGCGCCGTATCCGGTGACCACCCCGTCGCCCAAGATGGCGTCCTCGTCCTCGGGGTGCGCCACCGTGTACGGTTGGAGTTCGTGGAAACTGCCGGGGTCCAGGAGCTCGGCCAGCCGCTCGCGCGCCGTCCCTTTGCCCTTCGCGTGCTGTCGATCGATACGCGCGGCGCCGCCGCCCAACTTGGCCTGCTCGGACATCGCCCGAAGGCCCCCCAGGCGCGACTCTTCAGATTGACTCACACTGCCTCCAAGCTACTTCGTGCCCACGTGAATCGCCACCGTACCCAGCATCATCGTCCGCCAGGTGACCTGTCTCAACCCAGCCGCCGCCATCACATCCGCCAGGTCAGGAGGCGACATGAACCGCTTGACGGAGCGCGGCAAATACTCGTAGGCATCGCGATCCCCCGTCAACAGTCCGCCCACCAGCGGCGCCAGACCGAAGAAGTAGATGCGGAAGAGCCGGCCCATCAGACGACCGCGGGGCCAGGTCATCTCCAGACAGACGATCTTGCCTCCAGGTTTGACCACGCGAGCTTGCTCTCGAAGCGCTTCCAACACGCTGGGCACATTGCGCATCATGAAGGCTGACGTTGCCGCGTCGAACGTGCCGTCGGAAAAAGAAAGCGCCAAGCCGTCGCTGACCACTAACGGCAACGACGATGCCTTGGCGCGCGCGTGGCGGAGCATCGCGAAGGTCAGATCGGAAGCTGCGACACTGGGGGATTCGGGCAGAGCCTGTGCCAGGATAGCCAGGTCCCCGGTGCCGGATGCGACATCCAGGAGCTTGCCCCCCTGCGGCAGGTCGGCGCAGCATAATGCAGCACGACGCCATCGCTGATCCTGACCGAGCGCCATCACCCGATTCGCCAGGTCATAGCGATGGGCGATGCGGCTGAACAGCGCGCGGATGGTACGCCTCTGACTCTGGGCAGCTTCGTTTGGCAAAGTTCGTTCCCAGCCTTCAGATGCTACATGGGGGTCACAGCCACAGAACGCCCACTCGGTCCCCCCAAGGCACTGGCATTATAGTCTGGGGGGCAGGGTCCCCGTAGTGGGCATTGTCACGTCCCACCGCGATAACACTCACCTGGAAGGGAGGGTCAGCGCGGCATCCAGTTGGTCGATGAGGTCACCCAGCACGCTAGCCAGCTCGGGGGGCAGCTCTACCTCGACGGGTATCTCTGTCTGGAGTTGGTAGGTGACAGAGATGGGGACGGTCATCTCGACGGGAATCTCAATGGTGGTGCTGATAGGGAGCACGGTCTGCACCGGCACGGCGATGTCCTGTTTACCCAGCAATGGTATATTGACGTAGGTTTCCACCACCGTGTCGAGAGTGTAGTCGAAGCTCAGAGGTATGACAAAGGTCTCCTCGATGGGCACGCTCGTGCGGATGGGTATCTCCTGATCCACCGCCACCTCAAAAGAGAGCGGCTCACCGGACAGCAGCGCCACGGCATCCTCGGCGCCAGCCAGCGCCAACACGAGACCCTCCCGAGCCTGTAGCAAGCTCACGATGAGCACGGCGTTGAACGCCAGGGAGATGATAACCAGGATCAGAATGAACGCCCGCCAAATACCCTGTTTTGTCATGGTGCAACCTCCATATCCTCGGTGTCGTGGGGCTGAGCGTCATCGATCTCAGTGACAGGCGGCTGCACCCGCACGACAGCACGGGCGACGGCCTCGAGCAACCCGGGATCACGCCAAAGCAGGGCATCGATCTGGACGGCAGCCGCGCCCAACGTCAGACAGGTCAGCGCGTCGTCGGGTGACGCGATGCCGCCACACGCGATGACGGGCACGTCCAGCTTCCCAACCCACTGGGAGAGGATGTGCAGGGTCATCGGGAAGAGGGCGGCCCCATAGAGCCTGCCCCGCATGAAACGTGCCACCGATCCGCCGGGCCCGACTTCGCCCACGGGTAACACGGCGCGCGGCGGCGACATGAGGGTCAGGGCATCAGCGCCGGCATCGACGAGAGGCCCGGCGAGGTCGGCCACCCGACCAAAGGGGAGCTTGGCGATGACGGGCAGATCGCCCTCCTCGACCGCGGCTGAGAGCTGAGCGCACGCGCGCTCAATGCCAACAGTCGCCGCAAACCCGAGTTCCAGACCGCGCACGCCACGAACGCCTGAGAGCATGCCGGCAGCGCGCCCCACGGAGGCTGGTTGTGTTGCCAGGAGGTGCACGATGACGGGCACGGTCAACCGCTCCCAAACCCTGCCTGACTCTCTGATCACACGGCGGACACCGGGATTGGGCCATCCGGTATGCACCACGAAGTGATCGCCCCGCACGCCCACACGCCGCCCCCGAGCCGCGGTGCGGGCCTTGAGACTGACCGGGTTGGTGACGATCGCCCCAAGTACGGAGAGGTCCACCAGATCGTGATAGGCGTGCCCATACCCGAACGTCCCGCTCGCCGGCATGACCGGCACCATCAGGGGCAGACCGTACTTGTGGCGAGGCGCCAGTTCGATCAAGCGATGGCCTCATTCACGCCGTGAGGGCGCCCACCACGTGAGCGGCTCACGCGGCGAGCGGACTCCCCAGTGAAGTCCATCAGATCAAAGACCGGACCGTCGACACACGCGTGCCGCTCGCCGTGTCGGGTGGTCACGCGACAGATGTCGCAGGCGCCCACCCCACAGGGCATTGACACACGGACCAATGCCTGCGCAAAGTCGGCCTGCGGCAGATACCGCACGTCCTTGACCAAACGGGCCAGCGCGGGGTACCGGACAACGTCCGCAGCGACGCAGATGCACTCCGCCCAGGCCATCAACTCACGCAGGCGTGGGAGCACTCGTACCACGCCTGCAGGCGCGGGACCGTCCTCCTCGATGGGTCCGAGGTAGCCCGTGGATCCGTCGCGCGTCACCATGGTCAGCTCCAGCGTAGGAGGGAATCGTGACGGTGCAGGCAACCGCAGCCTGGTCGTCGCCTCGACCACCAGCGCCACCGATGGCGCAGCCTGGTAAAGGGGCTGTAGCCAGGGCAAGTCGTCCACCTCCGCGATCAGCAGCAGGCGATCCAGCGCATGCCCTATGGCCGCCAGGCGAAACCCGTGACCCAGTGGCCCCAGCACGTCCACCGGTGATCCGGGAAGCAAGCGCGTGGCCGGATGGCCGCGGGGGACCACGGTACTGAACCCGTCACCGTCGACGACTGAGGGAAAGAGGGGCTCGCGAAGAGGACCACCGAGGTCGGCGAGCACGTAGCAGCCTGCCTGGGGTACCACCTCGAGATCCAGGTGAAGCTCCCAGGCCGGGGGCACCGGGCGCACCGCGCGCAATGTCGCTGTCTGTCGTCGTGCCATTGATCGAACCGAAGGGTCTCCGAGACGCTGCTGCTGTCACCGGCAGGAACACAACGCAGGAACTGTGCGCGGGCCCCGATGGGGCCCGCGATCAAGCAGAGAGGCTAGATGGTGTGCAGCGGTTTCCCGAAGACGCCGTGCGCCGCTTCCATCACGGCCTCGTTGAGCGTCGGGTGGGCGTGCACCGTGTGCGCGATCTCGTCCGGGGTCAGCTCGGCCTTGGCCGCCAAGACCAACTCCGGCAGCAGCTCGGTGGCCTCGGGGCCGACGATAACGGCGCCAAGAATCTCGTGAGTTTCGGCATCCGAGACAATCTTGACGAAACCTACGTTCTCACCCAGGGCCAGGGCCTTGCCGTTGGGCAGGAAGGGGAAGGTTCCCACAGCCACCTCGTGACCTTGATCCCTGGCCTCCGACTCGCGCAGTCCGAACGAGGCGACCTGGGGCGAGGTATAGGTACCCCGGGGCACGCGACTCGCGTCAAAGGGCTCCGGGGTCAACCCAGCCGCCATCTCGGCTGCGATGATCCCCTGAGCCGAGGCCACGTGGGCGAGCGGCATCAAGCCATTGAGGTCGCCGATAGCATAGACGCCCGGCACGTTGGTGCGCATCCGATCGTCCACCGTCACCCATCCACGATTTGTCTGGACGCCGACAGCCTCCAGCCCCAGGTCCTCACTGTTGGGGCGGACGCCGATGGCGACCAACGCGACGTCGGCCTCCAGCGTCTCCTCTCCCTTTGGACCCGCGACACTGACGCTCACGCCCGTCTCGGTCTTGGTCACGCCCAACACGCGGGTACCGGTCATCGATCTGATCTTGAGACGGCGAAGATGCCGGCTCAGCTCAGAGGCCGCGTCGGCATCTTCGGACGGGAGTATCTGATCCATCATCTCGACGACGCGGACATCGGCACCGTAGGACTTCCATACCGTGGCAAACTCCAGCCCGATGGGGCCGGCGCCGATCACGATGGCCGAAGCCGGCAATACCTCGCGAGCCAGCGCGTGGCGGTAGGTGAGCACCCGCTCGCCATCCACTTCGATGCCGGGGATGGCACGTGCGCGGGCACCGGCGGCCAGAATGATGGCGCCGCCCTTGAGCGTCTGCTTGGCGCCATCGCCCGAGGTCACCTCGACCTCATTTGCGGAGATCAGCTGCGCCGAGCCCATCACGACGTCGATCTCGTTGCCTTTCATCAGCGCACCGACGCCCTTGACCAGGCGTGCGGAGACCTTGCGGCTGCGCTTGATGGCCGCGCCGAAGTCCAGCTCGACGTTCTCGGCCTTGAATCCATACTCTCGGCCGCCGCCTGTCACCAGACGAGCGACCTCGGCGCTGCGGAGCAGAGCCTTTGTGGGAATACATCCCCAGTTGAGGCAGATGCCCCCCAGGCTCTCTCGCTCGACCAGCCCGACCTTCATTCCCAGCTGAGTGGCGCGAATAGCGGCCACGTACCCGCCCGGTCCCCCGCCAACCACCACAACATCGTACTCAACCTGACTCACCAGCGACCTCCTTGTCATATTCCTGTCCGCGGAACTCATCGACGATTCGCTCGACCTTGGAGAACATCTCCGCGATCTCGTAGTCTGTCGTATCGAATATCCGAGCGTCCTCGGCAGCCCGAAGGGGGGCCGCTGCCCGGCTGCTGTCGATCCGGTCCCGGTTGTGGATGCCGGCCAGCACCTGATCCAGGGTAACGTCCTTGCCCTTCTGCCGGAGCTCCAGAAGGCGGCGCCGCGCACGTACCTCGGCCGAGGCCACGACATAGAGCTTGAGATCAGCGTCGGGGATCACCACGGTACCGATGTCACGACCGACCATCACGACTTGCCCCCTGCGCGCGATCGCCCGCATGCGCGACGTAAGGGCATCACGGACGCCGGGATAGGCGGCCACGGGCGAGACATCGCGCTCGACCGTTGGTGACCGTATCTCCCAGGTGACATCCTCGCCATCCACCCTGACGGTGTTCTTCCGGCCATCGTCGACACCGGGAGGCAGAACCTCGATTACCGCTTCGTTGGCCACACGCGTGACCGCAGCCTCATCGCCGGCGGCGCAGATGCCCTTGTCCTGAGCGGCCCACGTCACCGCGCGATAGAGAACGCCGGTATCGAGATAGAGGTAGCCAAGATGCCGGGCCAGATGGTAGCCGATGGTGCTCTTGCCAGACGCCGCCGGGCCATCGATGGCGACGGTTGACGGTCTCACCGGCGCGATCTCCGGGAGCGACGGGATCGCGACTTGCCGCGGGTGCCGCGCTCCCGCATCTGGGGGACAGCGCCCCGCATTGGAAGGTCCGCGTCACGTCGCAGGGAGCGCACCTCTGCGGCGGTCAGATAGCGCCACTTTCCTCGTGCCAGGTCACCCAGCTGGAGGGGGCCCATCTGCGTGCGCACCAGGCGGACGGCCGGATGGCCCAACGCAATCACCATACGCCGCACGAGGTGCTTGCGCCCCTCGTGGACCGTCACTCGCAGCCAGGTCTGTTCCCGCCGGCGTCCGTCGACGGTCACCTTGTCAAAGCGGGTCATGCGACCATCGAGGGTCAGCCCCCTGCGCCACCGATCCAGGGTCTCCTCCGTGGGCTCGCCGTCCACAAGCACCCGGTAGACGCGAGCGTGCCCGAACTTGGGATGGGTCAGGTGCTGGGTGAGCGGCCCGTCGTTGGTCAGCAGGACCAGCCCCTCACTGTCCACATCCAGCCTGCCGACCGGGTAGAGCCGCGTGTCGCGGCCCTTGTTCTGCGGCGTGTCAACGAGGTCGAGCACGGTTCTGCGTCCCTGAGGGTCGCTGGTCGTCGTGATCACGCCGCGCGGCTTGTTGACCAGGATGTAGGCCCTGGGCTGCGGCCTGGGGATAGGCGCACCGTCCACGCGGATCGTCTGAGACTCGGGGTCCGCCTTATCACCCAAGGATGCGATCTTGCCATCCACAGTGACGCGACCCTCTTCGATGATCCGCTCGCAAGCGCGACGGGACCCGTGTCCCGCGCGCGCCATAATTTTCTGCAATCTTTCGGGTTCCATACGCTCCATTATACCCGCTGGCGACCGTACTGCGAGTCTTTGACGGTCCATGCGTTCTACACTATCATTGCGTCAGGACGCATCAGCAGCCCGGAGGCACCGCATGGCGATCGAGTTTCTCTCCATCCTGATCTTCACGTTCGCCCTGGCGCTGCTGGGCCTGGGCGTTTTCACGTGGTGGATGGAGCGTGAGAAACGACGCAATCTGGGCGTCCTGATGGTCATCTCCGCACTGCTGATCGCCGGCGGCTACGCCTTCTTGGGCAGCCGATTCGCCATCGCAGCCTTTGGACGCCTCATCATCACCATCGACCTCCCTCGACTGATGGCCACGGCCATCGTCTACACCATCGGCGTCCTGATGGGGATCGGACTCGCCGGCGGCGCCTTCCTGTGGATCTCCGGACGCCTGATCCGGCCGACAGGTCTGGAACGCAAGCTGGCCATCTTTGTCGCCATTGTTCTGGTGATCGCCCTGCTCATCAGTATCGTGGCCGTCCAGATCAGCCACTGACCCTCAACGAGCCGTGGGAGGCCCGCTTGCTGTATACCAGAGAGAGACTCGAGACGTGTGAGGATCGATCGCTGGCGCCCTACGGCTTCCGCAGCCGCGACTCCCGAGGTCGCGCGGCGCCTGAATCCACACCGCCCTTCCGCACGTGTTTCCAGCGGGACCGAGATCGCATCCTCCACAGCGACGCCTTCCGGCGGCTGGAGTATAAGACCCAGGTCTTTGTCTACTCCGAGGGCGACTACTACCGCACACGACTGACGCACACCCTGGAGGTGGCTCAGATCGGACGATCTCTGGCCACGGCCCTGGGGGCAAACGAGGTCCTGGTAGAGACGATATGTCTGGCCCACGACCTGGGACATCCGGCCTTTGGGCACGCGGGCGAGCACACACTGAACCAGCTGATGGCGGATCATAGGGGATTCGACCACAACAAGCAGTCGCTGCGCATCGTCGACAAGCTCGAGAAGAAGTATCCAAGCTTCGATGGCCTCAACCTGTCATGGGAGGTTCTGGAGGGCATGGTGAAGCACGAGACCGAGTACGACATCGCGGACGCGTCTCGGTTCGACCCCGATCTCAGAGGCACCCTGGAGGCGCAGCTGGCCAACCCGGCGGACGAGCTGGCCTACTGTGCGCACGACCTGGACGACGGGCTCTACTCCGGGCTGCTCCGGGCCGAGGACTTGGCGGACATCGAGCTATGGGAGCACGTTAGGGAGAGCGTCGGTTGGGATGGGATGGGCTACGACGTGATGTGGCGGCACCGGCTGGTGCGCAGGCTGTTGGGCCTGCTGATCGCCGACGTTCTGGCAGAAACCGAACGACGCCTGGTCGCGGCGTCGCCCACGTCGCCGGCGACCCTACAGCAACTGCCGGAGAACGTGGTGGCATTGACGCCGGAGATGGCAGCGATGCTTGCGGAACTTAAGCAGTTCCTGATGGCTCGTCTCTACCGCCATCCCCGCGTGATGCGGATGCAGCTCAAGGCCGAGCGCATCATCACCGCGCTCTTCGAGGCCTATGTCGCCGAGCCGAGACAGCTGCCGTTCAAGGAGCAGGCCAAGATAGGCCCGCGCAGCCTACACCGCGTGGTGTGCGACTATGTGGCGGGGATGACCGATCGCTACGCGCTGCAGGAATATGCCAAGATGTTCGATCCGCTGGAGCAGGTCTAGCCAAGGCGCCACTCAGGCCAGTCGAGCTCACGGGAGACAGAGGGTACTGACGGCCCCCGTGGCTAGAGTGCGTCACCCAACAGCACGCCGACCAGCCCAATCAGCACCCCCAGTTGCAGCAGGAGATCGGTCTCGGCCAACCAACCAACGACCGGCCAGCTTGGGAGGAATGTCACAACGATGTTGAGCAGGACCATCCCCGCCCCGATGAGGACCGGGAGTCCCTTACGGTGGGCGAGGTAGTTGGAGACAGTCTGGAGAAACCTCGTGATGGTCACACTCACTCCTGAGGCGTGTGGGCAGGCACCGTCGGACATCGATTGTAGCATGGCCGTGGGCGCCGGCAAACCGAGGTTGTGCCGGCGGCACGCCGTAGTATCATCTATATGTATATGGTTATTACAGCTGTAGCGGGAGAACGTTGGTACCAAAAGGAGAGTGAGCGATGGTCGAGATCGGATCGCCGGCACCCGAGTTTGAGCTCTTGTCTGACGCGGAGGAGACGGTACGCCTATCGAGTCTGCGCGGACACAAGGTCGTGATCTACTTCTATCCGAAGGCCGACACACCCGGCTGTACGAAGCAGGCCTGTGCGTTGCGCGACGCCTATCCTCAGATCGAGGAAAAGGACGCCCAGGTGATCGGCATCAGCCCCGACTTGCCCAAGAAGCTGGTCAAGTTCCGGGAGAAGTACAATCTGCCGTTTGTCTTGCTCTCGGACCCTGACCATGCCGTCGCCGAGGCCTATGGCGCGTGGGGCGAGAAAAAGATGTACGGGAAGACGTACTATGGCATCACCCGCAGCCACTTCGCTATCGATGAGGAGGGAGTATTGACCGAGGTGGGCATCAAAGTGAAGCCGCTTTCGACCGCCGATCTAGCGATCAAACTGCTGTAGGCGCCAATCTACAGTGAGACGCGCCACCTCGGATGAGGTGGCGCGTTCTGCTTTGTCGCAAGGCTAGAAGCTAGAGGCGGAGGGCTCCCGGCACGGAGAGAGAGACCAGCTCCGCGGACGGCATGGGAATGCCGAACATCTCAAAGACCCGTTCCCAGAAAGTGATGGGTGCAAACCACAGATAGATGGCCAGCGCCACGCACAGGAGGATGAGCACGATCAGGATGCCGATCACCCAACCCAGCCAACGGGGGCGTCGCGGCGAAGGGATGTCTGCAGCCGGGACCTCATCGAACGGGAGCCCGGCATCTTGTGCCACGCCCACCGGCGGGCTATACGCGACCACCGGTTGGCTAGGTGCGACCTCGGGCCGGGGAGCCGGCGCAGGGTCGTAGGCGGCAAAGACATCGCCGGGTGGGGGCGGTGGCGTCGGAGGCTCGTACGCAAACGCATCCCCGCCCATCACCTGGGTAGAGCCGCCGGCTATGTCACCGACCAAGGTCGCCGCCGCGCCCGGGTCCGAAACCGCGTACTCCAGGGTGATGTAATCAGCGACGCGTATCTCATCGCCAGGAGAGAGCGTGACAGGCTCGACCAAGCGCCGACCGTTGACCCACGTGCCATTGGTGCTGCCCAGGTCCTCGGCCACCGCACCTGTAGCGAGTAGCCGTATCTGCACGTGGTGTCTGGAGACTCTGGCACTGTCGAAGACCACAGTGTTGTCGGCCGAGCGTCCCAACGTGCAGACCATGCCCTGTAGCGGGTATGCCTTGCCCACATTCGGCCCATCGGTGACCACCAGTGTGTGTTGACTCTCCATCCCACCCTCCAGTTGCGTCAAGTCGTAGGCGATCCGTGCGAGTGTCGCAAACCAATGATAGGTCAAAGCCGGCAGGTTGCCAAAGCACCCCGCGACACTATACTCGCTGCGACCTGCGCGGCACCCATCCGGGCGCAGGTTATTCTCCAGGGAGGATCCCATGCCCGAGAAAGAACCCGCCACACCGCGTCCGTTGATCGTCGATGCGCACCTCGACATCGCCTACAGCGCCGTCGTCCTGGGCCGCGACCTGGCGGCCGACGTACAAGAGCTACGTGACTCGGAGCGGCGCCACCCACCCCTCGATCCCGGCGCGGGCACAGCCACGGTGAGTTGGCCGGCCTTGGTCGATGGCCGAGCCGCCGTAGTCGGCGGGAGCATCTTTGTGGACCCGGCGACAAAGGCGCACACCAAAGCCACAGCCACCTACCGCGACCCCGAGGAGGCCCATCAACAGGGCCTGACCCAACTGGACTACTACCGGCGCGTCTCTGATGAGCGCGACGATGTGCGACTCGTGACGGATGGGGACGCGCTGGACGAGATACTCGGAAGCTGGGACACCGGCCAGGGAATGGTTGGTGTCTTCGTTGTGATGGAGGGGGCCGACCCGATACGCAGGCCCGACGAGCTGCATTGGTGGGTTGAACATGGGCTGCGGGGTGTGGGTCTGGCCTGGGGAGCGGGTACCCGCTACGCGGGCGGGGATCACAACCCGGGCCCGCTCTCAGACGAGGGGCGAGCGCTTGTGGACGCGATGGCCGACTACAACCTACTGCTGGACATCAGCCATCTGTGGGAGGATGGGGCGGCCCAGGTGCTCGACCGCTACCCCGGCCCCATCGTGGCCACGCACGCCAACCCGCGAGCCTTTGTCGACATCCCCAGACTGCTCTCGGACGATATGATCCGCCGGCTGGCGGATCGCGGAGGCGTGATCGGCGTCGTGGCATACAACCGCTTCCTCGACCCGCAATGGTATCCGGGACGACCGCGCGTCCCCCTCGCGCGCCTGGTCGAAGCCATCGACTACATCTGTCAGACGGTGGGCAGCGCCGCGGCAGTCGGCATTGGGTCGGACCTTGACGGGGGCTTCGGTCTTGAATCGGCGCCCGCCGGACTGGGCTCAGTGGCCGATCTCTACAAGATCGGCGGGCTCCTGCGTGAGCGCGGCTACGGCGCTAGCGACATCGAAGCGATCCTCAGCGGGAACTGGCTGCGCGTGATGCGTGCCTCGCTGGCGGCGTTCTAGCGGGTGCTGGACCTTGCCAAGTGAGGCTACTGTGGTAGACTACGCCTACTCCTGCCGTGTGCGTGGAACCGAACTGGGGTTTTGAGCCAACACTTAAACACAACGGGAGCCAGACTCTTGGCCGAGGACGCGATAGCCTTCGGGCAAGGCGGAATCGACCGGCTGGCACCCACCTGCGTAAGCAGGGTCAAAACCAACGGTGCACGGCACGGCGGGGACTGACTTATCGCGGAGACCGCGCTGGGATGACCAGCGCGGTCTCTCGTTCCGGCAAGCACACACCCCCGCTCAAGCATAGTATTATGTCAAGTAGGCTTGACTTCGACCCCTGGCTATGCTATCCTCAGGTCGCTGAATCAGCCTTCCGCTCAGCCCTTACCCACCCGAGGAGCCCATGTACTGGGAACGTGTCTCTGAGGAAATCTTCCTCTTCACCAGCGATCGCTACGCCCTAGTCAATTCCACCGCCGTTCTGACCGAACTCGGCACCGTTGTCATCGACGCGTTGCCCTTTCCCGATGAGGCTCGCCAGATCGCCCGCTTCATGGAAGTTCGGTCGGGGATGGACTACCATTCGTTGATCCTCACCCATCACCACACAGATCACGTCTTCGGCCTGTATGCATTTCCTGACAGGCTGGATGTGATCAGCTCCGAGCTGTGTCGCCAGCGTCTTCTGGAGGTCGGTGAGCCCTCGCTGGAGCAGGCGCAGGCAGGTGACCCGATGTTCGAAGAGGTCAACCTGCGCATACCCAGCGTGACCTTCGACACCGGCGAGTTCTACGTGAACGCCGGCAACAAAACCTTCAAGCTCTTCCCCCTTCCGGGACACACTGCCGACAACATCGGTATCCTGATCGAGGAGGATGAGGTATTGATCACGGGAGATGCCGCCATGGCAATCCCTATCATCGCCGATGGGGATTGGCAGCAGGAGATCGACACCCTCAACCTGATCAAAGACCTCAAACCCGACACTGTCGTCCAGGGACACGGCGAGGTGGTGCTTCGCGGCGAGGTCACCACGGTGATGGATCTCTACATCAGCTACCTCGAGTGCATTCGCGAGCAGGCCGAACAGGCCGTGAAGACGGGGAAGGACCGCAAGGAAGTCCGGGAGATTCCGCTGGAGACCTGCGGGTTGGAGCGCGTCCCGCTGGGCATCGCCAGCCAGCAACTTCACGCGGCCAATATCCTCAGCCTCTATGACAAGCTGAAAGCGGAGCAAGAAGGGTAGTCCCACGTGCCGTCGCCTGTCCCCATAGCCAGAGCGGGCACCGAACTCCATCGGTGGCTTGACCTATACCTGCGCGGTCTGGAACAGGACAATGCCTCCCCCTACACCATCAAGAACTACGCCACGGACATCTCCCAGTTCCTGGACTACTGTGAAAACCACGATGTTCGGGAGCTTGGCGCGCTGGACCGAGATCTTGTCCGGGCCTACATGGCGGTGCTGGACGATGCCGGCTACGCGCGGGCGAGCATCGCCCGCCGCATCTTCGAACTGCGCGCCTTCGGCGACTACTTGGTCAGGCACGGCGCCTGGTCTCAGAATCTCTTCCGCCGCATCTACGCGCCGCGCGTGCCCCGCAAGCTCCCCCGGTACCTGACGGAGGAGGAAACCCTGCGCCTGCTCGAGATCCCCGACACGTCCACGCCGAAGGGATCGCGGGATCGCGCCATCATGGAGGTGCTGTACGCGTCAGGGCTACGTGTGAGCGAGTTGGTCTCGCTGGACCTGGGCGACATCGATATGCGCCACGGAGAGATGCGGGTCATCGGCAAGGGGAACAAGGAGCGCGTGGCCCTCTTGGGCCGTCCGGCATTGGAGGCCCTGCGGTCCTACATCGATACGGGACGCCTTGAACAGCTCGGGGATCAGAGGGCGAGCGCGGTCTTCCTGAACCGATGGGGGAACCGACTCTCGTCCCGGTCGGTGGATACGATCGTACGCAAGGCGGGCGCCGCGGCGGGCATCGAGGAGACCGTCACGCCACACCTATTGCGACATACGTTCGCCACGCACATGCTGGACGGCGGCGCTGACCTGCGCGTGGTGCAGGAGCTGCTGGGGCACGACAACATCGCCAGCACGCAAATCTATGCGAACATCACGCAGCGCCGCGCGCGCGAAATCTACTTAAAAGCGCATCCGCGATCGGAGGGAGGCGAGTAGGACCCACGCCGGAGTCAGGCTTGAGCCTGGCGGTCCTAGGACTCACCGGCAAGGGGCTCACCTTCCGCGTCGACGTGAATGAGAGTCGCCAGATCCCGCGCCTAACGCGCACCAGACCGACGGATCTCGCCAACGCACAATGGGATCCGGCGATCCCTTCTCACAGAGAGCGAGAGGTGACTTTCACCCAACAAGACGCGGGGCTGAGTCGATGACTCAGCCCCGCGCTCAGTTGCGGTAAGCGACACCTATACGCCCGGGACCAACTCCGGTTCGGGCTCGGTGCGCAAGAACATCGCATCGTCGACACGATCGACGATGATCACATCGCCCACGCGGAAGTCTCCGGAGAGGAGCGCGTCGGAGATGGGGGTTTCGATCTCCTGCTGGATCAAGCGGCGCAGCGGGCGAGCCCCATACTCTGTACTGTAGCCATTTATGGCCAGCCAGTCCAGGGTCACCTCGGCTAGCTGCACGTCGTAGCCGTTCTCCAGCATCCGGTCGCGGAGCTTGGATATCTCCAGATGTACGATCTCGCGGATGTCCTCGTGGCTGAGGGCACGGAAGACGACGACGGCGTCGACACGGTTGAGGAACTCGGGACGGAAGAGTTTGCGCAGCCGCGCCAAGAGCTTCTGGCGCATGTCGTTGTGGGCCTGATCTTCCACGCCGCCGCCCTCGGTCTGCAGGGTGAAGCCCAGCGAGCCCTGACGGAGCACATCGTCGGCTCCGACGTTGGAGGTCATGATGAGCATCGCGTTGCGGAAGTCGACCTTGCGACCCCGTGCGTCGGTCAGTACGCCCTCTTCCATCATCTGCAGCAGCATATTGAAGGTATCGGGGTGCGCCTTCTCGATCTCATCGAAGACGATAATCGAGTAGGGGCGCCGGCGGATCGCCTCGGTGAGCTGGCCGGCGTCGTCATAGCCGACGTAGCCGGGAGGCGCGCCCACCAGCCGGGCCACGGCGTGGCGCTCCTGGAACTCGGACATGTCGATCTGGATCAGCGCCTCCTCGGTGCCGAATAGGAAGCGCGCCAGGGCCTTCGAGAGCTCGGTCTTGCCGACCCCGGTGGGCCCGAGGAAGATGAAGGAGCCGATGGGCCGTCTTGGGTCCTTCAGGCCAGCACGGGCCCGGCGCACGGCCTTGGCCACGGCCTCGATGGCCTCGCCCTGTCCGATGATGTCCTTGTGAAGCTCCTGCTCCATCTCCAGCAGGCGCCGAGATTCCTCCTCGGCGATCTGGGTCATGGGGATACCGGTCCACATCGCGATGATCTCGGCGATATCGTCCGGCCCGACCGTCAGTTCCTCGTCCTCCTCGGTCCGCATCTGCCGGAGGGCCTCCAGACGGCTCTCCAGCGTGCCCTCCTCGGCCTTCAGGTCAGCCAACTCCCGGCGCTTCCCAGCGACCTTGTATTGTGCTTGTCGAAGGCGAAGGTCCTGTATCTGCTCAAAGACCTCGCGGAGTTGGATCGAGAGGGGAGACTTGTACATCTTGACGCGGGATGCGGCCTCATCCATCACGTCGATGGCCTTGTCCGGCAAGAAGCGATCGGGAACAAAGCGGGTCGAGAGCCGCGCGGCCGCCAGGAGGGCATCGTCGCTGATCAGCAGCTTGTGGTGCTGCTCGTAGGCATGCTTGATGCCGCGGAGTATCTCCACCGTCTCATCCTGCGTCGGCTCATCGACCATCACCGGTTGGAAGCGTCGCTCGAGCGCGGCGTCCGACTCGATGTGCTTGCGGTACTCGTCCAACGTGGTCGCGCCGATACATTGCAGCTCGCCGCGAGCCAGGGCAGGCTTGAGGATGTTGGCAGCGTCGATCGAGGAACCAGCGGAACCGGCACCGACGAGCATGTGGACCTCGTCGATGAAGACGATCGTGTCGCTGTTCTTGAGCTCCTGCAGAATCTTCTTCAAACGTTCTTCAAACTGTCCGCGGTACATCGTACCGGCGACCAGGGATCCCACGTCCAGCTGGATCAAGCGTTTGCCCAGAATCGGGCCGGGCACACCGCCGGAGATGATGCGCTGCGCTAAACCCTCGACGATGGCGGTCTTGCCCACGCCGGGCTCACCGATCAGAGCGGGGTTATTCTTGGTGCGACGGGCCAGAATCTGGATGACGCGCTCGACCTCGGCCTGGCGGCCGATCACGGGATCGAGCCGGCCCTCGGTGGCCATCGCCGTCAGGTCAATCGCCACTTGGTCCAGCAACGACTCATTGCTGCCGGCAGCTTCCTGACGACCGCCGTGCCGGCGGCGCGTTGGCGTGGGTGACGATGAAGACGAAGAGGAAGACGATGACGCCGTCGGTCGCATCGGCATGAACCGCTCGATGCGGCGGCGGATGGTCTCGGCCGAAAGCCCGGCCTGTGTGAGGACCGCGATGATGACACCCTCGTGTTGACGCAGGAGCGGCAGGAGCAGGTGTTGGGTATCGACCACGGAGCTGTTGTGGCGCTTTGCCTCCTCCAACGACATCTGGAGGAGCATCTCGGTGGAGTGACGGAGCTCGGGCTCCGCGCTAGCCAGGGGTTTGGCACTGGAAAGACGAGCGACAGTCTGCAGCGCCTGCTGAGGACGCAGACCCATATCGCGCAGGACCCGGCCTGCGATCCCCTCGCCCTCGAGCATCAGGCCCAGGAGTATGTGCTCGGGTCCGATCGTCGCGTGATGCATGCGCTTTGCCTCGATCTGGGCAAAGCGAAGTACCTCTTGGGCTGAAGGGGTGAATCTCTCCAGCGGGTCAGCCATGTCTACACCCTCACTTCATCACCACCGGCCACGCCACAAGACCGGTCACACTACACCATATTCTTACGGTCTTATGTCCCTTTGGGTAGCATCTTCCCTCAGGGTCATGTTCATTATAGCACGAATAGAATGGGCGAGTACATAGCGAGCGCGTTGCGGGGAGGAAAAAAAGAAGCGGCAGAACCACTTGGTGGTTCCGCCGCTGAGGGTCTGAGCAGACTGCTAGCGCATGGCCTGCATCATCACGCCGACGAACTCATCCCACTCATCCTCGAAGAGATGAACCGTCACGTTATCGATCTCGATGTGGTAGATCAGCTCGTTGTTCTCGGGCTCGTGCGACGCCCACACCGTGTAGTTCTCGGACTCGCCCAGCATCTGGACCTTCGGTTCCTTGGGCACAGAATCCTCCTGGATCGATCTCTTGGCGTCTAGCGCCGGCGACCGCGGCTGCTATTCCTGCGACCACCACCACGCGGCGCGTCCTTGGCCTTCGCCTCTTCCAGCGTCCAACCCTCGAGCACGGCCTGGCGTGAGAGCCGGACCTTGCCGTCGTTGACACCAGTCACCATCACCACCAGCTCATCGCCGACAGTGGCGACATCGGTCACACTCTCGACGCGAGTGTCGGAGAGCTGGGAGATGTGCACCATGCCATCGGTGCCGGGGAGAATCTCCACAAAGGCGCCGAAGTCCGCCACGCGGACGACCTTGCCGGTGTAGATACGTCCCTCCTCCGGGACCTCCATCATCGCATCGATGTGCTCCAGGGCGCGCTCCGCACCATCGCCGCCGGGGGCCGCGATGAAGACGGTGCCGTCCTCCTCGATGTCGATCTTGACCTCGTACTCGGACTGCAGCGCGCGGATGTTCTTGCCGCCGGGGCCGATCAAGGCGCCGATCTTCTCGACGTCGATCTGCGTGGTCAGCATCTTGGGCGCGTAGTCAGAGACCGACTCACGCGGCGCGGGGATCGCAGTCATGATGACATCGATCACCTGCTCGCGGGCCACACGGGCCTGTTCCAGCGCCTCGGTCAGGATCTCGCGGCTGACACCCATGATCTTGATGTCCATCTGCAGGGCGGTGATGCCCTCGCGGGTACCGGTGACCTTGAAGTCCATGTCACCCAGGTGATCTTCCATCCCCTGGATGTCGGTCAGCACGCGATAGCGCTCGCCGTCGGAGACGAGACCCATCGCTATGCCGCCGACGGGTGCCGAGATGGGCACACCGGCGTCCATCAGCGAGAGCGTGCTGCCGCAGACCGAGGCCATCGAGGTGCTGCCGTTGGAGGACATGCACTCACTGACGACGCGAATCGTGTAGGGGAAGACGTCCTTGGTGGGGAGCACCGGGATGAGCGCCCGCTCTGCCAGGGCACCATGACCGATCTCACGGCGACGCGGTCCACGCATGGGCCAGGTCTCGCCGGTGGAGAACGGGGGGAAGTTGTAGTGATGAATGTAGCTCTTTGTCTCCTGAGGGAAGAGATCGTCCAGCTCCTGCCGCTCGCCGGGCATACCCAGGGTCGCCAAACTCAGGACCTGGGTCTCGCCACGTGTGAAGAGGCCCGTTCCGTGGGGGCGCGGAACCACGCGAACCTCAGCGTCCAGCTGGCGGATCGTGTGCTGATCGCGACCGTCGGGGCGGACACCTTCGCTCAAGATGCGCTCACGCACAATCTCCTTGAGGACATCATGGAAGGCCTCACCGATCAGGCGCGAGGACCAACCATTGGCCTCAGCCTCGCCGGCCAGGGCCTCCTTGAGCTCATCCTCCAGCGCATTCAGCGCATCGAGGCGCTCGCCCTTAAGCTGCGTTGTGGAGACAAGTTCGCGTACGCGATCACCCATCAAGGACTCGACCTGGGATGCGAGGGCCTCGGGCATCTCGAAGCGCTGATAGTCATCACGCTTGGGCTTGCCGACGACCTCACGCATCTCATTCTGGACACGGATCACGTCCTGGATCGACTGGTGCGCCAGCTCGATCGCGTCGAGCATCGTCTCCTCAGAAACGATGTCGGCGCCGGCCTCGACCATAATGATGGCCTCGGCGCTGCCGGCAATACGCAGGTCCAGGCTGCTCTCAGCCATCTCTTGGATGTTGGGATTCACGACCAACTCACCGTCGATCAGGCCGATGCGCACGCCGCCCACCGGACCGTCGAAGGGGATATCCGAGATGGTCAACGCTGCTGAAGCCGCGATGATGCCCAGAACGTCGGCGTACTCGCTCTCGCCCTGCGAAAGCGGCTGCACGATCACCTGTACATCGTTGCGGAAGCCTTTGGGGAAGAGAGGGCGCAGGGGCCGGTCGATCAGACGGCTGGCCAGAATGCCCTTCTCCGACGGACGTCCCTCGCGGCGGAAGAACGAACCGGGGATACGACCTGCGGCGTAGAGCCGCTCCTCGAAGTTACAGGTCAAGGGGAAGAAATCAATGCCCTCGCGGGGGCCTCGGGACATTGTCGCCGTTCCCAGCAACACGGTGTCACCGGATTGGAGCACGACCGACCCACCGGCCAGACGCGCGATCTTGCCCGTCTTGATGGTGAGCGTCTGGTCGCCCAGCTTCGCTTCAAACACATGCTCTTCTAGCACAACTATCTCCTATCGCCGTACTCCCCCGCGATAGAAGGTATGAAACTGGGAGCTGCCGTGCAACGGATAGCCCATCTATCGTGCACCCCAGGTCCCAATTCCCACCAACCATCGGAGGGAAACCGGCCTTATCTGATGACCGGGCGCTATTGCCCAGCCGGGTAACTACCTACAACGAAAGACGAGTAGAGGGGGTCTCCCGACTCTACTCGCCGATCACCAACCATCCAGTCAGCGTTGCGTGCCTACCTGCGCAGGCCGAGACGCTGGATCAACGCTCGATAGCGCTGAGGGTCCTTCTTCTGAAGATAGCCCAACAGCCGCCGGCGCTGGCCGACCAGCTTGAGCAGACCACGACGCGAGTGCTCGTCGTGCTTGTGCACCTTGAGGTGCTCGGTCAAATCGGTGATGCGGAACGTCAGCAACGCGATCTGAACGTCCGACGACCCCGTGTCCGTAGGGCTCGCCCCATAGTCCTTGACGATCTCTTCCTTCTTCGCCTTCGATAGCACAACCTACTCCTTGTTGAGAGAACCGACCAATCGTTCGCAACGTGTCGGTCAG
>Ga0180429_10000521_pt1 | contig 34092 bp, 28 predicted proteins | sample SS_ome_FD_132428 | JGI IMG/M metagenome (GOLD analysis project Ga0180429, IMG submission 132428) | Hypersaline lake sediment archaeal communities from the Salton Sea, California, USA - SS_1_S_1 metaG | ecosystem: Environmental > Aquatic > Non-marine Saline and Alkaline > Hypersaline > Sediment ...
CTCGAGAGCGTTGAAGTCCAGGACATTCATTCCTGCAAGCCCTCCTCATCGTCACGGACCATCTCTTTCCGATTGCCGCAACACCTCGTTCATGCTTCCGGTTCGGTAACCTTCCAGGTCCAGGGTCACGTAGGCGAATCCCTGCTGCCTGAAAAACCCGACCATATCCTCCCGATGGGTCATGACATCCGGAAAGACCGAGGGTGCCACCTCGATGCGGGCCAGGTTGCCGTGGTAGCGTACCCGGACAGACCCGTGTACCCGTTCCAGCAGGAAGGCCTCGCAACGGTCGATGCGGGAGAGGGCCTCCTCGGTAATCTCCGTTCCGTAGGGAATCCGGGAGGCCAGGCAGGCCAGGGAAGGCTTGTTCCAGGTGGGAAGTTCCATCTCTTCGGAAAGGGCGCGGATTTCGGCCTTGTTGAGCCCTGCTTCCTGGAGCGGGCTCTTCACCCCCAGCTCCTCCAGAGCGCGCAGGCCCGGCCGAAAGTCCGAGAGATCGTCGACGTTGGATCCGTCGAGGACAACTTCACAGCCCTCCTGCCTTCGGATCTCTTCGATCTTGGAGAAGAGATGCTTCTTGCAGTGGTAGCACCGGTCCGGTGGATTGGTCCGGAACCCCTCCAGCAGGATCTCGTCTCCCGTGATCTCACGATGCTCGGCCGAGAACAGCCGGGCCAGGCTTCTAGCCGCCTCCTGCTCCTGGTGCGGGTGCGTTGGAGAGAGGGCCGTGACCGCGATCACCTTTCTTCCGGGATCCTTGCCGAGCACGGCAAGCAGGAAGGTGGAGTCAACCCCGCCGGAGAAGGCGAGCACCACCTTGCGGAGGGGTGCGAGCCGCGTCTCGAGTTGCTCGAGCTTGTCGGACGCCCCGGGCGTCCTGCCGGGGTTGCCGTGATCCGTGTCTTCTTGGTCCATGGAGAGAGCGGCCTCCCAGGGTGGTCAGAATGACATGGTATACATATAATATGATCAATTATTTCGAATTGGCTCTCGCCTTGCAAGGCGTGCAGGCCACGGTGGTGGTTCAAAACAAGAAAAAGGTCGATTCTTTCCGGTCTTTTGGAGCCGACAAGCGGATGCCGTCTTTCCCTTTCAAGAACCTCGTGCTTATCACCCTGGACTGCGTCCGGCCGGACTTCCTGGGCTGCTACGGGTGCCGGGACGTGCAGACGCCCACCCTGGACCGTATGGCATCGCGCGGTGTGGTGTTCGAGCAGGCCATCACACAGGCCCCCAATACCTGGGTTTCCCACGCAGGCCTCCTGACGGGTCTCTACCCTCCCCTGCACGGCCTGAGAACCCCGTACGACCGGATCGATCCCAAAGTTCCCACTCTCGCTTCCCTGCTCGAAGAGCAGGGATACCGGTGTGCAGGCTTTCCCGGCAACGACCTGGTGGGTAGCCGGTCCGGGTTCGGGAAGGGCTTTGATCTCTATTTCGAGGAATATGCATTGGGCGGTCCGGGTGCGGACGGACAGGAAGGAATGACCGCGAACAACCGAAACCGCTGGGAGGACGTGCTCCACGCAGCCGGGGCCTGGCTCGAACGGCAGAAGGACCCGGTGTTCCTCTGGTTTCACTATCTGGATACCCATCATCTCCCGGAGTTCGATCTTCCGGAGTATTACCGCCACAGTCGGGACCCCTTGTGGCAGTTCTACGAGGGCAAGATTTCGTACGCAGACCAGTGTTGCGTTCAGTCGGTGCTGGATCTGCTCGTGAGGAACGGGCGCTATGAGGATGCGTTGCTGGTCGTGCTTTCGGATCACGGCGAAGAGCTCGTACGGGGCAAGCCCCCGGTCCACAACGGGCTTCTCAGCGAGGGCGTTCTCCGGGTTCCGCTGATCCTGTTCGGTGAGCACATTCCGTGGAAAGGATTGCGTGTTCCGGGCCAGGTCAGGACGGTGGACGTGGTTCCGACCTTGATGGGCAGTAGGTTCGAACCCAGCGACGTCTGTCCGGAGTCGAAGGGGCATGTCTTTTCCGGGGCCCCTCTACCGCTGCCCGGTTTCGAGCCAGTGGGCGGATGCATTGAGCAAAGAGAGCTTGCCTATGCGGAGAACGAGCCCATCGGGCTGTCCTGCATCCGCTCCTCGCAGTGGAAGCACGTAACCGGGCCGGAAGGGGATCAACTCTTCGATCTTTCTGTAGAGCCCGGGGAGCAGAGAAACATAATCGATCGTCACCCGAGTACGGCGGCGCTCATGAAGGAGGCGCTGGCACGCATACGATCCTCACAGCCTCCGGGGGATCGGGTCGCCGCAGACCGTGAGGAGGAAGAAACGCGTAGGCTGCTGCGGACCCTGGGTTACCTTGAATGAGCCGATTTCGACCTGAAAGAGCGAATTCGATAGGGATCATTCTTCATTACGAATGCACCTACCGGTGTGCTCATTGCCTGTATGCCTGCCGTCCCGGGCTGAACGAGACCATCAGGGCCGAAGATCTCGATCTCCTCGTGGACTCCATCCACCGCGCATGTCCAACCGCCTACATACATATCGGCGGCGGAGAACCGTTCGCCCACGTCGATCGCCTGATCGGTGTGGTGGAACAGATCAGGCGGAGAGGCCTGTATCCGGAATACGCGGAGACAAACGGGTTCTGGGTGACCCGAGAGGACGCGCGGGACCACCTGCTCAGGGTAAGGAATGCCGGTTGTCCGTGTCTCCTCCTGTCCATCTCCCCCTTCCACAATGCCTTTCTGTCCTGCAGGGACAACGTGCGGGCCTACGAGATGATCGTGGACGTCTTCGGCCCGGAGGGGATCTTCCCCTGGCATCCGGCGTACTATCCCTTGCTGGAACGCGTGGACCCGGACCGCCCGGTTCCCTTCAAAGAATATGCCCGTCACTTCGGTCGGGAGGAGATGGCGGACCAGCTCACCCGGATCATCTACCTGCACCCGGCAGGCAGGGCGTCCTCGAGCTTCGGGCCCTTTCTGGGCCTTCGCCCGGCAGGGTCATACGACGGAAAGCGATGCAGCCGTGAGCTCTCCTCGCCGACGCACGCGCACGTGGATCCGTACGGACACTACCTGACCGGATTCTGCACGGGGCTGCAGATCGGTAACGAGGGTGCCTTCGATCTCGAAAGGCTTTACAGCGAAGGGATTCTTCTGTCCGACTACCCCATTCTCGAGATGCTGGTTCTGGGAACCCTGGGCGACCTTCGCAGCTATGCCGAAGGACTGGGCTTCCAGCCGGACCCAGGGGGATACGTCTCGGCCTGTCATCTCTGCGGCGCCACTCGGACCTGGCTCTATCATCATCTTCCTCGGCACGAGAGGCCTGCGGAACTGACGCCCCGCTTCTTCTACGAGGAAATGGGCCGCCTTCTTGCCCTCTCGCCCGACCCCTCGAACGAAACGAGCGAAGACTAGGGAGGCTCCTGTGGCGGTCCTTGTACGCTTGAACATGCTCACCCACCAGGGGATGCTGAACGAGAAGATCGAGATCGAAGCGGGCAGGGAGATCCGGCTGCACAAACTACTGCGCCGTCTCGACAAGATGGGAAAGCCCGAGAAGGGCTTCTTCCGTGCTGTTCGCAAGGGGCGGCAGGGGGTTACCCTGCTGCTGAACGGGGATCGACTGGACGTCTCCAACGCCCGCAAGACCGTTATCCGCGACGGCGACGAGCTGGCCGTCCTTTCCCCCATCTCCGGCGGCTGATACCGCGCCGCGCTACAGGATGGATGAGAGGAGGAGCCCGCACCACGCGAAATCCTGCGTCTTCCTCCGTGCCTAGTTCTTCAACATGAATCGAGCGTCTGCGATCATCGCACTCTCCCGGTCGCACAGGACCGGGTTGAGATCGATCGACTCCACTTCTTCGCGCATGTCAAAGGCCATCTGCGAGAAGGCGACGATCAATTGAGCGAGCTTCTCCGTGTTTGCAGGCTCTCTTCCTCTGTGGCCTTCCAGGAGTTCCCGGCCCTTGATCGATTCGATGGCGTCTATCGCGTCGTCCATCGAGGCGGGTGCCATACGGATGGAGACATCCTTGTAGACCTCGACCGACGTGCCGCCGATACCCACCACCACCACGGTGCCGAACTGGGGATCTTCCTTGGACCCCACGATCATCTCGATCCCCCGCACCATTTGATCCAGCAGAAGCCCCTGGAATCCCTTGAGCCCCGACATCCGCTGGTAGACCGCCTCGATCTCCCGGTCGTCCCGCACCCCCACCACCACGCCACCCACGTCCGACTTGTGAAGAACGTCCGGAGAGACGACCTTTGCAACCAGCGGATAGCCCACCTCTTTCGCGCCCGGGAGAAGATCCTCCGCACTCTTCGCCCAGAAGAAACGGGTCGTGGGGAGACCGTAGGCGCGGAGCATCTCTTTCGCTTGTGGTTCCATGACCCATCCGTCTGTCCTGGCCGCCTTCAGCATAGCGCGTATTTTCGTATCCATGGCTATCCCTTCATCAGGGACGCTGTCATGTACACAGCGCCCTCAACGGAATGAGCGACCGGCAAACGGTTCGATTCGAAGCCTTCGATCATGATTCCGTATTTCTCAACGTGCGGGATGTAAGTAATCACGGGCTTGGTGTGTTCGCGGAAGGCGACTGCCAGCCGTGCGCCAACGTCGGAACTGATCCCGGGCAGGTAGGGCAGAAGGAGCAGGATGACAGCATCCACGTAGTCACGGTTGAGAAGGAAGTCCGCGGCCGCGTAGAAGTCGTCGTCTACAGCACTGCCGGTCAGGTCCACGGGATTGTTCAGGGATGCGATGGATCGTATGCTGTCGGAAAGCCGGCTCCGGAGTTCCTCCTTGTCTGAATCGGGCACATCCGCGAGATTCAGGCCTCTGGCGTAGCAGAGGTCCGAGGCCATGGCCCCGTGACCGCCGCTCCCGGTAATGATGCAGACATTCTTGATCTCGTGGGATTTTTCGCAGCAGCTCAGGGCCTCGCAATAGGATACGAATTCGGTCTCGTTTCTCGCCTCGATCGCCCCGGCCCGTTTCACGAGCTCGGAGAAGACGGTGTAGTCTCCAGCGACCGATGCGGTGTGCGAGCTGACCGCCCGGGTCCCCCCCGGCGTCTTTCCGGACTTCAGCAGGATCACGGGCTTGTTGAAATCCCTCATCATCTCCACGAAGTCCCGCCCCCGGCCCTTCTTGAATCCCTCGATGTAGATCCCGATCACCCTCGTTTCCGGGTCCTTCTGAAAATACTCCAGAAGATCCACCTCATCGACGGCCGCCTTGTTGCCGATGCTCACCGCCTTGGAGACACCCACATCTTCCTGCCTGAGCTTGATGATCAGGTCGACCAGAATGCCGCCACTCTGGCTGATCAGGGCAACCGCCCCGGGCTCCGGCACCACAAGCCTCTCGGGGGGAAGGAAGAAGGCATCCAGGTAGGGTGGGGAATAGATGCCAAGGCAGTTCGGTCCGATGATCGGGAAATCGTTTTCCTCGGAGAAGGCCGCGAGTTCCTCCTCGATGTCCATCCTGCCAATCTCCGCGAACCCCCCGGAGATGACGATCGCGCCGGCCACGCCGGCTTCCGCGCATTCCCGGATGGTCTGTGGCACGAGCTCCGCCCTCACGGCCAGAACAGCCAGGTCCACTTGGCCCGGGATTTCCCGCAGATTCCGGTAGACTTCCTGACCGTAGAGGGATCCACCCTTGGGATTCACGCAGAAGGCTTCCGCCTGGTACCGCAGATGGTTCTTGTTGTAGATCACGTTGGCCGGGTGGAAGGGGTTGGACAGCGACACGCCCACCACCGCAACCGTCTCCGGCTCAAAGATCTTCCTGAAATCCATCCTTCTTCCTTTCCATCAGAGGCTCGCGGACAGGGCGACCGGCCCTTTGGTGGTGCCCTCCAGGCCCAGGACGGCGACTTCCATGAAGAATCGAATCGGCGTATCTTAGCAGAACAAGAACGGCGATTTCCAGTCGCGTACGGATTACCGCTTGATGAGGCGCAGGAAGTTCTTGACCAGGAAGGGGTTGAAGGTCGTCCCTTTTTCCGACTCGAGGACGTCGATGATCTGTTCCAGGGGCTTGGGCTCCTTGTAGCATCGCCTGCTGCGCATGGCATCGAACACGTCGGAAATGATGAGCATCTGGCTCACGATGTTCGGCTTCCAGTTCTCACCAATGTGGGGATAGCCGGAACCGTCGAATTTGAGATGGTGTTCCAGGGCGGCGAGCACGGAGAGCTTCGGCACCCCCTCCAGGCCAAGGATGTAGCGAGCCCCTCGAACGGTGTGGCTCTCCATGATGGAACGCTCTTCAGGCGTCAGCGCGCCCGGTTTCGACAAGATCTCTTCGGGAACGAGCAGCTTGCCCGCATCATGCAGGGCGGACGCCATTCCGATCTCGTAAAGCTTGTCCCCCTGGAAGCCCAGGGATTCGGCCTGGCTCATGGTCAAGATGCACACATTGACCACATGGGTGAAGGTGTACTCGTCCGCAGACTTGAGCGATGCCAGCATGCGGATCGGGCTGACACCGTGTGCGAAGGCCCTGACAAAGGTGTCGACCACCTCTCCCAGCCCTTTCGCGCTGAACGTCTGCTGACGTGCGATCTTGTCGTAGATCTCTTTGATGTCCTCGAGCCTGGCGCGGCACAGGGTGTTCATGGCCGCGATCTGTTCCTCTTGCTCTTCCGACAGAGGCCCGTCGATGGCCTCTACGTCGCCGAAGTCGACCCGGATGTCGAGCTTGCCGAGCCTGACGTCGGTCCGGCTGCGGATCGACGATTGATCCGTGGCGATCAGGTCTCGCAGGAACCCCTGAAGCTCCTCCTTGGTGATGCCGGAGACAAACGTCACCCTTTCGATCCCCGCCTCGCGAAGGGTTCGCAAGAACTGGGCGAAGTGAGGCCCCGTCTCCGCGAGAGGGTTCTGGTCGCAGACGACACGATCGTTGACCAGCAGAAGGGTCGTCTCCCCTTTGTCCAGGAGGAATTTTGTGAGCTCGAAGTGCGCGGTCTCGACGTATTTTTGCACCTGCGGGTGCTGGTCCGGGTACAACCGCATGCTGGTGATTGCACCGCTCAGGTTTTCGACTACGTCATGGATTTCGCTGTGCGGATCGATTTGCAGCGCTTCCATCGACATCCTCAAGCCTCCCCTGTTGTGGGTGGAGAGTCGATCGGCCTGCCCCTGTGCTGCGGGAGACTCTCCCGGCAGGCGGTTCGGACGTGCGCGTCTTTGGACTGCGAGCCGATTCGGAGAAGAGGGGCCAGCGGAGCGGCCTCATAGAGTCGTAACGACTGAAACAGGAGCAGCTTCAGATTCGCAAGCTGCTTCGGATACAGGCTGAATCTCGTCTTTGCCAGCCGCTCGAGCACCGGAATCGCACTGGCATGCCCGATTCTTCCCAGGGCCTCGATGATCTTCTCGTTCCTCACGTAGTCCACCCGGAAGAAGGAAAAGGTCCTGACCATGGAAGCCAGGTCCTGTGCTAGCTCTTCTACCTTGTACATCCCCGCGATCTCGATGACCCGGAGCTGGTCGTCCGCATTCTTCAGCTTGAGGAATTTCCGGAGCAGGTCGACCGATTCCGGGTCTTGGAACCGGACGAGCGTTTCGAGGATCTCCATCCGGATCTGCCGATCGTCACGATGTATGAGTGGCCGCAGCTCCGGAATCAGGTCGTGGGTACCGAGCCGGCGGACCAGGCGGACCAGACGGACGAGCGGAGGGCCCCCGCGGGTCGAAATCTCCTGCTTGGCAATCTCGGTTACACGGTCCTTGAAGATCGCCAACAGATTGAACAGGCGCTGGTCTTCTCCCGATTGTTCCCGATTGAGGTAGAGGTTGAGAGCTTGGGGCACGATGTCCGGACCGATGGCGGTGAGGAAGGCCTGGGCCTTCCCATCCTGACCGCTTTCCCATTTGTCGAAGGCGGCGAGTGCCTTGGAGAGGAACGTGGGGTATCGGAATCTCTGCAGTGCGCCCCCTGCGATCGAGCGCAGGGCCGGATCGGGCTTGCCCCTTGCGTGCCGTTGGAGCGTGTTCAGGATCTCGAGAGGAAGGGTGAACTCGCCTTCTCCAATCAGGTCGTTGGCGATACGAAACGTCTTGTTCGCGTAGTCTTTGTACTCGTCCTCGCCGGGATCCTCTTCCATGAAGGCGATTAGAGCCCGTGCAATCTGTGCGTCGAGATGGCGGGATCCGAGAGAGTCTATCTCTTCTCTTATCTCTTCGGGCAGGGACATCCCTTCGGGTGGACGGGCGCCGTCCAGGGACAGATCCTTGAGGGTCTCTCCGTAGTCGGAGGTTACGTAGCTCTCGTAGGCCTCCCGGTCGAAGAGGTCGAGAATCTCCTTGTGCTGCCTTGGGTCGGAAGACTCGAACCGGCCGACCTTCGAGTCCGCAGCGCCATCGAACGCGCTCGACTCTTTGACTTGGGCGATCTTCTGGACGAGGTTCAAGAGAGTCGGGGAGATTTCGCTTCCCTGTTTGTTGGCGTGCCGCAGCATCTCGAGAATGAGCCCGTGCGACATCCCGCTCAACAGGTTCTCCACCACAGGGCTGTCGCCCTGCACCGCACACTGCTGGTACGTGGCGTCGAGGAACTGGTGTCGGATGGTGGGCTGGAGTTCTTCGAGCAGGGCGCTCAGGTTTCTCAAGTTGGCGACGCGATAGGCCTGGTCGTCCCCGGAGGGCGCATCCTGGTTGAGGTGTTCCTCCACGGTCTGCTCGTAGCTCTCGAGGGCCATCTGGTGGTCGAGGCGGTTTTCATTCAGATACGCGGCGATGACGCGAGGCGCGTAGTCGTCCGCACTTCGCAGGGGAATTCCCTTCTCCGTATCTGTCAGGGTGCCGAGAATGAGGTGGGTCACAAAGCCGCCCCAGAGCGAATCGTTCTCGTCGTCGGCTTTTCCTCGTCCGCGCCTCTCGATCTCCTCTTCTTCGGTGTGCAGGAACTTGCTGTAGTCGATGCACTGGACCCGGATGTGATGAACCTCTTCGTTTGCCAGGGCCCTTTCGATTCCGCCCTCCGCTCGGAGCCGTTCCGGGTCGTCCGCGATCACCCGCAGAAAGGCCGCCAGCTCGTCGGACGACAGGCCTTGCCGGAAATAAGCGACCGCAATGTCGTGATCGCGCAGGATGGAAGAGAACTCTTTGCAGATCGCGTCCTTCAGCTTGGTCGAATCACGGCCCACGATGAGGCCGTCCTTGTCCGTGCCGATCGTCATCTCGGGCCGTGCGCCGAGGATCTCGTCCCAGGTCTTTCGGGCCCGATCGATGCTGTCCTGGATCTGTGTGTGGCCGGCCGGGTACATGAGAATGGTCTTGCGCGTGGCGCTGAGCTCGGCGAGAGCACGCGCGAGCAGCTTTTCGTCGGAAGGCGTCTGCCCTTGCGACCCTGATGAGGGATGGGGATCCGGTTTTCGCTGTGCTCGATCACCCAGGTCCATGGCGTTCGTAGGGGTCCTCTTGCTGGTTGTCGCCAGGTCGGCCCGAGCTATAATAGGCAGGCCCGACTCAGCTTCGTCGGAAGTGTCACACTCCCCGGCCCCCGGAAAGGGCGGAAATGGTCCGCTCCCATAGGAAGGAAATCGGCTAAGGGGACAAAAAATATGAATTTTCTCTGGATTTTGGAAAGGCTAGTGTCCTGTCCCAGAAATGGTCATGTACAGGGTTGTTTCGTAATCGGGGAAAGCCCCCCCCGAGAAGCGGCAGAGCGGTACAAGGGTCTTTCTGGGTCGGGACACTAGCCTTTGAAGGGCTACAATTCGTCCGGTCTCGGGATCCAGCGGTTCTTCTGGTACCAGGCCAGGGTCTTTTCCCAGCCCCTGCGAAATCTCGGGTACTTCAGCCGAAATCCCAGGCCCATCAGCTTCCGGTTGTCCACGACCAGATCGCCCTTTCCAAGCGGCAGGGTGGACGGATCCTTCCCGGCCAGGAGCACCTTGTTCAGGCGGTGGGTCCGGACCAGCCTTTCCCACAGGATGTTGCTGAGCCTGCCCAGGGGATTGAAGATCTCCCCCGTCTGGTCGTCGTAGGGGAGAATCGACTGGAGGAGTGTGCTGGGAGGATAGGGAACGCCCGGCTCGAGGGGTGTCAGGCCGTAGGCCTCCATCGCCTCGTTCAGGAAGTGGCCGAAAGGCATCGGATCCTTGCCGGCCACGTTGAATACGCCCCCGTAGGCCTTGGGCTGCAAGAGGAGGAAGACGGCCGCGCGGGCCACATCGTCCCCGTGCACCAGGCTGGCTCGGGGGCCGCCCGAAAGGGGGATGTAATGGGGCCCCAGGGTCCTCACCAGTGGGGGGAGCGTGGCCAGGCAAGCCATGGATGCCATGCATCCCGGCCCGTAGACCGACGCGGGCCTGATGACGGTCACGGACGGCAGCCCGGGTAGCGGATCCTCCCGGACGAGGCTTTCCAGCTCGGTCTGGGCCTGCTCGTATTCATCCCTGGCTTCCAGCGCCGTCTCCTCGCTGACAGGGCCATGGTGTCTCCCATAGAGGCTGGCGGAGGTGATCAGGATGAAACGCTTGATACGGTGTTCTCTTGCCAGCCGGTACAGGATCCGGGTTGCTCGCACGGGTGACGGCCCGGGATCGCCGTAGAGGGGCTTGCCGTCCGCATGGATGCCCGGATGGAAGATTGCGTCCACCCCCTCCAGACAGGAGGCGGCAAACGCGGGGTCGGCGAGATCGCCTTGCTTCAGTGTCAGGTTGCTCTTGCCGGTGAGTGCCTGGATCTCAGGGCCTTTGCTGTCCACTGCGATCACCGAATAGCCGTCCCGGAGGAGTTGCTGGATCAGGGCGCCCCCGACACATCCCCTCGCGCCGGTCACGAGCGCACTCGAGATTTCGTCCTTCAGGGCCTTGCTGAAGGGCGCCGTTTTCGGGGGCGCCGCCTTCTTTGGGGCTGCCGCCTTCTTTGGGGCTGCCGCCTTCTTTGGGGCTGCCGCCTTCTTTGGGGTTGCCGGCTTCTTCGGGCTTGCCGGCTTGCGGCCCTGAGGGGCTCGCTTGGTCTTGGACGGGGTCGCCTTCTTCTTCTTGGTTGCGGCAGTTCGGGGCTTGGAGGCGCGTTTCGGCTCTGCAGAGGACGCCTTCTTCTTCTTCTTCACGGCAGATTTCCTGGGAGTTGCGGCGGCCTTCTTCTTTGCTTTGGGTTCGCTCTTGGCGCGTTTCAGCTTCTTCTTTCCCATAACAAGGTTTCCTCGTTTCCCCGGGTTCATTGACTTTTTCGGTGCATTCAGGTATACATAGCAGCTCTGGCTGTTCGAGTTCCGTTTCTGATATCCTCACGTTGACACGCACTTGGGAGGAGCGCTCATGAGGAAAAAAATGCATTTAAAAAAGGGCCTTAGCCTTCTGGCCATGTCGGTGGCCGTGGTGTTTCTCTGGGTCGCATTCTCTGGTGCCGTTGTCGAATGCCCTGACGATATCATGATCAACAACGACGGTTGGCCAAAAGACAAGTACGAGCCCGCCAAGCTCTCCCACAAGAAGCACGCTACAGAGTATAAGGTTCAATGCACGGATTGTCACCATGTGTACAAAGATGGCAAGAACGTGTGGGAAGAGGGTCAGCCGGTCCAGAAGTGTTCCGAGTGCCACAACGTTTACAAGCTCGGCAAGGACCTGCGAGAAGCCGGTGACGATGAGAAGAAGCTGAGCCTCTACAAGGCCTACCACGACAACTGCAAGGGATGTCACAAGAAAGAGCAGAAGGGCCCGGTCAAGTGCGCCGAGTGCCACGCAAAGATTCCGACGGAGAAGTAATCACTCTGGGGAATTCCAGGGATTGAAACACGCCAAGCGAGATCGAAACGACCCATCTTCCGAAAGGGGGGTGGGTTTTTTTGTGGGCCCATTCCGTGATAAGGTCGATTGAGCCGCGAAGAGAAGAAGAGAAGGAGGCCCAAAGTGAGTGTGAACGTTGTCGAAAAGGTGGATGATCGGGTTCCCGTCCGGCACGCGCTGATCAGCGTTTCGGACAAGCAGGGACTGGACCTGCTCGTGAAGGGCCTGCTCCGTGTCGTTCCCTCCCTGAAGATTTTCTCCACGGGCGGAACGTATGCGCGGATCGAGGAGATCCTGGGTGAAGAGGCGGGAAAGACACTCGTCCAAGTCTCCGACTATACCGGACAGCCCGAGACGCAGGGAGGGCTGGTCAAGACCCTGGACTTCAAGATCTACCTGGGCCTCCTCACCGAAACGCACAATCCTTCCCACAAGGAAGACCTGAAGCGTACCGCGGCGGTCCCGATCGATCTCGTGGTGGTCAATCTCTATCCCTTTCAGAAGACCGTCGAAGGAGAGGGCGTGACGGTGGAGCAGGCCCGCGCGAATATCGACATAGGAGGGCCCTGCATGGTTCGCGCGTCCGCCAAGAACTACCTGCGCGTGGCCGTCACGGTAGACCCGGAAGACTATCCCGGGCTGATCGGGTCGCTGGAGGCAAACGGCGGCTGCACAAGCCTGGACGAAAGATTCCGTTACGCCCAGAAGGCGTTCACCCACACGGCCGAATACGACCGGCGCATCATGGAATACCTGGGCCGGAAGGGTGCTTCCGAAGTCTTGGATTGCTACAACATCCAACCGGTGAATGCGGGGGATGAATAATGGCCGAAGACCTGAAGAAGGCGTACCGCACGATCGTTCGTGAGGCATTTCCCGAAGGGATGGAGATCACCCTCGTGGAGGGCGGCAAGCGGCAGACCCTTGTCTACGAGAAGGTGACCTGGGAAATCGCCGGAGAGAGAAAGGGGCTCCGCTACGGGGAGAACCCGGGCCAGCCGGCCGCGCTCTACCGGCCGACGAACGGAAATCTGGTGCTCGGGGATGTGGTCACGATTCAGCCCGGCCCCTACCTGGTCTCAAACGCGGAAATGCTCCAGTCCGGAAAGCACCCCGGCAAGACCAACCTGACCGACGCGGACAATGCGCTGAACATCCTGCGGTATCTCCAGGACACCCCGACCGTGGCCATCATGAAGCACAACAACCCCTGCGGCGTGGCCCAGGCGGAGAATCTGGAGGCGGCCTATCTTCGTGCGGACCGTGCGGACCGTATCGCCGCCTTCGGGGGATGCATTGCCCTGAACCGCCCGGTGGACCGGGCCACGGCGGAGGCGATCGTATCCCACTACGCAGAGGTGGTCGTGGCGCCCGATTACGAGCCAGGGGTGATGGAGATCTTTGCGACCAGGAAGAATCTACGGGTGCTTCGGATCCGGAACATGGAGCGGCTCCAGGATTTTGTAGGCTTCTCCTGCCTGGACTTCAAGAGCCTGGTCGACGGGGGAATCGTCGTGCAGACCTCCTACGAACCCCGAATTCGGGGCAAGGAAGATCTGATGCCTGCGGCCTGTACCTACGACGGAAAGGAGTACAGGGTCGAGCGGGAACCAACGGAAGAGCAGATTCAGGATATGCTCTTCGGCTGGTGGGTGGAGCTGGGGATCTCGTCCAATTCGGTGATCTACGTGAAGGATCGGGCCACCGTGGGCATTGGGACGGGCGAACAGGATCGCGTGGGCGTGGCCGAGATCGCCCGGGACAAGGCGTATCGGAAGATGGCGGACCTGATCTGCTTCGAGGAGCAGGGCGTTCCGATCCACGAGTTGAAGGACGAGAAGGTTCGAGAAGAGATCGAAGCGAGGGTGCGGGAGGTCCGAGGCGGCCTCCAGGGGGCGGCCATGGTGAGCGACGCCTTCTTCCCGTTCCGGGATGGTATCGAGGTCGGGTTGCAGGAAGGGGTGACTGCGGTGGTCCAGCCCGGGGGGTCGGAGCGGGACTTCGAGAGCATCGAAGCGTGTAACGAAGTCGGGGCGACCATGATGTTCACGGGGCAGCGCTGCTTCAAACATTAGCAGGTCAAAGAGGGCGTCTCCCTTTTGCCTTTGCCCTTTGACCTTCTGCCTCGGGGCGGAGAGGCCCTTGACGGCTTGTATGGGGGCGAGGTGAAATGTGTGAATCTCATGCTTATGTGGTTCGAGACGGCGAGGAAGAAAAGATCCTGGACGACGTGACCTTTCTGAAGCCCGAAGGGGATCGGGTCGTTCTCCGGAACCTCTTCGGGGACGAAGTGACGGTGAAGGGGAAGATCCAGGAAATCCAGTTCATGGATCACAAGATCCTGCTCAAAGAAACCGCTTGATGTCCTGTCCCGGAAGTCCCTGCCGTACAACTTCCGGCCCAAGGGGAATCCGTTTTTCTTGAGCTGCCCCGTACACAGATCCCGCTCTATCCCTGGCGGTTCATTACCGCCCGCTCGGCGGAGGCCAGGGCGCCTTCGAGATAACCGCCGTGCTCGCCGGCGGTTTCCGTCCCGGCAAACCGGATGATCCCTTCCCAAATCGAGGTTTGACCTGCCGGTGGGTGATAGAGGGGGTGCTCGTACATCGGCGGCTGATCGAACCGGGTGGCGGTGAATCGTTCGCGAGCCCAATCCTGGTAGAACAAGGCCTTCGGCTGCTCCGCCGGTTTTCCGTAGATGTCTGCGAGCTGGGAGAGAATTGCCTCGGTGATGCGTTGCCGGTGCGTGCGCTGGGCGGCAGGAATGCCGAGAAAACCGGTCAGACCGTAAGGGCCCCGGCCGTTGTTGGATCCGTCGTGGATCTCGGCCAGCGGACCGCGTTCGCTGAAAGCCTGGCCCGACAGGCCCCTTTGTCGCCAGAAAGGTTCTTCGTAAAAGACGTAGAATTTTGCCTGACCCGCCATCCATGTGCCGATCTTCAGCATCGCCTGGGCCAAAGGATGAGACAGGTCAGGGGTGAAGAGAATCGTGGCGGCGGCAAGGCGGGGCGGCAGGGCGAGGATAATCCTCTTTGTAGAGAAGCGGGTCCAGGGCTCCTTCTCCAGTTCGCCGACGCTGACCAGAGCGCCGGCGGATTTCTTTTCGATCTGACAGACCGGGTGATTCCGTCGAATGACGTTTTCAGGAATATCCTCACAGAGTCTTTCGATGAGCGCTATCATGCCTCCGGAAAGCCGCCAGGAGAGAGGTTCCATGGCGTACCCGCTGACGGTTCGGACGGCGCCGTCGGAAAGTTGAAAACGGCCCCTACCCTCCTCAAACTGGCGATAACCCGTGAGACCCAGGGCTTGAATAAGGTGCGCCGTTTTCGGGTGAATCGCGGGCCAATACCAGGAGGGGCCCAGATCGGAGAGGAAACCTTGATGTTCGGGGCATAGAATCCTGCCTCCGATACGCTCACGGGCTTCGAGAACGACAAAAGATTCATTTCTTTGGGACAGGAGGTAGGCGGCATAGATCCCGCTGAGGCCACCTCCGATAATGATGGTATCGACTGTTTCCGTGGGCACGGTTATATGGGTTCCATCGTCGGTCAGATGTTGTCGGAATCCAGATCTTGAAGCAGGAAATGTCGGTACCCCCCCGGCAGGACTTGGATCCGCGTTGGAAGAAGACGATCATCATGATTGTTATCATAAATCTACACTGTCTGCGCCTCTTGGTCGAGCACCGCCGTAGTCAGTGCATTACACATTTGCGTTTCAATGGAGTCGGATTGCGGCTGGGGAGGTTTGGGTTTCTTCGTTTGAGATCGGCAGATTTCACCCATCGAGTCGGGTTGTAGCAGGGCCTGACCCCTGGGCTTCAGAGCCTTCGTCCAGGAGGCGACACCCCTCCATGAGGACGAAGTCGTTCGGCAGGGATATGTTTTCGGCCGGGTATTCCGTGACCGGGCCGATTTGGAAGGCACCCTCTTCTCTCCATCGAATCACCGCATAGACCGCATCCACCCCGGCGAACTCTCCGCACTCGGCGAACACCATCTGCCCGTCGCGCATGTAGATCTTTGCCTTGTTTCCATTGTACCCTTCGAGACGGATCTCGCAGCTTCGTTGACTCAGCCCGAGGGCCTGCATCAGGTCGACGAAGGGCAACTCGCGGAAGGTGCCGCGGAATCCGGCCTGTTCCTGCGCCCCCCTGCCCTGCTGCTCTTGCGCAACCAGGGATTTGGCCATCCGCGCCGAGATGAGCTCGTAGTTGAAGGGAGGAACGAAGACGTCGTCGAACCCCGCATCGAGCAGAGTCATGATGAGGGACGGCCTGGTCTGGGCGGTCAGGGCATAGAGCAGTGTGGACGAGTCCTCGCGGACGAAGCGGCTGAACTGCGTGACCTGATCCGGGAAGTCGTCGTAATGGATGACCATGGCGTCGGGTTGCCGGCGCTCGTAGAGATGCCGGGCTTCCGGGAGATCTTTGACCTCCACGATGCTGTAGCCCTCCTGCCTGAGATGGGCAACCAACGGGCGAACAGCATCCGACCGCTCTCTCACGATGAAGACGTCCTTTCGGGTGACGCCCCGGGTCTGTCCCCGTCTTCGCTCGAGCAGCCGGACATAGGCTTCCGTCACCCCGGACGAGGAAGGAAGGGTCCTTTGCGCTTGCAGTCCCGATTTGATCCTGGCGAACACCTCTTCGGAGGATCCTTTGATCGTGCTGAGCACGGCATGGCGATGCCAGACCAGGGCGAGGACTTGAACAGCGAGAGAGAGGTCCGGATCCTCCCGGGTCGCCGGGTCACTTGGAGCCTCGCCGGTGAGGAGCCGGAAAAAACCGGAGAGGCATGCAAAGACATCCCAGGGAAAGCAAAGGGCCTTGGCCGTTTCGAGGGACTGGTCAACGTCCTGGAAGGAGCCCGGGCCGAGCTGCGCGATCCCTGCTTCTCCACCGTTCCCAAGGGGACCGGAAGGGACCAAGAGGAGCGATGCGACCTGGACCCCGTCCGCAGCAAGACGGCTGAGGCCTACGGCAGCCGCAAGTTCAGAGGCATCTTTGCAGATCCATTCATAGGGAGGCCTGGACGGCATGGCGGCGCTGCGGTATTCGGCCATTCGCGTCAGCGCGTTGATCAGGCTCGCGGCCATCCGGTGATAGGGCGCGTGATTGTCCAGCAGGGCATGACTGACCGAAGAGAAGACGGATCGTTCCTTCCCCGGGAGCGGCAGGTTTTCGGCGCGGATCCATTCGTAAAAGGTCTTCTCCAGCTCTTCGGAAATCAGAATTTGGTCGTAGGCGCACTGCTGAAGGCCGGCAAGAACCTCCTCCCTTTCGCCCAGAACGGTCAGGGCGCAGCCCTCGCGTTCGAAGATGGAAACGAGCAGGCCCTTCAGGAAAGGGCTCTTCGTGATCATGAGGACGTTGCGCAGCGACGCTTCCTCTGTTGAGGTCGGCTGTTCGGTCGGTCCTTCCGGCGCCCCCGAGGGGCCGTCGCCTTCGAACAGATCGGGCAACTCGATGATCTCATCGATGCCCCTCTCCTTGTCTGCTCCGTGGTAGTGCGTCCGAATCGCGTTTCGCAGGACAGACTCGGCGGCGATACAGGGCTCCACGTGCCATGCGCCGGATGCCTCTTTCGCGAGATAGAGCGCATCCTTCTTGTCCGGATCGTGCATGGCAAGCGACAGGGTCCGGGTCTCCGGATCATAAGCAATGGGGCAGACCGTGTGCTCGTCCGCCACTGCCGCCGGGACCTTCTCGATGACCTCCGGCGAGATCTCCCGGTTGCCGAGCTCGACACCCCGGATGCCGAATTGTTCCCCCAGGGCCAGGACGAGGTCCTGTTCCCTGATGAACTTGTAGTACATCAGGTGAGAGCCCAGAGGACCCTGGTGGGATTTCTGACGGAGCAGGGCCTGCTTGATCTGGTCTTCGGTGACCAGGCCTTTCCGGAGCAGGATCTGGTCGAGTCGCTCTTTCGCCATCGGTGCTTTCCCTCTGCCTGATCAGGCTGCGATCTGTGGCGAGGCGCCAACCGATCTTCCGTGAGCGAGGATGGCCTGGGGGTTCTCGGCGTAGCGGGCCGCTTCCTCTGCCGTGACCACCTTCGCGGAGACCAGCTGTTTGAGGTGATCGTCCATGAGCTGCATCCCCTCCTTTCTTCCCATGACGATCGAGTTGGTGATCTGATGGGTCTTGGACTCGCGGATGAGGTTCGCGATCGCGTGATTGCGGGTCATGATCTCCAGGGCGGCGATCCGGCCGCCGCCTTCCGCCTTTCGCAGCAACTGCTGGGAGCAGACGCCGACGAGGACCTCGGAAAGAGCGAGCCGTATCTGGGCTTGCTGGTCCACCGGGAAGGCGTCGATGACACGACTGATCGTCTGGGATGCGGATTTCGTGTGGAGCGTGCCCAACACGAGCAGACCGACCTCCGCCGCCGTGAGGGCCAGGGATATGGTCTCGTTGTCCCGCATCTCCCCGACGAGAATCACGTTCGGGTCCTCTCGCAGTCCGGCGCGAAGCGCGTTGGCAAACGAGAGGCTGTGCTCACCGATCTGGCGCTGGTGAATCAGGCAGTTCTTGTTCGGGTGGATGAACTCCAGGGGGTCCTCCAGGGTGATGACGTGGTAGTTCATGTGTTCGTTCAGGTGGTCCACCATGGCGGCCAGAGTTGTGGTCTTCCCGGAGTTCGTCGGCCCGGTTACCAGGATCAGGCCGCTCCTCTTGAAAAGCATCTCCTTAAGAACCTCCGGAAACCCAAGGGCGTCGAGCGTCGGGACCTCTCTGGGTATCAGACGGAACGCAGCCGCGAGCCCGGGGTGTTTCTTGAAGATGTTCACGCGGAACCGTGCAGAGCCTTCGAGGGTGTATGCAATGTCGATTTCGCCTGTCTGTTCGAATTTATCGATCTGGCGATCCGTCAGAAGCTCGTAGAGAAGGAGCCTCACTTCATCGATGGTCAAGGGCTTGTTCTTGGTCTTCTCGAGGACTCCATTGATCCTGACCAGGGGCTCAGATCCATCTCCAATGTGGAGGTCGGAGGCCCCCACTTGACTCATGATCTGCAGAAAGGCATCGATTTTGGGCATGGGTGCGTATCCTTTCCCGGAGGAGGGTTTGTCATAAATTTCATCGGAAGATCGGGCCCTTTCCTTGAGGGGTCGGCTCGACCTCGAAGGCGGCGACGATGTGGAGATTCCGCACACCAAGATCCGCGGAATCTCGTAGATCTCCTTTTGCGGGATTCCGCGGATTCCTGCGCGAAAAAGGGGAAGGAGGAAGACATCATGGGGCGTCTGCTTTGTGGTCCCTTTCTTTCCTTTTTCAGGCCCTGCATTCGGGACCGAATCCCCATGGGCGCTCCGGTCCCCCCGTGCACGTAGAGAGCGTGTTCCGACGAGGGGCCGCGTCCGTCTCTAACCATAGAACAAATGTTATCCCTGTTGTAATTTGGTATGTTTCTTGCTCTTCCGGCAGGGAGAGTCAACCCCGGGCAATTCGGGGACAGCCACTAAACTCGGCAACCGACGGATTGAGTTCAGTGGCTGTCCCCGAATTGCCCGCAAACCTCGCAGGCCCTTTTGAAAGAGAGGGGTCTGCATCTCAGGTACAAGAAACCAGGGAGGGAGTATCCATGAGCTACGGTATGGGAAGAGCAGGGTCGATCGTGTTGGGGGTTGTCCTTGTCCTTGCGTTGCCGGGCCTTGTCATGGCGGCCGATGCGGATGGAGACGGAGTTCAGGATCTGCAGGACAACTGCGCCTTGGCCTACAACCCGGATCAGGCGAACCGAGATATCGACGGCATAGGAGATGCCTGTGACAACTGCATAGACATTTGGAACGCGAACCAGGCCGATTCGGATGCGGATGGGTGGGGCAATGCGTGCGACAATTGTCCGGCGGCGCCCAACCCGGACCAGGACCCCTTTGCCTGCGAGGACCCGGACGAAGACGGGGTCCTGAATCCGGACGACAATTGCCCGAAGGACTACAACCCGGGCCAGGAAGACCAGGACGGTGACGGGGAAGGGGACGCCTGTGACAATTGTGCCGATGTGGCGAACCCGCATCAGGAGGATCAGGACCATGACGGGGAAGGGGATGTCTGCGACGATGACATCGACGGCGACGATGTACTGAACGGGACGGACAATTGTCCGCTGCTGTCCAACGCTGGCCAGGAAGATGCGGATTTTGACGACCTCGGCGATGTGTGCGACAACTGTCCCGGCGTGGGAAACCCGGGACAGCAGGACGCGGATGGGGACGACTTGGGGGATGCTTGTGACAACTGTCCCGAAGTAGACAATCCGGATCAGGAGGACGTCGACGGGGACGGGGACGGGGATGTCTGCGACGAAGACATCGATGATGACGGACTCCCGAACGAGACAGAGAACTGCCCTCTCGTGTTCAACCCGGGACAGGAAGACAGCGAAATTCCTGCGGGGGATGGGGTCGGTGACGTTTGTGACAACTGCCCTGCCGCATACAATCCCACCCAGGATGACAGCGACCGGGACGGAATGGGGGATGTCTGCGATCCGGATCCGTGTCCGGTCTGTCGCCCCTGCGTGTGCGGGACGATCTACTCTCATGGGGCCGGCAGGCCAGGGATGAGCGTTGCGCTGAACGTCCTCATCTATTTCCTTCCCCTGCTGCTGATCCCCGTACTCCGGCGATCGCGTTTTGTCTTGGGCAAGGGGAGGTAGGAGGGAGAAAACGATTTCCACGGGGGGGTCAAGAGGATTGGCTCGCCCTCGCGGCTTCCTCGCTGGCAAAGGGAAACACACTTGCCCGCACAATGAGGACCTTTCAATCTGGCCCTACGCGAATGCAGGGTGAGGGCACGCCCCCTGGGGTGTCGCCTTTCTATCAACGGCCCGTCTCGACCATCCTCCTGCTGTGATGCTTGGGCCCCAGGCTTGAGAAGATGTAGAGATATACCGCTGTCTTGGCAATTGTCCTGAAAATCCTTTATAATACAAGAGGTTTGAAAAGCTTCTTCGTAATGACGCAATCAGTAGCATGGGGAGGAAGAATGGAACAAGGGCAATACCGAATCATGGTGCCTGTGTGTGTCAGCCTTTTCCTGTGCCTAGCGCCAACGGTGCTGGCAGATGTCTCACCCGGGGATGTTATCGACACGACAAACTGGGAGAAACTCGAGGGCCTCGTGCCCGATGCCTTGGTCAATTGGGTGAAGAAGGGAGACTTCATCCTTGAGGTCGATGAGCTCGCGTATGTGCCTCGAGACTATTTTCCCGTTTATGCACGGAAGGCATTCCAAGGGAATGACGGAAAGTATCAGGTGGACGAGGGGGACGGTATAGTTGATGCGAAGACCGGCAAGCCACCAGGACATATAGTGGGGCTTCCTTTTCCGAGTGTTGATCCGAAGGATCCGAAACTGCCCCAGAAAATCATGTACAACGCGCTCTACATGCAGTACATCCTCGGCAACCTCCGATTTCCCTTCCAGAATATATACATAGGCCGTTCCGGTTTCGAGCGGGAGATAGGCTGTCTATGGCAGCAGGCGCCCATGGACGGATACCCCGGAGCGAAGGAGCTTCGAAACCCGGAAGATGTCGAGAAGTACACGATCCTGTTGGTGGAAAGGCCTTTCGATTTGGCCGGAACGTCCATTATGCTTTGGCGCTACCTCAATCCCAGGAAGCAGGACAGCACCTTCGGCTACATCCCCGCAATCCGGAGGGTGCGGCGGATGAGTCCTGCCAATCGGTCGGATGCCCTCCTTGGATCCGATTTTTCCGTGGATGACGCGAACGGATTCGACGGAAAGATCACCGCCTTCGAGTGGAAATTCCTCGGCAGCCGGGAGATGCTGGGCCCTTCTCTCGGCACCAAGCCGATTCGGGTCCTGAAGAATGATGAAGGGGAGTGGGACACAACGAAGGACATTCCCGCTTTGACCTACGGGTATCAGAGAAAAGGCTGGCAAGGGGCCTCCTGGGCCCCGACGAATCTGGACTGGGTGAAGAGACCTGCCTACCTCGTGGAGATGAAACCGAAGGATCCTTACTACAACTACGGGCCACAGATTCTATGGGTTGACGCCGAGATTTTTGGATGTGCCTACAAGGTGATTTATGATAAGAGTGGAGCCTATTGGAAGACCTTCTTCAGCGCGGCCACGGCCTGCGAAAGTCCGGACAAGGAGGTGCGGTTTATTTCCCTGGCGTCCCAGCAGTCCGTGGATGACCGGAGCAACCATGCCAGTGTGATCGAAGACGCCAGCCCGCGAAACGTATGGCATTTCTTTGCCGAGCTGGATTTGAATGACTTTTCGTTGGCCGGATTCCAGAAATTCTGCAAATAGGCTACTCCGCGCGACCAAGCGGCCAGCGCCGGGAGAAGCGGGGGCGCGTGCCCGTGTTCTGATGCCTACATGCCGACAACTCTTTTCGGCACGTTCTTCTTGTCAGTTGCCAAACCCAACCCAGCGACCCAATCGGAAATGAGTTGCATGAAGGGGCCCGTTTCTTCAATAAAGGGGAAATGGCCGCTCTCTTCGAAAACGACCGATTCTGAATTGGTCAGCTCGGCGTGAATGCGTTCCCCGGCCTGGGCGGGCGGGGTGATCCAGTCCTTTCGACCGGAAATGACCAGGGTGGGCGTTTCGATCTTGTCCAATTGGTCCAGCGCATTGAACGAGGGCAAGCAGTGTGCGTTGGCATGGTTCTGGGCCGCGACACTGTAGACCATCTTCCCGTCCATGGCGGCACCCACACCAGGATCATACTCCTTGAAGTACAGGGGCAGGTACGTCATCCACATCTTCCGCCATTCTTCATCTTCTTGAACCGTGCCGCTCAAAACCGCCTCGAGGGCGGCGAGCTGTTCCGAGGTTCCCTTCGCATTGGCGTTTTCCAGAATGACGTCCAGGTAGTCGAATACAGGGGCGGTGCAGCAAAGCACGAGACCCGCCACGCGGTCTCCGTATTTCAGGGCGTATTCCAATGCCAGGGCCCCGCCGTAGGAGTGCCCGAAGAGGATGATGCGATCGTGGCCCAACTCGGTTCGGAGGGCGTCGGCATCCGCGATCCACGTATCATGGGAAATCCCCGCCAGGTTGTCCGGCCTTTCCGACCGCCCATTGCTTCGGTGATCGTAGTAGATGAGTTCCATGTGAGAACAAAGGGCATCGAACCAGGGCCGAAAGTAGGAGTGGTCCAAGCCGAGCCCCCCGTGCATCATCAGCATGGGGATCCCTTGTCCTCGGACCTGGAAATAGAGCCTGGTATTGTTCACCTGTGCGTACATTCCTCCTCCTTGTGGAACCGGCGGACGCCTTTCCGTCCTCTGTTGAAGGGTAACGGCCCGGACATCCCTCTACCGTACTTCCATATAAACATCGTTTATGAAAGAGGAGAAATTTAGTTTCTTGGATAAAATTTTTCAGGCTACTTGCCCTGCTCCTGGATGATCGTCTCGATCATTGCGTCGGCCAGTTCGACAAGATCCTCGCTCCCTTCAAAAGGCGGGCGCTCTTCCATATCTGCCCGGATGATCGAGTCTTTGTACGGAAGGAACCCAAGCAGGGGGATTCCCTTGACGTTCTTTTCGAGAAAGGCCTCATCCTCCTGGCCTCGAATCTTGTTGCCCACGGCGCCCAGCTTGAGCAGACGGATGTCTTCCGCGAGTTCTCGAATCTTCGCTGCCGTTTCGAGGCTGCGCTTTCCCGGTTCGAGGACCACGATCAGTCGGTCCACGAACTGCGATGTGCCCCGCCCGAGATGCTCGATGCCGGCCTCCATGTCCATGAGCACCACGTCCTTCCTTTCGATCAGCAGGTGCTGGACGAGGGCCTTGAGCAAGGTGCTCTCCGGGCACACGCAGCCGCCGCCCCCCTTCTTCACTGTGCCCATGCGCATCAGGCGAATGCCGTCGACCTCGGCACTCAGCTTTTCGGGCAGGTCATCCACCTTCGGGTTCATCCGGAAGACGGCGCCCACGGTTCCCGGCTTCGCGCCGGTCCGTTCCTCGATCAGCTCGGCCATCTCCGCTATGGGGCGTATTTTCTCCGGGTTGGTATAGCCCAGGGCTGCGGCCAGGTTTGCATCCGGGTCGGCATCGATGGCCAGGACCCGGTAGCCTCTCTTTGTGAAGGCCTTTGCGAGCAGGGCCGTCAATGTCGTCTTCCCCACTCCACCTTTCCCGCTTATGGCTAGTTTCATGGTCTTTGGTCCCCTTCTTCTTGGATGTCCTTGAAACCTTTTTCGGTACTCACCCTAAATTGTCATTCGAAGCCCGGCCTGTTGTTTGCGTAGCAGGCAGGAGGTGAAGGGAAAAAGCTGTTTGTTTTCAGCTTTTTAGACTTGACTCCCTCGTGATCCTCCCCGTTCCGATGTCTTGGCATGGGCCTTGCTTTTTCACGAATCCAGGCAATGCACTGCATCCCGAGGAGAGCTTCGCCGAATGTCCATGAGATACTTTACCCTTTCTGCCGTGTGCATGCTGATCTTCTGCATGCTCCTGGCCCTCAGCGGGACGACCGATTTCCCAGGGACCCCTCATGAGATCGTTCCCCCGTCCGGCGCCGCATCGGCTGCCCCCGGTTCGAGCCATTCGGGGGTGGGTGAGGCCATGGCGTCGGTGTATCCTCTCCAGGAGGACTCGAACCCGTACGCCGGTGCAGGCGGCAACGGCGTGACGGCGGATGGCGTGGCCGGCAACCGGCCGTTCTTGCTCCTTGGGTTCGTTCTCGTTGCCGTCTGGGTTCTCCTGAGCGTCAGGCTGCTCTCCAAATCCAGGAGCTGATACCCTCTGCTGAGGAACCCTTTCCCTACGTTCGTCCAGCCAAGCCTATCAAGCGGTACGCCATCATCTGGGCAGACAGGACGATATCCTCGGTCGGCAGATAGCGGACGACCGTGCGATCGAAGAGAATCGAGAGTCTTGCCTCGAACTCCTCGTCCTGTTTCCAGAAGACCAGGGTGATCGGCACCCGCGGTAAGACGGGAATCGTGACCGAGAAATCCCCCAAGTCTTCCTTCTTGCCGCCCAACTGTTGGGCCGGTTCCAGGATTTGCTCCGGGTTCCCGCCGAAGCGACCCAGCAAGGGGGCGACCGCACGCTTCTCGAAGGTGGGCACATAGAGCATCGCTTCCCGGACTTCTTTGAAGCTGATGTGTTCCTGGGCCATGGGGCTCCCGTCGGATGTGCTGAAGTAGTGCAGCACCAGAATCTTCTCCCAGAGTGCAGGCTCCTTGCCCGGGTCCTCCTTGTATGAGACATCCGCGGCCGGGCCTCGTATCACATAGGGGGTTGCCAGGAAAGGAACCTCTGCATGGCCTCCTTCTTCCCCGCTGGCCGCTATCCAGGGCACTCCGGCCTTGTCCGCCTGGAGGCTCGGGTCTCTCTGCCCGAAGTCCTTGCGGGCAATAGCAAAGGCGATCTCAAAGTCTTCTTTGGTAGGCATGGATCCTCCAAAAAGAAAGGGGGGCGCGAAGAATCCGGCCCCCCTGGAACACGTCTTACTCTGATCAGGGACTACAAATCCAGCCAGGAGTCTGAATACAGACTCTTCCCCAGCAGGACGTTGGTCGTCTTGACGTAGTCTGCTTCCTCTTTCGAGAGCTTGGAGACGTCGACTTCCTCCCCGTTCATGATCTTTCCAACCAGATCCACGAGTTCGGGCATCTTCCCTCGTGCAATGTCCTGCAAGGGCTTGTCAAAGGCATCGACGATCGCGCCCTGCACCCCGCAGTTGATCAGCAACATCAGGAAGGTCTGGTTCAAGATCGGCCGGAGATGTTCCGGGGCCCCGTTCGAGACATTCGAAAGGCCGTTGGTGGAGCGGCAACCCGGGGCAAGATCCTCCTGGGCCTGGTACAGCCCCATACAGTGCGGGAGCTGGTCCTGCTGGACGTTGACGGGCGTGATGATCGGATCCACGAAGATGTCCTCGGGGGCGACGCCCACTTCCGTGGCCGCCATGTAAAGATCCGCGAGGAACATGGCGCGCTCGTCCGTGTCTCTCGGCATTCCCTGCGGTCCCCAGAGAAGGGCCACCATCCCGGCGCCGTACTTGCCGGCCAGCGGGATCAAGGCTTCCATCCGCTCCGGCCTGGCCATGATCGAGTTGATGATCGCCTTGCCCTTTTTCGGCTGATACACCTTCAGGCCGGCCTCGATCGCCTCCACATTGCTCGTGTCCAGGAACAGGGGCAGGTCGGAGACCTCCTGTACGGTCTTGACGATCCACTCCATGAGTTCGGCCCCACCCTTCCGGGCCGGTCCGATGTTCAGGTCGATGAAATCTACGCCGGCCTCGGTTTCCTTCTCCGCCATTTCGCGGATCGGGCCCGGGTCTCGGTTCTTCATGGCGGGCCCAAGCGTCTTGGATATGACGTTCAGGTTCTCGCCGGTCAGGTAGATGTGCTGCGCCATTTCTCATTCCCCCAAATGTCCACAGATTCCGTATGTTCGTTAAAGGCGAAAGAAAGGTTTCTCTCTTTCGCCTTGACCCTTTCGCTTTCGGCTTTGCCGATCAGCGGCTTACTGATCCTTCAGGAAAGCAGGGAGGTGACTCGCCTCGCGAGGCCCGATCACGATCTTCCAGTCGGGCAGTTCCTCCTCCAATTCCCCGCTCATTCCGGCAGCCAGGCCAGGGATGATCATCTTGTGTTCCTTGACCTTGTCGCCGATCCCGCACTTCTTGACGAAGATGCTGATGGCGTCGGCCACGAACTTTCCGGCCGCCCAGGCGGTCATGACGGACAGGCCTTCCGTGTCGACGATGAGAAGGTACGAAGGAACCCGGCTCGCCTCGATCTCTCCCATGACGATGAAGTAGGTGAGCGAGAAGTTCGTGGTGATCATCACCGGGGAGTTCTCGTCCGGGTTTCCGATCTCGTAGATGCCTTCCTGGGTGGCCATCGGACGCTGCGGATCGGTGTAGATGTTGAGCCGGTTGACGAGCAAGGGGAACAGGTTCTCACCCTTGAGATCGCTCAGGACCGCGATGGCGCCATACTTGTTGATCATCAGGGCCGCGTACATCGCCTCCTTCATCGGATCGTCCGTCATCTCGCAGGGCAGCGTGATGGTCGGGAATCCGAGGGCGGCAAACTTCTTCTCCAGGGCCAGCCGGCGGATGGCCACCTGATCCTGAAGCAGGGTCTTCACGTCCCTTGCCCCGGAGTCGATGACCAGGTCCTTCAACCCTGCCTTGGTGAGTGTTTCCGTAAGCTCAGCCACTTCGTCGAGGCTTGCGCCCTTGACGGCCAGCGGGCATTCGGTTTCCTTGGCCAGCTCGCCCGCCGCGTCCACGTTGTCCTTGGTGGCTGCGTAGAGCAAGGGCTTGCGGTCCTTGGCCGCCGTCGCTCCCGCCTTCAACGCGTCCATGTTGTCCGACATGAGGACGAGACTCTTGGAGGTCATGCCCATGACCTTGCTTACCAAAGCCTCGAACTTCGCAGCATCCCCGGATTCGCACTTCACGGCCACGAGGTCCGGCCGCAGCATCAGGCCGACCCGCTCGTACTCCAGCTTGTCCGCCGCTTCCACTTTCCGGCTTACCTCGTCGTCGCTCATGGCGTCCGTTACAAGGACCCCGAGCCCCGTCGGGTTGTAAAAGGTCTTCTCGTGCCGGTACAGCACCAGCTCGCCGCCTACCTTCAGGGCATTGTCACCGGTTCCGATGGTGACGGCCCGGATGGGCGGTGCCGATGATTCCGCCAGTTGTGCCTTTGCATCGTCGGAGACGTGCGGGCACGCGTCCAGCTCCGCCTTGCCTGACGCCAAGGCCATGGCAAATGCAAGGCATGTGGGAAAACCACAGTCCTTGCAGTTGGTCTTGGGCAGGAGTTTAAAAATCTGGATTCCTGTCATTGCCATTTGTTTATCTCCTTCCTGTCCGGATGAGCATTTCCCGGTTCGAACGTGGACTTCTGGTTTCCCGCCTGTCTACATGATCGGATCCATCGTCAGCGCCGGATGCCCCTTTTCCTCGAGCCAGGGGAGAATCTCCTCTTCCGTGATGCCGATGGTCTCGTCCGCGATCTTGTCCGGGAAGTCCGGAACGCCCAACTCTTCGGCAGCCGCTTTGAGCCGATCAGCGATTTCTTCCTTCAGGCGCTTGGGCATCCAGATCATTCGAAGGAGACCCCCGTCTCCCTTGATGAATTTCCTCTGGGTGATGTAATACTTGCTGTGTCCCACGAATCCCGGAGAGCTCACGCCTCCGCCGATGGTTCCGGCCAGGGTGGTGAACTTCATGCCGCACGGGGTTTCGCCCCGGTGGTCGCGGTCCACGGTCATGATCCCGTTACACATGGGAAGCACAGCGGCGATGCACTCGCAGCAGCCGCAGGTGGTCATCGGCTCTTCCATGATGCTGTAGAGGTTGTATCCCTCGATCTTCTGGCGCGAGGCCGTCTGCACGAACTGGTCGACGCCCTCGAAGCGGCCGAGGCGCTCGTCCACGCATTTGCCCTTCTCGACGGGCTGGTTCGGGCCGGTGGGGTTGATCTCGTAGGAGGCCTTGCAGTCCAGCCAGTTGTACGCGCCGCACAGGCCGGTACGCTCCGGGCTGATCATGCAGACGTGCGTCGGGGCGAAGGACTGGCAGAGCGTGCAGGAATAATAGGTCTCGGTACCTTCGTCGGTCATGCCTTCGACACGCTCGTCGCGGGTTTTGTATATCTCGCGGGCCTGGGCCGTGATTTCTTCCACCTTGGCCAGATCCGTGTAGATGGTCACCTGCACCTTATCGAGGATGTTGCCGAAGTCCTGGTGGAACTTGGCATGCAGGATCGATCCGATGTGCTCCAGCCCGAAGCCCTTCTCCACGGCCTGTTTGGCGACCCGCACCCATGCGATGTCCCTCTGCCCGATGTGCATGGTTCCCTGGGCGTAGTTGATCAGGTGGTGGATCTGCCTTTCCAGGATCGGCTCGAAGTCTTCCTGCATCTTCCTGCCGGCGACCTCCACGTAGATGGCCAGCGGCAGCTTGGTCCCCGGCTCGATGTCCTTGAGGTTTTGGCCAACGACCTCGATCTTGCCGTCCTCGATCTCGTTCATGTCCTTCATCTGTACGAGCTCTACGGCCTGTGTCCGGCCGCCACCCATCTCTGAGTAGATGTCCTCGCCGCGGACCCGCTCACCCTCGAAGGCCGGGCCGTAAGCCGTGGGCACGGGTACCTCGGTCACGGTCACCTTGAGGCCCCGGACCTCGATCGCCTTGGCCACGATCTGGTCGTGCGGGATGTTGGAGACCACGTGCTCGTAGGTGCAGATTCCGGTGGGAAGGATTTCCGGGATGTCCGTGTCGGCGATGACCGGGAACCCGTAGTTGATGGCGCCGGCGCCGTTTGCGTACCACTCGTCGGTCACCGTGCCGAGGGTCATGGCGAAGGCAAAGACGCGGTCCTTGTTGTACATCAGGATCTTGCGGAAATCGCCGGGCTGCACACCGCCGAAGCTCATGGCGGCGCGGGTGGCGAACCCGATGGCAAAGACCGTGGCGCTCGTTTCCGGGCCGAACGGAACCAGGCGGGTGCTCCAGCCGACCTGTACACCGGCTTCCCGCAGCTGATCCGCGAAGCAGGTCCCGTTGTCTCCGGAGGCCATGAATACATACAGGTTCTTCTGCTGGAGTTCGAGGGCGATGTCGGCCGCGATTTCCTTGGTCGGAGCGGCGCCGAGGATGGCTGCAAAGCCCGGAGCGGTGCCGTCCACGAACTCCACGCCCCGCTTCCTGAGGATGATATCGTCTGCAGCGCCCACCCAGGGGTGGGCTTCATCCGGATCTTCGGCCGGCAGGTAGAAGTCCGGGTTCTCGATGTAGCGAATCGCCTCTTCACACTCCTCGGCAAAGAAGGTGGCCATGCCCGCATCCAGGCCCGGTCCCAGGTAGGGAAGGTGGACCTTCTCGTCGGGCACCGGCGGAATCAGGTCCTTACACTTGTCGAGAACGACCTTCATGTCCTCGAGCTTCCTGACCGGGAATCCTGTAATCCCGTAAATAATCGGAAGGTAGTAGCCGGTGTTCGGGAAGGCCACTTCCTGATTTCCGCCGTACTTGTCCATCGCCTCTTTCCACTTCTTCTCCACGCGTTCGTAAATGGCGTGGGCGCCTCGGACTCCTGAGCTGATTATGATCTTCGACATGGTTCTCACTCCTTCTCATGGGCTGGTGATTTTTCTTTATCCGTCCGAAAATCGGTCTCTTACCGTTTCTGTGGCACGTTCGATCAGGCCGTAAGCTCCTGAATCAGGCTGCGAACGAGCTTCACGCTCTCCGGGTGCCTGAGAATCACGATGTTGGCTCCGGCGAGGAGCAGGTCCTGGGCCGTGATCGACTCCAGGAGAACGCCACGATTGACGGGGTCGCCCAGTTCCGGAGCCTGCTCGACGGTCTGCTTGGCCTCCTTGGTCTTCCAGACCTCCTTGCCCACGTTGCAGATCATCGGAAGCTGAAGCTTCTCGTCCTGCTGCGTCATGGCCGCCATGCGGATCCGCTCCATGACCGAGTAGCTGTACTCGATCCCGTAGCCCAGAGCACCGGTCGTCGGGTCGATCAGGATCTGCTCGTCCGGCACGCCCAGGTTCCCCAGCAGGATGTTGAGCTGCTTGGCCAGGTTGATGTCGATCGGCGTGTTGGCGATCACGGTGTGCTTGTACGCGATGGCCGCGGCCCCGATTTTTTTGTAGTTCCCTTCTTGCACGGGCCCCACGGAGAGATTCATTCCCTCGCAGACCTCGCAAACCAGGCGAAGGACGTCGCTGTCCTTCTCCACGCTGGCCGTCCCGTAGACGATCAAGGGCACGTCGATCGCCCCGGCAACCTTCTTCACCACCTCGGCGGCCTCTTCCGGCGACCGGTTCATGCCGTTCGGATCGGTGCTGACCAGCTCCAGATCGATCATCTCGGCCCCGTACTCCTGAATGCACTTCTGGGCCCAGGCAACCGGGTCGTCCCACACGTCCGAAAAGAGCTCCCGGATCGTGTCCGCACAGTCATCGGGCGGCGTGTCCAGCACATCCATGGCAATGCGCGGTGGGTTGGGCAGTGCGCCTTCGAAGCCGTACAGGGGGTAGGCCTCGTCCCCTCCTACGAGAACGCCCTTGGAGGGGTCCCCGATCGGAATCGCTTTGATCTTTCCGGTATAGGAAACCTTGGGTAGTTCTACAGCCATACTGACACCTCCTTGTTCATACGGTTTAGCAGGGAGAAATGGGTAGCAATGTCTCTTCTGGGTCTTTCACGAGCAGATTCAAGCTCGATTACGCTTTTAAAGCAGGAAGATAGGGCGATGTTGAGAAAGGTAGCTATTGTATCTGACATACAGAGTTCCGTCAATATTCCGCTTCGCGCTGTTTCAGGTCAGGTTCAGGTCCTCGAGAATGTGGTCGGAGGCAACTACTGCCGGGCTCGTATCCGGGAGCTCGGTCAGGGGCCGTATGGCCAGGTCGAACTCGTCGATCATCTTGTCCGGCGGGATCTTGCCCAGCAACGGGATGCCGCACGCCTCGATCTCCGCTTCGAGCTGCGGCGGCAACGGATCCGGGGCCCGGGAGACAACGAGGGAGATCTTGGCCACGTCCAGACCGAGTTCCTTGATCAGCGCATGGATCTTCCGGGCGGCCCGGAGGCCGCGAATCGACGGGTCGCTTACGAGGATCATGTGGTCGATCGTCTCGGAAGTCCTCCGGCTCAAGTGTTCCATGCCGGCCTCGTTGTCGATCACCACGTAGGGGTAGTTGCCGGAGAGGTCCTCCACAAAGCCCCGGAGGATCAGGTTCGGGTAACAGTAGCATCCGGGCCCCTCGCCCCGGCCCATGGCCACGAGGTCCATGCCCTTCCCCTCTGCCACTGCAGTGTGCATCTTCACCTGGAGGTAGGCTTCTTTGGTCATCCCCGAGGGAATCGAGGCCTTGTCGTCGATGAACTCTGCAAGGATGGAGCCGACCGTGGAATCAGAGGGCATGCCGACCGCCTCGGGCAAGTTCGTGTTCGGGTCTGCATCCACGACCAGGACCGGGCTCTTGCCCTTCTTCAGAAGGCCCCGGACGATAAGGGCGGCCAGGGTGGTCTTCCCCACGCCCCCCTTCCCACCAACTGCTATTCTGTATCCCATCTCTGTCTTTCTTGCTGCCATCTACGAGGCATTAGATCAAGCCATTCGCCAGTTTCGCGGCCTTAACGGTGTTCATCATCAGCATGGTGATCGTCATGGGGCCGACACCGCCCGGAACCGGCGTGATCATGCTCGCCTTTTCCTTGACGGGCTCGAAATCCACGTCCCCGCAGAGGATCGCCTTGCCGGATTCGGTCTTGCCGATCCGATTTACCCCCACGTCGATGACAACAGCCCCGTCCTTGACCATGTCTGCGGTGACTGCCTTGGGAACCCCGGCGGCCACGATCAGGATGTCACCCCGCAGGGTGTGCTCCTTCATGTTCTTGGTGCGCGTATGGCAAATGGTTACGGTGGAGTTGGCGCCTTCCTGCTTCTGGATCATGATGTTGGCAATCGGCTTGCCGACAATGTTGCTCCTGCCTACCACCACGACCTCGGCACCGGAGGTCTCTACCCCGGACCGGATCAGCATCTGCTGGATTCCGGCAGGCGTACAGGGCAGAAAATGGGCCTCCCCGATCATGAGTTTCCCCACGTTGACCGGATGGAATCCGTCCACGTCCTTATCAGGATCGATGGCGTAGAGCACCTTTGTCTCGTTGATATGCTTCGGCAGGGGCAATTGCACGAGAATCCCGTTAATGCTCGGGTCCTTGTTGTATTTGTCCACGAGCGCCAGCAGGTCCGCTTCAGACAGATCCTCGGGCTGGGTGTCCTGGATCGAGTTGAAGCCCAGGCCGTGGGCCGTTTTCTGCTTCGCTGTCACATAGCTCACCGAAGCGGGGTTCTCGCCCACGAGGATCGTGACGAGTCCTGGAACGACATTGTGCTTGGTCTTCAGATCCTCCACCTCTTGTTTGAGCTCTTCCCGGATCTGCTGTGCGATTTCTTTCCCACTGATCAGCTTTGCAGGCATGTTCTTGGCTCCTCTCTGTTCAAAAAGGATGGACGCTAAATGGGCGAAAAATCCCTCTTTTTTCAGGCGGTTGGGCAGGAATCGCAGACGCCTGTGAAGAATCCTTTTCCCTTATCCTGTCTCGACCTCGAAGGCCGAAGGCAATATGCCGTAATCGAGCCCGTGCCGGGCATCAGGCTGATGGTGCCAGTGTCCGGGAATGTGTGCGCGTCTCTCTGCAGGAGGGCCCCTGTCCACAATCCAGGGACTTTGCAGCATGGCGGAAGAGCCGATTTCGAACCACGCTTACGGCCTAGGAATGGCCATGCCGGCAGGCTTTCAGAGAGAACTATAGGATACCAGGACAAAAAATGAATGAAAGCTCATTCAATTTAGCACAGATCAGGCGGAAAGGCAAGTGAAAACGGCCATGAGGCAAACAAAAAGCCGGCTATCTCTTGACTTCGGGACTCGCCTTCTATACTCATAAATGTGAACGGACGTGGAAGGATTTCCTTGCCCGCCGGGACAACGAATCGAATGGCCGGAAGGTGTATGCTTTCCTCTGATTGCTCCTATCCGTGGTTCAAACGGAACAGATTTCTCCAATCGATAGTGACATGTCAACGCCGATCAATGCCTCGCCCCTGGAAATTCCCTCCCCTGAGGGGCGGTTTGAAACCTACCAGGAAGCCGAAGACTATCTGAACACCTTCACGGACTATGAGCGGATGGAACGGGGAGTCGAGTACCCCGAGGATCTGTTCGATCTCCGTCGCATCGAGAGGCTTCTGGACTGCGTAGGGAACCCCCAGGCAGGCCTGAGCGGGATTCACGTGGCCGGAACCAAGGGAAAGGGGTCGACCGCCCTCTTTGCGGAGGCGATCCTGCGGGCCCACGGCCTGACCACGGGCCTGTTCACCTCTCCCCATCTTCTCGTCAAGGAGGAACGGATCCAGGTGTCGGGGGAGGCCCTGAAGCCGGAGGAGTTCCTGGGCTGGATGAACCGCCTTCGGCCCGCGTTGGTGAGCCTCCAGGACTCGCCCATGCCCCCAACCTTTTTCGACATTGTGACCACCGTCGGCCTCCTGCAATTCCGTGCCCGGGGCGTGGAGGCTGCGATTCTGGAAGTGGGCCTGGGGGGCAGGCTGGATTCGACGAATGTCTTTCTGCCCGATGTCTGTGTCTTGACGAGACTGGGGCTGGATCACACCGAGAAGTTGGGGAACACGCTGGGTCTGATTGCAGCCGAGAAGGCCGGAATCATCAAGCCGTCCCGCCCCGTGATTTCCCATACACAGGAGCCGGAGGCGCGTGTCGTGGTTGAGAAGAGATGTCTCGAGACAGGCTCCCCGATTTGGTGGCTGGGCGAAGACGTGCGGATCGAAGCAG
>Ga0180429_10000525_pt1 | contig 33958 bp, 30 predicted proteins | sample SS_ome_FD_132428 | JGI IMG/M metagenome (GOLD analysis project Ga0180429, IMG submission 132428) | Hypersaline lake sediment archaeal communities from the Salton Sea, California, USA - SS_1_S_1 metaG | ecosystem: Environmental > Aquatic > Non-marine Saline and Alkaline > Hypersaline > Sediment ...
ACGCCACCGGGCTTGTACCTGGTCACGCTCGACGGCATCCCGCAGGGCTACGTCTACAAGGGCGAGCCGACCCGTACGGTGGACGCCGACAGCCGCGAGTTCTACTTCCTGCTCGAACGCGACGAGTCCGACGCGGTTGTGCTGGGCACCGTCTATGGCATTCCCGATCCGGGCAGCCGGCGGCGGGTGAAACTCGCCGGGGCCACGGTCCACTGGCGGCCACGGTCGCCGGGTCTGAAGGCCGTCACGCTTAAGACGGACCGCGAAGGGGCCTATCATCACAAGATCAGCCCGGGTGGGTACAACGTCACCGCCGACGCCCCCGGCTATCGGGCAAAGTCGCGCATGGTGGACGTCAGCCCGGCTAACTTGCATAAGGTCGACTTCACGCTCACGGCGATCGAGCAAGAGCCAGCACATCATAACGTGCGGCTGTCGATTCAAGTGCTGGGGCGGACCAGCCACGGGCTGCGAATGCCGTTGCCCGGGGCGCGAGTGGAAATCGCCCATCAGGGTCGGGTGCGTGTTCGTGCGACGACCGACGGCCGCGGCCGGTTCCAGCGCGACCTGCCGCCAAGCGACCGACTCGGCGTGCGGATCAGCAAGCCGGGCTACGATAGCGTGACCGACGCGTTCCCGCTCGAGGGTCGGGGCGTGAGCAAGCGGTACACGCTCACCCACACTCATCCCGAACCGCACCCGCACCCACACCCCGAACCGCATCCGGAGCCACACCCGCACCCACACCCCGAACCGCATCCGCACCCGGACGGCCCAGAGTTCCCGGTGAAAATCAAGGTGCTCTACGGCCGCGGGCCGGCGTTGTTTGCTCAGGCCCACGTGACGCAAGGTCGTCGCACCGTGGCGCGCAGCGGCTCGGGCCGCGACGGGGTGTGCTCGTTCAATCTACCCAACGGCCAGTATCAATACCACGTCCGCTGGCGTGGGCTGAAAGACAGCGGCCCGCTGAATGTCACGAACGGCCCGGCGCAGAAGACCGTCCGCCTCCATGGCGAGCCCCATGGCCTGATCAGCCCCGGGCCGCGGAGGAACAACGACTGAGGACAAAGCTGCTCAAACCGAGAACAGTGCCAGCGCTCGCGTCGGACGAGCCGCGGAAGTGTTCGCCCTACTCGGTGCCATGTGCCATGCTCTCAGGGGCCGGGTTCCGCGGTCTGGACTTTCCAGATGCACACGGGATCCCTCCTTGGGACGAGCTTTTCCAGCGCGTAGCGAAGGTGTTCGTTGGAGCCTTCCACGAAGCCCTCCATCCACCAGGCGAAGACTTCGCATCCAAGCGGGCAGAAGTATGACCACGGGCAATGGGTGACTTCGCGGACGAAGTGATCGGGCTTGGACTCGACCACCCGGCCTTCAATTCCCCAGGGCTTCTCGATTGCCATGATCGCCCGACCGATCGCCACGGCGTCAGCGGGGCGCGGCCGCGCCGCTTCGCGGCCTGCCTGTTGCATGGGGCCACGAAGCTCTCGCTCCACCCGGTCGTGTCCGATGCTGTCCTGTAAAGCGGACATGATGACGTGGTGGGTTTTGCCCCACATGGTCACGATATCCGCCATGGTCCACTCGTTGTACGGCATGCGGTCATCAGGCACCGTTGGGGCTCCTTTCGTGTCGGGTCTTGCGCTTTGGGTTCCCGTTGCCACGGCAGCACCGTTCACCCTGACGTGTAGGGGTGAGTCAGTGCTTGCCGCGGTAGTACAACGTATCGCCCGAATACTGCTTTTCGATTTGCCCGTTGGCATGAAGCTCCTCGACGTATTTGACGACCTCGTTGCGATGCATGGCCAGCCCTTCGGCAATGTCGTCCATCGAGCATGGGCGACGTTGAAGCAGTTGGAGGACGGCGTCGGCGCTCGCTTGGAATCCCGCTTGCGCATGTACCGCGCGGTAATCCGCGATGACTTCGGCCGGTGGGGTGAACCGTCGGGCAAGCTCGGCGAGCTTATCACGGTCGACCATGACGGCGTAATGCTCGGCCGTTGGTCGAGTGGCGGTGTTCAACTGCACCCGATCCGGCCGGATTCGCGAGACACACTCGGCCAGACGTTCGGTGGCGGCCGGAGTGTCGGTATAGCCGACCAACACAAACACCTCCAACCAGTACTGCCCATGGAACTCGCGACGCATGGCAGCCAGCCCGTCGAGCATCCGCTCGAAGGAAAGACTCTTGTGCGGACGATTGACGCTCTCGAAAGTCGGTTGGTCGCCGGCGTCCAACGAGGGGATGACCAGATCGGCCCCGAGCAACTGGCGGCGGACCTCCTCCTGCCATAGCAGCGATCCGTTGGTGAGCACCGCGACGGGCACATCGGTTAGCCGGTGGATGCCGCCGATCAGCTCCTCCAGTCGAGCGTACAGTGTCGGCTCCCCGGAACCGCTAAGCGTGATCCAGTCCGGCTCGGTGGACAGCTTCTCCCGTAGCTCCGCCAGGATCTGGTCCAGGGGCAGCCACTCGCGACGCTCGACAGTCTTGTTGGTCGTGCGTCCGAGTTGGCAGTAGATGCAGTCGTAGGAACACGTTTTCAGCGGAACCAGATCGACGCCCAGCGATCGGCCAAGCCTTCGCGACGGAACCGGCCCGAAAACCACCGCCATGGCGTCACCTCATCGTATCAGGCTTCGGATTTCAGGAGGCTGAGCGTACCATGCACTTAACTGCTGAACTCACCCACGTTGACCGCCGCCACTCCGCCCCATACCGCGTCCTCCGCCTTGCCCCATTCCTGGAGCGGGTGACTGGGCAGATGTGCCTGCGCCAACGTGGCTCCCGACATCCGGTTGGTCGACCAACTTGAACTGACCGGCCTTAAATCGGTTGACCACATCGCCCACCAGGCCGGAACAACCAACAACCACACGGATGCCCGCCGCGGAAAGGGTGCGAATGGCGTTGGGCCCACACGCTCCAGTCAGCACGACGTTCACCCTGTGGTCACTCATGGACTGAGCGGATTGAATGCCCGCCCCGCCACCGGCGGCGAGGTTGGGATTCTCCAGGGCTTCGAAGGTCAAATCATCTGTTTCCACGATCAAGAAGTACGGACAGCGGCCGAATCGCGGGTCGACAGCGGCGTCGAGTGACGGTTCAGCGGCGGTGACGGCTATCTTCATCTGGTGGTATCTCCTTATGAAATCATCGTGGGAGGGAGCGTTACTGCCGGGTCATGCGCGTGCCACATTGCGGACAGGCCCGCTGGTTGCACGGCTGCCCGGCGACATGCGCTGCCGTGTGACCACATTTCGGGCAAACGCATTGACCGCCTGGACCGGCGGCCGAGGGTCCTCGCATCCGACCACTGCCTGTTTGGCCACTTTCCGGTGGTCCCATTCCGTCGCCCCGTGGCATCGTGTCCCCCTTGAGGTGTTTGAGCTGACTTCCCCGCCGTGGACTGCCAAGACCTCGGCGCACCCATGGCGCTGGGGATGGGTGCCGCCGCCGATCTGCACCGCCGCGGCAAGCTGAAAAAATCTCTTCGGCAAAATAGACTGCAATCCGTGCGCCGATTTGCCGCCAGACAGGCGTTGAGCCCGTCATTACGCCGAATGGCTGGGTTTTCCGAACATCGGTCTCACGAAAGGCGGGCAGCACTCTCGTGCATGATGCACGACTATGCCACGACTGGTCATTGCAGATCGCAATGATGCAATCGCGGTGCCGACGAGTGTGGTTCACCTGGGATGGACATCGCGCGGCTGCTCGGGGAACGTCCTCTGAGCCGGAGCCTCTTCCATCACCGAACGCGGGACATCAAAATAGTCCGCCAGCCGATTGGCGATGTCGAGGTACGTGTCAAATGCCTCTGTCCCACCCTCTGATCGTTCGGCCGTATCTTGGAGGGTGATGAGACGCCGCTTGGCTTGTGCGGGAAGATCGCACTCGATCATCGGGAACAGGCAGTCCTCTTGCCTCGCCATGTAATCGGTGAGCATTTCGATATAGGCTTCTGCGTGCTCGGTGAAGCGATCGATCGCTTCCTGGTCGCCCTCGGCCGCTGGCTCAACGGTTGCTCCCAACGCCTCGACATGTCTGCGGGCTTCGTGCCGGCGATGGTGGAGGGAGCAGCCGAGGCACTGTTCCGCCGAAATACCCAACGACTCCATCTTCGGAAGCAGTTCTCGTTCCTCACGGACCCGATGACACCGTTCTGCAAAACCGCGCAGGAACTCAATGGCCTGATATGCGGGTGTGGCTTCCAGGACATGCTGGGCGTTACAGCGCTCGAGCATTCGCTCCAAACAGTTCAATACTTGCTCGATTAGAAGGTGCTCGCGCACCAGGCTGTGCGTTGGCATTGTAGAATCCTGTTGTGCTGCATCGTGCTGGGTCGCCCTCTGTGTGTGGACGAAGCGAGGATGTACAGCTAAAGCGCGCCGTCACACTTCATGGCGGCGGCGGCGCCAAGGAAGCGTCCCGTGTGCCGATCGAAGTCGCCTCAGCTGGAGAAAACGCTCACTAGGTGCAGTATGAAGAAACAAGCGATGCAAGCCCCGAGCATCAACAGCACAAGCAACGTCACGATCCAGGCCGCCAGAGCCCCTGCCTGGGGATGTCCGCAGTGGCGACAAAACGCACTGTGTCGGCTAATGGTCTTTCCGCAGGCTTTGCAGCGGTGAAGCGAAGGGGTATCGGCCATGGCTTATCCATCCTCCGCCGGCATGCTCTCAAGAATGGCTCACGCTAGTGTGAGTCTGGAGAATCGCGCGCATCACATCGGTCCGACTGATTTGTCCGACCAGCTCACCCTCGGCCATTACCGGCAGGAGATGGAAGTTGTGATGGGCAAACAGCTCGGCTGCCTGCAAGATACTCGCATCAGGGGCGATGGTGACGACCTCCGTCGACATCAAGTCCCGCACCAGCGCCGTCGGCTCGTCATAGTACTGTTCATCCACGAAGGCTTCGAGGCAGTCCCGCTGGGTCAGAATACCGGCGAGCTGCCCTCCAACTTCGACCACCGGCACGGCCGATATGTTCAGCTTCAGCAGAAGCAGAACCGCCTCGCCGACCTCCGTGCCAGGCGACACGGTCGCGGGAGTGCGTTCCATGTATTCTCGAATCGAGCTGAGGGGATTCATCGCCAGTGTTCCTCCCGCCACGTGTCGGACGTGCCTACTCTGCCCGCCATGGCTTGTGAATGCCGAGCGGTCCGGGGGGCGCCGCTTTGCGTCGGTGCCACTCCTCCGGGCGCGGATGCTTTTTCCGCGCCTTCCTCGTACCCGACGGTCACATCGGAGCGTTCAGGTCCCGGCTGAGTCGATTGATCTCGGCGGTGACCTTGTGGTGGTGCGCTTTGATGCGCTCGTGGGCCTCGCGGGCATGTTCGTGCTCGGCCTGGAACTCTTCATGTCGCTGGGCGAGTTCTTTCGGCTCGAACGGAATGGCTTGCCGTAGGTCGTCGGCCAGCGTCCGTTCATGGTGACGAATGTGCGCCTCGTGCGCGCGGACCGCTTCGGCGTGCGCCTCCAGGGCTGCCTCGTGCTCGAGCAACGCTGCTTGCACCTGAGCCAATGTCGAGGCCGCGCGCCGATGCTCCGCCCGCCAGCGTCCGAGATCCTCCAGCCACATCACGTGCTCGCATTCTGCGTCGTGATGCTGCTGGTGAACGGCCGGATGGGTCAAGGTGGTCATGGTCGTCCTCCTTTCCCCCTTGGGGTTGGGGCCGAAACAAATACGCGTGAAAACGGTTCCTCACCTTGTTTACGGTGCAAGGCCCGTACCGAATTGGCGTGAAAAAAACCGCCGCACGCCGCAGCGCGATCCAGATGCAGGCTCCGGTGCGTGCAATGCGGTGCTTTCACACTCTCGAACACCCGTCTGCCGCCTGCGCCAGGCAATGCCGGCTGCGCCATGCTGGGCGGAATGCAAGACAACACGCCCGCGAGCCATTGCACTTTGCACGATTCGGGCGTATCGTGAACCGAGGCCCACTCGTATTGCATGAACCAATCATGGACACCCACAACGACTTCCGGCAGCATGAGGCGACGATCCTCGACTCGATCAACGAGGGGGTCTTCACCGTCGACCAGGATTGGTGCATCACCGCCTTCAACCACGCGGCCGAGCGGATCACGGGCGTCTCGCGCGAACTGGCCATCGGCAGCCCGTGCTACGAGGTCTTCCGCGCCAACATCTGCGAGAGCAACTGTGCATTGCGTCAGACCATGACGAGTGGTCAGCCGGTGGTCAACGCGACGGCCCACATCATCAACCACCAGGGCCGCCGCGTGCCGATCCGGTTGTCGACTGCATTGCTGCGGGACCCGGGAGGAACCATTGTCGGCGGGGTCGAGACGTTTCAGGACCTCAGCCAAGTGGAGCAACTCCAGAAGGAGCTCCGCTCACGCTACACGTTCGAAGATATCGTCGGCCGCAGTCCCGCGATGCTGCGCCTCTTCGAGTTGCTGCCACGGATCGCCGCCAGCAGCAGCACCGTGTTGATCGAAGGGGCCAGTGGCACGGGCAAGGAGCTGTTTGCCCGGGCGATCCACAACCTTTCGCCGCGGAAGCGGAAGCGATTCGTCGCGGTCAACTGCGCGGCGTTGCCCGATACGCTGCTCGAAAGCGAACTGTTCGGCCACAAGGCCGGGGCGTTCACCGACGCCAAGCGCGACAAGCCTGGACGATTCACGCTGGCCGATGGAGGCACGATCTTCCTGGACGAGATCGGGGACGTCTCGCCCGCAATGCAGGTGCGGCTGTTGCGGGTTCTGCAGGAGCGGGTGGTCGAGCCGCTCGGTGGCGTCAAGAGCCTGCCGGTGGACGTCCGAGTGCTCGTCGCCACGAACCGCGACCTCGCCGAGTTGGTCAGGCAAGGACGCTTTCGCGATGACCTGTACTACCGTATCCGCGTGGTCCACTTGCAGTTGCCGGGCATGCACGAGCGACGCGAAGACATCCCGCTGCTGGTCGACCATTTGGTCACCAAGTTCAATCACTTGCAGGGAAAAGACATCGCGGGTGTGTCGGACGAGGTAATGGCCCGGCTGATGGAGTACGACTACCCGGGCAACGTCCGCGAGCTGGAGAACATCATCGAGCACGCCTTCGTGTTGTGCCGCGGCGGGATGATCGAGCTGAACCATTTGCCACCGGAACTGCGTCCGCGGAGCAACGCCGGGCGGGACCAGTCGCAGCCGATGAGCCTCCAGGCGATGGAGCGGTTCCTGATCTCCGAGACCCTCCAGCGTCGCGGCGGGAACCGCAAGCAGACCGCTCGCGATTTGGGCATCGACGCCAGCACGCTCTACCGCAAGCTCAAGGCGCTCGGCATCGAAACGCCCGAGAGCGACGGCCGCGGCCATCGCCGATGAGGGCCGCACGAAGCGACTCCGAGCCCCTCACATCCGTGCATGATGCGCGATTGCACGCCGCTTAGCCGCTTCAAGATACCTGCTGGTGGGCATCCATGAGAAGTGCTGGGTGTGACGCAACCCTTTTCTTACGTGTTGCTTGCGATAGCTTTGTAGTCTACCCGCAACCGTGGCACGGCCTTTGCGTTGGGCGGTTTATTGGCGTTTCGGCGCTGGGATTCTTTATCCGCTGCACGCTGTAAATGCCGGCAGACTTCGACATTCGCGGCGGGTCCGTGAGGGGCTGTCAATCATGAAAATCGCCATTCCAGTTTGGCAGGGCCGTGTTTCGCCGGTCCTGGATTTTGCCGAGCAGGCCGTTTTGGTTGACCTCGACGCTGCAGATGGACGCGGGCGACGCTTCGAGCGACTCGGTCCCGACGAGCCGCACCATCGGGCCAGGCGATTCGAGCAGCTCGGTGTCGATGTGGTTATCTGTGGGGCCATCTCGCGATCGCTCGCAGGGCTGATCACCGCCCGGGACATCCGGCTGATCCCGCTGATTTCCGGCCGAGTGGAGGAGGTCATCAGCGCCTTTCACGAGGGAACGCTTGGAAGCGGTGCGTTCGCCATGCCTGGCGCGGATCGCAGCAGGCAGCCAATGCCATAACCAACCGGAGGATCCATGAAAACGCATTGCACGCCGGGCAGGACGGATCAGGACGCGAAAGCAAGAGAGCGAGCCGCAAGCGCCGAACATGCGTCTCCCGATCAGGATCTGCTCGATCGGAGGATGGCGCGGATCGGTTACAAGCTTCTGGTCATGTCCGGCAAGGGTGGCGTGGGCAAGAGTACGGTGGCAGCGAATCTTGCGATAGCGCTCAGCCTCGCGGGCAAAACGGTCGGATTGTTGGACGTCGATATCCACGGACCGAGCATCCCCAAGCTGATGGGCTTGGACGCCGGCCGGGTTGTCTCGGACGATGAGGGAGTTGTTCCACTGGAGGTCGGCGGCAACCTCAAGGTGCTCTCCATCGCGTTCTTCCTGCCGAGCGATCGCGATGCCGTGATCTGGCGGGGGCCGATGAAGTTCAATGCGATCCGGCAGTTCCTCACCGACGTCAACTGGGGGCCGTTGGACTTCCTTGTGATCGACGCCCCGCCAGGCACCGGCGATGAGCCGCTTTCGGTGGCCCAACTTACGGGCAAGCCGGCTGGGGCCCTGTTGGTGACCACGCCGCAGGCCTTGGCTGTCGCCGACGTGCGGCGCTCCGTGGCGTTCTGTCGGCAGGTCGACCTGCCGGTCGTGGGAATCATCGAGAACATGAGCGGACTGACCTGCCCCCACTGCGGTGGCCGAATCGACTTGTTCAAGACCGGTGGCGGCCAGGGGCTGGCCGAGGAAATGAACGTGCGAATGCTGGGAAGCATCCCACTCGATCCACGGATCGTCACCTGCGCTGACAGCGGAGTACCGTACATCCACCGATTCGCGGAATCTCCGGCGGCTCAGGCGTTCATGCAAGTCGTCAACCGCATCACAGAGACCCTCGCTCCGGCCGAGCCATCCCACCGCTGACGCTCCCTGGTCCCGCACGCCGCGCTGGACTATGCTCATTGGGTTGTAACGGCCATCCACATTCAAAAGACGTACGAAGGAGTAACGCATGAAAGTGATCGCGCTGAATGGCAGCCCGCGGAAGGAGGGCAACACCGCCCTGCTGCTCGGCCATGTCGCCTCGGCACTCGAACAAGAGGGGATCGAGACGGAGACCGTCCATATCGCCGGCGCGCCTGTCCGCGGCTGCACCGCTTGCATGAAATGCCGTGAACGCCAAGACGGTCATTGCATTATTGGCGATGATATTGTGAACGGCTGCATCGACAAGATGGTCGCCTCCGACGGCATTCTGCTCGGTTCCCCGACATACTTCGCCGACCTGACCGCGGAGATGAAGGCGCTGATCGATCGCGCGGGCTTCGTGGCCCGAGGCAACGGCCACATGCTTCGCCGGAAGGTGGGCGCGGCCGTCGCCCCAGCCCGCCGGGCGGGGAGCATTCATGCCCTCGACTCGATGAACCACTTCTTCCTGCTGAGCCAGATGATCGTACCCGGCTCCAGCTACTGGAACATGGCCGTCGGTCGCGCGGTTGGCGATGTGGAATCGGACGCGGAGGGCATCGACACGATGAAGACGCTGGGCCAGACAATGGCCTGGTTGCTCACGAAACTCGCAAACTGACGAGGCGCTATGTTCGACACCTCGCACAATCACGTGTTACCCATCCTCTCGCCCGCACCCGCGGAAGAAGCCGAACGGGCTGGTCCTGCGATGGAACGCTCCGCCGAGGAACCATCCCAGCTCGCCCGCGTTCGTGGGCAGCAACACCCGGGCTGCTTCGCGTGTGGGCTAGCCAATGGGTACGGCCTGCGATTGGAGTTCACGCGGCGCGGCGATGACGTGGTGGAAGCCCGATTCCCCTGCCCGGCGGCATGCACGGGCTACCCCGGCATGGTCCACGGCGGGGTGATTTGCACCCTGCTCGACGGCGCGATGACCAACTGCCTGTTTGCTCAAGGCGTGGTCGGCGTGACCGTCGAGATGAACGTCCGATTTCGCCACCCGATGGCGGTGGGCCGGATGGCCATCGTCCGCGCGTGGCCGGAAGCAGGGGGATCACCGATCCATCGCCTCGCGGCCGAAGTCACCCAACAAGATCATATCGTCGCCACCGCAACGGCTCGCTTTCTGGAGAAGAACGCTATGCAGTGGTTCAAAGACTGACCTTAACGTTGAACCCTTTGTTTTCGGGTTTTCATCCACACTTGGAACCAGGAGTATTGTCATGATTCGTTTCATCGGCCCCCGGATGGCAGCCATCCTCGTCGTGGCGGCCGCGACGACAGCCGTCCTGACCGCGGCTGACAACCAACGCGAAAGACAGCGTGAAGAACGGTTCACCGTCTCTCCGATCGGGCACGTCCAGAAGACCGATGGACGCACGCTCATCGTGGTGAAGGAGCAATATGAACCCGCCCTGCTTGGCGTCGACAAGCTGGAGCACATTTGGGTTCTCTGGTGGTTCGACCGCAACGATACGCCCGAGAAGCGGTCGATCCTCCAGGTCCATCCCCGTGGCAATCCGGCCAACCCGATCCGCGGCGTGTTCGCCACCCATTCACCGGTTCGCCCCAACTTGATCGCCATGACCCGCTGCAAGGTGCTGTCGGTGAAGGGGAATGTCATCGAGGTCGAGGGCATCGACGCGTTCGACGACACGCCAGTGCTGGACATTAAGAGTTAGGCATTCGCAGGCGAATTAAAAGCGTCACCAACGAGGCTTTCTCAGATGGTCAATGCGGTCATTGTTGCCACGTTCATCTTCCTGGTCGCCGTCTCAATGACGATGGTGGGGAAAGGAGGCGGCAATTTTTATGTGGTGATTCTCGCCCTGACCGGTGCCCCCATGCATGAAGCAGCCACGACGGGGCAGTTCATCCTCTTCACGGCGTCCGTTGCCGCCATCACAGTCTACCATCGGAACAACACGGTGGTGTGGCCCCTGGCGGTCACCGTCGGCGGACTGATGGCGATCTCCGCCTTTTTCGGCGGCTACTTCTCGCATGTCGTCAGTGGATTTGTACTCAAGGTCCTGTTCGCCGCCATGCTCTTGATCGCGGGCGGACTCATGCTCGTGCCGATCCGAAACACCGCTGGCAGGAAGCCAAGGTCACGATTCGGCAGTGTCACTCCGATCGGCCCTAACAAAGGCAACTCAATTGCCCAGATTTTCGGGAATGCTTGGGGGACGACAGAGATTCTGTTAAGGGCATCAACACTCGGCGAACGCGACTATCACGTGAATCCGTGGATCGTCGTTCCCGTCGTCGCCCTCACCGGGTTCGCTTCCGGCATGGTTGGTGTTTCCGGCGGCTCGTTCCTGATGCCGCTGTTGGTCCTGCTGTGTGGCGTTCCAATGCACACCGCCGTCGGAACAGCCTCGGTCGTGATCGCAGCAAGTGCCGTGATGGGCTTCACGGGACATGCCCTGCAAGGCGATTTCAATCCCTCCTGGGCCATCCCGCTGGCCACGGTAACGGTCGTCGGTGGATTGCTTGGCGGTTGCTTCGCCTTACAAACGAAACCGAAGTATCTAAGGCAGGTGTTTGCATACACCAACTGGCTAGCGGCACTCGCTCTGCTCGTGGGAGCCTTGAATGCCAAGTAGGCGGCAAAACCGGTAGGGGCGGGCTGAGCGTCGTGCCGTTCGGTACGCCGGCTAAAGCGCGCCATACGCAAAGTGCTTCGATCAGTAATGTCGGAGCACCCCCCCCAAAAGGAACGCGTCACAACACAGGCACCTGCGCCACATCCCGGAGCCCTTCGATCGCGATGACCGAACCGCATCTCGCATTTTCACTTTGGCGGCACCGACCGAAGTAGCGGAGCGTTGATGCGTTGCACGCGTCGTCCTTCACGGCCGAGAGGGAACCGGCAGGTTGCGAACCTCGGGCTAAGGCGGAGCGAAGCGCCATCGAAATGACGACACTCACCTCAATGCTCCGACTGCGCCAGCAAACGCAGGAGGGCGGGACCTGTGTATCGAAGCCGCAGGGCCAAATCAAGTCTCCTCCTCGATGAAACTCCGTCGGCAACAGGGGCACCTGTCGTCGAAGCCGCAGGCGAGGGTCGTGAATGCCGCGGGTTGCGGCAAGCTAAGAATCGCACGGTAGGCCAGCGGTGCCCGATGGGCGTAGTGGCGGTACGTAACCCCACCCACCGAGTGACCGAGGATCTCGACCGACGATTCCGGCATGTGCTCGTCATAGTATGTCGCGCACGTCTTGCGGAGATCCTTCAGCACCCAGGCATGCTCTTCACCGGAGTCGATGTTCCGCTTCGGGGCAACGCCGGCCAGCCCACACAGATAGCGGAAGCGGTTGTTCGGCCGGCTCCCGCCACGACGCACATGACCGCTCCGGCCTATTCCATCCGCCCTGGACGGCCGAAGCTCGCCCAGCGACTACGTGGTCACCCACGGCGAGCCGCGCACGTCCACGCCGAAGTTTCGACGGCACTGGCCCGGCCGCTTCGTGCATAAGGTCCCGCCCACCTGCGTTGGCTGGCGCGGCCTAAGCATTGGAACAACTGTCGTCATTTCGACGGCGCTTCGCTCCGCCCGAGCCCAAGATTCGCAAGCTACCATCTCCCACTTCGGTCGTGAAGACCGAGGCGGAAAGGAACCGCGACCACCCGCCACCGAGTTCTGCGGGGGGAGTATACAGATGCACCGTATTCGACTACGATCCATGGCTCGTCTCGCCGTCCTCGTCAGCCCAAGTCGGAAGGCGATATTGCCGTGGTCTGTCGCGTCGAACAAGCCGCACCCGTCCACCGCCCTCGCCGGCCGAGGCGGTCGCCCCTTTACCAGACCATGGAGCGCCACCTCCCCGAGTTCGAACGATCCTACGACCAGCGCTATGCCAAGCGCTACGGCCCGTGGCGGCCGATCATCGGCGAGGTGGCCCGGCGTTTCCTCCGCTGCGGCGACCTGCACTTCGGCTTCGCCCGGGTTCGCTGCCCCGACTGCCGGCACGAGATGTTCGTCGCCTTCTCCTGCCAGCAGCGTTGCCTCTGCCCAAGCTGCCACCAGAAACGCACACTGCTGGCCGCCGAGACGATCGCCGACACCATCTGCCTGCCGGTTCCTCACCGCCAGCTCGTCTTTACCATCCCGAAGCGGCTGCGGCTTTACTGCCGCTACGACCGCCGGCTGTTGGGCGACTTGGCCCGCGCCGCCTGGCAGGCCGCCGTTGAGGTCTACCGTCGGGTGCTGGTTCGCCGCGGCCCCGTTGCGGAGTGACTGTGCGGAGTAACTGTGCGGAGTAACGATCTTTCCCGGCAAGCGCTGGGAGGTGAGCCGCGCAGGATGCGGAGTGTGCATCAGTAAGTCAATGTGGAGTTCGATGCCTGCGGCGAAACGCACCGGGCGTGGTGCTCGCGACCTTGCGAAACGTCTTGACCATGTGGCTCACGTCCGTAAACCCGTTTTCGTCGGCCAATTCCTCGAGCGAGGCGTCGGTGTCGATCAGCAGGCGTTTGACCGTTTCCACTCGCAGACGCATGATTTCGGCGTGGACCGATCGCCCGACGTGCTGCGCGAATCGCTGTTGCAGCGTGCGCTTCGACGTATCCGCCGCATCGGCCACTTTTTCGACGGTGATCGGCTCGTGCGCATGCTCGGCCATGAATCGCATGGCGAGCGAAACCGTGGGGTCGTCACTCAGGAATGCATCGGACGAACCGCGGACCCTCAGCGCCTTGGGCTCGATCCAAATCGGCTCGGTCGGCGCCTCGATCTGGCCAAGCATGATCTGGTCGAGCAACTCGGCGGCACGGTATCCGATTAGCTCGTTGTCGTCTTCGATGCACGATAGTGTCGGGCTGGACTGCATGCAGATCGTCGGGTTTTCACGGCCCACCACCAGCCCCACATCTTGGGGAATGCGGAGTTCCAACTCGCGGCAGATCTGCACGACGTAGAGCGCTACCGGCTCAGACGGCACCATGAGCGCCGTCGGCCAGGTCAGACCCGCGAGCCACTGATTTAGCCCCGTGTAGAACCGACCAAAGACCTTCGGATTGGCTTCACATTTCAGGGGTGAATGAAACTTGGCAACCTTCAACCCCCTTTGTCGAATCGGCGGCTCGAACCCGGCCAGGTGAAGCTCCCGGGTCTGATCCCGCGCGGACCCCACGTAGCCGAACTGTCGAAATCCCCGGGCCAGAAAGTGTTCGGCCGCCAGACGGCAGCCCTTGCGGCAATCCGGCAACACGCTGGGCAACTCTCGCCGCACGGGCGAATTGACCCAATGGTTGACCACCGGGATCCCCGCGGCCCGAGCTGCGTTCCTCGCCTTTTTGGTAATCCTCCCGACAATCCCATCGTACTCGCGGATACTGGCCTTCCGAGAAACCCCCAGAACGAACGGGTCGACCACGGCATGCCAATCGTCCTTCGAGGCGGCGTACTGCAAGATGCCCGAATAACAGCCCAAGTGGTGGGGATAGGGCTGGTCCATCTCGATGGCGATGGCGATGCGTTTGACCGACTTCGCTCGATGTTTGGGGCTTGCCATGGGGTTGGCTTCCTGGGGGTCCGGGGGGGTCCCGATTTTCGCGGCGGCGAAGGCGTTTGGCCTTTGGTCATGCTCTTTCGCCGCGAAAATGGGACTGTCCCCTTCGGCCGGTCCAAGTGTACCACAATTTTGCCCGATTATACATTGCATTGCCCGGGCGTTCAAGTAGAATCAAGGATCATGGCTGGAGGGGATTTCCCCTTTCGGCGATCAGATCAAAAACAACCAACAACGGACCAATTAGGGAGTCAAGAGTCATGAGCAGAAGCAAACAGATCAAAAACGTATGGACGGGAATACTGGTGGCAGTGATTGCTATGGCTTCTGTCACGGCCAATGCCGGCTCCATCAACTGGGGCGCCGCCACGAAAATATCGGGCGACAGTGATGTGTCGACCTCGGGTGGGTTGGTATATGGATTAAAGGCCGCTGGAGGATCCATTTCGGAAGTGAATTCGACGTACTTCGGATTTGGATTGGGCTCTCCTTATGTCTCACTGAGTGGAATCGTTAACGTCTCCACTATGGGCACCGCATCGGATCCAGTACTCAGTGCGGATTACCAGGCTGTCGTGGGCAGCGCCGCCTATGGGAGTGTCACCACGGCAACGGTCACACTCAACGGTCTCACTGTGGGACACGACTATCAGGTCCAGGCCTGGATTAATGACAGCAGAAACTATGGTGATGGAAGAAATGGAGACATCTCGAGTACGGGGGGTAACACGGTCAATCTCGACTACAACTCGACCGATGGCACTGGCGGAAATGGTCAATACTCGATCGGCACCTTTACTGCAGACGCAGCCACCCAGGCGATTACGCTTGCCAGTAGCGCCCCTCAACTGAATGCTATTCAGTTGCGCGATCTGTCGGCGACTCTGCCTATCGAATGGAGTACCGTGGCAACCGTGTCCGGCGCCAGCGATGTATCGACCGATGGCGATCTGGCCTATGCATACACATTCGGGACGGCGAATACGGTCAACACGGTTCCATTTGTAAAAGCCAGCAGCACAACGGACTTTGACGGCAGCGGCAATATAACCGCTTCCGGGTGGCAAGCCATTGCTCCAGCAGGTACAGGCGGCTCCGGGGGGATGACCGGTCCCTACAGCGACATTATCAACAACTTTTTATATAGGGATGGTACGGCGGCAACGGCCACGCTCAACAATCTTACGGCGGGCAATACGTATCAGGTTCAGATCTGGGCCCAATCGAACAATTCAAGCAGGTATCAATGGGTCTCAGGCGGGGATGGCGCCGGCGCAGTTGCGCTTCAATTTGATATGGGGGCCGACAACGGTCAATATGCGATCGGCTCCTTTGTCGCCAGTTCTGCATCAGAAACACTTCGGATATGGGGGAATCAGTCAGGCCAGATTAACGCTATCCAGGTGCGTGACCTAGGTGTCATCCCCGAACCGTCCACGGCGATTCTCGCCGGACTGGGATTAGCCGGGCTGACCCTACGCCGCCGTCGCTCTGCTTGATGCGCAGCTATGGCGTGCCCGGGACGCCGGAAATAGGATGCCGAGCGGCTTGCAATTTGTGTGGTAGAATCTGGCCGGGTGCGGACATCGCATCCGGCCTTTCTTCTTCCCGTTGGTGTCCCAACTTCACCCCGCGGGTGGCACGGACACTTCTTCGGGCCCATGCTCCTAGAAAGAGCGGTGGCCGTGCTGGAAGAAGCCATTGACCAGCAAACGCTCGAATCGCTGCTCATCGAATTCGGTGAGCGGCGCGTCATCGACGAAAGGGAAAGGAGTTGATCGAAGAGAGGGCAGCTTCGAGAAACCTGTGGCGCAGCCGTATTTTCGGAATCTTCGCCAGAGCCGCCAAGGCATGGAAATCCTCAAGACCAAGGGCTTCTCGATCCACCGGTTCGTGCTGACCCCATTGGAGTAATCCTTCCTGCTGAGGGGCTCAAGCAAGCGGTGAAAGATGCCCATGGCGAAGACAGCGAGCAGTGGAAGGAGGTCGGCCCGTGCCGTGCAATGCCATGGATCGGCCGAGAATTCCTCGCGAGCCGTTCGACAGCGGCCGCGCGAGACCTTCGAGAGGTCTTGCGGGCCGCTCCACCTTAAACAACCCCAATCACTCTCCAATAAACTGGGCCCACCTCAAATATCCGCTTTTTGCAAAAGGCCATCGTTTCAGGAGAACCGAGATGAGAAGGCGCTTTGGCCCTATGTTGCTGACCCCTTTGGTGGTGTGGCTTTTCGTGCAGGCCAATCGCCCCTGCCCGGCTGAGCCCGTCACCTCGGGGCCACCGAACTTTCTGATCATTTTTGTCGACGATTTGGGCTACGGCGACCTGGGTTGCTACGGCCACCCAACCATTCGCACACCACATCTCGATCGGATGGCCGCGCAGGGACAGCGGTGGACACAGTTCTACGTGGCCGCCTCGGTGTGCACGCCCAGCCGCGCGGGATTGATTACTGGCCGGCTGCCGATCCGCAGCGGCATGTGCGACGACCGCCGCCGCGTGCTGTTCCCGGATTCGGCCGGAGGGCTGCCGCCCGAAGAAGTCACGATCGCCGAAGTGCTCAAGCAGCGCGACTACGCCACCGCCGCCATCGGCAAGTGGCACCTGGGCCATCTCCCGCAGTACCTGCCCACCGAGCATGGCTTCGACTCCTACTTCGGCATCCCCTACAGCAACGACATGGACCGCGTTGGCAAGCCGCGCGGCCGTGAGGCGTTTTGGGAGCCAAAGCGGGAATACTGGAACGTGCCGCTGCTCCGCGACAAGCAGATCATTGAACGGCCGGCCAACCAACACACCATCACCAAACGATTCAGTCAGGCGGCGGTCGACTTCATCCGCGAGAATCGCGATCGGCCGTTCTTTTGCTATCTCGCCCACAATTTGCCGCACGTGCCCCTGTTTTGCTCGGAAAAGTACGAGGGAACGAGCCGGCGCGGGCTGTACGGCGACGTCGTCGAGGAAATCGACGCCGGCGTGGGCCAGATCCTGAAGACACTCGAGGAACTCGAACTCGACGAGCAAACCCTCGTTGTCTTCACTTCCGACAACGGCCCGTGGCTCATCTTCGATAACCACGGCGGTACGGCCGGCCTGCTCCGCGGCGGCAAGGGTGGCACCTGGGAAGGCGGTATGCGCGAACCCGCACTGTTCTACTGGCCGGGCACCATCGCACCGGGTGTGGTGATGGAAATGGGCTCTACGCTCGACCTGCTTCCCACCTTCGCCAACCTGGCCGACGCTCCCTTGCCCGAGGGCCGCGTGCTCGATGGGGTCGACCTAACGCCGGTGCTGCTGGGAACGGGCAAGAGCCCGCGACAAACAATGTTCTTTTACCGCGGCACGCAGCTCTACGCGCTGCGGCACGGGGCGTGGAAAGCCCATTTCATCACCAAGCCCGAGTACGGCGGCGGCAAGGCCCAATCGCACGATCCGCCACTGCTGTTTCACCTTGAGCACGACCCCTCGGAGCGCCACAACATCGCGGCCACGCATCCCGACGTGATCGCCAACATTAAAAAGATCGCCGCCGAGCATACGGCCAAGATGGTGCCCGGTGAACCACAGCTCAACAAAGTGATCGGTCAGTAGGTAATGCAACTGGCACTTGGCGGCAGGCTGACGGGAGGGCAACACACCAGTGTGAGCCGCTTGCTTGACACCAACTCGCTTGCCTCGAAAGGGCTCTACGACAACGGCGGCGAGCTCTGGTTCAGCATCTTTGCGGATGGAGTGGGCATGACATTCGAGCTTAAGAATCCCAACATCGGCATTGGCTTCAAGACCCACGGACACAAGATGACCATCGATGCGATTCTCAATGGCGAGAAGACGGGTTCGTCACGCAACCCATGGTCACGCTCCGCACATCTCCGCTTCCCCGAAGGCGAGCCGAGCATGGTGGTCGGCCGCTGCGTTTGGGGCCAAAGTGACGACGAAAAGGACCGAATGGAGATCTATCGCACCTTCAACGCGCCCGTCTTCGGCCCGCTCTTGGTTGAAGAGCCCGTTGCGGTGCTCGAAGAAGTGATCGACCAGAAGACAATCAATGCCATTCGACTGGAGATGGGCGACAAAAGGGCCGTGGATGAAATCCGCATCGGCCCCAGCCTGCACAGCGTGCTGATGGGCACGAAGCCGCTACGCTAAGAACCCTCTTTACCTGAAATGGGAGAACCTAAAATCATGCAAAAGTACCTACCAAGATTCCTGTCCTACCTGTCTCTGCTGGTGGCGCTCACTGCCTTGTCGGCTTCCGCGGCTCAGGCTGAGCCGCCTGTGAAGGTCTACATCCTGGCCGGCCAGTCCAACATGCAGGGCAAGGGCGGGATTGAGGGCGATGGCGGCAACACGCTTCGCTCGCTGGTGGAGAATGATCCCAAGAAGGAGTTCCAGTCCCTGGTCAACAAGGATGGTGAGTGGGTCGTGCGCGACGACGTCTGGATTCACTACGACCTGTATCCCTGGAGAGGCCTTCGCCACGGACCGCTCAAGCCGGGCTACGGATCCTCGGATGGCCAGATTGGCCCCGAGTTGGGTTTTGGTCACGTGATGGGAGAAGCCCTCGACGAGCAAGTGCTGCTGATCAAGGCGGCTTGGGGCGGCAAAAGCCTCTGCCACGACTTCCTCTCGCCCAGCATCGGCAAGTATTCCAAGTCGCCCGCACTTGGTGAAGCGGGCTACTACTACAAACGGCTCGTCGAGGTGGTCAACCTGGTCATCACAGACATCGAGACCTTCTTTCCGGATTACAAGGGGCAGGGGGTGGAGATCGCCGGCTTTGGTTGGCATCAGGGCTGGAACGACCAGTATGGTGAGGGCAACCCGGAAAACTACGAGCGCAACATGGCCGCCTTCATCAAGGACATCCGCAGCGCGGAACATGGTCTGGGCGTTCCCAAGCTTCCTTTCGTGATTGCCACCAGTGGTATGATCAATGCCGAGTCTCCCATTGTGAAAGGCCAGTTGGCCATGGCCGACACCAAAAAATATCCCGACTTCGTGGGCAACGTGGCCGTCGTCGACACCCACCAGCCCTACGGCGCCGGCAAGATGGGCTTCAAGTTCGATAAACATGGCCAGCCCACTGACAAGGTCGGCTATCACTGGAACAGCAACGCGCGCAGCTACTTCAACATCGGGCGCGCCATGGCGTTGGAAATGCAAAAGCTGGAGGAGCCCAAACTGCCCGCCCGTCTGATGGCTGTCGGCAAGGCGGATGGAGTGCGTCTCAACTGGCAACTCGGCACCGAGACCCCGAAGAGCGTTGCGCTTCGTCGCAATGGCAAGAGCCTCGACGCCAAGTTGAAACCGACCCAGACCGAATTCATGGACACAGAGGCGCTTCCCGGTCTCAATGAATATGAGTTGATTCTGAACATGCCCTCCGGCGAGCAGAAACTCAGTGCCTCCTGCGACACCTCGGCCACTGATCTCACCGGCTACCGCAGCCTGAACGGCGTCATGCTCGGTTGGGAGGGGCTTGGCAAGTACGAGGGGTTTGTCATCAAGCGGGATGGCCAGGTGATTGCCGATGACATCGCCGCCGAGGCCCGCAGCTTTGAGGACGTGCAGGCTCCGAACAAGGGCAAGGTCACCTACACCGTCGAGCCGACTACCGGCAAGGTGACCCCGGCGAAGTTGACCATGAATCTAGGGGGCGGGATCGCCGGAGGCGCATTGGTGTACGAGCCCTTCGATTATCCCGCGGATGCCGATGAGCCCCAGAGCCTGTTGGGCAAATCCGGGGCCTTGGGCACCACAGGTGCCTATGTCACCCTGGATGAGAAGCCCAAGCATCTTCCCAAGATCGTTGTCGGGGGCCTGAGCCATGGCGCTCTGCCTGTGGCTGGCAACAGCGCCCACGGACACCATTGGAGCAAGGGTTGCGCCATTGAACTGGATGGCAGCCTCAAGAATGCGGGCCTGCTCAAGGATGGTGCCGAGATGTGGATCGGCTTTCTCTTTCATACCCACCAGCGGGGTCGCGGCATCGATGTTTCGCTGCAATCGGACGATGCCAAGGAAGCAATCGGATTCAACCATAATGGAGTGACCGAATCCTACGTCTTCGAGGCCGGAAAAGAGAAAAAGCGCCTCTTTGTCAAAGGCATGAAGCCCAACACCACCTACCTCTTCGTCGCCAAGATGGTGTGGGGCAAGGACGGACAGCCCGACCAATGGATTCCCTACTTCGTGCCGGATGATCTGAAGCTGCCTGAAAAGCATGGACGCATTTTCACCGAGCCCTTCAACATTGATCAAGACAAGCTGACCCGATTGGTGCTGAAAGGTGCGGATGCATCCAATGTGGACGAAATCCGCATCGGCCCGACCTTTGAATCGGTGATTGGCGCGAAGACAAAGTGAAACAAGGGCTACTACTCCGAGCAAGAAATGCTGAACAGTTGCCGCCAGTGGAAAACGGCAAACGGGCTGGAGAGCGGCGAGCACGGGCTTGATGCCTCGCCGGTAGAATCAGTGGCGGCTTCGTTCGTCACTCGCCGATTTTTGCCACGCGAATGTTGCGGAAGTCGATCTCCATCGTTCGGCCCGGATGAATCTGCAGGCCGATGGGCCCGGATTCGATCGCCCTGTCCGATTTGTAGCTGACCACCTGCTTGCCGTTGAGCCAGACGGTGTACTGAGGCCCCACCGCTTTGATTCGCAGGGAGTTCCAGTCGTTCGGCTTGAGCAACTCCTTGACACCTTCGGCCTCGACGGGGTAGCCCTTGCCCGGGATGTATGGCGAGGCGGTCATGTCGCGCCGGAGGCTGCCCGACTGGCCGATCTGGATCTGATCGTTGTTGCGGAGAAACACGCCGGAGTCGACCGTACCCTCTCCCATGCGGAATTCCAAGGCGATCATGAAATCGCGATAGGGCGTCCTCGTCCACAGCACCGAGCCTTTGCGTCGTGGATCGTTCTCCCCGTGCAGCACACCCTCCCGCACGCTCCACCAGCGGTTTGGCTCGGGAGGCTTCCAGCCGCTCAGGTCGGCACCGTTGAAAATGGGCTGCCAAGCCGGCTCCGCGGCCGAGGCCGACCAGGGAAACCGGCCGCAGATGATAAAAGCCGCCAGGATGGACAGGCGAAGGGGAACCGAGCGGTACATGGTATACCTTACAATGATCGTGTTGAGGGACAGGGAATCGCAAGTCGGCGGTGAGCCCGCCGGGATACTCCCGGCCGTTTCGTTTCGCCTACACTTGTTCCGGTAGCTCGTATCCTTTCCGCCGCGGCCGGTCGAGGAAGCGGTTGCCCTCGGGGCTGTTGGTGAATCGTTCCTGGCGGGCGTCCCACTTCAACCGCTTGCCGGTTTCGCCCGTCACCTCGCTTACCCAACGAGCGATATTCGCCAGATGGCAGATCGTGGCCGAGCGATGCCCGACCTCGGCGTGGGCCACCGGGTCGCGCCGCTCTTTGATACACTCCAACCAGTCGCGGTGATGGCCCGGGCTGCGGGTGAGTTCCACCTTGGGATCTTTCACCTCCTCGGCGATCAGGTCACCGGGGTCCGAACTCGAGCGGCCGCGGGTGACGGTGATCGAGCCCTTTTCGCCCACAAAGCGTACGCCGCTCCAACTGGGGCCGCCGCCGAGTTCCAACACGGCGCCGCCGGGGAACTTCATGTAGACCTTCGGCGAGTTGGGACCGCGCTGCCGGCCGCCCGGGTTCTCCGGCGTGCTGTGGACGCTTTCGAACGGCTCGCCCTCGACCCACACTTCCTCCGGCCCGCTGTCGTCCATGCCCAAGCCCCATTGGGCCACATCGAGCCCGTGGCCTCCCCGGTCGGTCATGTTGCCGCCGGAGAAGGGATGGATCGAGACCCAACTCGGGTTGCTGCGGTTGTCCCAGATGACGAAGTTGTAGGGTGGCGGCTCGGCCGGCCCGCACCACATATCCCAGTCCAATCCTTTCGGAACGTCCTGGCCCGGCCACTTCGGCAGCATGGGACTGCAGAAGTTCGACGCCAGCACGCGGGTTACCTTGCCGATCGAGCCGTTGCGAACATGCATGATGCCCCTGTATTCATTCCCACCGGAACGCTGTTGGGTGCCCGTCTGCAACACGCGCTTGTACTTGCGGACCGCTTCGACGATCCGCCTCCCTTCGAGAATGGAATACGTGAGCGGCTTCTCGCAGTAGATGTCCTTTCCGGCTTGGGCGGCATGGATGCAGCAGAGGGCGTGCCAGTGGTGGGGCGTGCAGACGGTAACCGCGTCGATGTCGTCCTGTTCGAGCAGCTGACGGTAATCCTGATAGGCGTGTTGCGCGCCGACCTTCTTGGCGTAGGATTCGGCGCGTGGGAGGTAGACGTCGGCAATGGCCGCCACGTCGCAGGAGCCCCGAAGCTTGCCCACGTTATGGCGCCCTTGGTTGCCAACCCCGATGGCACCCAGCACGATGCGGTCGTTGGCGCCGCGAGCGGAAGTGGGCAGCAGCGTCGGCGCGGCGACCGCGGCCGCACCGACGGTCACGCCAGTATGCAGCAACTGGCGCCGGTTGACCGTGCCGCGGAAGAAAGCGCGTTGGATTGACGGGTTGTTCATGGTGGAGTTCCTTCTGTGTGCGGAGTATGGGGAGCGAGGTTGGGGGACCGTGCAGCGGTGATTCATGGGCAAGGCTGGTCCGCCCTCGATAAACTGAACTTGCCATGTACCGTCGACGGGGATGGCCTCACCGGTGAACTGCCTAACGGGCCAGGCCGGACCGGCGATCGCCTTCTCGGCATAAGCACGTAGTATGCGGGTCTCTCCCGGTTGCATCTGCAGATAGACCTCGGCCAAGGCGTCCGACGATCGGAGCGGCGCCACGCCCGATCGGGCCTTCATCGAGTCCATCAGCACCACGGAACGGCAGGCCGTGACGAGAGGCACCCAGGCTTTAGGTCGTTCTGCCATTAGGGCTTGCACTGGCGGGACGCCAGTGGCAAACGCCCGAAAATCAAGCCGTAACGAAGCACTAGCATCACGTGGTTTTACGGCTTCGCTGGTCGAACGGTCAGGCGAAGCGGTACGTTTGGCTCAAGCTCTACCGGTAGGCCCGCGGCGAGGGCTTGGCCGGTGTGTACCCGCGTGTCCCCGGCATCGACGCCTCCGACCACATAACGATGTTCTTCGTCCGGTTCGACGGTGAACCACTCGGGCAGGGTGTTCATTCGCGGCCAATCTCGCTTGAAGCCCATGAACAGGCGGTGGCGGGGGATGTCGAAAACCAGCCGGCCTTTGTAGGGCTTGTCGGACTTCAGCAGGATCTCGATGCCACCGTCGGTGTCGATCGCCCCCAGTTTGAGTCCCTGCTGCCAAGGTCGGGCGATGGTTCCCCGGGTGTGCATCAGGGCGTGCATGATGGCGGTTCGCACGCCATTCGATTGCAGCTTCATCGTGCCCCAGAGGTGGTCCGGCTTGTCGACGTAGACGATGTTGTTGGCCACTTCCCGGTCGGCCCAGGCCAGCCCCTCTTCGATCGGCAGCCGGTTCAGCAGGTAGAGCCCGCCCTCGACCGAGTCGGCGAACCCGTCGATGGAACTGCCTTCCCAGCGGTGATCTTTGTACCTGGGCTTCGCCAGATTGCGCAACGTCCGTTCGATCCGCTCGCGATAGACAGGCTTACCGGCGACCATGTCGTAGCAGAGATAGGCCACGTAGTTGTAACCCCAGCCGTCGCTGAGCCGCCCCCGGGGACCGAGTTGGTCGTGCATGATGCCGTCTTCGTTGGTGCCTTTCTCTAGCACGGTGTCGAGCATCTTCTTCATCAGCGGGAGATACTGCTTCGCCTTCTCGGGGTTGTGCTCCGACTCCACGGCCAGCAGGAGCCCCAGCCCGCCGATGATCTCGCAACCGTGGTCGCGGAGTCGGGTGGGCACGAAGTCGCCGGAGAGCAGGTAATAATCGGCCAGGCGCTCGGCATACTCGAGGTATTTCTCCTCGCCGGTCATGGTGTACATGCGCGTGAGGGCCTGGATCTGCTCGCCGTTGACTTCGATGTTGGTCGAGGGGATCTTGCCGTAAGGCGTGTCGACCGTCGGGTTGGCCCAGATGTCGTCCTGCACGGCCTTCATCCGATCAAACCATTCGTCCTTACCGGTCACCTCGACGATGGCGATCAGCCCGTCCTTCACATACTCGCTGCCGCCGAAGGTGTTTTTTGGGTCGGTGAAGAAACCCTTCGGGCAATGCTTGATCTCGGCGTGCAGGGCGCCGCGCACGGGGCCGTTGAGGGCCTGCTGGTCGGTTAGCCATGCGGCCCAGGTGAAGAACGGGTAGCAGTCGGCCCAGGCGTCTTGGTAGTTGAAGTTGCCGTCTGGGTGATAGAGTCCGGTGTCCGGCTCGATCTTCTTTAGCGCCACTTCGTGCAGCCAGCGCTGGACCTTGCTGATCGTGTAGCCGGCGATCTCGGCCGAGCGCTCGAGAGGATCGTCCGGCAGCGACGCCAACGAGAGCCCCGGCGGCGGCGCCTGAAGCTCCATTTTGTGCGAGGCGGAGCCTGTGGCGTCGGCCTGGTCGCCTTCTCCCGCCGGGGCAACCAGCCGTACCTCGGCGAGGAACGCCGGCTTGCCGCCGGCCTGACGGATGGAAATCTGGTAGTCGTCGCCCTCCAGATTCTCGGGCAGTGTCACCTTCATCCAGCGAAAGCCGTCGTAGCCGCCGCCCTCGACGGTTTGCGATTCGCCGTTGATAACCACCTTCGCGGTCCGGGTGTCGTTCTTCGAGCCCCACAGCAGGCAAAGCGCATGATCCGCGGCGGGCTTCACGTCGACGGTCAGGTCGATCCGCCCATCTCCCAGCCACAGATAGGACTTGCCCGCATATTGCTCGGAACCGTCTTCGAATCGCATCCAGGCCAGGGCCTTGCCGCTTGGTTCATCGTGAGCAAGCACGAGCGACGCGCCGAACGCGGCGGCGGCAGCGCAAATAAGGCAGAGTGATCTTGTTCGCATGGTGTTATCCCTGTTGCTTTGCAGTTCAGTGATGCAGTGATGGCGGCGTCGCTACCCTACTCCAACCGAATTCAAGGTCCTCGGTTGCGTCTTCCATGGTAAACTCCAGCCCCGACGATTCATAGGGCGTATACTTCGGATCGAACGGCATGGGCAAGTGGCCGATTTCACGGTTTGGATCGGCTCGAATCTGGTTGACAGTTGTCCAGTCGAAGGGCGGTGGACCAGGAAACGGCCCTGCAAGCATCCGCCAGTCATGGGCTGGCAATGCTATTTCCAATCGATCAGCCCCAATTCGATCTCCGGTTCACGGTTGGGGCTCGTCGCTCTGACTGAAATCACATTACGTCCCTCTTGCAGCGTCTCACGGGCCGACTGCGGAATGTACAGTCCGCAGTGGTCGGGGAAATTGCCCGATATCTGCTTGACGAGCACGTCGTTGAGGTAGATCTCATGGCCACCATTCCACTTAGCCTTGAGATAGGGGGTTCGCAGCTTCTGATCACCAAGGGTGAATGTTTGCTTCAGGATGACTCGGCCTTCGCCATCGGTGCTTTTGGCCCAGCCCTCGGAGGTGGAAGGTACGATGTCGATCACCTTCCGCTTTTCATGAACGGCATTGCGCGCACGCAGACTGTGCTTGTCCCAAGAGAAGCCGGGGTGACCGTAGGTTTCTTGCGGCTTTCTGGGAATCAGGTTCACCCAGCGTCCGAAAGGCCCCACGACCGACCGGTAGGGGCGATTGACGCCGTTGTAGCAGGCCGCCACCGACGGGTCTTTGAACGCCTCGAGGGATGCGAGGTCCCAGTGAAGCCAAGCCGTCGCCGTGCTCAAGGCCATCCAACAATAGCCGGGGCTTCCGCCCTTTGCGAATCCCTTCACCAAGTTCTCGATGGCCGTGTAGAGGTCATCACTACGGTGGTCGGTCTGCTGCAAGACCAGCGTGCTCAGGTAGGACCAGTTGCGGATGGCGCCGGAGTTGCCCACGCTGCTCTCGCTGAAGGCGTCAGCCAGCGAATCCGCCAAGGCATTGCGATACGGGTAGTTTTCAAGCCCCACGTAGCCGATGATCCGTGCGTTGCATTTCACATTGTTGGCCGATGTGATGTAATCGCCAAAGCTCGGGCGCCCCAGTAGACCCGTTTCAGAATCAAACCGCCTGATCAGAAGGGCCATCAGACGTTCGTAGTCCGGAATGAACTCCGTTTTGCCCTCGTCGATATGATCGGCTACGACCCAAATCTGCCGGGTCACCTGGTTGCCGATGGTTTGGCCACGGGCGCCGCGCAGAAGGCTCTTCTCAATGCCTCGCACGGTCGACGCCACATCCCCCTCTGCCAGCTTGCGATCCTCCGCGACCTCATACGGGGGCGCCGAACCGAGTGCCGTCAGGATTCCGGGCAGGTACTTCTGAGTGACCCGCTCATGCAACGGTCGCCTGCGATACTGGGCCGCGTTGTACCCCTCGGTTTTGCGTTCCACGTCGGGGTTCGCGGGATCAACAAAAAAGGGATTGTGGAACAGGCCGGTTTGCTCGTTCTGCCAGCCCTGCCAGAATTCGATCGCCTTTTTGTGATTCTCCGGACTGTAGTTGGGCAGTTTCTCGATGCCACCCAGCAGGCCCTGGAGCTGCACATAGACCCGGTGCGAGGCGACCTCGTCCCACCAGACTCCGCTGCCGCAATCGCCGTTCTCGTACTTGACGTAGTACCAGCGTCCAGTCTCCCTATAGTTTCTTTCGGCCCGCTCCCTGAGCACGCGAACCTTCTCCTGGAACACCTTCCTGGCCCAGTTCGGCGTCTTCTGCTGCGTTGGGTGGCGTAGACGCTTGACGTTCTCATACGATATCCTTGCCAGGAAATCCACCTCCTTGGATCGTTTGCTGGCCTTGCTTGCTTTGTCGAACGACTCAATCGTCGCATCCCGCAGCGGGCCGTCAAAGAGCTTGTTGGTCAACGCGACGAAACCTTTGCTGCTGACATGGCCATTTCCGGGGCTGTAGGCCCAGGCACCATAGTTCTTCCCGCGATCACCAACATCGATGTCAAGGAGGTGGCAACGAGGGTCGTGTGCAACGACCTTCTTCTGCGCGGCGATGATGGTGTCGATATTCGGCCAATTGAAAATGTGCTTGCGGATAAAGACCTGCAGTTGCGGAATCCCCGTGTCACGGCGGATGGCGGCGATGAATTGCGTAAGGTTCTTCTGGTACTCTCCGGCCTTGGCGCCGTCCGACTCGCCCTGGTCCCAATAGAGTCCAACGACCCGAACCTCGGGATATTCCCTGTTCAATTGAGCTATCGCATCGCGGTAGTAGCCCAGGAACGTGGCGTACAGCCCGTCCGTCCTTGTCGGGTTCCATTGGTGATGAAGATTCGTACCACCGGGCCCATACTTGACGACATAGATATCGTTTTCTGGGAATCGTTTCTGAAGTTCCCGGATCACCGGCAGCTCCATGCCATGCCATTTCTGGTTCAGATACCCGCTGGTGGGACGGGCATTGGTCTGGGGGTCCAATCGCTGAAACCCTTCATCCGGCACCCAGATGTAGCTCCGCGTGTAATCCGCGGCATCGGTGGACAATCCGATTTCTTTGGCAGTCGAACCCAGCACCAACGGGCGTTTCTTGTCACGCCCCATTGCTTTGTGTACCTCCGGGGACAAGACCCCGCACCCGCCGGCATTGGACTGGCCCGCGACAAGGAAGACGATGGCCGCCTCGTTCGTCTGCTTTGGCTTGGGCTTGACCTCTTGGGCAAACGCCGTGGTCCCATAGCCGGTTAAGGCCATGACCACCATGAGTCGGAAGGCTCTGTACATCACTGGCTCCGCTGGCAAGGTTGTTAGCTACTGCAGGTCAAAATCCAAGTTGAGCGCACCGTCGCCATCGGCGGGAATGGCGGCAGACAGGCCGCTGGTGTCGAACGTGTTGTACTTCCGCGGGATACGCGACTCGCGCTTCGGGGGCGACTCCTCCCAGGCCGTCAGCGGTGGCGCGCCAATCAGGCTGGTGACGGCCACGGTGTACTCGCCAGGCAGCACGCCGTCCCCGTTCGCGAACGTCGTGAGCTGATAGGTGCCGTCCGACTCGATCTGCCCCAGCGCCGGCCGGCGGGGCAAGCCCTCGTGGGAGCGAGTGGGGAAGAACGAGATGGTGCCTCCTTCCAACGGCGTTCCCTGGTAGGTGACCGTTCCTCGGACCTCGATCGTGCGCGGACCCGACTCGCCGCAGCCGGTCAGCGCCAGCAAGGCGGTCAGACACACGCACGCGACCGGGCACGGGCGTCGTCCATCAAAGAAGCGGTGCCGCGCGAAGGCTGTGGGCGGAGGATGGAGCATGGCGTTTCAGGGTTGGGTCGTCGGAGGGCAGGACGATTGGAATGCGGTTGGCTGGCCTGTTATCCGTCCATCTCATTCAATTGCTTGGCAAGCGGGCAGGGGTCTTTTCACGCTACCGCAGTTGGGCCGGCAGATCGTCGGCCTTGTCGCCCAAATAGACCCACGTGTGGTAGTCGATGGTGTCGCTTACGAAATGGACGCTGCCGTCGGCCAGGGCCATGTGCATGCCGCCCGGATGCTCGCTCTTGAAACCAGGGCCCGCGCTGGACCTCGCCCAGTCGCGGCCGTGGTCGACGTTGGGCAGCCCGAGCATTTTGTGGTAGTTGGGTGGGTAGTGGGTGCTGCCCACGTTGTAGTGGCTGTTGAAGAGCATGTGGTGCCCCCACAAGCCGGGCAAGACCTCGCCCACCAGGAAAGTGTTGCTTAGTCCGTCGCGGCAATGGTCGAAGGTGTAGGCGACCCGTCCGGCGGCGAACAGTCCGGGCGAGACGTGATCGTCCGATCCGCAGCGGTAGCTCTGGTCGTTCCTACAGTCGGACCACGCCAGCGGCGTACTCGGACACTTGGCCACAGAGCATGGCCCCCCGCTGGGTACGTACGAGGCGGCCATCGAGCGGTCCTGCCAACCGCCGGCGATATGACTCCCTTGCCGGCAACTGCTCGAGGCGAACCGCTCGTGTAGGGTCAGGCCGGAATAGGGGTCCGAGGGGCACGCTTCGATGGCAAGCTGCAACCCGAGGATCACCTCCTTGTTGGGCGACTCGCGGGTGGGTTTCGTAAAGTCGAGCTTGTCGTAAGCCGCTTGCTGTTCGACGTGGGGTAGCAGCGAGCAGAACCAGGTGTGGCCGTTGTAGACGTCTTCGCAATAGGGGCCGCGCGTGGGCCGGGTATACGCTCCGGACGGCAGGGAGCCATGCGCATCGTGGTAGTTGTGCAGCGCTAGGCCGATCTGCTTCAAGTTGTTGCCGCACTGCAACGCCCGGGCCGCCTCGCGCGCACTCTGCACCGCCGGCAGCAGCAGCCCGATGAGGATGCCGATGATCGTGATGACCACAAGCAGCTCGATGAGCGTGAACCCTGTTGATCGGTGACGGAGCATGGGAATTGGGGATTGGGGGGCGGGGCGCGGGTGCCACTGCTGGCTTGCCCAGCAGTGCTGACTCGGCGCGGGCGCCACTGCTGGCTCGCCCAGCAGTGCTGACTCGCCCTTGCAGCTTCGCTGCTCGGGTTCGAGAACCCGGGCCACCCGCCGATCGCGTAACACTTTCGCCCGGAGGGGCGCCGGATTGTTGCCACGGGCTTTAGCCCGTGGTGGGCGGTTGTAAACCTGGGTGGCCCGGACGTTTCTCGCGCGGGTGCCGTCTGCCACCACCGACGACGTGGCCGCGAAAACGTCCGGGTGGCGCAGCCACGGGAGGGATTGAGCCGTTCTACTTCCCGGATCCTCTTGTTGCTAGCGCAACACGGACACTTCTCCGTCGGCCTCCGTCAAGCATGGCAAGCCGGATCGCGGAGAAAGTGTCCGTGCCACCCCCGTCGGGGACTGGTACGTTTTTCGGCTTACGTTGCGATGCGCTCGGGCAACACGCGCCGACCGAAAACACGTACCTGTCCCCTTTGGTTAATCAACCAGCACTCCCGCACCGGGACCTGTTAGGTCCCGGCTAGGGGCTGTAGGGTGGGCCGAGCGGAGCGAGTCCCACCGCACTCAGCTTCATGGTGGGACTCGTTTCACTCGGCCCACCCTACGGATTGCTACTTTCGCCGACGCAGGCAAAGCAACCCCAACACGGCGGTGCCCAGTAGCGCCAGCGAGCCGGGCTCGGGCACGGCATAGAACTGCAACTCGTTGATACTCCCGAGTGTTGGAAAAACCGCATTACCGTGATTACTCTTAATATCAATGCCAATGACACGGGCGGTCACGTTCAGCTCAAACGCGTCGGTTGGCGTGTAGGCAAGGGTATTGTTGGCTCTGGCTGCAAACGCCTGGTCAGCCAAGAGGAGCGTCCATTTCGGATCGGTGAAGTCACCGTCCGGAGCGTCCGAGTCCGTCGCGTAGTAAATGTCGGCGGTTGCCACACCCCGCGAATAGCCTTCTTCCGGCCCTGAGACGGCTACACCTGACTCGCCATTCCATACATACATCGTTTCAACGTCGTAGGTCGCACCAAAGTTGACCGTGAGCCAAACATCTCCAGAGATGTTAGAAAGCCACCCTTCGTCGGGGTCATCACCGGTGTGCGTCCCCGTGGCGCCAGAGCCGGTCATCCCACTGCCGTTAGTGACGTTCGCTCCGGGGCGTTCGGAAGCGACACCACTTACGGTGGTTGCCGTTCCGTCCAAGACGATCAATCCTGCTTGTGCCGAGCCCGCGAAGACCAGGCCGGCGATGAGGGTGGCGGCGAACAGACTGAGTGTCTTACGGTTGAACATCACGTACAGACTCTTGATTGTGCCAAACATGAAATGCCTCCTTCAAAAAATGGTGTGACTCGTTGGCGCGGTACGTCCGCACCGAAAAAACTCGACAACGCCTCTCTCTGCCTCGTTGCGTTTCCGCGGGTTCGAAGGTCTCACTAGCCGCCTGGTCCGGCGTCGAACCCGCAACACGCTCCGCTCGCTCATCGTTCAGTGGCTGGCAACCCTCCTTTCGTTCCGGGGTCCCCGCGCGCTTCTTCCGCGGCGCCCTGCCGGCGGATGGTCAGGTTGCGGAGTGTCTTCGGATTCGACGTCGACCGCATGTCCGAGAACAAACCCAGCGCGCTGCCGTCGGCAGTGATGTCGATGCCGCGCAGGCTGCTGATGTCGTCAAAGTGCTTGGTCTCGACGCCGCCGGTGATTGAGCCCATGGTCCAACCGGTTGCCGTTTTCTCAATGAATAGCGTGTCGGGAGCGTTGCCACTGATCCGCTCCCCGCCTCCGGTTGTGGCGTTGCGCACGGTGATGTTCAGCGCACCGCCGCTTCTCCAGCACCAGAAGATAGCGTTCTGCCCACTAGCTACCTCGCCGCTCGTGATCGCAAGCCCCCATTGCTCCTCGGTTGTCGAGGAGTCCGTGCCGACCCAATCGACCGAAACACGGTCGCCGGCGGCCAGCGTGGGGAACTCATCCGAGAGATATATCTCCTGGCCCGCGTCGTCGCCGCCAGCGTGCGCAATCGTGACAGACGCGCCGCGGGCCGTGAATCTCTGCTCGCGACTATTGCTGCCGCCCAAGAGATTGCCTGTCTCGCTGAAGTTGCGGAAGTTGGTGATGATCCTCGCTTGGACCGGGTCTTCTGGCTCTTCGCCTGGGGGCTGCGGCCGCTGGCGAACGATGTCCAACCGTTGCACGCCGCCTGCGTCTCGGCTCACGTTGCCAGCCCGGTCGACGCTGGCCCGCTGGCCGACACCCAGCCGGATCGACTGCTTGCCGCGGCCCGTGTCGGGCACGTCCAGGACCACCACCCCTTCGTGGACCTCGATGTCGGCCTTATCCTCGCCGACCGCCACGCCAAACTCCGTGCCCAGGTCGGTGACCGTGCCGAAGGGTGTGTCGATGATGAAGCCCTTCGCGCTGCTCATCTCCACGGTTGCGGATAGCTTACCCTGTTCCAGCAGCGCGGCGTTGCGGCCCTGGAAGGTGATCTTGCAGGGCCCTTCCACGACCACTTCCGCGCCGTCCTTGAACTTGATCTGCGCCAGACCGCTGGCCAGTTCGGCCGTCTTGCCCTCGAAGAACCCCCGCCCGCCGCTGGGGATGCCCTCGGAGCCGTCGGCCCAGACCGCTTCTTCGTGGTCGCCGAGGTAGGCGACCGCGTATTCCGGCTCTTCCGGCTGCACCTGCTTGGGCGGCTTGGGCGCGTCGGCCACGTGCATGTCCGGCCTCGACGACCAGACCAGCCAGCCGAAACTGCCGAAGAACACGGCCGCCACGGGGATAAACAAGATCCAGAACGTGGCGCGCGGCGTCCGCCCGTCCAGCACCGAGGGCAGACTGTCCCAAAGCGCGGGAAAGAACCCCGAGTTGTCGGCCTTGGGCATCTCCGGCGTGGGCGCGGGCGGCTCGATTTCGGCCGCTGGCGGGCCGGTGTTTTCACGGAGCAAGAGATATCGCTCGTGCAGATGCAGTTCAAGCAAGCTCAAACGGGCCAACTGCCGCGCGTGCTCTTCGTCCTCCGACATCCACTCGCCGAGCGCGGCCAGCTCTTCCGGACTGGCTTGACCCTCGAGGTAGCGCAGAAAGACGTCGCGCTGGTCTGTCATCGGCTTTTCTCCTCGTCGATGCGCGCTTCGACGCATTCCGCCAGAGCCTTACGAAGCTTGTGCAACAGTAGCGAAACGGCGTTGGCCGTCATCGTCTTGGCCTCGGCGATCTGTTTCACCGAGCGACCCTCCGCGTACCGCGCCCACAGGATGGAACGCTTTCGTTCGTCGACTTTCTCAATACAGGAGTCCAACGCGTGCCGCCGGATGCTTTCCTCGCTACCAACCGTTGCGTGGGCCCGGCCAAACACCTCGAGGGCCTCGGGCGTGAACACCAGTTTCTCGCCCCGGCAGGTGCGATAGTAGTTCAGCACGCGGTGCCGGGCGATCCCCAATACCCAGGGCAGAAAAGGACGTTCGGAATTGTAGGTCTCGAAGGCGTCGATTGCCGCCGCTGCCACCTCCTGCAGGACGTCTTCCGCCCGATGTGTGTCGCGAACCGACGAGAACACAAAGGAAGCGACCGTCGGTTGGGCTGGGACCCACAGACGGGTGAAGACTGCCTGCGCGGAATTGGGGCGATTTGGCATGATGCGAGGGGGGGCGTCTATTTATGACTAGTGCTTTGTGACGGCTAAGAATTAGGGTGCCACTGGCATCTTGCCAGTGCCGTAGGTCGTTCTGCCACTAGGGCTTGCACTGGCGGGACGCCAGTGGCACACACCCAGAAATCAAGCCGTAACAAAGCACTACTGCTCATACCCTTAGTGAGCATCAACCGCCGAAATCTTTCCAAGAAAATCGAGAGATTTGCCAGCAGAGCACCGCAACTCCTTTCCTGGAAGGCGGTTAGGATTTTCGAGGCAGCGTCCGCGGTCCGTCCGGTTTGTCTGCCGCTAACGAGTTCATCCGGGACCCTCTGTGTCAACATGAGTGAGACAACTGCCTCCTGATTTATTACAGTAGAGGGCGGAAGGAGGTGAGTTGATGATGGAACGCACGAAAGTGGTAGGCGACGAGCGGACGGCCCCCTCGCC
>Ga0180429_10000527_pt1 | contig 33892 bp, 26 predicted proteins | sample SS_ome_FD_132428 | JGI IMG/M metagenome (GOLD analysis project Ga0180429, IMG submission 132428) | Hypersaline lake sediment archaeal communities from the Salton Sea, California, USA - SS_1_S_1 metaG | ecosystem: Environmental > Aquatic > Non-marine Saline and Alkaline > Hypersaline > Sediment ...
GCGCACGGCTCGTCGAGCTGCGCGGGGCCTGGCGCTCGGACACCACCGGCGCGTCGGCCAATGACTTCGAGCTATCCGACCTGGCGCGCGCCCGGCTCGGCACGGCCTTCGAGTGCGAGCGATTGCAAAGCGACCTTGAAGTGCTCGAGCAGTGGTGCCGTTCGCCCCGGATCGCCGGCGGGCACGTGTGCGAGGCCGATGCTCCATTCGTCGCCGTCCGCGACCTCGAATCGCGCGCGGACCGCGCGGTGCTGTTGTTGGCGGCGCTGTGCGAAGCGCGGTGCACCGACGGCGTCGATCGGGTGGGATACTGAACACCGTCGCCAGAACTCCCCAGAACGCCGGTCCTCGCGTATCCTGGGAGGATGTTCAAGTTCCTGGGGAAGCTGGCGACAGGGCTCGTGCTGAAGAGCACCTCGAAGATGTCGACGAAGGAGGCCATCGAGCTCATGGAGCTGACCCAGATCCGCAGCGAGCTCGAGAAGCAGAACCGTCTGCTCGCCAAGCGCACTCGAGAGCTGGAGCGACGGAACGACCTGGATCAGCGGTCGGCGGCGCAATCGAGGAAGGGCGTTGGCGGAGCCGCGGGCCGCAAGGCGCGTCGGCGCTGAGGCCGGGATGCGTCCACGGCCAGCCGTTCGCGGTCCCGTCCGCTCAGCTGCGAGGCAGCTCGGCTCCGAGGCCGCTGGGCGAGTCGAACCGTGTGGACTCGGGCCGCCCCGGCGGCTGGGCCGAGGGGAGCGCGGCGGTCGTCGAGTTGGGCGCAGCGCGTTCTTCCGATCCTTCCTCAGCCCAACCCCAGCCGCTCGGCCGCGTCCTCGTGGTCTGGCTCCTCGGCGTACACCCGCTCGAACTCGCCCCGCGCGCGGCTGCGTTGGCCCAGGGCTTCGTAGACCAGCGCGCGTTCGTAGCGCAGCGCGGTGAGCAGGTGCTGGTCGCGGTCCTTGCGGCGGCGCAGCGCGGTGGTGAGCACGTCACGCGCCGCCTGGAACAGCTCGAGGCCGCGCAGGGCCCGCGCACGGAAGAGCATCAGCGCGGCGTGGGCGTTCGACTCGTTCTCCACGCCGCTGGACAGCTCCAGCACGCGTCGTCGGGTCGCGGACGGGTCGGGGTCGTGGCCGGCTTCCACGCGCTCGAGCAGCAGCTCGGCGATCGACACGCGCACGACCACGTCCTCGGCGTCGTCCAGGTGCAGCACTTCGAGCACCTCGAGGGCTGCGGCATCGTCACCGCGCAGTTGATGCACCTCGGCCAGGCCGAGCCGCGCGCCGCGGGGACAGGGCGCGACGACCGCGCGGAAGTCCTCGCTGATCGGTAGCAGGACCTCGATCCGGACGCCGAGCTCGTCGAGCTTCTCGCCCAGGCGCGCCCCGCCGTCCAGCGCGCGTCGCAGCCAGTGCTCGGCGCGTTCGAGGTCATCGTCCTTGAGCGCGAGGTACCCGGCCAGGAAGGCGGCGTCCGGCTGGTCGTGGGCCTGCTCGAAGTGCGCCCGGGCCTTCGACGCGTCGCCCTCGAGGTACGCGCGGCAGCCGTCGACGAAGTGTTCTTCGCGCTTGGGCATCAGCAGCCGGTCGAAGAAGCCGAGCCGGAGGCGTTCCTCCGGGCGCTGCTCGACCCGCTGCGGCGCCGCGTCGCGCGTGGCCCCCGACGCCTTCCGCGCGCGCCCGCGGCGCGAACTCTTCCCACCGAGGCGATCCGTGTAGTAGAGCCCGCTGCCGGGGATGCCGACGGTCCCGGTCGGTCCGCGACGGCCGAAGGTCAGCCGCGCGCCGGGGACGCCGATCGAGGGCGAGATGCCGCCCTTCGAGAAGTTGAGGCTGAGGCCGGGCGCGATCTTGACGCGCTTGAAGAAGCGAAATCCCATGCGGTCGTGCGGGGCGAGGCGCGAGGTCCGGAGGGCGGGCGCGGGGCGTGGGGATCGGTCAGCGTCGGGTGGACGCGACCGCGTGGCCCAAGGGTACCGAGGGAGCGAGGCCGCGAGCGACCGTGACGGCCGCATGCCACCGCCCTCGGCTCGCGGACCCACCCCGGACCTGGGGTGGGCCCGCGCGAACTCTCACGCTTCGCGGTCGAACTGCTCGAACCACCCGCCCTTGCTGCGGCGGTAGTGGATCGGCTCGCTGCGCGCGGCCTTCTTCGACAGGTCGAACATCTGCTTGGCGGTGCGCTCGCGCAGCGGACGCTCGGCGCGCAGGAACAGCAGCACCTGGCCGCCGACGCGAGCGCGGGTCGCGGGGTGGTGCGCCGCGTAGGCGGTGAAGGCGGGCAGCTCGGCGTCGCGCAGGGCGCGGACCGCGTCGAAGTCGCCGGCGCGGTTGAGCTCGGTGACGCGCCGCACGAGGCCGGCCTCCCACGCGGTGAGCACGCAGGTGGCGTCGTCGAGGCTCGGCGGCGGGGCGGGCTGGGACGAGCGCTCGGCGCGGACGGTGTGGGCGTCGCTCGTGCGGCGCCGCGGGTCGCCCGGCGCGTTCCAACGCACGCGGCCGGTGAGCTCGAGCAGCGGCAGGTCGTCGTCGATCTCGAGTCGCAGCGCGACGCGGCGCTCGACGCCGTGGCGCAGGCTGCCGAGCGTCACGACCGTGCGTCCGTCGCGCTGCACGAGCGGCGCGCCGGTCAGCTCCGAGGCGCGGACGCCGTCGGGCAGGTCGAGCTCGAGTTCGACGCGCTCGGCGGCGAGCTCGCACAGGCCGGTCACCTCGCCGAGCACGACCTCGAGGATCTCGGTGGGGTCCTCCGCGTCGTGCAGGCTGCCGCCGCCGTGCTCGGCGATCGCGCTGAGCTGCACCGGCGAGTAGCCGTCGCCGATGCCGACCGCGGAGCTGACGATGCCGCGCTCGAGCAGCGCCGCCGACTCCGCCGCCAGGGCACGCGGATCGACGATGCCGCCGTTCGCGTGGCCGTCCGAAAGCACGATCGCGTGGCGCCGGCGGAGCACGCCGCCGCGGTTCGCGTCGAGCAGCGCTTGGCAGCCGGTCAGCCAGCCGGACGAGAGCCAGGTCGTGCCGCGCGGATGGATCGTGTCGATGGCGCGCGCCGCTGCGCTCCGTCCGGCGGCGGACATGGCCGCGCGGTCGATGTGGACGACGACGTCGCTGCCGAAGCTGACGACGGTGAGGCGGTCGGTCGGTGCGAGCGTCCGCGCCACTTGCCGCGCTGCTTCCTTCGCCGCTTCGAGCGGGGCGCCGGCCATGGAGCCCGACGCGTCGATCACGAGGGCGAGGTCGAGCGGCGGGAGCGGATCGGGGCCGGCGCCGTCGCGGACGGTGGGGGCGTCGACGAGGACGCGGGCCACGAGGTGCCGGCGGGTGCGGTCGTCGGGCGTCGAGCCGTCGGTCGGCAGGGTGGTGCGGTCGAGTCGGAGCGAGAGGGTGAGGTCGGAGGCGCCGTCGAAGGCGCCGTCGAGGTCGGACTGCTGCATGGAGCGCGATGGAGGGTGGGCGACGCGTGGTCGCCGAGGAGGTGGGCCCCGTCCCGGCGACGGTCGCGTCGTCGGCGCGGGGCGGGGCGGCGGGCTGCCCGGTGGCGTGGTGCCGCTCGGTGCCGGCCGTGGCATCGGTGCCGCCAGGACCGTCCTGGCCGACCGAGCCGCGGCTCACCCGCTCCCTCCCTCCATCGCGCGCGCGAAACGCGCGGGCCCGCGTGCGGGGCTGCGCGTGCTGCTGCGGGTGAGTGCGCGAGGACGAACGCGCGGACGCCCGCAGATGCGTGCATCGGCACGAGCTCCCGCTCCGCGCTCCACATGCGTGCGGCCCGCGACTAGGGTGCGAGCCGCACCTTGGTGCTCGCTCGCTCATGCAAACCGCCAACGAACCCGCCGCCGTCGTCCACCACGCTGGTCGCGACATCGCCCTCCACGCCACCACCATCCGGCAGCTCGGCTTGGACGAGAGCTACCTCGAGCGGCGCATCGGCGCAGCACCGGAGCTTCTCGGTCTGTCCTCGCTCCGAGCTGGTGTCTTCGGTCCCTACCACGTCGCGTCGCAGCGCGCGCTCACGACGCCGACGGGTCGGACGGTCTACCCAGACCTGCTGCTCGTGACGCGGTCGGCGCACCTCGTGGTCGTCGAGGTCAAGCTCGCCGACAACCCGGAGTTGATCGACCGCAGCGTGATCGCCCAGGTGCTCGACTACGCGTCGTCCATCGGAGCCCTGGACGAGGACGGTCTTGCAGACGTCCTGGAGACTGGAGGTGCTGACCGCGCACTGGCCGAGCTCGCGTCGGAGTGGTTCCCAGGGCTCGACGACGCCGACGAGTTCGCCGAAGTGCTCGCACAGCGTTGTGCGCGCGGTGAGATCGAGCTCGTCGTCGCCTGCGACCGGGCGCCGGTCGGACTGGACGACGTCGGCGCGTCCCTGCATCGGCTGAGCGCATTGGCTTTCGGGCTGCGAGTGATCGAGCTCGTGCCGCACGTGGGCGAGGGGCTCGACGGGACCGTCCTGTTCCTGCGTCACGAACGGATGCGGACCGAGATCGTGGCGCGGACGCTGGTCGAGGTGTCGATCGAGGGCGGGAGCGACCGCGCGAGCGTCACCGTCGCGACGACGGCGCCCGAGGAGGTCGCGGAGGCGGTCGAGCGGACTCGGGGTGACGCGCCCGACAGGCAGTACTGGAGTCGTGAGGAGATCGCGTGCTTCGTCGAGAGCACCGACTTCGAGCGTGCAGACCGAGACCTCGTCATGGGGTTGCTCGAGTTCGCCTCCGACGTCGCGTCGGGCGAGCGAATCACGAGCCAACCCACGATCCACCCGACCTTCTCGCTCTTCGTGGACGGCGCACGGCACCTCGGTCGTGGCGGACGGGGGCCGATCCTGTGGAGCGCCAGCGTGCGGCCGGGACGCATCCAGTACGTCGAGATCTTCACGACCGCGCTGACGAAGCACTTCGGAGAGGAAGTGGTGCGAGGTCTGGTGCAGGAGTTCGAGGCGGCGCTCGAAGCGCCTCTCCGCCTCAACACGGACTACGCCGTCGTGCCCATTGATGCGCTTCGCGGGCGGTTGCAGGCGTTCATCGATGCAACGCGGCACTACCTCGATGTCTTCGAAAGGCTGGCACGTTCGTCCGATCGCCCGACCACGGAAGGCTGATCACGCCTGCGCTGGTCGCTCGCCGGAGTCCGCTCGGGACAGGGGGTCGTCGAATTCGTTGCGACCTTTGGGCGAGAACAAGTCCCGGATGAGCTGCTCAAGGCCTGAGATCCTGTCGTCCGGAACGCACGGGATCGCGCCCACACCCTCTCGCGCTGCGCCATCAACGGCCTCGAACCATGTCTCCCGACTCCCCGGGTACAGCACCGTCGCCGACCGGGCCTGCGGGATCGCATCACGATAAGCGTGCATCTTGTGGATGTCAGCCGCCTTCGCGACGCGCTCGGTCTCTCCGTCCAGCTGTCTCGGGTCGAAGCGGAACTTGGCGTCGAACAGGTGCAACGAGCCGTCGGCGGTCCACAGAGCGATGTCGGGTCGCAGAGGGACGCTGTAGCTCGTGCAGCCGGATCGACTCGAGCGGGTGAAGCTGCGGTTGTAGTCGAGCGCGACGCCGTTCCTCCACTCGATGCGCAGGCCGTTCGACAGGGATTGGGAGAAGTCCGTCGTGGTCGTCTCGAGTGCCGCGACCGGGGCGCCCAGGGAGTCTCCGATCGCCCGCGCCACCTCGAAGTAGGTCCACAGCTCGTAGAGCGTGGCCACGTCCTTCAGCTCGAGGAGGCGTTGCCACGTGTCGAGGCGCGCGAGTCGGCTCGAGCGGCGCAGCTGCACGAAGTGGCGCAGGACGTCGCGATAGCCGCGGCGCTGTTGCAGGACCGTCGATTCCACGGGGAAGCGGGTCATGCGCCCGACGCTGCGCCACAGCGGGTGGCGGAGGATCGGCGCGAGGATCGTACGGAGTTCGTCGACCTGTGCCGTGAGCCTGGCTCGAAGGTGTGTCTCGCGCGACGCGAGCGCCTCGACCGCGTCGAGGATGCCGTCGACCTGGTCGAGGAAGGCCTTCACGAAGCGGTTCTCCGCGACGTCGACCGTGTGCTCGACCACCGGCTCGTCGAAGCGCTCCGGCAGGCGTCCCTCCAGGCGCGTCGCCAGGCCACCGCCTCGACCGGCGGGCACCTCGACGAAGTCGGTCCGTCCGCCGCCGATCGCCGCGACCGTGCGCGCGTCCATCCGGCGCACGCGGTCGAAGGGCGTCCAGCGGCGTTCGCGAACGAAGCGGCTGTGCGGATCCGCGACGATCGCTCGGAGCGCCGGAACGAGGTGGTGCTCGCGCGGCGCATGCGGCGAGAGGGCGTGGCGCAGGTGCACGAACGCGTGCAGGAGCACGTCGCGATCGTTCGCGATCGATCGGTCGTAGGGGAGCGCGCCGCCCGAGCCGGGGGAGAAGGGCAACGCCGCGCTGGCCTTCGTGATGTCGGCCAGCATCGACTCGAACTCCGCCTCGCCCCACTTGCCCGACCGCAGCCGCACGCGGCCGAGGCCGGGGAGGACGAGGTCGCCGACCGTGTTGCCGAAGGCGAGGAGCAGAGCGTCGCCGATGCGACGGCAGGTGGACGGAGCGAGGGCGGCTTCGAGGCGTTCGAGCGCGGAGCGCGAACCCGTGACCACGTACTCCAACTCGGACGCGAGTGAGAGATGACCGCCCGACGAATCGGGTGCGTGCCCTCCGCGGGCTGCGACGATCCGAAGCGCTGACGGCGTCGCGGTCTCGACCGGGTGTTCGGTCGCGTTCACGGCCTCACTCGACGAACGACGTGAAGCCGACCTGGGCGAGGCGGCGGCGCATGCGCCACAGCTTCGAAGCCGACCGCGGGAGGAGCGGTGTCGTCGATCCGAGCGGCGACACTTCCGGGGTCACCTCTTCGCCATCCGAAGGCTCGGCGGTGGCCGCCGGCCCCTGAACCGGGACGAGCCGGTCACGCTCGAAGCGCCAAGCGTCGAGCCCTTCGGCGACCGCATCGGCCGCGTCGAAGTCGACCGTGAAGACGAACAGGTCGCGCAGGACCTCGTCGAGCTCGGCCTGCGTCCCATGCAGCTTGGGCAGCACCTTCGTCAGGATGGCGACGTCGAGCGCGGTGAGCATCGTCGCGCGACCACTGTCCGCCTGCTCGTGGGCGAGGCCGAGGAAGCGCGCGATCTCGTTCGCGACGCGGTAGCCGAAGTGCCGGTGCTCACGATGGAGCAGGTCGTTCAGGCGCACGAGCGCATCGCGCGCCTCCTGCCAGCCCATCGACTCGAGCGCGCGCCATGCATCGCCGTGCCGATCGGGGTCCGAGAGGGCCAGGGGTTCGGGGAGCTGTGCGAGGGCCAGGGGCGTCGGTTCCTCCGCGAGGTCGCGCCCCAGCCGCATCAGGTCGACGGCGTTGAACTCGAACGTGAAGGCGCGGTCGAGCACCTTCGGGCTGAACATGTAGGTCGTCTCGTCGACGTTGACAGTGCCGGTGAAGAAGAGGTTGGGCGGGACCTCGAGTCGGCCCGGGACCTCGCGGTCACCGCTCGCGTCGGGCAGCAGGTCCGCGTCGTGCAGGTCGAGGGGCTCTCCCGACTCGAGGCACGAGAGGAAGTCCGAGAAGTAGTGCTCCACGCGCGCGAGGTTCATCTCGTCCAGGATCGCGAAGTACGGCGCGGCTGGCTCGCCGCGGCGGGTGGCACGCTCGTACTCGGCGGAGGCATCGAGGAGGAGATCCAAGAAGCGGCTGACGTGGTAGCGATCGTCGAACGGATCCCGATGCCCGAGGAGTGCGCGGTGGTCCGTCCAGTCGGGACGCACGGCGATCACCGCGTACCGTTGTGCGCTCGGTGCCGGCTGTTGTGCACCGCCGACCTTGTGGATGGCGAGAGAGAAGGACCCGTCCGTCGATTCGTGCACGTCGAACCGGACCTCGTCGCCCACTTCGAGTCCCTTCTCGAGCGCGGCCATGTGCTCCTTGGGGACGTAGAGGCGCGGTGGCGTGCTGTGCTTGCTGCCGTACTCCTGGAAGCGTGCCTTCCAGGGCGTGTCCGAACCCATGAAGTACAGGTCGAGGTCCTTCGAGGCGCTCGCCGCTTCCATGAACTCGGGCTCCGCTTCGATGAACTTCTTGGTGAAGTTGAAGAAGCGGTAGTCGAAGACGGTCTGGACGACCTTGCGGACGTGTGCGTCGTCCGTCTCGACCTGGGTCGGCCTCCTTCTCGCATCGGAGGTGGCCCCGAAGAACTTCGCGCAGGCGATCGCCAGCTGGGTCTTGCCCGTTCCCGAGATGCCCGTGAGGATCGTGAATCGCTTCGTCTGGAGCGCCAGGAGGTAGCTCGCCACCACCTCGGTCGGGAAGACGAGTCCCGAGGTGGCGAGCTTGTCGCAGAACTGTTCGAAGCGCGACGTGGTGATCGGCTCGTCCATCACCGCCGCCAGCTCGGCGGCGTCGGCCTCGGGAGCGGTAGCCGCGCCGAAGTAGCGGGCGACGGCCTTCTCGTCGGTGACCTCGAGGAAGCGAGCCTGCCAGTTGCCGGCTCCCCGTGCCTGCGAGTCGGGGAGGCGGCGTACTTCGCGGTCGTTGATGACGAGATCGACTCGTGCAGCCTCGACGTCGACCGCCTTCACCTCGCCGCGAGCATGGATGACGACCTCGCCTGAGCAACTCTTCAGCAGGAAGTGGTCACCCGCTCGGACCTGTCGCAGGCGCGCACGGGTGCGGAGGCTCTCGGCGGAGTGCTCGGGCCCGAGCCGCGGGAATTCCCAGAAGGCGCCGTCCACGAACTCGCGGCTGCGGTCCTCACCCCGGTCGCCATGGACGTCTCCCGCCCAGAAGCGTCGCACTTGCGGATCGCCCATGCCGTCCGTCCACGCCGTGTGCGACAGCATGGTGTGGTCGCGACCGAGCGTGGTATCCACCTCGGCGAGGAAGCGCGTGTAGCTCTCCCACGACCCGACCTCGGTCGTGACGCCGAGGGGCTCGACGAAGGAACAGGTGTTGCTGTCGACGGGGAGGAACTCGTCGGGCTTGACCCAGAACAGGCCCATCGTGAGCTTCGCGGCACCGATGCCCTTCTGTTCGAGGATCCTGTCGAAGAGTTCGTCGTCGATGGCCTCCTGACCGCCTTCAACGGCCTGCTCGAATAGCTCCCAGAGCCGGTCGATGTCGCCTTCGTCTCGGTCCAGCGCGTGCCAGAAGAACCACGTGGCCTGGTTCTGGATCGTCGGGAGCCCGTGGAAGTCGTCGGGCGGTTCGATCGCGACGCCGAGCCGATCGGCGAGTGCGACCAGCATCTTCACCCGGCTCTCCTTCCGGAGCGAACGCGTGAAGCAGGAGTAGACCGTGAACGGGTCGATGTCGCGCAGTGGCCCTTCTTCGCCGGGCGCGATCTTGTCGTTCAACTTGACGACAGGATAGCCCTCGCGATCGAGCGAGTGGAGGATCTCGATGAGCTGCCTGCGGTCCTCGCGGTGAGCGAGGAGCGCGGTAGCGATGGCTTCGTAGGCTGGACGCCAGCTGAAGGTATCGGTCGGCGTCTCGACAAGAGTGGGGGCCGAGCGGACGCGGCTGGTGGCCGGGTAGTCGGGCTCCGGGACGTCGCGGCCCGTCGTGGCTCGCAGGTACGCCAGCACCGATGGCGAGTGGCTCTTGCGATACGCCGTGACCGTCGCCTGTGAGTAGGCCACGTCGACGAGGCCGACGATTCCCTCGCGCACCTTCGGGAGCAGGTCGCTGAAGACGTCGACCGGGCCCCGATAGCCGACGGCGTCCTCGATGCGCTTCAGGCGGCCACGCGGCGCCGGATGGGCGGCGACACGCTCTCTCGTCGTCGCGTCGAACGAGTCCTTGATCGCCCAGAACCCCACCTGCCCCCGCGCCACGTCGACGATGCGAGTCCCGCCGACGTTCAAGCGGATGAGCTTGGGGCGCAGTGTCACCGACCAGCAGCCGTGGCCGTGTTCGTGTGCCCGTTCGATCAGGTCCACGAGCAGCTCTTCGAACTGCTTGCGGTGCTCGGAATCGGGGATCTGCTCTCGGAAGACACGAGCAGCGGCGTCGGCGTCGCTACGGAGGGCGTCGAGGTCCATCAGGGGCAAGGGCTGGTCGCGGCGGACGGGAGACGCCCGAGTCTACAGGCCCTCGACCTCCACCTCCTCGAACACCGCGCGCTCACCGACCACGGCGAGTCCCATGCGCCCAACGGGGAGTTGCCACTCACCGATTCGCGTGCCATTGCACTCGAGGCGCAGCCACTGACCATCGTGGGTCGCATCGAGGTGGGCGCGGCCGGAACGCTCGAGGCTCGCGCGAACGGCGTCGCTCGTGGTGAGCTCTTCCTTCGCGCCATTGCGCACGCGCACGACACGGACGAGACCGTCGGCGGCGATCGTCGCGACGACGAAGCCCTCGGCCGACGACTCGTGGAGGAGCAGGCCCACCTCGCTGCCGGCGGACTCCGGAACGGCGACGCGGGTCGAGATCGCGCTGCACGCGACGACCGATCGTGCCCAGGCGAGCTGGCGCGGTCCGGGTGGCGCGCCGGTGATCGTCTCGGGTCCGTTGCTGTCCCACGATCCGGTCGTCGAGCCGAACAGCTCCGGGTGGTCTTGGAGCCACTCCGCGAGTTCGGCGGCGAGCCCCGCCGGGTCGCCGACCTCGGCGTGGAAGGCGCGGTCGAGCCGCGCGCCGACGGACGCTTCCGCGCGCTCGTCGCCGTCGAGCGCGCGCATCAAGCCACGCAGTGCTCGGCTCGCGGGCCGGCCCTCGCGACGATCTCGATCGAGGAAGGCGATGAGCGCCTCCGAGACCGCACGATCGGGTGGCGACGAACTCGCGATGATCGAACCGAGGTCGAACGCGTCCGCGCCAGTCGCGCCGAGCCGTTCCGCCACACCGAGCCGACCGATCGAGCGAGCGAAGGCCGGACCGACTCCGACGTCAACGGTCTCGCCGTCCCAGCGATGGTGCTGGAGATGATACGCGAGGCCGTCGAAGTACCAGTTGTTGCCGCCGTAACGAACGGGTTCGTCGCGCGACTCGTTGTAGACCTGGAGCACGAGCATCTGCAGCACGGCACGCCGCCACCAGGGCTCGAGCGGGCCCTCCACGAGGAACAAGGCGCGACGCGAGGGCACGTAAAGAGACTTGGTCTGCGGGTGGAGCCTGTCGCCGATCTGCGGACCGAGAGCGTCGAGGAAACTGTCGCGATCGCGCAGGATGCGACCGACGAGCTTCTCGCCGGACGCGAGGTCCGGCCAGCGATCGAAGTACTCGCACACCGCGACGGTGGCGGCCTCCACGAACGCGCCGTACTCGGCAGCGAGGGCGCGGTCGTTCGTCTGGACGTGGAGCTCACAGTGCTGGGTCGTCGCGATCCACGTGTCGCCGCTCCGCACGAGTTCGAGGGCGCCGTCGTCCTCGTCCGACGCGTCGCGAGCGAGGGACGGATCGCTCTTGAAAGCGCCGTCACGATCCAGGTCGACCTCGACCCTTCCGAACTCGACCCGACCACTCTCGACGGCGAGCCCCATCGACTCACCCGTGGCTGCCCATTCACCGACCACCTTGCCGCCGACCGAGAGACGCACGCGCTCGCCGTCGAACTTCGCGGTCATGCGAACCGCACCACGGCCGTCCGGTTGCGCGGTGAAGGGCGGTGTGTCGAGCCTCGTGATCGTCCCGTCGCCCACGCGAGCGACGGACACCGACCCGTTGTGATCCACGAGCGCGACCAGCGCATCCGTTCGATTCTCGTGGCCGAGGACGACGCCGGCGCGCGTGCCCTCCGCGATCGGCCAGGAGATGTCCGCTGCGATCCGGCCGCAAGGCTGGAGCGTGCGGCACCATCCGAGCTTCGGTGACTCACCGATGACGCGGTCAGACAGGACGGGCTCCCAGAGGCCGTAGACCTGGGAGAAGGTCTCGGGTTTCGCGGCGAGCCAGTCTCCAAGCTCTTCGCGATAGTCCTCGATGTCGCCGAAGCGTCGGACGAACTCCTTCACGATGTCGTCGCCGCCTTCGACGGCACGGCGGAAGGCGCGGAAGTCGCTACTGAGGCGACCGCGTTCATCGCGTTGGGCGATGTGGGCGACCAGTGCGAGGCCGAGCGGTCGGCTCGGTGCGTTGCTGGCTCCCAGGAAGTCCTCGAGGTCGACCTTCTCTCTCCCGATTCCGAGGAGTGAACGGCGCACCGCGTCGCGCCTGGAATGCGTATCGAAGAGAGGCTCGACACCGAGCTCGAGCGTGCGGCCGTCCCACCAGTGTGTCGCGAGATGACCGACGAGGCCCTCGCCGTACCAGGTGTTGCCGTGGATCGTCCGGTCGTTCCGTCGTGCGAGATCGAAGTACTGGAAGACGACCCGGTCGAGCACCGCGCGGCGGCTGCCGTAGGTCAAGGGCTGGGCGACCATCGAGAAGGTGTGGTCGTCGGGGTGATAGAGCGACGTCGTGACGTCGTTCAGTCCGCGCGCACGATCACCGATCGCCTCGATCCACTGCTCCCGCGTGGGGAAGAATGCTGCGCGGAGCCTCTCGTCGCGGTCGAGGTCGGGCTCGCGGTCGAAGAACTCGGTCAGCTCGACGTAGGCAGCTTCAGCGAGTTCGGCGAGCTCGTAGGCCAAGGTCGCGTCGTCACCGTGGACGAGGAAGTGGTAGTGCGGTCCGTCGACGACCCAGACCTCGAGGCCGTCGAGCTGCGACTCCTCGGCCGAACCTTTTCGAAGAGTGATGGGATCTTCGTCGATCTCGACGGTGGTCGAGGGCAGGGCAGCGAACAGAAGCGGTGCGAGCAGCATCGAGAGGGGGGAACGAGGTGCACGCGACGGTGGGGGAGCCGCCACGCGCGGGTGAGGGGTGAGTGCACCGCTGGATGGGTGCGTACGAGGCGAGTCAGGGCACCAGAGCGAGCGGCACCGGGTTGCTGACGAGGCTCGGCACGGGGCCGAAGGGCCCCGTCATGTCGAGAACCACGGCCGCGTGGTGTAGCGTGAGTCCAGCGAGTGCCGGGTCGGTGCCGCTCGGCACGGTGAATGTGATCTGGCCGTCACCGCTAGGCGGAAGAACGCCGAAGTTCGAGCCGTAGGGCAGCGTGTTCAGGTGCGCGAGGGCGAAGTCGGTGAACGGGTCAGGATTGATCGGAAGTGTGCCGGCGAAAGTCGGGACGCCGGGCGCCGTGCCCGACGCGGTCCCGACGACGAAGTAGAGGTTGAAGGCCGGTTGGATGCCAGCGGACAACGCGAGGTGCTGCGTGCCACCGGCCGCCAGAGACAGCTCCAGGACATCGGCCGTGAGCGTCACCGGCAGGCAGGCGTCGGGCACGCCGTTTGCGTCGAGGTCGGAGTCGAAGCCGAGCGCGATCTCGGTCGCATCGCCGACGCCGTTGCCGTTGCAGTCGGGGACCAGCAGGCCGGGGCTGCCGGTCACGAGCACGTCGTCGATCCAGTGCTCGCAGCCACTGCCACCTGCGCCGTTCCAACCGCGCACCATGATCTGGCCGTCGAACGGCTCGAAGCCCGTGAGTTGGACCTGGTCGAAGATCGTCGTCTCGACGTCGAACTCATCGACGGTCGAGAAGGTGAGGACGTCGCCATCCAGCTCGAGAACGGCTCGACGCCACACATCGTCCTCCAGGCCGAATGGGGAGGTGACGGACGTGACGTGCTGGTTGTTGTGGCTCAGCTCGAAGTGGTTGCCGTCGATCTCCTCCTCGCTGGGTTGGTCCGAGTTGAGGTGGTGATCGAAGTGGACGTCGATCTGGTGATCGCAGCAGGTGTCCTCCGGATAGCCGGGCGTGTGGAGGGGCGCGATGCGCAATCTCATCCCGTCAGCCGACGGCGTGGCGCGGAAGCGGAACTCGACGCGGAGCGCCCCTGAGCCGATGCGCAGCTGATTGCCAAGGACCCAAGCCCCCTGGGAGTTCGCGCCCGAGTTCAGTCGAACGGCGCCGTTGCTCAGGGTGGCGTCGTTCCACAGGTGCGCCAGACCGGTATCGGTCTCGTCGAAGCCGAAGTCGGCATAGGTCTCGCTGACGGGCTCGTTCGCTGCAGCGGTCGATGGTGACGCGATCGACTCATGGTGTGAGCCGAGGAGCGCGCCGGCGGCGAAGATCCAGGCCGCACGCGCGCAGGCAGAAGTCGAGCGGGGACGGGAGGTGGGGCGAGTCATGGGAGTCGTTCTTCGGGGGGTATGCGAGCGAAAGCCGGTGATGGGCACCCGTTCAGCGCTTCGGCCCGCCCCGCGTTACACCCTCACTCCCGAATTCGCAGCCGCAGCTCCAAAGCCGGCAGCCACAGGACCTCCGCGTCGCTCAACCCGAAGCGCGGCAGGCCTTCGCTGCGCAGCGCCGAGACGTAGCTGACCGTGTCGCTGACCGGGGCCGGACCCAGGTCCCAGCGGAGCCACAGATGGTCGGACCCTCCCAACTCGGCGGCGATCGCCGCCAGGTCGTCCGGGTCGGGCTCGATGCGCAGCGTGTTCGGTCGCTCGCCGGCCTCGCGGTGCGCGTCGAGCGCGGCCCGCAGGTCGGGCGGCAGGTTGCTCGACGACGCTGCGGCGAAGGCGCGCACCGTGCGCATCTCGTCGGGCGACGCGCCCATCGAGAGTCGGATCCAGCCGCGGTGCCCGGTGTTCTGCCCGCCGCCGATCCGCGGAGGAGGCGCGAGGCCGTGGATGGGCAGCCGCTCGCCGTCCTCGCCGCGCGGCAGGGGAACGCGCAGGACGACCCGCCCGGGTCGCGTCGAGTCGACCAGGCCCCAGTACGGCTTGTGGACGCGGATGCGCGCGAGCTCGGGCAGCGCTTCGCTCTCGTTGAAGACGCGGACGTTGTCCGTCTCGACGACCCAGCGCGCGACACGCGACTCGAGCGGCGCGTACAGCGTGACGGTGTGCCACGGCGAGTCGATCGGATCGAGGGGCACGGTCACGAGCTGGAGCCGATCGCCGGCCGGGCCAGGAGGCACGTCCAGATCGACTTCGCGCGCGCGGTGCCCGTCCGCCGAGATCCGCACGCGGTGGTGCCCGGTCGGGAGGCGGAAGAGGTTCGCGCAGTGCACGTCGATCGGGCCGGTGTCGGTCCGGAACGAGACCGGACCTTCGCTCTCGACGAACTCGAAGCGCACCGGCGCGGAGATGGTCACGTCGTCGCGGCCCTGGCGCGGGCGCGCCCCTCCCTGCGCGTTCGCCACCAGCGCGATCCAGGCGCCCTCCCCCGACGGCACTGCCTCGAGCTCGGCCAGGACGGCGTCCTCCTGGTCCGTGACTCGCTTCGGAATGGGGAGCACGGGGGCGTAGTCGAGCCCGAGGAAGAGGTTCCGCGCGCCGGCGCGGGCCGCGACCGTGAACGAGCCGGAGTAGGCCGCGCCGTTCCCCGCCGGCCCCGACGCCACGGTCGTCCAACGATGCGTCCCCGGACGCAGCGCCGTGGTGAACGGCGTCGTCCCGCGCTCGACGCCGTCGACGAGCAGCGTCTTGCCGTCCGTGTAACTCTCGAAGCGCACCGGGACGGGCGCCATCCACCACAGCTCGTACACGAGCAGCGCGAGACCGAGGAGTGTGAACGCCTGCGCCGCGACGATCGCGGGGTTGCGCCGCACCCAACGGGCGACGCGACGCCTCGTGCTCGGATAGCCGTGGGGGAGCCGCGCCCCGGCGATCGCCGCGCGCAGGTCCTCGGCGAGCTCGCCCGCGTTCGCGTAGCGGTCCGCCGGGTGCGGCTCGAGGCAGCGCCGGACGATCGCGCGCAGCGGCCGCGGCAGGTCGCCGAGCCGGACCGCCGCCGATCGCGCCCCGGCGATCCGGCGCGACATCTCGTCGGACGCGCGCAGTCGCTCGCGGACGCGAGGATCCGCGAGCATCACGATCAGCAGTCCGAGCGCGAAGACGTCCGACCAGGGCCCGACCGGTCCGCCGGCGAGCTGTTCTGGCGCCATGAACAGCGGCGTGCCGGCAACCTCGCCGTCGGTCGTGATCGACAGGGGGATTTCGTCGTGCCGCGCGAGGCCGAAGTCGAGCACCTTCACGCGGGCGCCGCCCGTCACGAGGACGTTGGCGGGTTTCAGGTCGCGATGGACCACCCCCAGCGCGTGCGCGTGCCCGATCGCCTCGGCGAGCGCGAGCCCGATCGTGAGCGCGCGCTCGGATCGCTCGGAGTCGGTCGTGGGTTCGGGCAGCCGATCGAGCGCGCGACCGCGCACGAGCTCGGTCGCGAACCAGGCCGTCCCGCGCTCGATGCCGCTGTCCAGCACGCGCACGATGCCCGGGTGCTCGAGGCGCCGCGCCACCTCCGCTTCCCGCAGCAGCTCGCGCTGCCGGCGAGGATCGACGGTCGCCATCGGATTGAGCAGCTTGAGCGCGACCGCCGCGCCGCCTCCCGGCGGGACGGCCTCGAAAACCACCCCGAATGCGCCGCGTCCGAGCTCGCGCACCAGCCGGTGCCCCGCGAACGCGTGTCCGCCGCCCGACCCATCCGTCGCGGCGATCGGCGCGCTGGGCCGCAGCGCCTCGACATCCAGCGCCGCTTCGATCAGCGCCACCGCGGAGCGGCGCGTCGTCTCGGGCTGGCGGCGCAGGTCGTTCTGTTCGTCGACGAAGGTCGCGGGATCGAGGGCGGGCCGCGCGTCGCGCGCCCGCTCGAAGCGGTCCCACAGGTCGGCGGCGTCGAGTTCCATCCAGAGCGGAGCGCGGGAGCGTCGGCGGCGTTACTCGGATTCCCGCTCCGATTCGCGCTCGGTCGGCTGCGAGTCGGCGCGCAGCGCATTCAGTCCGCGGTGGTAGAGCACGCGCGCGTGCTCGGTGGAGATGTCGAGTCGCTCGGCGATCTCCGCGTGCGGGAGGCCATCCCACATCCGCAATTCCACGACGCGTCGTGTGCGCTCCGGCAGCTCCGACAGACGCTCGCGCACGAGCGTGAGCTGTTCCCGGGCTCCTGCGCGGTGCGACGGCGTCGAGTCCTCGGCGCAGGCGCCGTTCAACTGGACCGTGTCGGCCCGCAGGGGGCGGGCGCGTCGGCCCTCGCCGCGCACGAAGTTGGCCGCGACGCGATCCAGCCACGCGCGCAGGGCACCGCGCGAGGTGAAGCTGTTCGTGCCGCGCCGCCGCCACGCTTCCAGCTGTGCGTGTTGGACGACGTCCTGGGTGTCGAGTCCGCGGCGCGCCTCGGCGCCCAGGAGGCGGTGCGCGCGTCGTCGGAGCCACGACGCCTCGGCCACGGGATCCGGTCCGGCATGGAGCGCGTCGATCGACGGCTCGTCCGGTGCGTGCTTCTCCGGGTCGGTGGGGCTGGCCGGGTCGGGCAAGTCGGCGGTCATCGGAGCTTCGGTTGTACCCGGTCGCAATCGACCTGGGGAGGGTTGGGGCCGCTTCACAACTCCTCGCCGGCACACGCGCACGTTCAGCGCCCGAACGCGCTGCGACCTGCGACCTGCGATCTGCGACGCGCCCACTTCCTGCTGTGGCCGACGAGCTCCGCGCGGTTCGTCCGCCGCCGGCGCTCGTACTGCTTCCGTGCGACTCAACAGCGGGGTCGTCCTCGCCATCCGCTCGATCCTCGTGCTCGGACCGTTGCTCGACCGCCATCTCGCGGACGCGGCCACGGGAGACCGAGGTCTCGGCACCGTGCGCGACGGCTCCGCTCGTGGAGCGTCACCGGAGCACGGGTAGACTGCGCCGCTCCATGTCCTCCCCCCCGCCGACCCCGAACAGCCGCGACCCGCGGCGCACTCCCATCACCCGGCTCCTCGACGTCGTCGAGTGGCTCGGCAATCTCCTGCCCCACCCAGTCACGCTGTTCGCGCTGATCTGCGTCGGCATCCTGCTCCTGTCGGGCATCGCCGGCTACTTCGAGTGGCAGGTCGCGGACCCGCGGCCGGAGGGCTCCAGCGGGCGCTCGGAGGACGGGATCATCCGCGCCGTGAGCCTGCTCAACGCCGAGGGGCTGCGGCGCATCTCGATGGGGCTGGTGACGAACTTCACCTCGTTCGCGCCGCTGGGCACCGTGCTGGTCGCGCTGCTCGGGGTCGGCGTGGCGGAGCGCTCGGGGCTGCTCGGGGCCGGCATCCGCGCCATGGTGCTCGGCGCGCCCAAGAGCCTGCTCACCTCGGTGGTCGTCTTCGCGGCGGTGATCTCGAACACCGCCTCGGAGATGGGCTACGTGGTCCTGATCCCTCTCGCCGCCGTCGTCTTCCACGCGGTGGGGCGCAACCCGCTCGTGGGGTTGGCCGCCGCGTTCGCGGGCGTGTCCGGCGGCTACTCGGCCAACGTCCTGATCGGGACGGTGGACCCGCTGCTCTCAGGGATCACGACCGAGGCGGCGCGGCTGATCGATCCCTCGTACGCGCCGGGCGGAGCGAACGAGGTGCTGCCCACCGCGAACTACTACTTCATGGTGGTCAGCACGTTCCTGATCACGGTGGTGGGGACGCTGGTCACGACGAAGATCGTCGAGCCCAAGCTGGGGCCCTACGACCCGAGCCGCGGCGAGGAGGGCATCGAGGAGTCGACGCGCGACATGGGCGCGCTGTCGCCCGTGGAGAAGCGCGGCCTGCTGCTCGCGCTGGCGACGATCGGGGTGATGACCCTGGGCCTGTTGGCCCTGGCCCTGCCCGAGAACGGCTGGTTCCGCGATCCCGCGACAAACGAGACGCTGGTCCAGGACCTGCGGCCGATGCTCAAGAGCGTCGTCGCGCTGATCTTCGTGTTCTTCATCGTCCCCGGCATCGTGTACGGACGCGTCACCGGCTCGCTGAAGAACGACCGCGACGTGATCGACGGCATGGCGAAGGCGATGAGCTCGATGGGGCTCTACCTCGTGCTGGTGTTCTTCGCCGCCCAGTTCGTCGCGTTCTTCAACTGGACCAACCTAGGCACCATCACGGCCGTCGTGGGGGCCGACCTGCTCGAGCAGTGGAACCTGACCGGTCCCCTGGTCTTCGTGCCGTTCATCCTGATGTGCTGCGGCGTCAACCTGATGCTCGGCAGCGCCTCGGCCCAGTGGGCGGTCACCGCGCCGATATTCGTGCCGATGCTGATGAGCGTCGGCTACAGCCCCCAGGTCATCCAGGCCGCGTATCGCATCGGCGACTCGACGACGAACACGATCACGCCGATGATGAGCTACTTCGGCCTGATCCTCGCGTTCGCGATGCGCTACGACCGCAAGTTCGGGATCGGCACGATGATCTCCATGATGGTCCCGTACTCGGTCGCCTTCCTGATCGGGTGGATGATCCTGTTCTACGTGTGGGTGTTCGGGTTCGGGCTGCCGGTGGGGCCGGGGGCGCCGACGTACTACGCGCCTTGAGGCGTTCTGAGGCGTTGTGCGTCGCGCTCCGCCGACCGCTCCGCGGCCGAAGCTCGAGCCCGAGGCTGGCGATCCGTCCGAGGCCCACTCGATGCGTCCAAAGCAAGGACTCCCCGGCCCTGGACCTCGTCGCGTTCGTGTTCGCGGTCGGCCTCGGCGCGCCGCGGGAGATCCTCGGGTTCGCGAGGGATCAGCTGTTCGGCATGAACATGCAGAAGAGCGGGCTCGTGGACACGAGGTGGGGCCTCATCGTCGACTCGGTCGGCGCCGGCGTCTTCAGCATGCTCGGTGACGCGACCTGCCGCGGCGCGAGAGCCGCTGGTCCCTGCGTTCCAGGATCACTCCATGGCCGAGAAGCACCCGCGTGCCTTCTCGGAGGAGCGCCTCGTCGAGCTCTCCGATGGAGGCGGAGACGCCTAGGGCTCGCGCGGCGCCGCCACCAGCCACGACTCCGCCGCCTCGCGCCCGGTTGCATCGGCGCGGTGCCGGCCCAGCGAGCCCGCGCGACCGCCCGCGGCGACGTGCACCTCGAAGCGCTGGTACTGGTCACGCGCGTACGTCTCGGGGCGATCGGGATGCGCGGTGCGCGCCCCAGCGCAGGCGGCGGCGCAGAACGACGAGCTGCTGGCGGACCGTCACGCCGTCGAGGAAGCGGGTGAGCGCGAGCAGCGTCCGCGGCAGGCCGCCCTCGGCGTCGGCCGAGACGCGGATCACGAGCCGCGACGCGTCGGCGGGGCGCGTCGCGCGGATCCGCCGCACGGCATCACTCGTGGAGGCCGTGCCGCCCGTGTCGCGGCGCTCTCAGCTGTCTCGCCGCGCGCCGCGAAGGAACAGGTCGAACTTCGGCTCGATCGTCTCGGGCGGCGCCGCGATGGGCGTGGCGCAGCTCATCGCCCGCTCTTCCAGTCGGCGCACCGCTCGTCCAAGTTCTCGACCCAGGCGTCGATGGCGGCCTTGATGTCGCTCAGGGCAGAGAACCCGGTGGTGGAGAGGAACGTGCCAGTGGAGCGACGGACCCCGGCGAAGATCTGCTCCCCGGTCTGCGAGTCGTCGTACTCACCTTCCGCAGCTGCTCCACCCCGACCGACGCCGGCAATGCGGGTGTGAGGCAGGGCGTTGAGCAGAGGCTTCGACTTGGCGATGTCCGTCAGCGCGAGCCGCAAGCGCCCCGTGCGCGGTCCAGGGCTCGTGACCAGTTCGAAGTGCTTCGACAGCACACGGGCCGGTTCGGAATCGGCGTACTCCACGATCTCCTGGATCTCCTCGTCGCTGAAACGGTGCTCGTCCTCCTCCTGCAAGTCGACAACGATGGGATCCAGGATCACGCGGGGTTAGGCCCCCTTGCGAAAGCTGGGATTGCGGTAGAAGAAGGGGTCCTCGTCGATCTTCTCGAGACGGTCGTAGTCGCTCAGGAAACCGGTGCGACGCAACTCCGTGGCCTTGCAACCGAGGAGCAGGTCGGGAAGGGTGAAGAGGAAGAAGAGCGCGAGTCGAGACATGAGAGGTTCCGGTCGAGGGTTGGACCTGCTTGCTGCGAAGACTGGAGTCCGAAGTCCGATCAGGCGTTCGCCGCCCTTCCGATGGGCGACATCCTGAAGCGCTCCACGAAGATCGCGTAGAGCGCTGGCACGACGACGAGCGTCAGCACGGTCGCGACGATCAGCCCGAAGATCATCAGCCACGCCATCCCCTCCCACAGCGGGCCGCCCGCGATGGCCAGCGGCAGCAGTCCGCCGATGGTCGTCAAGGTCGTCATCGCGATCGGAAGCAGTCGCACCTTGGCCGCCTCGACGAGGCACTCGCGGAACTCGTGCTTGGTGAGCCCCAAGATCGGCCCCGAACCGGTGCTTCCCTTCGAGCGCTCCTCGATCAGTCCTTCGGCGAACTCGATGAAGATGATCGCGGTGTTCACGACGATCCCGAAGAGCGAAAGCAACCCCAGCTGTGGCATGAAGCCAAGAGGGTTGTCGGTGATGTAGAGGCCCGGGAGCGCGCCGATCAGCGCGAGCGGCACCGTGGTCAGGATGATCAGCGGCTTGGCGAAGCCGTTGTACTGGATGATCAGAAGGAGCACGATCACGAGCGCGGAGATCAAGACCGCGACCATCAACTCGCCGCGCGACTGGCTCGACTCGAACAGCGAGCCGCCGACCTCCCATCGGTAGCCCGACGGCAGTTGGTCCTCCCAGGCCGCGAAGCGCTCGCTGTCCATGATCTCGAGCACGACGTCGTTGGCGCTGTAGCCCTCGTGCACGCGGGCGCGTGCCTCGATGGCGCGCTGCAGGAAGCGGCGCTCGATCTTGGCAGGCGCCCAGCGCGACTCGACGGTGGCGACCGCGTCGAGCGGGACCTTGCCCGCGACGCCTTCGACGTACGCAGCGCGCAGCTCGTCGAGCGAGCCGCGCTGCGTCGGGTTCAGCCGCAGGTAGACCGGGAGCTGGTGGTCCGCCTCACGGAAGGTCGTGAGGCGCTGGCCGTTGAAGTACGCATTCAGCGTCTGCGCAACGGCCGCATTCGTGACTCCCGCGAGGTTCGCGCGGTCCTCATCGATGTCGACATCGAGCTGGTAGCTCGAGGAGCCCCATGTCTCGTAGACGTCCCACGTACCGGGATGGTCGCGGATGATCGCCATCAGCTCGCTCGCCTGCTCGCGCATGACGCGCTCGTCGGCGAAGCCCGCACCGAGGCGCGGGCCGTAGATTCGCAGCCCGATCGGCGCGTCGACGACCGGCCCGAGCATCAGCTCACGCGGAATGACGCGCGCCGAAGTCACCGGTTCCAGCCCGAGTTCCGCGTCTCCGTCGTTCAGGACGCGACGGAGATCCTCGACGTACCCGTGCGTCAGCCAGCCATCGGTCGTCCGCACGACCATCTCGGCGAAGTTGGGCTTGGGTGCCTCCGGTGTCCGCCCGAGGTACCAGCGTGGGGCCCCTCTCCCGACCACGGTGCACATCGCGCGCAGGCGCTCGACGGGCTCACCGTCCTCGTTCTCGGCCGGGCTCAGTCGGCGAAGGATGTTCTCGACCTGCGCGGCTGCCTCCGCCGTCTGCTGGATGCTCGCGCCCTCGGGCAGCCAGACGTCGACCGTGAATTGGTCCCGCACGTCCTGCGGAAAGAAATCGGTGCGCACGGGGAGCCGCGTTGCGAGGACGAACAGCCCGAAGGCGACGAGCACGACCACCAGGCGCAGCTTGAGGCAGGCGCGCACGAAACTCGCGAACAGCGCCATGAATCCCCCTTCGGAGTCCGCGGCGGCTGCCTTGGGCGGTACGCCACGCTTCGCCCGGACGAACCTCGCCAACTGCACGAGGGGGGAAAGCGAAGCGTCCGGGTCCTTGGGCGCCTTGATGAACCAGTAGGCGAGGATGACGCAGAACGTCATCGCCATCACCCAAGACAGGCCCAACACGACCGTGATCGTGATCGGCAGGCTGTAGATGTACTCCTTGGTCGAGCCCTGGAGGCCGATCACCATCGGGTAGAACGCGCCGATCGTCGTGCCGGTGGCGATCAGCATCGGGAACGACAGCTGTTTCGCGCCGCGGCGCGCAGCCTCGTACGGGCTCAGGCCTTCACCCTGCAGTCGACGCACCTGGTCACAGATCTGGACCGCGTTGTCGACCAGCATGCCGAGCGCGATGATCATCGCGGCGAGCGAGATCTGCTCCATCTGAATTCCGAGGAGCGAGATGAGTGCCAATGAGCCCACGATCACGATGGGGATGTTCGCGGCCATCACTACCGCTGAACGCAGGCCGACCATCAAGAAGACGACGACGACGACGATCAGCACCGCGCCGATGACGTTGCTCATGAAGTCGTCGATCTTGCGCTCGACGGTCTCGGACTGGTCCGATACGACGCCCAGCGCGAGGTCCGGCGGGAAGACCTTGTCGGTCTCGACCAGCCGCTCGATCAGCGCCTTCGCATCGGCGCAGACCTCGACGATGTTCGCACCGTCCTTCATCGAGAAGCTCACGAGCACGCAATCGACGGCGGAGTCCGGGTCGGCGAAGCGTGCGATGCTCAGCGGCGGATCCTCGTAGCCGCGCACGACGGAGAGTCCCAGGTCCTCGAGGTACACGGGCGCCGGCGAGGCACCGTTCGTCGTCGCGCCGACGACGAGCGAGCGGATTTCGCGCTCCGCATCGATGTCGCCCGACGGATTGACGAAGAAGCGGCCCGAGTTCGTGTCGATCGTTCCCCCGGGCGCAATCACGTTCCGCTGGGACAGCAGCGTCTGCAGGTCGCTCGAGGTGAGATCGAGCTGCGACCAGGTGCCGAGATCGGTCTCGATGTAGATGGCCTCCTTGCGGACCCCGCTGATGTCGACCTTCGCGACGCCCGTGAGGAGCTTGAGCTCGTCCTTCAAGCGCGTCGCAAAGACCTCCAGGTCGCGCGGGCTGTACCGGTTCTCCTCGCGTACCTCGTCCTCGCCCGGGAGTGGGACCTGGTGAAGGCCGAGCACCATCACATTGGTGTCTCCGAAGTCGTCGATCACGCGCGGCTCGATCCCGGGCTCCGGCATCTGCACGCGCTCGACTCGCGAGCGCACCTTGTCCCACATCTGCGGAACCGCTCCACCGGGCGTCGCGCGGTCCAGTTCGACGAAGATCGCCGAGCGCCCGACCGAAGTCTCCGACTTGACCCAGCGGATGCCGTCGAGCTGGTTGACCTCGTCCTCGATCGGCGCAGTGATGAGCTCCTCGACCTGCTCGGTCGATGTCCCGGGCCAGAACGTCAGGATCTGACACGTACGAACGACGTACTCGGGATCCTCACGGCGCGGCATCGTCATGTACGACAGGATCCCCCACGCCATGAGGAGGGCGACGGCCGTGACGACGATGGGCCGGTAGCGAAGTGCGAAGGCCGACAGACTCATGGCCTGAGCTCCACGGTGCGCACGATGCTGACGGGCTCGTCGGGCTGGAGGAAGTGGACGTGATCGACGATCACTCGTGCGCCGATCGCCAGCTCGCCCTCACGCGCCGCCTCGATCCGCGCGAGTTCGCCGAGGGTCTCGACGATTCGGACCTCGATCGGACGGACGCGACCGTCGTCCGCCAGGAAGACCAGGCCGACACCATCAGCGGTCGGACGCAGCGCGCTGAGGGGTACGTACGTCCCCGGCTTGGGTGGGTCGACATCGAGCACGACGGGGACGAGCATGCCGGGCCGTAGCAGCCAGCGGTCGCTCGCGACGACGACCCTGTCGCCATCCGAGAGGCTCTGCGGGACGTCGAGCGCGACCAGCATGCCGGCTTCGAGACCTCCGGGATCGGCGAGTTCACGCATCAGGTACAGGCCTTGGAAGTTGCGGCGCTCCGTTCCCAGCTCCACGTCGAAGCGACGCAGCGCAACGAGTGCGCCCTGGAGCTTCTGTGGGTCGTCCAGCCGCCGGTCCGGCGCCGCCCACACGAACGGCTGTCCGCTCGCGTCGAACTGCACGGCACGGCGCTCCTCGACGAACAGCGGAGAAGCCGAGTCTCCAGGCACCAGGCGGTTCACGAACATCGTGTCCGAAATGCGCGGGTACTCCAGTCTCGGGTCGCCGGGCAGCACGTCGCCGTAGGTCCTCATGTTGCGCATGGCGATCTTGACGGCGAAAGTCCGAGTCGCTGCGTCAGCTGCGGTCGCCTTCTCGTACACGTGCCCGTAGGCCGGCGCGTCGTGGCCCGGCAAGAAGACGCGAACGGTTTGCCCAAGGCTGAGCCCCGCGGCACGCGCCGGCGACACGGCGAGCTCGATGGTCACCGGGTCCATCATCACCATGTGCGCAACGGGCTGCGCGCGCGCCGCATAGCCACCAGCCTCGACGTAGACGCTGGACACCTCGCCCTCGAAGGGTGCGTGCAGCGTGCAGCGCTCGAGGTCGTACTCCGCGGCCCTCACGTTCTCGCGAGCCACTCCGACGTTCGCGCGCAGCGCTTCGATCGCGACACGCTGTGCTTCCAGCGAGGCCTGCGCGCGCTCGTAGTCGGCCTTGCGCGCGTCCCGATCGGCCTCGCTGCGGATCAGGTCGAGCTCGGAGATGGCGTTCTTCGTCCGCGCGGCTTGGTTGCGCTCGAACTCCGCCTGCGAGCGATCGCGATTCGCCTTGGCCGAGGCGAGCGATGCAGGCAGAACGCGCTCGAGTTCGACGACTGCGGTTGCCAGCTCTCCCTCGGCCGCGGCGAGGATTGCTTTCGCGTGGTCCAGCCGGGTCCGATACGTTCGGTCGTCGAGGCGCGCGAGCACGCCGCCCGCGACCTGCACCTCGCCCTCCTCTTCCCAGCGCCCCTCGAGGTTGGTTCCGCTCTCGACGATCCACTCGACGCGGCCGTCCACCTCGAACGCGACATCGCTTTCGCTCCAGGCGGTCACGGCACCGGTCAGTTGGACGGACTCGACCGGATCCAGCTCTCGTAGCTCGATCACTCGCACGGGCCGCGGTCGCGGCGCAGTGGTGACATCGTGGTCCCCACTACACGCCAGCGGGAGCGTGGCTAGGGCCAGCAGAATCAGTTGCTTCATCATCGGGTCACCTCGGATTGGTCGGGCTCGGCCTCGGGCTCCGGCTGCCAGCCACCGCCGAGCGCGCGGTAGAGATTGATCAAGTTCTGAACGACCTGCCCCTCGCTCGCAGCGAGCTGATCTTGTTGCTGGAACAAGAAGCGTTCCGTGTCGAGGACGTTCTGGAAGTCGGTCAGGCCAGATCGATAGAGCTCGCGGACGAGCTGGACCGAGCGCTCTGCGGCTTCGACCGATCGCGTGAGGGCGTCGCGACGGATTCGCTCTTCCAGGTAGAACGTGAGGGCGTTCTCGACGTCCTCGAGTGCAGCCAGCACGGCTCCCTCGTAGGACGCAAGAGCCTCCTCGACCTCAGCTTCCTCCACTCGGATACGGCCGCGGACACGACCGCCGTCGAAGAGGTTCCAGTTGAAGGCCGGTCCGAAAGACCACGCGACGTTCGCCGAGTCGAGCAGATCGGAGGTCGCCTCGTAGCCGAGCGAGCCGTTCAGGCGGAACTCCGGATACAGGGCAGCGGTCGCTATCCCCACCTCGGCTGTCGCGGCCGCGAGGCGTCGCTCGGCGCGGCGCACGTCCGGCCGCCTGCGCACGAGATCGGCGGGCAGGCCCGTGCGCGGGGCACCGGCGCCGGAGGGGATCGGAGAGGGCTCTTCGAGCAGCGTGACGAGCGCACCAGGGTGCTCGCCGACCAGAACGCCCAGCCGGTGGACAGCCTGCGCAAGGAGCTGTCGCAGAACGGGCATCTGAGACTCCGTGTTCGCCAGGTTGAGCTCCGCCTGGCGAAGGTCGAGTTCCGGCGCGATATCGGTCTCGTACCGGTCGCGAGTGAGCTGCAGGGTATCCCGCTGCGATTCGATGTTGCGGTCGAGGAACGCGATCCGAGCTTGGAGTTCGCGCACTTCGACGTACGTGAACCCGATCTGAGCGAGCAACACGACGAGGACGTCCCGGTAGTTCTCGATGGACGCGCCCAGCTGAGCGTCGCTCGCCTCGATCGACCTACTCACCCGTCCCCACAGGTCGACTTCCCAACTGCCATTGATTCCCGTGTTGTAGATGTCGTTGGTGCGTCCCAGCCCAGGCGGGAGGAAAGGCGTCGTGCTCTCGCTCGACCGTGCTCGGATGGCGAACCCCGCTCCGTCCACGTCAGGAACTCGCTGGCCGGCGGCTATGCCGTAGAGCGCCCGCGCTCGCTCGATGCGAGCGAACGCGACCCGCAGGTCGAGGTTCTGGGTCGCACCGCGCTCGATCAACTCGGTGAGCACGGAGTCGTCGAGCGACTCCCACCAGCGCGCGAGCGGTGCAGCGTCGTCGTCGAGCTCATCCTCGACCGTGCGTTGCCACGCATCGGGCATGTCGAGCTCGGGCGTGACGTAGTCGGGGCCGAGCTTGCAGGCCGACAACACGAGCAGACCCAAACAAGCGACGCAAAGCTTCACGGGCGAACCTCCGGTTCCGGTTCGAGCTGACGTCCAGCCGGGGGAGCTCCCGCCTGGGCCACGTTCAGTCCGACGAGCCGCGCGACCAGAACGACGAGCAAGAGCTGGCCGACCATCGCCTCGACGATCGCGAACGCCCGCGCGGCGTGGGTCGTAGGGACGATGTCGCCGTAGCCGAGCGTGGTCAGCGTGACGTATGAGAAGTACAGCGGATTGATTCCGTTTCCACCCCTCATGGCCATCGTCTCATCGGGTCCGGGAAGGCGGAACGCCGTCGGATCGAGTAGCGCGACCAGGGAGTAGACGAAGGACCAGATCAGGCCGATCAGCAGGTACGCACAGAGCGAAGCGCTGATCGTCTCGAGGTCGACGACCGTCGGGCGGAACAACGTCCGCAAGATCGTCCACGTCGTGTAGCCGAGGAAAGCGATCATCACGGAGTGGCCGGCGAGATCCAGCGCCTGCGACTCGACGAGCTCGTTCGCGACCTGCAACGCGATCGACGCGGCAGCGAGCGTGCCCGCGATGAGACGGGTCCGCCGGGCCGTGCTGGCAGCAGACGCGGCCGAGATCAGCAGGGCGATCAGAACGGCGACGAGCAAGAGACGGCCGAGAGGGCTGTCGGCCGTTTCCTGCGCATCACGCAGAGTGCGCGCCACCACCGTGGCCCCGAACAGGGCGAAGAAGGTGGCGAGCAAGACGACGAAGCGAATGGGCCTGCGTGCCTGGAGGAGCATCGAGTGAAGGACGGGCAGGACGGGGCCGGCAAGGCGTGGAGTGGAGACTCGGTGTCTGGAACGGCGCCGGGCGGCGCCCTCCGGCGCACCTCGGCCCGTCGAATGTTGCGCGTCGACGACCGGTCGGCGAGAGTATGCCAATTGCCCGCGGCCCTTCGCAGGGGCGATACGCGCCATGCAGGGGACACATCACGCCAGATCGACCGTTCGGGCTGGGGCGGCAGCGCTCTCCGCCGCGTTCGCCGTCCAACTCGGAGTTCCGGCCCACGAGTTGAAGGAGATGTGTGGCGTGGATGGGGTCGAATTGATGCGGCCCGACGCTCGCATCGACGCACGGGTCCTCGCGCAGCTCTGGCGGAACCTCGCCTCGAGGTTCCCGGGCCGGCTGCTGTCACTCGACCTGTGCCAGGCGGCCCCGCTCACACTCGCCGGTGACCTACCGCACGGCGCTCAGTTCGCCCACGACCTCGGCGAGGTCGTGGAACTCTTCCGGCAGAACTCGACTCTCCTCGGCGACCGACTGGAGATCGACGTGGCTCGCCTGGGGCAACCGGACGAGGTTCGCATCGCCATCACCCACCCGCTCGATGCGTTCGCCCACGGGACGTTGGCCGAGGTCCGGCTCGGATTCGCTTGGCGACTCCTGAGCGAGCTCGCGTCTGCGCCGATCGAGCTCGAACGGGTCGAGTTCGCCCATAGCCCCAATGGCGCTCCAGCGGCGTACGAGGTGCACTTCGGGTGCGAGGTGCGCTTCGAGCAGCCCACGAGTGCACTTTAGGTTCGACCACACGTTCTTGACGTGACGACGAGTCAGGCGAGCGCCGACCTCTTCGCGTTCGCGCGTTCGTACCTGGAGCGATGCCGTGAGCGGATCGCCGGCGACACGGTCCAGACCGACTTCCAGCGGCTCCTGCACGCGGTCCGCACGAGCGCGGCCTCCGGCTGCTTCGACTCGCGCTCGGTCGCAGCGGCCGCCGGGATGAGCCTCCGCACCGCGCAGCGTCTGTCGAGCGAGGAGGGAACCTCCCTGGCCGAGCAAATCGATTCAGCGCGCGCCGATCTCGCCCAGGAAGCGCTGCTCGACCCTCGGATGAGCGTCGCCTCGGTGGCACGCCTCGCCGGATACGCCGACTGTCGCTCCTTCCGTCGTGCTTTCCGGCGCTGGACCGATGTCACGCCCTCGGAGTTTCGGGAGGGCGGGAGCCCGAGCGTCGAGGAGCACTAGCGAGTCCGGCTACGCCGACGGAGGAAGGCTGCCGCTCGAGCTGGAGCGGACCTCGAGCCCTCCGCGATCAGCTGAGGGCAGGACCTCGACGCGGCTCGGATCGATCCCGCGGCCAGTGATCGCGGGCCGCTCCGAGACTGATGAACGCGGAAAGGAGGCGACGCAGGCACCCGAGAGAGAGGTCGTTTCGAAAGGCCTGGTTCGCCCTCTCGGTGGAACCTTGCTGCCATTCTCAGAGCCATCTCATGTCTTCGTTCGTCCATCAGCGGAGCCCAGGCGCGCCCCAGTCATGGTTGTCACCCTCCCAAGAACAAGCACACGGCACAACCTGTCCTTCGGTGTCACCAGGCGCCTCGTAGCTCCGAGACGCGTTCCTGAAACGGGCCCCAGGTTCGGGACCTGGCGGGCACGCCAGCCTCTGCCGCTACGGGACTCGAGACATCGCGTCATCGGCAAGTGGTCCTCGGCTCGTCGTGCCGGTGTGCTGACTCTACGGCGCGCGGGTGTCGGTCGCGATCACCAGCCCATGCTGCCCGGCACGCCCTTGAAGGGTCCGACGAGGTCGGAGGTGATCCAGCCGCCGTAGAAGCCGCCGGGTTGGGGCTCGGCGCGCTCGTCGTCCACGAAGGCCTCGTCGAGCGCCGGCAGGTAGAAGGCGAGGTGGTCGCGCAGCGCTTCGAACCTCGCCGTGGGCTCGGGGTAGCTCAAGGCCACGCGGCGGACGGTTCGGTCGCCGAGCAGCGCGTCGAAGTAGCGCGCGTGCCCTTTCCACTCGCACATCGACGACCCCTTCGCCTCGACGAGCAGGTCCATGCGCACGTCGTCGGGCGGCACGTAGTCGGTCGGCGGGTGACTCGTCTCGAGCACGCGGATCGAACGGGTCGAGTCGGCCAGCACCACGCCCCCGACGACGGCGCGGATGCGGCGCGGCGAGCGCTCCGCGCGCGGCGGGCGCGGGTCGTCCCAGACGGACTCTTGGCCGGAGCGCGGAGCGATCGGACGCGGTCGCTTCATGGGTGGGCTGAGCGCAGGTCGGGCCGTGGTCGCCCTGTCGTGCCGTGCTTCGGCGACCACGTCGGCCGCGCAATGCGGCCTGCTCCGCTCCAAGTTGGCTCGCTCCACGGGCGCCCGAGGATGCGGTCGGAGCCGCGCTCGAGGAGGCCTCGCCGGAGGCGTCGTGCGCGGGTCGTGCGGCGCTCCACCCTCGCTACCATCCCCCGGTGCGCGACCCCTCAGCACTCCCGTACCTGGCCGGCTACCCGGAGACCACGCTCGCGCCCGTCCGCGAGCTCCTCGCCGCCGGCCGGCTCGGCGCGCACGTCGCCGCGCGCTACCCGGACCGCCACCCGTACACCTCGAGCAAGCTGCTGCGCGGGTACGTCGCCGAGCTGAAGCAGCGGCACCTGAAGACGGCGAAGCCCGTGTCGAAGGTGCTCTACGACGACCGACTGCTCGCGGTGGAGGACGCGCTCGGGCTGCACACCTTTCGCTCGCGGGCCCACGGGGCGAAGGTGCGCGCGACGAGCGAGATTCGCGTCGCCGGGCTGTTCAAGGACGCGGCGCCGCAGTTCCTGCGCATGATCGTCGTGCACGAGCTGGCCCACCTACGCGAGCGCGAGCACACCAAGGCCTTCTACCGGCTGTGCACCGCGATGGAGCCGGACTACCACCAGTTCGAGTTCGACCTGCGACTGTTGTTGACGGCGCGCGAGGTGGAAGGTCCTCGGGGGACCGGGGAGCCGGAGGCCTGATCGGGATTCGGCGAAGGTCGCAGGAGCACCGGCCGCTCAGCGGGACGGCCGAGGGCCGCGCCACGAACGCAGCGTCCGAATCGACCCCCGCCGACCGCTCGCGGTTCGTCCACGGGGCGATCGACGAGGCCGCGCTCGCGGGCCAACTCGCGACCCTGGCCGCCGACGGGGTTCGCGTCGAGCACTCCGAGTTGCAGCGCGACCGCGAGCTCTGCGAGGCCTGGATGGAGCGGGCCGCCGCGCTCGATCCGGCGTTCCTGGACGGTGTCGATCCGCGCAGCGAGCCCTGGGATCGGGTCGTCGGCGTCGAGTGAGTCGGGACGGGCGGCGGCGCCCGGTACCCTGACGCCGCTGCGCACCGCGCGCACGACCCATGGACGACGCACCCGTATCGGACGGCGACGACGGACCGCGACTCCCCGCGACGACGCTCGTGGTCTTCCTCGCCGGCGCCGCGCTCTACGCGACGGGCGTCCTCGCCGCCGGGCTCGGGCCGCTCATGGAACTGATGACCTCGGTCGCGAACGGCTTCGGCTTCGGGCTGCTGATCCTGGTGGCCTCGGCGGTCGCGATGCGGGAGATCTTCTCGCCGCACCGCCCCGAGCCGCTGGTGTCGGGCGTCTGGGTCGCCGTGCTCGCGCTCGGCTTCTCGGCCGCGAACGCCGTCGTCTTCGTGGGCGCGCTCGTCACCGACCTGATGCTGGTCTTCGACGACGCCTACCTGTTCCCCGTGGTCGTCGTCGCGCCCGTGGCCGCGCTGCTCGTCGGACTCGCGGTGGACGCGACCCGCGCGTCGGTCGGCGTGCCGCGTCTGCTCGGCCTCGCGGTCTGGCTCGGCTGCGTGTCGCTCGGCCACCTGTGGGTGGTCGGGCTGCTGGGCCTGAGCGTCTGAGGCGGCGCGCGACTCAGCGCCCGCGCCGCTCGCGGGCCACCTCCAGCAGCACGCGCGCCATCGCGTCGCCGATCAGGTAGTAGGTCTCGGCGTTGCCGTTCCAGTGGTAGCCCTGGCCGGAGGGGGAGACCTCCGCGGGGCGCCAGAACGCCTGGGTCGGCACGAAGGCCACCGTGTCGCGGAATTCGCGTCGCTCGGTGACGGCGCGCTGGGCGGCCATCAACGACAGCGCGCGCGGGTGCGTCTCGTCCGGGCCGTTCATGCCGGTCTCCGCGATCACGAAGGGCAACTCCGGCGCCTCGAGCGCAGCGCGCACGTCGCGGACGAAGTGGGCCATGTTCTCCTCGTACGCGTCGTTGAAGGCCTGGTCGATCCGGTCGTTCCAGCCCTGGTGCCAGCCGAAGCCGACGAGCTCGTAGCCGTCGTACCGCATGTCGCCGAGCCCCGCGTCCAGGCCGGCGAGCACCTCGCGCACCCCGTCGATCAACTGCGTGTAGAAGGGGCCCACCGCGCCGCCCGCGCTGGGGGGGCGGAAGTCCACCGCGAGGCTCTTGCCGCCCCAGGCGATCTTGATCAGCAGCACCGGCTCGTCGAACGCGTCGCCGACCACGTGCCCGAAGCCCAGCTCCGGGCCGATCGTGTCCGCGCGGCTGCCGTAGCCCACGGTCAGCGGCCCCTCGCGCTCGAAGAAGTCGATCCACACGTCGTCGCGGCGGATCCACGCGCCCTCCTCGTCGACCAGATGCGCGAAGCGCTCGGCGGTGGCGGGGTCGCGCACCAGGTGCTCGAGCGACCCCTTGCCGCCGTTGCGTTCCTCGCGCGCGACGACCTGGCCGGCGCCGACCATGTTCGACTGACCGGCGAGGACGAAGACCTTCAGGGTGTCGGTGCGTGCCGGGCTCGCCTCGCGCCCGGCGGCCACGATCTCGGCCACCGTCCGCACCGGCTCGGCCGCATCGGCGCCCACGACCGCAGCTTGGATGGTCGCGATCGTGTCGCGGCAGAGCTCTATCTGCTCGGCGAGTCCCGCGGCCTCCGTGTGCGTCGTCAGCTTCTGCTCGAGCTCGTACAGCCGCGGCAGCTGCTGGTGGGCGGCGCTGCCGTAGGTCCGCAGCACCTCGAGCCCCTTCCTGATGCGGTCCTGCTTGCCCCACTCGTCGATGTCCATCGCATCGAGGCACAGGTCCATGCCTTCCGCGACGCGGTGCTTCCCGAGCAGCTCGAGCCCCGACAGGCGGATGCCGTTCGCGAACATCACGCCGCTGGGCGACGGCTCGCGGATCGCCTCGACGATCGCGGGCAGGATCGGCACCAGCTCCTCGAACGGCAGGTTGCGGTAGGCGCTCTCGAGGCACGCGCGCGCGCGGCCGTCGTCGTTGGCGAGCAGGCGTTCGATCGCCGGCAGGAGCAGGTCCCGGTCGATCCCGTCGAGGTCGCGCGCGAGCAGCCCGCGCATGTTCAGCGCGCCGCCCTTGTAGAAGAGCGTGAAGGCGAGGAAGCGCTGGGTGTACCCGCGCGGATCGTCGGGGTCGTCGACCATGGCGAGCCGCAGCATGTCGGGCGCCGCCGAGCGCGCCGCGTCGCCGATGTCGGCCAGCGCGAAGCAGGCCTGGATGCGCAGCCACACGTCGTCGGACGCCAGCAGCTCGGTCAGCTCCGGCACCGCGTCGGCCGCGCGCGGGCCCAGGGCGCCCAGCGCCTGGCACGCGCCGTAGCGCACGTCGAGCTCGCGGTTCGACAGGCGGCGCACGAGGCGATCCACGGGGACCTCGTCGCGCTTCGCCAGCGCCAGCGCCGCGCGCGAGCGCACGGCGGGCGACCAGCTGCGCAGGTCGGCCATGAGCTCGCGCTCCGACTTCGCCTCGTAGTGCGCCGCGCCCAGGTCCCAGGCGGTGAAGCCGCGGCCCGCTTCGATCGCGTCCGCGAGCTCATCGCCGACGAGCGCCTGCTCGGGAGCCGTCCCGCGACCCGTGATGAACAGGCGCTGGAGGGGCAGCGTGTTCGCCAACACGAACGCGCCCGTGCAGTCCCAGTCGCCGTACTGGTGCTCGCCGCCGGTCATCCCGGCGCCGCCCTGGTAGGGGAAGCGGCCGTCGTGCGCGCGA
>Ga0180429_10000528_pt1 | contig 33872 bp, 33 predicted proteins | sample SS_ome_FD_132428 | JGI IMG/M metagenome (GOLD analysis project Ga0180429, IMG submission 132428) | Hypersaline lake sediment archaeal communities from the Salton Sea, California, USA - SS_1_S_1 metaG | ecosystem: Environmental > Aquatic > Non-marine Saline and Alkaline > Hypersaline > Sediment ...
GCACGGCGTCGATACGGTGATCGATCTGCGCCGACCGGCCAATGCCGCCGAGGCCATCGAGGCGGAGCAGCGGGCCGTGGAAGGGACCGGTGCGCGCTACATCAACTCACCCTCCAACCAGGTCTCCACGGCGGAGAGCATCGAGGCCTTTCTCGAGGCGGTGGAGCAGTCGGGACCGGGCCGCATCCTCATCCACTGCCGTGACGGCCGGGGCCGCGCCGTCTTCTACGGCGCCATCTACCTCATCGAGTTCGAGGGGCTGACTCCGGACCAGGCCCGGCGCAAGTGTCGGCTGGTGGCCAGCCGCGGCACCTTCTCGCCCGGGGGGGCCAAGGGCCGCGCCCTGCTCGACTACATTCCGCGAAGCGTTCAGCCGACCTGACGCTGATCCTCTGCCAGGCGGTTCGATTCGGCGGCGAAGGCCAGGCAGGCCTCCCAGTCGTCGGCGTAGAATTCGCGAATCCGCTCCAGCTGGTCCCGGGGGACGAGCGGGGCCGGATCCACCATGGCGGTGGGGACGATGCGGGCGGCGCCGAGCAGGAGGTGGACGGAGAGCAGCCGGGAGCGTACGCGCAGCCAGTGCAAGAGGCCCTGTTCGGCGCGGCTCCGCGGACGCCGGGGCAGTCGCCGGGTGAGGGCCCGCATCACCTTCAGCTGCTTTTCGCCGTGGGAGGGGTGCACCCTGCCGAGGTCGATCTCTTCCGGGCGGTATTCGGCGCCGGCGTAGCAGGCCATGGCGCCGAGCACGCGGTGCGGATCGGCCAGCAGGTCCTGGTGGAAAAGCACCAGCGGCGATTTGTGGAAACGGTCCCGCAGCAGGCGGAGCATGGGCAGGAAGCGGATTTCGTCCTGCTTCCAGACTCCCCGGTCGGCATCCAGGTCGAGAAAATCGGTGAATTCGGCGTAGTTGGCATTCTTGATGAATCGCCGATATTGCGAAGCCACGTACCCGTCGTGGCGGCGCAGCACGATGATCGTGCCGGCATGGGGGAAGTGGTTGGCAAAGCGGGTCACCTCCCTTGCAAACTGGCGGTCGAACTCCCGGGAAACAACGTAGCTCCCGTGCTCGCCGCGGTTGATCACCTCGGGGTAGCGGCGGTAGTGGCGACGGGGCAGGTAGTGAATGCCGTGCAACCGGGGAAAGAAGCGGTGCTGCAGCCAGGTGGATGCGGTTTTGGCCAGGCCCGGGTGAAACGTGACCCGAGGCTCCCGTGATTGGCGGTTCATTGGCGACTCCCTGCCGGCGGTCCATCCGCCGCTGCCGCCAATTCTAGTGCGTCGCCCGTACATTGGAAAGGGGGCGCCGAAGCGCCCCCTCTCCCCGCCAGCGCCGGATGGAAACGCTGACGGTCCGTTGTTGTTCCGTGCTCAGTTGTTCTGGGGGTTGTCGGACTCGTTGACGCAGTCGGCCAGTTCGGCGGCGCTGACGTTCTTGCGGTCCCTGATCGAACTCTTGGGGCACATCCAGGTGTCGCCGTCGTTCGTCTTGACCCAGACCATAACCTTCGCGGGCTTCCAGCTGTTGTTCTTTTCGTTCGTCATTTTCGTTCTCCTTGTGCCGCACGCGGCGGCGATATGTTCAATTTTTCGTGTTTCGTTTGCGTCGTCGTTCCGTTTTCAGTTGTTGTTCTTCCTCGCCCCTGCACCGGCGTGCCGGGCAGGGGCCCTTTGCCGAAGTTACATGTCGATGGTCTGCACGAAGAGGGTGAAGCTGCCGTCGAACAGGCTGCCGATGGCGTAGACGATGTAGTTCGTGCCGGCCTCGAAATTCACCAGGCCCGAATCGAAGGCGGGCGCGGTGGAACGGTTCGGGTAGAGGACCGCGATCATCCCGCCGGCCCAGATGTCCACGGAACCGAAGGAACCGGGCTTGCCGCCGTCAACGTTGCCCAGCTTCTGGCCGCCGACGAAGAGGTAGCGTGCGCTGTAACCGGACTCCCAGGTGATCACCCGCTGCAGGTCGAGGTCCACCGACGGGGCGTCAGCCGTGTGGCGGACGGTGATCCGGGTGCGGCCCTGGCGCAGGGGCTCCACGTTGTTCTCGAAAAGCGAGAGGGCGATACCGTTGCTCTCACCGTCGACATAGGTCAGGTGGGCGATGATCGTGTAATCCTTGCCGGGCTCGGGGCTCACCGTGCGGGACAGCACCGTGGTGCCCTGCAGGCGGATCTCGATGTCGTAATCGCCGCTGGGCAGGGCCAGAGGGCCGGCGCTCTCGTTGAAGTCGAAGGAGAGCAGGTAGTCGTCGTTGACGTAGACATCCACGGGGGCCGGAAGGCCGGGAATGCCGTGAATCGCGGTAAGCATGGCCTCGGTCGCGGTGTCTTCGGTGGTGGCGCCGCTGTTCACGTCGGCGGCCTTGAAGGCCTTCATGTCGGCGGTGGCGCCGGCGGCCACGAGGATCAGCATCAGGGAAGCGAGGGAAGCAACTTTCTTCAACATTTTCTTTCTCCTTGTATCGTTCGTCGTATCCTGTCCAAGTTCGTGTTCGCGGGGCGAATCCGTGTTCGCTCCCGATGTTCGAGATAAAATATAACCGATTGAATTTCGAATGTCAAGCTTTTTTCTAAAATATATTGAATAAAAAATAGACCTTAACATAAGCACAATCATTTCAATAAATTGCATCGACTATCCTGGCTGCTGCATACTGCTGTTTGCCGATTTATAGCACTTTGACCTGTTCTTTCGGGGCGCTGGATCGACTCTGGACCGAGATTATTATAGACATAATTTAGACGTCTGCCGGGCGGGTAACCGCTCCGGATTGCAGCAGCGTATTCGGGGGGGGGATGGGCTCGAGGCCGCGGCTGGGCCGGCCTGGATGGCTGGATGGGGTCGCTTGCCCCGTGCGGGGGCGCCGTACAGAAAGGAGGGCGCCGTGTGGCGCCCCGGGTGGTGTGCTTGATCGCGTCGGTGAATGACGCGGGGAAGATTCCGTTTGTATGATCGGTCGTTATGATGTCGTTCTATTCGCTTCCTTCGGCCCCCGCGCCGGATTTCCGGGCGGGGGCCGGTTCGGTCAGTTCGAGTTACATCGTGTCAACGGTCTGCACGAAGAGGGTGAAGCTGCCGTCGAACAGGCTGCCGATGGCATAGACCACGTAGTTCACGCCGGGCTTGAAGGGCACGGCCGGGGACTCGAATGCCGGGGTGGTGCTGCCTTCGGGGTAAAGCACGGCGATGAACTTGCCGCCCCAGAGGTCCACGGAGCCGAAGGAGCCAGGCATCATGCCGGCCTGGTTGGAAAGGCCCTGTCCACCGATGTTCATGTAACGAGCGGCCGGACCAGACTCGTTTTCCAGCACACGCTGCAGGTCCAGGTCCACGGACGGAGCGTCGGCAGTGTGACGGACGGTGATCCGGGTGCGGCCGTCGCGCAGGGGCCGATTGTTGTTCTCGAAGGTGGAGATGGCGATGGTGTTGTTCGCGCCGTCCCTGTAGGCCAGGTGCGCGATAACAGTGTAGTCCTTGCCGGGCTGGGGATCCACGACGGTTTTCAGGACCGACGTGCCGTCAACGAGGCGCACTTCGATGGTGTATTCGCCGCGGGGAAGCGCCAGGGGACCGGCGCTTTCGTTGAAGTCGAAGGTCAGCAGGTAACTGTCGTTGACAAACACGTCAACCGGAGCTCCGAGGCCGGGGATGGCGTGAATGGCCGTGAGGTTTGCCGTGCCCTCATCTTCGGGGGCGGTGTCGCGGGAACCCGGGGCCATCGCGGAGCCCGGACCAACCTGGAGATCGGTGCCCTTGATGGCACGAATGTCAGCAGTGGCGCCGGCGGCCACGAGGAGCAGCATCAGGGTCGCGAGGGAAGCAGCTTTCTTCAACATTTTCTTTCTCCTTCTATCTTGTATTGTGTCCTGTCCAAGTTTCGTTTTCCGGGGCGGTTCACTTGCCCGCTCCCGATGTTCGAGATCAATATACAGACCCCGGTTTCATTTGTCAAGCGTATTTCTAAAATATATTGATAAAAATATAGACATGCCTGATTTTCTGTTAATATCCATGGGTGGATCATAGTTTTGCATTTAGGTTATGGCTCAATATATAAAGCATTTAGTTGTCCAGGGAGGCTTCTTGATCATTGTTGATTGAATGTTAGACAAAAGCGGGGCATCCATCGGCGCAGAAGATGAACAGGCCGAAAACAGGCTGGATCAGCAGCGTGTTCGGCCCGGCAGTAGAAAGGCGGGGAAGGTCGAGATCAGAGGCCTGGCGGGCGGTAGCCCTGGTCCAGCAGGCTGCGCACCGGGGGGAAGAGCGGTTCGGGCAAGTCGTCCCAGGCGAACCATTCCCACCCGTCACAGAACTCGGGTTCGAGGTTTCGAGGTTCGCCGAAAGCCCCCTCGGCGGTAACGAAGAGTGTGATGTACTGTTTGCCCTGCTCCGGGAAGTGGTCGTTGGTGTAGGCGGCGTGGCGGATACCGGCGATCTCCATCCCGGTCTCCTCCAGGGTTTCCCGGCGGGCACAGGCCTCTATGCTCTCACCGAATTCCAGGTGGCCCCCCGGGCAGGACCAGCTGCCCGCACCGTGGGCATTGCGCCGGCGACCCAACAGGATTCGTCCGTCGCGGACGACGATCACGCCGATGCCCACCCCGGGTCTCCGGGTTGGATCTGCGCTGACGTCCGTGGTGGCAGCCGTTTCACTGACGGCAGCGCCGGCGAGGGCGAGGATCGCCCCCCGGAACCCGGGCCGGTCAGAGATCGGGGGCAGGACGTCGATTCGAAGCCCGGGGGCTTTTTCTTTCACTTCACGCACCTGGCGTTCGATATCGTCCAGGGTGGCTTTGCTCACCGACATGAAGAGGGGCAGGAGGCGCAGGTGGGTCACCTGTTCGGCCAGGGCGTCGCCTGCCGCGTCGTCCAGGGTTGGCGGCACGAACTGCTGGTAGGCCAGCCGGACCTGGTCATCGCCGTGGCGGCGGCGAAGCTCGGCCTCCAACGCCTCGAAGAAGATGCGCCACTGCGGGTCGCGGCTGCCGTGGGGAAAGAGGATCAGGCGGGACTGGTTCATCGTCGGGTCCGGGGCTTCACGAGGCGCCGGCGCCGCGCAACTCGCCGAGCCGCCGGCGCAGGTCGGCCATGCTGTTCACCATCAATGCCCCGGCGCCGGACAGTGCGTCGGCGTACGCCTTCGCCGCATCACCGCCCGCGATCATCGTCACCCCGTTGGGCAGCAGCTTTCCCAGCTCGCGGATCTGCTCGGCGACTCTCGGATCATCGGCTGGAAAGACGATGCTCAATGCCAGGGCCCGGGCATTGCTCATGGTCACTGCGGCGGTGATCTCGCCGGCCGGCAGGTCGGGGCCGAGGTAATTGACGTTCCAGCCATCGGCCAGGGCGGAAAGGGCCGCCGCCATGGCGCCGATTTCGTGACGCTGGCCCACTGGCGTGGTGACCACCAGTACCGGGGCGGCCGCCGGCGGCGAACAGGAGCGAATGAGCCCGTTGAGGAAAGAGATCACCGCGGCGGACGCCAGATGCTCCTGGGCCACCCGCAGTGTTCCGTTGTGCCACCGGTCTCCCACCAGGCGCATCAGTGGCAGTACGACGTCGTCCAGCAGCACCGGCTGGGTCAGGGCGATGGCCGCGCCACGGAGCGCGCTCTGCAGCGCCGCGCCGTCCATGCGCTCCACCGTCTCCACGCAGGCTTCGAGGTGCACTTCCGGGGCGAGGCTGGCCGGGCTCGGTGCCTCATCACCTGCCGTTCTCGGGGCCGGGGCCGCATCGCCGCCCAGCTCGCGCACGAGTTCCACGAGCTTTTCAGTGGGAAGCTTGGCCACCTGGCCGATGCTGTAGCCGCCCCGGGTGGCCCGGGCCAGCAGCAGCAGCCGCTCCAGGTGCTCCTCGGTGTAGACACGGCGGTTGGTGGGCGTGCGGATCGGCTCCACGGCCCCGTACCGTTTTTCCCAGGCCCGGATGGCGTGAGCGGTGAGCCCCGTGCGCCGGGCCACGACCTTGATCGGATAGGTTCGTTCGTTTGTCATGTGTAAAAGATATCCAATTGTCAATCGATCGTCAATCGACAGCGGCGCTCAGGCCCCCTTTTTTTATGCGCTTGAACGCGTCGATGGCCCTCAGGCGGGCGGCACGGTGGTCAACTGTTGGCGCCGGGTAATCGAGCGCGCGGCGTTCGTTGGCCGACAGCAGCGAGGGGTCGTGGATCGCCGGGCCCTCGACACTGCCGAGCTCGGGCAGCCAACGGCGGATGAATTCGCCCCGGGGGTCGAACTTGCGGCTCTGGCTTGCCGGATTGAAGATCCTGAAATACGGGGCGGCGTCGGTGCCGGTGGAGGCCGACCACTGCCAGCCGCCGTTGTTGCTCGCCAGGTCGCCGTCCACCAGGTGGCGCATGAAGTGGCGTTCCCCGCGGCGCCAGTCGACGAAAAGGTCCTTGGTCAGAAACATGGCGGCGATCATCCGCAGCCGGTTGTGCATCCAGCCAGTGTCGCGCAATTGGCGCATGGCAGCGTCGACGATGGGGAAGCCGGTGCGGCCCTCGCACCAGGCTTCGAAGCCGGCCTCGTCGTCCCGCCAGTGGATCTGTTCGGTTTCCCTTCGGAAGGCGCGGTTCATGCTCACCCGGGGAAAGCCGACCATCACGTGGCGGTAGAACTCACGCCAGACGAGTTCGCTGATCCAGGTTGCCGGCCCCTGGTCGCCACGGTGCAGCAGGTTTACGCTCTCCCCCATGGCGGCCGTGAGGCATTGGCGGACTGAGATGGCCCCGGTGGCGAGGTAGGGTGAGAGCCGGCTGGTCCCCTGCACCGCCGGCCGGTCTCGCAGGTCGTGATACTCGGCCAGCTGCTGTTCGACGAACGTCTCCAGCCGACGACGCGCTGCCGTTTCGCCGGCGGGCCAGAGACCGGAACGATCGGCGATGGATGCGAAACCGGCCACCGTTTCCGGCACGCGGTCCGGGGGGGACAGCCGATCGGGCAATCGCCTCGGTGTTCCCAGGGGCTGCGGCACTCCCTCCCTCTCCAGGCGCTGATAAAGCGCCTTGCGGAACGGCGTGAACACCCGGTACCAGCTGCCCGAGCCGGTGCGCAACTCTCCCGGCTCCACCAGTACCTGGTCGGTGAAGCTGCGGGCGGCCAATCCCTGTTCGTTGAACCGGCGGACCACCGCCGCATCGCGACGGGATTCGTTGACTTCGTACTCGCGATTGAAAAAGAGGGCGTCGCATTCCAGCTCTCGGGCAATGCCGAGCAGCAGTTCGGGAACCCCGTCGAAACGATCGACCTCGCGCAGCACCAGGGGAATGTTCAGTTCGTCCAGTTCCTCGCCCAGCACTTCGAGCGTGCGCAGGATCAGCGAGACCTTCGCCGGCGCCCAGTCATGTTCCTCCCACTGCCCCGGGGTGACGATAAAGACGGCGGCCGCGCCACGGTCTGCGTCGAGGCAGGCCTGGTGCAGCGCCGGATTATCGGTCGTGCGGAGGTCTGATCTGAACCAGATGAGCGGTCTCATGCGTCTCCCGGGAGTTCCCCTTGAAGATTCGAGAAATTATTGTCGACTGAATTATATACCAAAGATAGACAAAATAGCGGGCCACTGATGGCGATTATTTCCCGTCGGGATCATCGGTTGAGGTCCTGGGGCAGACAGTCGATGGTGAGGAACTGTTCCTCTGGCCAGCGGAGCACCACCAGCATTCGACCGGCATGTGCTCCGAAATCGAGGCAGGCGGCCCGGTTGCGGGGCGGGACCCACCCCGGAGCGGCGGGCGTGGCGCGGTGGAGATCGCCGGCCCAGGGGAATTTGTAGTGACCGAAGAGGATCCTGGCTTCGCCGGTGTAGTGGTTCCACCAGTCCACCCGTTTCTTGAAGCGGATCTTCCCCCGGTGGTCGGGGTGCGGTTCACAGGGCACCTCGGCGCCCTTGATGCACTGCTCGATGGCCACGAACAGCGGGTCGGCGGCGGCCTTCAATTCAGCTTCGAGGGCGGCGTCCCGGTTGTCGGACCAGTCCCGGTTCTCCGGGGGCGTGGTGGACGTGCGGTAGAGGATCTCCGGCGTGTCGATGAACAGCGGCAGGTCGTCGATGTGGTTCTCGTCCCAGCAGGCGTGGATCACCCGCACCTTGCCGTGGTCCAGCTCCAGCCGCGTCGGGATTCGTTCGATGAAGCTGCGGGCCCGTTCCCAGCGGGCACGGTCGGCCTCGATCTGGGCCAGGGTGGAGGCGAACTGTTTCGTGTTGTCCGGGGAGCGGCGGCGCAGCGGCGGATCGGCCATGTAGTGCAGGGCGTTGAGTTCGTGATTGCCCATCACCGGCAGGGCGCAGCCGTCATCGGCCATCTCCTCCACCAGTTCGAGACAGTCCAGCGGGTTGTTGCCGTCATCCAGCAGGTCACCCACCGAGACCAGTTTTCGATCTTCCGCGTGAAACCAGTGTCCGCTTTCCTTGCGGTAGCCCAGCCGGTGCACCAGTTCACGCAGGGTGGCCGCCCGTCCGTGCACGTCCCCGACGATGTCATACCGTTCGCTCATCGTGTCTCCCTCTTTCGGCCCGCTGCATCCGGGAGCTATTTTCATACCACAGATTCCGGTTCATTCCCACGAGTTGCCGCCGTCTTGACCAAATGTTAACCGGCAGTGGATGGTGATGCGGTCGTGCCGAACATGTCGGTCAGGGCCTGCTCGCGGAAGTCGAAGATCTGTCGCAGCCGGCGGCGGACGAAGAGCGCGTGGGCCATCGAGCCCAGCGGTCCGAAGGGCAGGGCATAGTGCACGATGTCGCTGGTTCTGGTGCCGCCGGCGATTTCTTCGAAGTGGTGCTGGTGGTGCCAGAAACGGTAGGGCCCGAATCGCTGCTCGTCGATGAAGAAGTGCGGTGGCCTGGCCTGGGTGATCTCTGTAACCCAGCCGAGAGACAGCGGCGGCAGTACCCGTACGCGATAGGTGATGATCAGGCCGGCATGGATTTCCATGGGCAGTTCGGGGGAGGTGATGAGGAATCCCATCTCCGGCGGGGTGATCCGCGCCAGGTTCGACGGGTCGGAGAAGAAGCGCCAGGCGTCTTCGATGCCGATGGGGATTTCCTGGGTTTGTTTCAGTCGATGGAGTTTCATGGTTTTGAGGGTCTTGAAAAAAAGCCGGGGATCGGGTTCGACCCGGTCCCCGGCGAGCCGGCGTAGCGCCGGGTTCCGGCGCTTACTTGGGCAGGACGACGCTGTCGATCACGTGGATCACTCCGTTGGAGCAGCTGATGTCCGTGGAGACCACTTTCGCGCTGTCCACCATGACGCTGTCGCCTTTGACGTTGATGGAGAGGCTCTGGCCATTGACCGTTTTCGCCGAGTCGAGCCCGACAACATCGCTGGCCAGCACGTTCCCGGGGACCACGTGGTAGGTCAGGATCGCCTGCAGCTGGGCCTTGTTCTCGGGCTTGAGCAGGGATTCCAGGGTGCCCTCGGGCAGCTTGGCGAACGCTTCGTCCGTGGGGGCAAAGACGGTGAAGGGGCCATCGCCCTTGAGGGTCTCACCGAGATCGGCGGCCTTGACCGCGGCTACCAGGGTGTTGAAGGAACCGGCCGCAACGGCGGTGTCCACGATATCGCTGGTCTTGGAGCCGCAGGAGCCGGCGTGGGCCGGATGGACGGCGCCAAAGAGCAGAAGGGTGACGGCCAGGGCGCTGATGATGGTGGTTCTGAGCTTCATTATCTGTCTCCTCTATCGTTCGTGCCGGCGTTATCCTTTGCCGGTGTTTTTCTCGTCGATCCGTTTTCGACCGGTTTGTCCTGCCCGGTGTGCTGCCGGATCTCGTTGCTTGCAGGATGAATATACAGTCATGTTTATCTAATGTCAAGCAATAATCTAATAAATTTAAAACAATTTTCATTCCACTCATGATTTCATTCGTTTCCGGGGATGAAAGGGGTATAATGTTCGCGATTCAATCCTGCCCGAAAACCGAACCGCGAGGTAATCATGACCGACCTGTCGCGAGGCCTTTCACTGGTCCTCCTGATCTGCGCCTGTCTTATTCCCGCCGGCTGTCTGCGTTCCCTGCCGCCCGCGGGCAATCCGGGCGAGGGGACGTTCAAGAAGATGATGGATATCCGGGCCGACCGCTTCCGGCGCAGCTACCTCGTCCACCTGCCGCCGCAGGCTGCCGATGGCGAGCCGCTGCCCCTGGTGGTGGTGATCCACGGCGCCTTCGACTCGGGGAAGAAGATGGAAGCGCTCACCGGCTGGAGCCGCATCGCCGACCGCGAAGGATTCATGGTGCTCTACCCCAACGGCATGGGGCTGGGCAGTCTGTTCCGTCACTGGAATTCCGGCCATTGCTGCGGCCGGGCGCAGGCGCTCGGCATCGACGATGTCGCCTTCATCGAGACGGTGATCGATGAAGTGCGCGAACGTTTTGCTGTCGACCCGCGCCGTGTCTACATCATGGGCAACTCCAACGGCGGCATGCTCACGCACCACGTGGCCGCCAGAAACACGCAGCTGTTTGCCGCCGCGGCGGTTGTCTCCGCTGCCATCGGCGGCCGGCCCACGGCCGAGGAGGAGGTCTGGCGGGTGCCCGAGCCGCAGCGGCCGCTGCCGATGATGCTTTTCCATGGCCGTGACGATGACATCATCCCCTTCGAGGGCGGTGAGGACCGTCGGAGCAAGGCCGGGCGCACCTACCTTTCGGTGGACGAGTCGGCGCGGTTCTGGGCCGAGGCCAACGGCGCCGCCGACGGGCCTGATGAGGCGTTGCTCTTCGGCGGCCAGGTGACCTTCAGCCGCTGGGGCGGCGAGGCGTCAGCGCCGGTGCTGCTTTACGCCATCGAAGACTGGGGTCACGTCTGGCCCTCCAGAAAGACGATCAAACCGAAGAAGCATCCACAACTCGACGGTTTCGACGCTGCCGAGCTGGCCTGGGATTTTTTCCGGGGCCGCACGCGCCCGACCGCCGGCGAATGAGCGAGGTTCACATGTCTGACCAGATCCGCATCGGCATCAGCAGCTGCCTGCTTGGCGAGAAAGTCCGTTACGACGGCCAGCACAAGCTCGACCGGTTCTGCCGCGACGTGCTCGGCGAATATGTCGAATACGTCCCGGTCTGTCCGGAGGTGGAGTGCGGCATGCCCATCCCCCGCGAATCGATGCACCTCGAGGGTGATCCCGAGGCCCCACGGCTGATCACCACGAGAACCCGGCGTGACCTCACCGAGCAGATGGTGGGCTGGGCCGGGCGGCGGGTGAAGCAGTTGGAGAAGGAGAACCTCTGCGGCTTCATCTTCAAGAGCCGCTCTCCCTCCAGCGGCATGGAGCGGGTGAAGATCTACGACGAGAACAAGATCCCGCGGAAGAGCGGCTCAGGGCTTTTCGCCGGCGCCTTCATGAAGCACTTCCCGCTGCTGCCGGTGGAGGAGGAGGGGCGGCTGCACGACGCGGTGCTGCGTGAGAATTTCATCGAGCGCATCTTCATCTACCGGCGCTGGCAGGCGATGACCGCCGGCCGGCTGAAGCGGGGTGACCTCGTCGACTTCCATGCCCGGCACAAGCTGGCGATCATGGCCCACAGCCCGAAGCACCTCAAGCAGCTGGGGCAGCTGGTGGCCGCGCCCAAGACGAAGCCGCCGAAAGCCCTTTTCGGCGAGTACCAGGCCGTGCTCATGGAGGCGCTGAAGCTCCGGGCCACGGTGCGCAAGAACACCAATGTGCTGCAGCACATGATGGGCTACTTCAAGAAAGTGCTTTCCGGGGATGAGAAGGCCGAACTGCTCGAAGTGGTCGATCGCTACCACAAGGGGTTGGTGCCGCTGATCGTGCCGCTCACCCTGCTCAACCACTACGTGCGCAAGTACGAGGAGCCCTATCTCGCGATACAGACCTACCTCAACCCGCACCCCATCGAGCTCAAACTGCGCAACCACGCCTGAGCAGCCGGACGGTTCAGTTGTAGGCGAGTCGCGTCTCCCGGTCGGCCAGGGTCGGTGCGAGGATCGCCTCCCATTCGGGGCCGGCCCAGGTCCCCATTTGCGTGTGGGTTTCGTAGTAGCTCTGCGGCACGGGGTGCGTACCGTAGACCACCTCGAGTCCGTGCTTGATCCGGATCAGGTTGTGGAACTGCCGCAGGTGGGGGCAGGGCGGGTAGCCGACCAGGAAACCGGTGGCGAGGTGAACGACCTCGGCACCGTTGCCCTTCATTTCCGTGATGGCATACTCGATATTGCCCCCGGGGCAGCCGTCGCAGGTGGTGTAACCCGCGAGTTCGACGTCGCGGCCGGCATAACGGCTGAACGCGCCCTCACGGTTGCGCAATGAGCGGAAGCACTTCCCGCCGGCGCAGCACCGGTAGCGATCGCAGATGACGATTCCCACACGCACCCTGTCGATCATGTTCTCTCCCCTCGGGGGGGGCGGCGGTCAGGGCCGCCGTCTCCCCCGGTGCGATGTCAGAGTGCCGGCGAATCGTCGGCGTTGCTGTTTCCGCCGGCCACGAGCACGTCCTGCCGGCTCTTCAGTGTTTCGTGGCAGTTGCCGCAGGTTTCCAGTGACGCCTTGCCCGTGCGCTGCGCCTCCTCGCGGTGGCAGGGGATGCAGGTCTGGTGCATCGCTTCCTGGAAGCCGCAGGCCCGGCTGAGGTCGGTGTCCGGCGCCAGGTCAGTGGGCAGCTTCATGTCCTCCTCGTGGCACTTCGCGCACGCCCTGGCGTTGCCCTCCGTCTTCGGTCCGGACGCCGGGTGGCATTTGTCGCAGGACCGGTTCTCCGGGTACCAGCCGCCCAGCGATTCGGCTCGGGCCACCTGCCGGGTGTGCCCTTCGTGGTCGAAGATCACCGTTTCCAGCACCAGGTCGCGGTGGCAGCGGGAGCAGGGGGTGGAGTTGTCCCCCGGGCAGGAGATGTGGTGGCAGCGGACGCAGCTCTGCTCGCCGCCCAGCCGCTGCTGGTGCGCGAGGTGGGGGAAGTCGGTGCGCACCCCGGCCCGGTTGCCGTCGATGCGCAGGTGCGTCCGCGCGGCGTCGAGGCCCACCGAGGGCTGCACCTCGATCATGCTGCCGCCGGCAAAGGGCGGATAAAGAGCGATCCAGGCCACCGGCAGGGTGAGCACCGCGAGGAAGGTCACCCGGTGCAGCGGGCTGGACAACGCCGCCTGCCAGACGTGGGAGAGCTTCTCGAAGGATGAGCGGAACATGCCACGGGAGACCTGGCCCATCTTCCAGCGCTCGTCGAAGATCGGCAGATATTCCACGGCGTAGAGGAAGGCCAGCCCGCCGCCGGCCACCACGCCAAGGCTCAGTGCCCACTCGGCCAGCGAGGGGATGTAGACCGCGCCGGCGTCCCGAAAGTAGCCGAAGATACCCACATCCACGCGGTTGAGCACCAGCCCGGCCGCGGCACTGCCGCCGGCTGCGGCCAGGCCTGCCGGTGAGCGCCGGGTGGCGGGGACGGCCACCAGCGCCAGGGGGATGATCGCGGAGAGGGCCAGCTCGATGATGAGCAGCGCGCTCTCCCAGGTCCCGTCGGCCAACGTGGCCAGGGTGCCGAGCCGGGCCAGGTCGGCGACCTTGAGCACGAGGTAGAGGCCGAGGATCGAGGCGGCGATGATCGAGAGCCGTTCCAGCATCGGCATCGCCGTGCCCCGGGGGCCGCGGACCCGCGGCGGGGCGTCGGCCAGCTTGAGCACGCAGGCCGTCCCCTCTGCCGGTTCGGGACCGAAGACCGGCTCCGGATCATAGAGCCAGGCGTAGAGGATGCGGGCGAAGACGAGGAACATCATGCCCGCGCCCATGGCGGAGATGATGAAGAAGAGCGGCAGCAGCGGTGAGTACCACAGCGGGTGCAGCCGTTGGGGTGAGACGAGGAACAGCGAACCGAGCGAGGAGTGGTGCAGGCTGGAAAGGGAGATGCCGAGCACCACGACCCCGAAGGAGATACCGTGCAGCCAATGGGCCAGTTTGCCCAGGCGCAGCCGCTCGAGTACGGTGGGGGACAGTTCGATGGCCGTCACCGTGAAGTAGATCATCACGCACCAGAAGACCTCGAAGAGGAACGAGTGCTCGTTCCACATCAGGATCGGGTGCCAGAACCGGTGGGGCAGGCCGATATCGAAGAGCAGCGCGGCGCAGGAGGACCCGTAGCCGAGGAAGGCGATGAGGATCGCCGGTTTGACCAGCGGCCGGAAGCGCTCCAGCCGAAGGACGTAGACCAGGAAGCCGATGGTGAAGCCGCTGGTGGAAAGGGCCACCCCGGCCACCATGTTCGCGATCTTCCACAGGCCCCAGGGCATGGCGTCACTGAGATTCGTCGTTGCCCCGAGGCCGTACCACATGCGGAAGGCACCGGCCACCAGGCCCCAGAAGGCGAAGAACCAGAGCACGTCTTTCAGGATTCTCGTTTTATTCGTCATCGCTGCTCTTCCCCGTTTCGCGTGATTCGCTCGAGTGTTCTCCCGCTTCCCCGTCATCGGCCAGGGTCATCCGCCGACGGATGATCCAGTTCACCCCCAGCAGCCCGGCGGCAACGCTGAGCCCGATGTGCGGCGTCTTGCTGATCAGCGGGTGGGTCAGCGAGGGGATCGAGGGCGGCGGCGCTTCGGGCCAGCCCAGCGACCCGAGCTCGACGTCCGAGACGTAGAGCACACCGGTGCCGCCGAATTCTTCCTCGCCCCAGACGTGCTGGTGATAGGCGTCGGGGCGCGCGGCCAGGCGCTGATGGGCTTCGGCCAGCAGCGCCTCCCGATCGCCGAAGACCAGCGCCTGGTTGGGACAGGCCTCAACGCAGGCCGGCGGTTTCCCCTCCGTCTGGCGATCGGCGCACATGTCGCACTTGCGCATGAAGGGTACGGTTTCGTCCCACTCGTAGCGCGGCACGGAGAAGGGGCAGGCCAGCATGCAGTAGCGGCAGCCGATGCACTTGTCCGGATCGTAAACCACCGCCCCGTCCGGGCTGCGCGTGATCCCGCCCACCAGGCAGGCCGAGACACAGCTCGGCTCCTGGCAGTGCATGCAGCTTTTCTTGGCGAAACGGCCGTCGCCCAGGCCGATCACGCTGGTGTAGCGGTCGGCCGAAAGCCCGTCGGGAGTGGTGGCGCGGTCTGCTTCGGCCCGCACCCGGTCGAGGCCGTTGGCCTCGACGCAGGCCGCGGCGCAGCGTTCGCATCCGGTGCACCTGGTGACGTCGATCAGTATTCCCTTCATCAGACTCGTGCCTCCTTGCCGAAGAGGGCCTCGGCCACCTTGTCGCCGGCCCCGGGACGCAACTGCCAGTGCACCGCCGAGATGCGGTCGAAGACGAACAGCACCACGTGGGCCAGTTTGGTGAACGGGATGAGCACGAAGAGGAGCTCGGCGCTCAGCAGGTGGACCAGCATGGCCAGCTGCCAGGAAACCGGGTTGACCCCGGGGTGGGAGGCCATGAAGCCGGCGACGAAGGGCAGCAGGATCGCCACCAGCAGCAGGTAATCCACTGGTCGGCTCATCGAGCGCAGCCGGGGGATGAAGAGCCGGCAGCCGAGGAGCAGGATGAGGCAGGTGATCGTGCCCAGGGTCAGCGCGTCCGCCGCGGTGTGACCCAGCTTGGGCAGGCTGATCCCCAGGAGCCCCTCCCAGAGCACCACGTGGTCGGCGAGGAAGAGGGGAACCAGGATAGCGCCGATGTGAAAGAGGAAGGAAACGATCGAGAAGAAGATCGTTCCCTTGATCAGGTGGCGCACCGGGATGACCCAGCTCACGGCATCGGCGGCGATCCGTCGCCAGGGGGCGTTCTGCAGCCGCCGGCCCTTGCGGATCACCAGCGAATAGATCTGGATCACCACCTGGCGGGTCAGGCCGAGCACCATGACCAGGAAGGTCAGGGCGAAGAGCGGGCCGCGGGCGAATTCAATCCATTGTTCCATCGGTCGTGCCTTTCCTCCTCAGATGGCCATGGCCGCGGCCAGCTCCTTGCGTTCCTGCGGGCTCTTCGACCCGGGGATTTCGATGGCCCGGAGGATCAGGTCGTGCAGACCCATCACCTCGCAGGGCAGTTCGTAGTGCTCCACCAGCTCCTTGAGCTGCTTTTTGCAGTTGGCGCAGGGGGCGATGACGATTTCCGCCCCGGTGGCGCGGATCTGCTCCGCCTTGACCTTTCCGCCGATATTCATCCGGGTATCGTGGATCTCGTCCACCGAGACCAGGCCCCCGCCGCCGCCGCAGCAGAAGTTGTGCTCGCCCTTCGGCACCATGTCGACGAAGTCCTTGACGAAGGTGCGCAGGATCTCCCGCGGCTGGTCGACGATCCAGCCCGAGCGGGCGATGTTGCACGGGTCGTGGTAGGTCACCCGCTCGGTGACGATGTCGGGGTTCAGCTTGATCTTGCCCTTGCGGATGCAGTCGAGGGTGTATTCCATGAAGTTGAAGACCGGGTAGGCTTCCTTGCCCCCGAACACCGGCACGAAATCGTGGGCCGCCCGGGAGGCGTGGCCGCACTCGCCGATAAGCAGCTGCTGGCCGTTGAGCCTCGTGACTTCCCCCACCAGCTGCTGGATGATCTTCTCCAGGTGCCAGTCGCTGTAAAAAAGACCGTAGTTGATGCCGTCATAGTTGCCGGTGCCGATGGTCCAGTTGTCCCAGTCGCCGGCGGCGTAGAGCACGGCGGCGTTGCCCATCAGGGTTTCCGGTTCCATCAGGTAGTCGCTCACCGCACAGAAGAAGACGTGCTTGCGGTTCGGCTGGTCCACCGGAAACGTGAGCTTGATATCCAGCAGCTCTTCCAGCTCCTCGGAGAGGAACTCCAGCGTGTTGAGCAGGGCCGCCTTGGGAACCTTCGACGTGTTGTGCGTTTCGCCTTCCAGCTGTTCGCGCACGCTGACCTGCAGCGCCTTGGGCACGATGCCGATCAGGCTCAGCACGTAGCGGCCGAGGCGGGTGATCAGCCCGTGGTCCACCCCCATCGGGCATTCCTGGGTGCAGCGGCGGCAGGCCGTGCAGCGATAGAAGAGGTCGAGCATCTCGTCGATCTTTTCCTCGGTGAGCACGTCGCCGGGGAGCAGGCGGTTCTTGACCCAGCCGCCGATGGTGAAATAGCGCTTGTACACGTCGAGCAGCAGGTTGGTGCGGTAGCAGGGGATGTCCTTGGGGTCCCCGGTGGCCAGGAACACCGGACAGGTCACCGCGCAGCGGTTGCACTTGGCGTTCGACGTGCAGTAGGAGTCGAGCAGCGGCCGGTAGTCGGAGAACTCGAGCACCGCCGCAAAGGCTTCGAGAAAGCGGTCCACCCGGTTTTCGGTGACCGGGTTTTCCATGTAGTAGGGGTAGGTCTTCGTTGCACCGCCGTCGTTCGGCGTTTTGTTCACGTCGGTCGCATCCGCACTCATTCGCAAGCCCTCCAGTTTCGGTTTCCGACCGCGACAGCCCTCGTGCAAGGGTCGTGCCACGACGCACGGTCGACGGTCACCGGTCCGGCGCCGGTGCCGCCCCGCCGCCGTCGGAACCTCGTGAACCGTTGATGGATCTCGATGGGGAGGGGCACGTCGAGCGAAATAAATGGCGGAGGGGGCAGGTGTCGCGCGGGCCATCCTCCCTGCGACATTCGTTGCATCCGTTGCAACGAATGTCGCAGCGCAACGACAAATGCAACATCGCGCCGTCGCCCCCGGCCCGGCCATGGCGACGGAAAGCGGCAGAATCCGCGGGTCGGCAGGGTCCCGCGGCGAATCTGGGGCCAGTGGCACGCTTGTTGCTTTGGCGATAACGGGAACGGATTGTCAAGGGAGGCGCGATGAAATACGCCATACAGTTGAGAGGGAAGCGGGTCGCGCCGCGCTACGCCGCGGCCGAATCGCTGCGGCTGGTCACCATGCGGCGGGGGTTCATCGCCGGCCAGGACGAAGTTCCGGCGGTGGGTCACAGCTGGGTCGAGCTGCTCAAGCTGCTCAACGAGCACAAGGCGGACGTGTTGGTCTGCGGCGGCATCGACGCTTCGTCCAGGGAGTCGCTGCAGAGCGCCGGGATCACCATCGTGGACAACGTGGCCTGCGCCGAGGATGAGGTGCTGGCCGCCCTGGTGGCCGGCACCCTCTGCCCGGGGTACGGCTTCATCAATGATGCGGCCCCGCCGCCGCGCGAACCGGCCGGCGATGCCGCGGAGACCGACTGTCTCGGTTGCCGCGAGCGGTCCTGTCTCGAAGGTCGTGGCTGCCCGCTCTCCGGCCCGCCGCAGGAGGCGGCACCGGGCGGTGAAGTGCTGCACATGCTCGACGCGGCGGCGGACATCAGCTGCGAGGAGGAGCGGCTGCTCTGTCGCCTCTCCGAGCTGATCTACTTTGCCCTGGAAATGGGTTACCGCCGCATCGGCGTGGCCTTCTGCGTCGAACTGCTCGAACCGACGGAGATCCTCGTCGGCGTGTTCCGGCGCTTCTTCGAAGTCTTCCCAGTGGGCTGCAAGATCGGCGGGCACCGCCTTGACGAGCCCCCCGACATGTCGGCGGGCCCGGAGCCCGGCTCGCACCGCCGCATCGCCTGCAACCCGCTGGGCCAGGCCCGGGCGCTGAATCGCCTGGGCTGCGATTTCAACGTGATGGTGGGGCTCTGCGTCGGCGCCGACTCGGTCTTCGCCCGGGCCAGCGAGGCGCCGGTGAGCACGCTGGTGGTCAAGGACCGCTCGCTGGCCCACAACCCCATCGGCGCCCTTTACTCGGAGTACTACCTCAGCGAAGCCACGCGGGCCGAGTTCGGCCGGGGCCGCACGGCGAGCGAGGCGGACGGTTACAGGGTTTGAATAACAGGAGGAAGGACGATGACCATCCCGAGAATCAACTCCGTCGGCTTCTGCGCCCACTATTCGGAACAGGGCGACTGGGCCTTCGACTACGCGCTGCAGCTCTGCCGGGAAGGCGAACTGCAGCTCAACGTGTTCCATTTTCTCGCCAGCCCCTACGAGGCGGAAGAGGACAAGATGAAGGTGCTTCCGCGGGCAGAGCTGGAGCGCATCGCCGTCGAACGGGAGCGCGAACTGCGCCTCTACTACGACCAGCGGGCCGGGGATTACCTTGAAGTGGGGTTCCGCCTGTGTTATGACGACAGCTGGACAGAGTTGCACCGCTGCCTGATGATCCAGGAGTTCCAGCTGCTGGTGCTCGCCGTTCCCGAAGCGGGGGCCCGGTTCTCCAGGCACCCCATCGAGGAGTGGGCCGAAACTTTCATCAGCCCGGTGGTGCTTGTGGGCCCGGAGGGTCCGGAGCGGTTCCGGCTGAACAGCCGTGCCGCGTTGCTGGTGGACCGCCTCGGTATTCCCGAGGGGCAGTGGTCGGTGATCCAGGGCGTCGCCGTCTGAGGGGCGACAGGGGGCGTCGCAGGGAACCCTGATGTGCCAGAAGCTGAGCGAACTGATCTTCAACAGCATCGGTGACGGTGTCTTCACCGTCGACCGTGACTGCATCATCACGTCCTTCAACCGGGCGGCGGAGCGGATCACCGGTTTCACCGCCGGGGAGGCCACGGGCAAGCACTGTTACGAGGTGTTCCGCACCGAGGTCTGCCACAAGAAGTGTGCGCTGAAGGACACGCTGAAGACCGAGGACCCCAACGAGGACGCCCGGGTGACGATCATCACCCGCGACGGCCGCGAAGTGCCGATCCGGGTCACCACCACGCTGCTCAAGGACGAAGCCGGTGACATCGTCGGTGCCGTGGAATTCTTCCACGATGTCTCCGAGATCGAACGCCTGCGCGAAAGCCTGGAGAAACACCACAGCCTCGAGGACATCGTCAGCGCCAACGCCCGGATGCACGACCTGGTGGCCCTGCTGCCCGACATCGCCGAGTCGGAGTGCAATGTGCTGATCCAGGGGCCCAGCGGATCGGGCAAGGAGCTCTTCGCCCAGGTGATCCACAACCTCAGCCCCCGGCGCTACGGCCCGTACATCAAGATCAACTGCGCCGCCCTGCCCGCCCCGCTGCTGGAATCCGAGCTGTTCGGTTACCTTCGCGGGGCCTTCACCGACGCCAAGACCGACAAGCCGGGGCAGTTCCGGCTGGCCAACGGCGGCACCCTGCTGCTCGACGAGATCAGCGAGATGGATGTTTCGCTGCAGGTCAAGCTGCTCAGGGTGCTGAACAACGGCGAGTACCGCCCCCTCGGTTCGGCGGAGACGATGCACACCGACGCGCGGATCATCGCCGCCACCAATGCCGACCTGGAGCAGGCCATCGCCGAGGGCCGTTTCCGCGAGGACCTCTACTACCGCATCAACGTGGTCAACCTGCAGATTCCCTCGCTGCACGAGCGGCCTGAGGACATCCCCCTGCTGGCCAGCCACTTCCTCTGCGTGTTCCGCCGCAAGAGCCGCAAGGCGATCCAGGGCATCTCCCCGGCCGCCCTGAGCGCACTGCGCAAGTATCCCTTCTCGGGCAACGTGCGCGAGCTGGAGAACGCCATCGAGCACGCCTTCGTCATGTGCCACGGCGAACAGATCGAGCTGGAGCACCTGCCGCTGCACATCACCAGCCGCAGTGCGGCGACCAACGGGATCGGCAGCATCGCCCCCACGCGGAGCAGCGAAAAGGACGTGATCCTCGAGACGCTGCGCCGCAACAATGGCAACAAGGCCAAGGCCGCCGAGGAACTGGGCATGCACCGCTCCACGCTGTGGCGCAAGATCAAGACCTACCAGATCGGTTGAATCGTTGCCCGGGACGTGTTCGCGGTGGGCGGCCGCGCCCGATGCCGGTATACTGGCCTCAGCTTGCGGGGGAGGGCAGCGATGAGCGAAACACCCGGCCGGGACGAACGGGCCAGGCCGCAACACGAGGCCGAAGATCTGCACGACCTCTCGCTGCGCATGCTGCGCGAGCGGGTCAAGGAACTGAGCTGCCTCTACGCCATCGCCCGCATTGCCGGCGAGCCGGGCCTTTCCCTCGGCGGGATCCTCGAGCGCATCGCCAACCTGCTGCCCCCGGCCTGGCAGTATCCCGAAATCACCTCGGGTCGCATCGTTCTCGACAACGAGGAGTATCGGAGCCGCGGGTTCGACGGCTCGGGGGCGCGACAGTCGGCCCCGGTCCTGGTCAACGGCGAGCGGCGCGGCCTTGTGGAAGTGAGCTACCGCGAGGAGCGGCCCGAGCTGGACGAGGGGCCCTTCCTCCTCGAGGAGCGCAGCCTCATCGATGCCGTTGCCGGCCAGGTGGGGCTGATCATCGAGCGCAAGCTCGCCGGCGAGGAGCGGGCGCAGCTGCAGGAGCAGCTGAGACACGCCGACCGGTTGGCCACCATCGGCCAGCTCGCCGCCGGCGTGGCCCACGAACTGAACGAGCCGCTGGGCAACATCCTCGGTTTCGCCCAGCTGGCCGCCAAGGCGCCGGACCTGCCGGCATCGGTGGCCGGCGACCTAGAGAAGATCGTCAAGGCCTCGCTCCACGCCCGAGAGGTGGTGCGCAAGCTGATGCTCTTCGCCCGCCAGAGCCCGCCGGACAAGGCCGAGGCCGACCTGAACCGGCTGGTGGAGGAGGGGCTCTATTTCGTCGAGTCACGCTGCGCCAAGGCCGGCGTGGAGCTGGTGAAGGAACTGGCCGGCAGACTGCCGCGCCTGGTGGTGGACAAGGGGCAGCTGCACCAGGTGCTGGTCAACCTGGTGGTCAATGCCGTGCAGGCCATGCCCGACGGCGGCCGGCTGGTGATCCGCACCGCCGTGGACGGCGATGCGGTGGTCCTCGCCGTGGCCGACAACGGCCGTGGAATGGATGAGAAGACGCGCAAGCGGATGTTCGTCCCTTTCTTTACCACCAAGGACGTCAACGAGGGCACCGGCCTCGGCCTGGCCGTGGTCCACGGCATCGTCTCCGCCCACGGGGGCGCGATCCGGGTGGCGAGCGAACCGGGCCGCGGCACGACGATGGAGATCAGGTTTCCCCTTGGTGCAGAGGGCGCCATGGAGGAAGACGCGAAGGCCGGCGGAGAACTGCGGAGCCGCGGATAACAGGGCTGTCCTTCTTCTCACCAAAGAGACGTAAATTTTCAATATGAAGCTTGAATGCTTAAAATAAATGCCTCTGAACCACCTCCGGCTTCATCCGGTGGTGGTTCAGAGAGCGGTGGCACGAGCGCAAGGAGAAGTTGCCGATGAAGACGGGTGAGCAGGGCGAAACCATCCTCGTGGTGGACGACTCGGTGGAAACCCTCGAGGTGTTGAGCCGCAACCTCGGCGGTGAGGGGTATCGCGTGTTCACCGCCGCCGGCGTGGAGGCCGCCATTGCCGTGCTGGCGGAGTCGCCGGTGGACCTCGTGCTCACCGACCTCAAGATGCCCGGGACGAGCGGCATGGAGCTGGTGCGCCACGTGCGGGAGAACCTGCCGGACACCGGGGTGATGATGATCACCGGCTACGCCACGGTGGACGGTGCGGTGGAGGCGGTGAAGTCGGGCGCCGAGGACTATCTCAGCAAGCCGTTCACCGACGAGGAACTGTCCGGTGCGGTACGCCGGGTGCTGGACAAGGTGCACCGCCGCCGGCTCGCCGCCCCGGGGGCGGAGGAAGCGGTCTCGACCTACGGGCTGATCGGTGATTCAGCGGCCATGGGCCGGGTGATCCGGGCCATCGACAAGGCGGCGGCCACCGCCGCCACCGTGCTGATCAGCGGCGAGAGCGGCACCGGCAAGGAGCTGGTGGCCCGGGCGATCCACTACCGCGGCCCCCGGGCCGCCGCCCCCTTCGTCCCGGTCAACTGCGGCGCCATCCCCGACACGCTCTTCGAAAGCGAGCTTTTCGGCCACGTGCGGGGCGCCTTCACCGGCGCCGCCGAAACAAGGGCCGGGTTCTTCCAGACCGCCGACGGCGGCAGCATCTTCCTCGACGAGATCGGCGAGACCAGCGCCGCGATGCAGGTCAAGCTGCTGCGTGTGCTGCAGGACAAGGAAGTGCGCATGGTGGGCTCCAGCCGGCCCCGCACGGTGGACGTGCGCATCCTCGCCGCGACGAACAAGCGCATCGACGACCTGGTGCGCAAGCAGGCCTTTCGCGAGGATCTTTTCTTCCGCGTTTCGGTGATCGAGATCGATCTGCCCCCGCTGCGCGAGCGCGGCGACGACATCCTCCTGCTGGCCAACCACTTCCTCGACAAGCATGCCGGCGAGGAGGAGCGGGACAAACCCCGCTTCTCAGACGACGCCCTGGAGCTGCTCAGCGGCTACCACTGGCCGGGCAACGTGCGTGAGCTGGAAAACCTCGTTCAGCGGCTGGTGGTGATGTGCGACGGTTCGGTAATCGACATCCCCGACCTGCCGCCGCACATGCGTTTCTCCGCCCGCCACCGGGCCGGGCTGAACCGCACCCTTGCCGAGGTGGAGGCCGAGCACATCCGCAACGTGCTGGCCAGCGTGGACGGCAACAAGACCCGCTGCGCCGAGATCCTCGGCATCGACCGCAAGACGCTGCGCGAAAAACTGAAGCGGTGATGGCGCTTCTGAGAAACGTCTCCTCTTCCCACGTGGAGGGACGGTGTTTCCGCTTCGTCTCTTTGCTTACAACAGCCCGTCCGACATTTCGAGAAGCGGCGATGGTTCGAACATCGGGGGCTCATTGTCCCAGGGATCGAGGTCGTCCAACCAGAAGGCGGCGTCGTCCCGTCGGAAAGCCATGACGCGGCCACGGTCCTCTTCGTCCCTGGCGCGGTGATAGCGAAGGTATATCCGTGTGTCATCGACGGCGAGGATCTCGATTTTACCAGTCTTGTGGGACATCACGAACCGCGGTCGCCTGGCGAGGCCGGATCCCCTGCGGAGCGCCTCGCGGAAGATCTCCCAGCCCTGAACAATCGGCACGGAATACGGTTGGTTCCCCGCAGTCGGACGCCCCTGGAACACGTAGTAGGGAGGACAGCCAATCCAGGCGAGTTGCTGGAACAGATCGGCGAGGACAGCGGGATCGTCATTGATGCCCCTGATGAGAGGGCACTGGTTCACGCAGATCACGCCATTGCGGAGGAAGCAGGCGATCCCCTCCACCGCCGCATCGGTCAGTTCTCTTGCGTGATCGAAGTGCGCCATCAGGTAGATGCGGCGACGGGGCTCGGAATACATCTGGAGGGCCTGCTGAAGTTCGTTGTCACCAAGCAGGCGCCAGGGATTGAAGGCGGGCATCTTGGAACCTATTCGAATGACCCGGACATGCGGGATTTCACGCAGCGCCGCAAAGATCGCCACCAGTCGGCGGGTGCTCATCATCAGGGGGTCGCCGCCGGTGAGCAGTACGTTGGTGATATCGGGATTGTCGGCAATATAGCGCAGGCCCTCGCGAACGTCGAGGTTCGCCTCGTTGCAGCCATCCATGAACAGTCGTTTCCGGAAACAGTAGCGGCAGTAGCCACCGCAAATCTCGTTGCAGAGCAACAGCACCGTGTGCGGGTACTTGTGCTGAATCCCATGGCTGACGGTGACCAGCGACTCGCTGCTCGCGTCGAGGGATCCCCAATCGTTCAGTTCTTCCCGTCGAGGGATAATGATCTGCCTCACGGGATCTTTCGGTTCGCTCCAGTTGATGAGTCCGATGTAATAGGTGTTGGTCCGAAAGGGGTACTGTCGAGCGACCTCTTCAAGCCTTGCCAACTCGGACTTCGGAATTTCCGGGACCTGGTGGAGATGACGCAGGTATTTCAGTCGTCCGGATGACGGCGTGCATCGGGCTGTGAGATGCTCGTCCATTGCCCTGTGATCCGGCCATATACGGCCAGCGCTCTCTTTCCTCAAAAACGCCCCGGTCACTCGCCCTGCGTGGAGGACGATATCGCCGTAACCGACTCGGTGCCGGTATCACCGATCTGATCTTGAATTCGCTCCACCAGAAGGTCGAAAGCGTGGTTTGTTTCCGATGTCGTCCCGCCGAAACAGATTGGCATCCCCTGATCGCCGGAGCAGGTGACGGCCGGGTCCAGGGGTATTCGGCCGAGGAAGGGCACGCCCATCTCCCTGGCCATGGTCTCTCCGCCGCCACGGCTGAAGATGTCCACGACCTCGCCGCAATTGGGACAGGTGAAGCCGCTCATGTTTTCAACGACGCCGGTGATATCAACATCGAGGGTCTCGCAGAAGGTGATCGACTTTCGAACATCGAGGAGCGCCATCTCCTGTGGCGTCGTGACGATGACCGCGCCGGTCACATTTTCGATGAACTGGATCACCGACAGCGGCTCGTCACCGGTACCGGGGGGGCAATCCACGATCAGGTAGTCGAGTGCTCCCCACTCGACATCGGTGAGGAAATGCCCGATCATCTTCGTCTTTCGCGGCCCACGCCAGACAACCGCTTCGTCCCGGCCGTGGAGCATGAACCCGATGGACATGACTTTCAGGTTCTCGAAGCCGACGGGGAAAATGCTCCCTTCATGGGAGATCACCTGGCTCTCGTTGAGATTGAGCATGCCGGGTACGCTGGGCCCGTGGACATCCACATCGAGCAGCCCCACCTGCCGGCCTTTCCTGGCCAGGGATGCGGCCAGGTTGACGGCCACGGTGCTTTTCCCGACGCCCCCCTTGCCGGAGAGGACGACGAGCTTGTTCCTGATTGTGCTCAGCCGATGTGCACGGATCGCCTGCTGCTCATCTTTCGTCGCGTTCTGTTCACGTTGTTTTTTCCCCTGATTGTTCATCTCTCGGTCCTCTCGTTTTCGCGCTGCCGGGGAACGGATGCCGGTTACCGTCGGTGCGATGACCATCGTGTGATCATTCCTTTGCACTCAAAAGGACATCGACCTCACCGTCGTGTCCTGCCCTGAAACTTCAGATCTCAAATAGCCAAGAACACGGCCGGTCATCCCGTACGATCCCTGCCAGTATTGGTTAGGTGAGCCAGCAAAGCCTGTGCCAGCTTGGGGCGCTGTATTTATATTGTTGAATATAATTGGCTTACGGTGGGAGCGAATTCATCAGGCCCGCCGTTCGCTATAACCCGCCGAGAGAGAGTAGCGATAATGCAACGTCTGTCTGTCAATTCACGGCAAAGGCGAAACTCTCGGTTCGTTACGCTTCGCTGAAGAAGGACTCCATGCGATCAAAGGCCGAGTTGATCATCTCCTCAGGTACGCAAAACGACATTCGCAAATGCCCCTCGCCCGTGGGTCCAAAATCGATTCCGGGTGTTGTGGATACCCTTGCTTCGCGGAGGAGTTTCCTGCAAAAGGAGTTCGAGTCGGTTCCTCCCTTCGCCCGTATTCTGGGAAACATGAGATAAGAACCGCCAGGCTTCTGGTATTCAAATACATGACGAAGTCCATCGAGACGCGCACACATCAGGTTCCTGGCCGACTCGTAGTGTCCCCGAAACACTTCGATACAATCCTGTGGCCCCTCCAATGCGGCCAGCGCCGCGTATTGGGAAGCCACCGGGGCGCAGATGGCGAAGGGAATATGGGCTTTTGCGATCTGGGGAATAAGGCCCCTGTCGGCGTGCAGGTAGCCGATCCTCCATCCGGTCATGGCATACGTCTTGGTGAACGTATAGCAGCTGATCGTGTTTCCTTTCATTTCCGGGATAGATGCAATGGAGAAATGCGTGTTGCCATCGAAGGTGAAATACTCGTACGCTTCATCGGTGATGACCACCAGGTTGTGTTCCAGTGCGATTTCAGCAAGTTGGCGAAGGTGCTGTTCGGAAAACACGGTACCCGTCGGGTTGTTCGGGCTGCAGTAGAGAATCGCCCTGGTCCTGGGCGTCACGGCCCTTTCCAGGGCATTGACATCGATGGCAAAGCCGTCATCCTCGATCAATGGAACAAAAACCGGTTTCCCCGATGCCAGAACAACCTGATTGACATGTGTGGAATACGTTGGCGTTGGGAGGATCACCTCATCACCCGGGTCGATGACGGTCATTACCGCCGCCGCCAGCCCTTCGATGGCACCGACGGTGACGATGATTTCAGAGGGATCGGCAGTGACGTTGTTGTCGCGTTTCAGCTTTTTGGCGATTTCGTGTCGCAACGCCGGTAGCCCGGAACTCTCGGTGTAGCCATCCGTCAGCCCCGCGTGTATCGCCTCGATCACCGAATCCCGGATATGCGACGGTGCATTCGAGGTCGGCTTGGCCCAGGACAGAAATGAGACATCCTCGATCTCCCTGGATAAGCGTGTCATCTCATGGATGGCTGAATTTGGTATTTGAGCCACTCTTTTCGATATTGGTGTTGGGTTCTTCATCTGTAAATCCTTCCAGGCGGAATGGAATCATTCCGGATATGTCATGAATCTGCCGGCGGCGGTGGCCAGTACCTGACCGTCCTGGCTCAAATCAGCGGAGAGCACGTGCACCGCGCCGCGGGATTTTTCCCACCAGCCCCTGATCGTGGCAGGCCGGCCGATCAACACTGGTTTCAGGAACCGGACTTTAAATCGGGCGGTCAGGCCGGTGGTGCCGCGGGCGATCAGGCAGTTGGTCATGGCGCCGTCAAGCAGGGCGCTGATAACGCCACCGTGCAGGAGCCCGGGGTAGCCCACGAATTCCTCGTGGCAGGGGAATTCACCGGTGACGACGCCGTTGGTGCCGGCCTTGAACCGGACGGCGAGGCCACGGTCGTGCAATGGAGCACAGACCCAGCAATCAGGGTGGAGCCTGGCGCGCGTGGCCGCATAGTCGTCGAGCGTTTCAGTTGTCGCAGGCATGGCACCCCCTGAATCTCGAAAACGTTATTTCCCGGCGTCCGCAGTACGGACTGATACGCTGTGAACACATCGTTGCGCCCGTCCGGGAACTCTTCAGTTGATCTGATATCGGTTTTGAATCGTTTCGCCTGTGGGGAGACGTGTTATTCATTCGGTCCCCTTTGCGGTAAAATCAGTTTTCTCAAGAAGAACAATCGGCCATCGTAATTCGTGGCAACAAGCTTCCCCTCTCTCACCAATTTATCAACAGTGCTTTTATTGCTTCCCGCCTTCTTCAAGTAAGTTTCCACGGCGTCAGCCCTCATGGGATGGACGGATGTGATGCTCAAAATGTCTTTTTCCACGTTGCCTGTAAAAGCGAACCGGTTCCCCTCGTAGCCAATGAGATACTCTGCCTGGAGCCCGTTTTCGACGAATACCTGGTAGGCCTGATTGACGTCCGATTCTTCCGGCGGATTGGCCCTCTCTTCCGCGGGAGGTCTCGTGGGGACGCTGAGGTATGACGTTGCCGCCCCCAGGGTTTTTATGAATTCGGCAACCCCGCGCACGTGCTCCGGGGAGTCATTGAGCCCTTTTACCAGCATCGTCTCCGTCACCAGTCGTCCGTCGAATTCACCGGCAAAGCGTTCCATGCCCCTGGTAATGTCGTCCAGGTGCAGTTTTCTGTGCGGGCGGTCGATTTTTCGCCACATCCTCTCGTCAACGGTATCGATCTTGATGGAAACCCAATCGGCCCGGGCGAGATCGTCCCGCACCGCGGGCCGGTCGATCAACGTTGCATTGGTGATGACCGCGATTTTGATATCGAAGGGTTTGAGCAGGTCCAGCAGCACGCCGAGGTTCCGGTCCAGGGTCGGTTCGCCATCGGGCACCAGGGTCAAGTAATCAACGGGTTCACCATGCTCGCCGGCCCGCTGGAGATGCCCCTCGATTTCTCGATAGAGCTCGTCTGGCGAGTAGAAGGCCTGTCTGTCGACGGTCATTCTCAGTGAGTGCCCGAGTTGACAATAGATGCAGGAATAGGTGCAGATCTTCGGGGGAATGTTGTTGATCCCGACACTCCGCCCCAATCGCCGGGAGGGGACCGGCCCGAAAACACGCATGGTTTCGCCCATGTTCAAATATCTCCCCTGCGAATTGATGATGGGTCTCGAAGCAGGAATCAGAGATTGAATGCGTACCCACCCCCACATTCGGAACACCTGATATAGCAAGGTCTGTACCAGGACGAGCGAACGAGGGTAAGGTGTTCGATGAAAACACTTACGATGATGCGTGAAATCTGTCGGGTGCGGCGGGGTGAGGATTACCGGACGTACGGTAGCGATCATGCAGCTATTGATCCGGGTATCGTTGCCGAATCGCCATGGTCCTATCGGTATTCGACCGACTCCCCTTCCGCCGTATAATCGCGAAACCCATGGAATTCAGAAGAGACCGAAGTTCCATCTCCTGATGTGAGAGATGCCGGCACGTGCCCTGTTTTGCATGGGCTTCGGCGGAGAAATATTGCCTTCGCCCATCAACTGGTATGGCCTTTGCGTTATGCATTGATCGCCAGGAAACAGGACCGATGGATCGAACGCGATGCCGGGATTCTTTCCTGCCGTTATCCTGGCAAGGGCAGGGGCACGGAAGGAGAACAGATGATACAGAGGGGCCAGCTTGCTGGAGAAATCATGGTGATGGTCAGTGGTGCGAGTGAGCAGCGATTGCGACCGCACGAGATACAGAAAGCGATATCGTTGAAATACGCCGTTCCCCTGTCGATGGTGAAGCATGTTCTGAATGAGCTCGTGGCGAGCGAAAAGCTGGTTTTCACCTATCGGGACCCGTGCAACTACGTGGAGATTCCCATTGCCGAGGCGAGCGGCGGAGCCCGTCCCCTGAAAGTGGTCGTCGACGGCCGTGGTGTGCCGTGGATATGCGATACCGACGCGAACCCATCGGGGGACCTGGCGCTCCAGGGCTGCTGGAACTGCGGAGAGTTGAAAATCACGGGAAAGGAATAGCCCTTTGAGGGCATGAATGGCGGGCGAGACGATCGGTGCATCGGGCGATTGTGTCTCCCCACGGTGCCGGCATGGCCATCTGGTTTGTGTTTAAGGAAGCGTTGACGATCACGGCATTCGTCGCGGTGATCATGATCGCCATCGAGTACGTCAACATCCGGACCCGCGGGCTGGTCATGAAAACCCTGGGTCATTCTCTCCTGCGGCAATATGTCCTCGCCGCAGTGCTTGGCGCGACACCGGGGTGCCTGGGGGCATTCGTTCTCGTCGCGCTGTTTACCCACCGGCGACTGTCGCCGGGCGCTCTCGCGGCAGGAATGATCGCCACCAGCGGTGACGAGATGTTCGTGATGCTGGCGTTGATGCCGCGGACGGCACTGCTCATGACCGCCGGGTTGATGATCCTGGGCGTCGCCGCCGGGTGGACTTCCGACCGGTGCCTGAAGCTGAAACCGACATCGAGTTTTGACGGGTGCGACGGCTTCGACGTTCACGAGGAAGAACAGTGCCGGTGTCTGCCCCGCGGCCGTCTGCGGGAACTGTGGAAGCCGCCGAGCCCGCACCGGGCGATCCTCGCCGCGGTGGTCGCCGTGATCATCCTCTCTGTCATCGCGGGGAAGATCGGTCCCCCGGACTGGGACTGGAAACGGGTGACGCTGCTCTGTCTTTCAGGGTTTGCGGAATTTATCGTTTTGACCGTACCGGATCATTTTCTGGATCAGCACCTGTGGAATCATGTTTCACGGAAGCACATCCCTCAACTCTTCCTCTGGACCCTGGGGGCGATGGCCGCCATCCATCTGTTCGATTCCTTTTTTGACCTGAAGTCGATGCTCGTGGAGAACCGCTGGCTGGTTCTCCTGGCGTCGGCCATCGTCGGCATCATTCCCGAATCCGGCCCCCACCTGCTGTTCGTCAATCTTTTTGTCCAGGGCATCGCTCCCCTCAGTGTGCTCGTGGCGAGCTCGGTCGTTCAGGACGGGCACGGGATGCTCCCCCTGCTGGCCCATTCCCGACGTGATTTCCTGCGGATCAAGGCGGTGAACCTGCTGTTCGGGCTTGGTGCAGGTGCCCTTCTCATGGCGGCCGGGTTCTGATCAGGAGTTCCATCGGGACCGGGGAGCTGGTCCTGGTCATTCGGGATCGAACGAACCGAAGAATTTTCGCTGGCATAAATCGTGCTTCGACAGGGGGTGGGCCGCGTCGATTATTGCGTTGCCCCGCAGAAGAAAGGAGAGCGTCATGGCCAGGAAATTCGAACCTGATGATCGGGAGGCAATGACCACCGATACGCACAGACCGGCACGCCCACTCAAATTCTTCATGGATGCCGACGGGTATGGCTGGCTGTGCGACAAGGACGTCGATCCCGGGGAAGACTTCCGGGAACAGGGCTGCTGGCGATGTGACCAGATGGCCTTCCCCACGGGTGGGAGGTAGTCTGGCCAGTGAGCCGTTCCGCCGCCTGCATCCAGAATCTCACTGCCGGGCTGAAGAGGGGGAAGGAGCTTCAGCTCGGTCGCTTTTTGCCTCCGCCCGGACCCCTGTGCTTCCTGTTTTCGCCCCCTCATGACGCACCCTCTCTCCTCCCGCTTGACCGTGGCGGGAGGTATCATTTCATCCCCGATTTACCTTGACCGTAGAGTGGCGATAACGCTACTGTATGGTGTCAGATAAATGCAAAAATGAGACAATCCGCAGGAGGATCGTTCTTGCGAACCATGGGGATGGATGATGTCTGAGCCGAATCCATTGTTTGGAATGACGTCTTGCGACTGGCTGGAGGCGGTTCTTTCAAGCCTCAATGATGGGGTGTTTTGTGTCGATCACCAATGGAAGATAATTCTCTTCAACCAGGCGGCCCAGGATATCACCGGGGTTTCCAGGAGACAGGCCATTGGCAAGGAATGCTGTAATGTCCTGCGCAGCAATATCTGTGATCACGCCTGTGCGCTCCGCTATACCATGGAAACCGGAAAACCGGTTGTCAACCTTGCCGTCACCATCACCAATGCCAGGGAAGAGAAGGTGCCGATCAGCATCTCGACGAGCCTGCTGAAGAACAGCAGCGGCGATGTCGTCGGCGGGGTGGAATCCTTTCGTGATCTTCGCCTGGTGGAGCAGTTGAGAAGGGAACTGGAGGCTCGCCACACATTTCAGGATATCATCAGCGGAAGCCCGAAAATGCGGCACCTCTTCGATATGATTCCCGTCATTGCCGACAGTGACAGTACCGTCCTGATCACCGGAGAGAGCGGAACCGGGAAAGGTCTCGTGGCGAAAGCCATTCACTTTTCGAGCCCGAGAGAGGACGGCCCCTTCATCACGGTCAATTGCTCTGCAATGCCGGAGACGCTCCTGGAATCGGAGTTGTTCGGCTACAAGGCTGGTGCGTTCACCGATGCTCGGCGGGATAAGCCGGGGCGGTTTGCCGCGGCCGAAGGGGGAACGCTCTTTCTTGACGAGATCGGCGATATACCGTTGTCGATACAGATGAAATTGTTGAGAGTCATCCAGGAGAAGGTGTACGAACCGCTCGGCGGAACAAAAAGCGTGAACGCCGATGTCCGCATCCTCTCGGCAACGAACAAGAATCTCGAGCAGCTGGTGAAAGAAGAACGATTCAGGATGGATCTCTACTACCGGATTAACGTGATCCGGCTGGAGTTGCCGCCGCTGTCGCAGCGGAGTGGAGACATACCCATGCTGGTGAACCATTTCATTGCCCGCTTTTCCTCCATCAAGGGCAAGGACATCGACGGCATTGTTCCGGATGCGCTGAATATCCTGATGCACCATGACTACCCGGGGAATGTGAGGGAACTGGAAAATATTATCGAACACGCATTTGTGCTGTGCCCGGGCGGGATGATCCGAACCGATCATCTGCCGGAATATCTTCAACCAAAAATCGTCCCTCCTGAAAGCGGTGCCCTTCAACTGCTGCGGCAATATGAGAAGGAGCTGATCCTGGAAGTGTTGCGGCGAAATCAGTGGAGCAGGGAAAGAGCCGCCAGGGAGCTGGGCATCCACAAAACCACGCTGTTCAGAAAGATACAGAAGCTGGAGCTCCAACTGCCGAAAAAGGATGGACGGTCGAAACGGTAGCGCCTCTCGCTGCCGGCCTTCCACTCCGCATGCCCGGCCTCTTCACGTCGTTCGAATCAAACGGTTGACCCGAGTGCCAACTGGTACGAACCTTGCTGCATGTACGTCCCGGGGTCTGTTCCAGGGCGGGGGGATTGGAGGTTGTCATGTGGTTCGAAGCCAGTGAACTCAGGGGGGTGACCGTCTTCAAACTTTCCGGGAATCTCAAAGGATGCCCGGACAGCTACCGTTTTCTGAACAGGATTCGGGAGGACATGAGCAGGCAGGGCAAAACCAGGATTATCATCGACCTTGGAGGCGTCGTGAAAATCGACAGCGCCGGTATCGGGATTCTGGCATCGATCGTCACCTCGGCCGAGGTTTCGGGGGCGTCTCTGGTCTTTTCGAGCATTGCGAAGCGGGTCGAGAAAATGATTGTGAGCGTCAGGTTGATGCGTGTGCTCGATGTCGTGCCGACGCTCAATGACGCGATTGTCAGGCTGAATGCTCAAGCGGTGTACTAGTACGCACGGCTCTGCCCGAGTCGAGCGGAAAAGGAACAGTTTCAATGACGGCAGACGCAAGCCTGGTCCATGTGGGGAGAGTGCGGTCCATGTTGAAAACACTGGAGCAATGCCCGAAGCAGGGAAGTGAGGGTGCTCCGGTTTCCCGGGTGGAGATCGATCCCCCATACCGAAGCGCACTGGAGGGCATTGAGCCGGGATCGCAACTTGTCATCCTGACCTGGCTCGACCAGGCCGACCGCACGGCGCTTCAGGTGCATCCACGGGGAAATCCCGACAAGCCGCTGACGGGCGTCTTCTGCACGCGGTCTCCGAACCGCCCGAACCCCATCGGTCTTCACGACGTGCGGGTGGTTGCCCTGCAGGAAAACGGCACACTGGTGGTGGAATCGTTGGAGGTGCTGGACAATACGCCTGTGCTTGATATCAAGAATATGGGCTCACGAGAGGCCGGGACGTCTTGAGCACATGGTGGAACGACCTACTTCCCGCCCCCGGAACGGCGGGAATAGGCCATGCCGAACAGCGCCCCGATGAAGATACCGAGAGCCACCCGCTCTCTAAAATCTGCATGAATCTATGCAGGGCTCAGTTCCTGCTTCACCGAGGCCGGTTCCACTCGAGGATTCCCCCGAGCCAGCGCCTTCCTCTCCACAGGCGTCAATTCCGGTGGAGC